>OGWV01000059.1_pt1 | contig 49319 bp, 53 predicted proteins | sample 1576081 | NCBI WGS metagenome assembly OGWV01 (sample SAMEA3541541, study PRJEB24748) | human gut metagenome | biome: human gut; feature: human-associated habitat; material: faeces | place: China | collected 2012 | reverse complement strand
CTCGTATTGTACTTTGATGTCTCTTTTTTGTTAGATTGGAGGTTTGAAAATTGAAAGATGAAAAGAAAAAATGTGGCTTATATATGAGAGTATCAACAGAAGACCAAGCAAGAGAAGGTTTTAGTCTTCCAGAACAAAAAGGAAGATTAGAATCTTTTTGTAAATTTAAAGGTTATGAAATAATAGATTATTATCAAGATGCTGGAATTAGTGCTAAGACTGGTAATCATAGACCAGAGTTTGAGAGATTAAAAGATGATATAAAAGCTAAAAGAATAAATACTATTGTTGCTTTAAAGTTGGATAGAATAACAAGAAGTATTTATGATTGGGAAAATTTAATGACATTTCTAGATGAAAACGATGCTTATTTGGATTGTGTAAATGATGAAATAAATACAACTAGTGCAAATGGTAAAATGATTTCAAGGTTATTAATGAGTGTTAGTCAAAATGAAATTGAAAGAACAAGTGAAAGAACTAAGGTAGGACTAGCTGGTGCAATTAAATGTGGTCATATTCCACATATTGCCCCATTAGGATATAAACATGAAGATAAAAAACTAGTAATAGACTATGCTACAAAAGATGTTATAGTTAGAATATTTGATTTATATTATAATGGTTATTCTTATCAAAAAATAAGTAATCTATTCAATGAAGAAAAAGTATTAGGAAAAGATAATTGGAGAGATTCTACAATACAAACCATTCTTGAAAATGAAATATACAAAGGTGATTTTATTCACGGAAAAAGGACAAAAAATCCAACATATTATGAAGATGTTGTTGAACCTATTATTTCAAAAGAGATGTGGGCTGATTGCCAAGTTCAGAAAAAGAAAAATTCAAGGAGTTATCAAAGAACACTCACCTATTTGTATTTACAAAAACTAAAATGTCCTAAATGCAATCGTATTTTAGGTGGTAAAGCTACTACAAAGAAAAATGGGAAAACATACTTCTACTATTATTGCAATGATTGTAAAATTCAAGTTAAAGAAAATGTAATAAATGAATATTTCGAACAATTTATAGATGAATTAACTGAGTATGATTCTGTTGTAAATTAATTCTTTTTGCCTATGATAAAACAAAAATTTGATGAACCTAAAGAACAATTAGAAAAAGAAATAAATAATCAGAAATCTAAACTTGAAAGGATAAAAAAAGCATATATCAATGGAGCTTTTGAATTAAAGGAATATAACGAAGAAAAGCATATTGTTGAAAAAACTATTGTAGAACTTGAAGAAAAACTAAATATTACAGATTGCACAGAAGAACTAAAATTTACTCCAAAAGATATTTTGCTAAAAAGAGATATTGATTTTGTTAATAAAATAAAACTAGATAAAGAATATCAAGAGAAAACTAAAACTTGGAAAGATTATACAAGAGAAGAAAAAGCTGATTTAATAATGAGATATGTTGAAGATATTGAACTTACTTTAGTCGGAAATGAAGTAATTTTAAAACATATAAACTTTAGAGATTCAATTTGTAAACCTTGCCAAGAATTATATGATAAAGGCTATATTGATATTACAAAGCCTATGATATTAGGAAATGTATTAGGTAGTGTTAGGTTTAGTAACTATTTACCAGATGAGGAAGTCTGTGAAATAATAATGAGGTTACAACAATATTATGATGTTCATTTTACAGAGGCAACATATTATTTACAAAAGCAAATGTTTTATTTTAACTTTGCTGAAGATAATAGTGCTATTGTTAGAGTGTTCACATTAGAAGATTATTATAAATTAGATCCTAATAATAAAATGGAAAAATACAGATTTGGAATTTTATATATTAACGAAGAAGATAAGTTTGAAATGCAAGATATTGATACAGCATTTGATTATATTCCAGATGAAAGTAATGATAGTGTAATTTATATGAAAGAACCTGTTCCTATTTCAGTGGGTGTTAAACCAGTAAAGTTCTGCGAAGATAATACTGAAGAAAAAAATTAACGTGGCACGTTTTGTTTTTATAAAATAAAAATGAAAGTGGTGATAGTTAATTTGAATAAAATTTGTCTATGTAAGATAAATTTTATTGCCTCGCAGAGCCCCCGAGTTTTGATAGAATGTCAAAACTCATAGGGGGTTAGGACTTATGGCAAAGCCAAAGTCCATAGCTACGAAGAAATTTCAAAGGAAGGATTTTATGGAGCAAGAATTAGCTTATTCTTTTCACTTATGTAGTGATAAAAACAAAAGTAAATTAGCAAAAAAAGTAGCAAAAGATAATTTATCTGGCACTACTTCTCTATCTAATAATGCAATTCAAAATGCAAAAGACTTATCAGATATTAATAAACACAATTTAAGAGATTATGATAATCAAACAGAACTAATTAGAACAATATATGGAACAAATGATATTGTAAATTATGTTAAGCAAGTATATCTAGATGAATTTGAACAAGCAAGACTAGAATATAATAACAAACAGACTCGTGAAGATAGAAAAATTGAAGATTATTTCAAAAAAGTATGTGAATCTCAAAATGATATAGCTTGTGAAATTATAATAGAACTTGGAGATATGGACTTTTGGAACGGTAAAAGCAACAGATATAGATTTAAAATGGTTGATGTTTATAATGAACAGATAAAATACTTAAATAAAATTGTACCAAATTTTAAGATAGCAAATGCAACAATACACTTTGACGAAACCTCTCCCCATATGCACGTTGTGGGTGTTCCTATTATTGAAAATTGTACTAGAGGAATGAAAAAACAAGTAGGAAAAAGTAAATTATTTACAAAAACAACACTTGCTGAAATACAAGATAAAATGAGAAATGCTTGTATTGAGTCATATAACAAATTTTATGAAGTAAATACTAAGTTAAAAGAAAAGCAAAAAGGTAGAAACCAAGACATCAATGTTAATGAAATGGGTAATTACAGAGAAATAAAGAAACAGTTAAAACAGAAAGAACAAAAACTTGAAAAAGCAAATAATCAAACGAAAATACTTGATAATTCTAGTAATGATATAAAAGAAATTTTAAATAACCTAAAATCTACTAAACTTAACAAAAATAATATGGTTATTTCAAACGAGGATGTTCAAAAAGTCAAAAATTATACAGAAGATGTAAAAGATATAACCCAGACAGTAAGAAATGTAAATGACTTAAATATGGCAATTAAAGATTTTGAACACTCAAGCTTTGAAATAGAAAAAGAAAATCGTTCACTAAAATATCAATTAGAACAAAAAGATGATGAAATAAGTAATCTAAAAAATAAGTTATCTATTAAAGATAAAGTTATTGATAAATTGCAAAATGAAAAGGAAAAATTAAAACAAGAATTGCAGAAATTCAAAGGTTTTTGGCATAGCATTATGAGCCATTTTCACAAAAGAATTTGCTTTGATAAAGATAATAATTATAAAATTGTTAGTGATGACCTATACAAAAATAGCATATTTGATGACAACGACAATGAAATTGCAAATAATATTGCTAGAAGAGTAACTATCCCAGATGAAAACAATCAAACAAAGAATAAAAAGAAAAATAATGATACCAGATTTTAAAAAGAGATAAATTGAATATGGAAAATGAAAGAGTAAAATATTTAATAGATATGATAAATGATATGAATATTAAAGATAAACTAAGATTAGCAATATGTATGAGCCAAAGCAAATGGATAGGTCTCATATATAATACTAAAGAAAATTATGAAAAATTTGATAATTTGCTAAAGAGCATAGATGAAGAATATAGAACTACACTTATAAATTTTGGAAAGTACAAGCTTGTAATGTTTGCAATGGCTAAACTTATGGAGATGAAAACAAAAGAACAAAATAAAGTAGCATTATATTTATTTAATAGCTTGAATTGAAAAAACTAGCATAATATGTAGAAATTGGAGTAATTTGCAATTTTATGTAAAATATGTTATTATAACAATAGTAAGGTAAAAAAATATTTATGCAAGGAGGATTATTTATGTATAAATTAAAATATGATTTTAGACAATACAATGACGTTATATCCGCTTATATAGAAGTATTAATAAATAAAAGTATGACTAGTTTTCAGCAACAGATTAGGAATGGTCAAGTAAGAAACAGCGAGCATGATGCTGATTCACTAGCTGGATGTATACAAAATTTAGAAGAGTATTTATATTATAATTATGAAAAATCACCAGAAACTTTTAACACTGTTATTAATGCTATTATAAATAATGTACGAACAATTTCAGTTTTACCCGATAATAAAAGAGGTATATATGGAGAAACACAAGCACAAAACAAAGTTATTTATATAAATCCTGATTTATCTGATAGCAAATATTTAACAGGAGAAGAAAGAACAAGACTATATATGGCTCATGAATTAGGACATATAATAAATAATCAATGGATGAATAAGGTGGTAGAATATGCTAATCAGCAAATTAGACAAGGAAGATTAACACAAGAACATGCACAATTAATTTATGATGGCTTTTCTATGTTAGATGAAGCAACAACACAAAATAGAGCTGAAAATTTTGTTTATGAATTTTCTAGCAAAAATAGACCGAGATTATCATATTATAGAAATGGTAGAATGTTTAATTCAGAAGCCTATAAATCGAATTTTGACTATTATGGTGAATTACAAGAACCTGCAACAATGTTTGCAAGAACATTAAGAGGTATAGGAAAAGAAAATGATGACTTAACAGCATTAGATATGTTATCTGAAAGGGCACTTTCACCAACTTTCTTTAATAATATAATAAATGAATATGTAAAAGACGGACAAATGCCAGCTTTTATACAAGAAGTGCAATATATGGGATTATTAAAGAGAGCATCATATGCAAATTTTGGTTATGAAGATGTTTCATACCTACACAACTCAAAAGCATATTTAGAAAGACTTAAAAATATAACTGCACAGATGAGAGACTATAGAGAACCTTTTAATGATGGATATGGTGAAAGATAAATTATTATTTTTTACTATTTGACTTTTTTTTTATATCTGTGTATAATAAGTATAGGAAATGAATAACCGCAGTGAATGCGGTTACCACTACATATAGTTATAACAACACATTCGCAATTTGGTAGAGAGCAGAATGTGTTGTTATTTTTATTCCTTATCTATTATTGAATTTACATATTTTATGTATAAAATCATCAATAAGGTTACGTTTATAGTTGTAGAAGCCATTAAGGCTATTATTAAAAATAGTATAAAACCCATAAACACCACCTCACTTCCTGATAACAAAAGTTATCTTAGTGCAGTGGCAACACATATCTACTACAATGTTCATTTCCTATGATTAACAGTATAGCACACTACTCACAGTAAAGCAATAGAAAAAGAACAAATATTTGTAAAAGTTTTTTGTAAAATTACTTGATTTTTATAAAATAATTTGATAATCTATATATAAATTGATTGATATTTGTATCAATCGTTATGAGAGCCGAAAAAAAGTTGTAAATAACTACGCCAACGGCACCAGAATAAAAATGTAGCAATAGCTACATTTTTTATTTTTACTATAATCATGGGACTCGATCTGTCCTTTCCAATAAAATAATTTTGCCAAAATTTAACATGAATAATATACAAATTAATCATACCTCTTGTTTTCTCATGTAAATAATTTTAATCAAATTCATAGAAGTAAACTTCTTCTGTAGCTCTACAATTACTATAGGAAATAATGAAATTCCAATTGTAATCAACCATTGAGTCTGAGTCAATGGAACCAACTTAAAAATGTCGGCTAATACAGGAATTAATACAACACTAGTTTGAACTATTGTCCCTAATACAAAACTTCCAATTAAATACTTATTCTCAAATAATCCAATTTTGAATATGGATTGTTCACTTTTAATATTAAAACTGTGGATAAGTTCAAGCAATCCCAAAGAAACAAAAGCCATTGTTCTTGCAACTTCCAATCCATAGAATTTATTTCCTATTCCAAATGCAATAAGAGTTAAAATTCCTAACATTATCCCTTCAACAACAATTTTATTCCATAATCCATCTGCAAAAATTCCTTTTTTATTATCAACAGGAGGTCTTTTCATAATATCTTTTTCTGGTGGTTCTAGTCCTATTGCAATTGCAGGTAAAGAATCTGTTACTAAATTTATCCATAACAATTGTATAGCAAGTAATGGTGATTTTAACCCTAAAACAAGTCCCATAAATACAGTTACTATCTCTCCTATATTTGTTGCAATTAAAAAGTGGATTGCTTTTTTTATATTGTCATATATGTTTCTTCCTTGTTTAACTGCTTTTACAATTGTTACAAAATTATCATCTGCTAATATCATATCAGAAGCATTTTTGGCAACGTCTGTTCCATTCTTTCCCATTGCAATTCCTATATCTGCACATTTTAATGCAGGACTGTCATTTACTCCATCACCTGTCATTGCCACTACATTCCCTGCTCTCTGCCAGGCTTTTACTATCCTAACTTTATGTTCTGGTGTTACTCTTGCAAATACTGAATATTCTTTAATCTCTTTCACTAATTGCTCTTGTGAAATTTGGTCAAGTTCTTTTCCTGTTATTGCTTTATCATGTGGTGCTAAAATGTTTAACTCTTTTGCAATTGCTTTTGCTGTCGCAATGTGGTCACCAGTAATCATTACAGTTTTTATTCCCGCTTTTTTACAAGTTCGTACCGCTTCTTTTACTCCCTCTCTTGGTGGGTCTATCATTCCTATTAGCCCAACGAAATTTAATCCATTTTCTAATAAGTTCATTTCTGAACTTCTCGGTAAACTATCAATTTTTTTATATGATACAGCTATTACTCTCAATGCCTTTTCAGCCATTTGCTGATTTTCCTTCTCCAATCGACGTTTTTCAATACTTGTTAAATTGCATTTATTAAGTAATATGTCTGGTGCCCCTTTTGTTATAACAAGATATTTTCCTCTATATTTATGTATTGTTGTCATCATTTTACGATTTGAATCAAATGGAATTTCTGCCACTCTTGGCATTTCTCTATATAAGTCATTTTTATTTAAATTATATTTTAAACCGTTTTGTACCAGTGCAATTTCTGTTGGTTCTCCGCTTATGTTTTTTATGCCATTGTGTTCAATAATATTGCTATCTGTACACATTGTAGCAAATTTACTTGCTAATAATGTATCTTTGGCTTTAACTTCTACTACAGTCATCTTGTTTTGAGTTAAAGTTCCCGTCTTATCAGAACAAATAACATTACTACATCCTAGTGTTTCTACGGCTGGTAACTTTCTTATTATACTATTATTTTTTGCCATTTTGCTTACACCAATTGATAACATAATTGTTACAATTGCAGGCAGTCCCTCTGGTATTGCAGCAACAGCTAAACCTACTGATGTCATAAACATTTCAATTGGGTCTATATGTTTTATCATTCCTATAAAAAATATTAATGCACATATTGCTAAACAAACTATTCCTAATATTTTTCCGACTTGTGCTAACTTCTTTTGAATTGGCGTTTCTGGAGTTTCATCTTCCATAATCATATTTGCAATCTTACCTACTTTTGTATTCATACCAGTTTCAGTAACTACTGCTTTTCCATGACCATTTACTACAATACTTGCCATAAATGCCATGTTTAACATGTCCCCTAATGGTACATCATTTTGCGCCACAATATCAGCATTTTTTAAAACAGGCTCTGTTTCCCCTGTTAAACTTGATTCTTCTATCTTTAAATTATGACTTTCCAATAATCTGCAGTCTGCTGGCACATATGTTCCCGCTTCTAACTCTACAATATCCCCTGGTACCAAATCTTCTGCATGAATTTCTTGTATTCTTCCATCTCTAACCACTTTTGCCATTGGTGGAGTCATTTGTTTTAAAGCTTCTATTGATTTCTCTGCTTTTGCTTCTTGAATGACTCCCATAAGTGCGTTAAATACAACAATTGCAATAATTATTATTGAATCAACATAGTCATTTTCTCCTTGAAAATATGACGTAATAGCTGATAATATTGATGCTACTATCAAAATAATAATCATGAAATCATTAAACTGTTTTATAAATTTTATTATAAGTGTTTCTTTCTTCTTTTCTTGTAATTTATTATTACCATATTTTTGTTTTCTTACTTGTACCTCTCTCTGTGTCAATCCTACACCTTGCTTTGTCCTTAGTTTTTGTAAAACCTCTTCTTTTCTTAAAGTTTCCCACATAATTTTCCTCCTCGTTTATATCTTTAGTTAAATTTTATGTGGCTTGTCTTTAATTTATTACTCAAAATCCTCAATAACTTGGTTTAATTCTTCTTTTCCATATATCTCTAATCCATCTTGCATGTTAAGTAAATCGGCTTCTGTAAGATATTCACTTGATATATTGGTTTTTTCGTAAAGTGTTTCGCTTCCATCATTATTTTCTTTATATACAACAACTTTTCCATCTTCCACTTTTAGCTTGAAATGTTCTCCACAAACATCATCAAATTCTTTATATAATGTTATTTTTCCTTTTTCAAATCCAATTACTTCCCAATCGGCATATTTTTCTTGAACTTGTTCCTTTGTTAAGTTTACTAGTTCTTGTGGTAACTCTACATATTCATTTATGGTATGATCACATTTTTTGTAATATTTTTTTAAAACTAATATTGCATTTGCTGCTACCTTTTCTTCTGTTGATGATACTGCTGTTGTGTTCTGTTGCTCCTGCTCTTCTTTGTATTCTTCTGTACACTCATCTTCAATTTTTTCTGACATATAAATATTTGTTTCTGGTATGTTCTCACTTTTTTTGTTTTGCCTTACTATTAAATATGTTATACTTCCAGCACATATTGCTATTAATATACTTATTATTATAATTTTTCCTGTGTTTTTCAAACCTATCACAACCTTCCGTTTTTCTTATTATAACCAAGGTTATGGTTTTTTATACAAAATTTTCCTAACTCGAATCCAAAAATCCATTCATCTGTATACTTATAGCATTTGCTCTAATCCATATTTCTCCCAAAAAATCCGTCCTATAAATTTTCACATTTCTATCTTGTAAAATTTTTATCGTTTCATCAGCAGGATGTCCAAACTTATTCTCCTTACCAACTCCGATAACAGCATATTGTGGTTCAACTGCACTTATAAATTCTTTTGTAGAAGATGTTTTAGAACCATGATGTGCAACCTTTAAAATATCTGATTTTAATATTTCGTTTTTACCAGCATATTTAGAAAGAATTGTCTTTTCCGCTATTTCTTCAATATCACCTGTAAAGAACATAGAAAAATTTTTATATACTAATTTAACTACTAATGAATTGTTATTTATTGCATTGTCGGAAATCATGTTTGCGCTTGATGGCCATAAAACAATGAAATACAAGCCATTTTCTATTGATATTTTATTTCCTGCTTCTACTGTATTTACATTAATCTTCTTTAAATTAACTATCCTTTTAAATTCTTCATAATTATCACAAGTTTCATATTGTTTTCCTATGACCACTCTTTCTACTTTCATTTCTTTTAAAACATATAGTAATCCGTCCGCACATGATCTTGGTCAAAATGACTAATTATCATATAATCTATTTTCTTGATTTTTCTGTCTAATAAATATGGTAATATTGTATTAGGACCTCCATCAATGAGAATATTTTTACGGTTTGGCGTAATTATTAATGTACTATCCCCTTGCCCTACATCTATAAAATAAATTTTTAAGTTATCTGGAATTCTGTTAATTGAATTAAATAAAATGACTAAAATTATCAATATTATTTTGAACTTTTTAAAATATGGTCTTAATTTATATCTTAATAAATATAATGTGTTTTTGATTCTTACTTGCGTTATATTACAGTTTATTGTACTAAATACTTTGTATAAATATCCTGTAATACTAACTATTAAATAATATAAAATAACTTGATAAATTTCTGGTGTTACAATTTTGAAATTTGCAATATTAATTTTTGAAATTAATATTATTCCATACAGTGGAATTTCTATTACTTTTGCAAAAGCCATTCCTGCTTGTATTGAAACCATAGATATTAAAATTTGAATAAAACCACCTATTACAATCGGTCCTATTATATAACTAAGTAATAAATTAGTTATTAAAAAACCTAATCCAGCAGTGTTAAAATATAGTATCATTACTGGTGCTATAACAATTTGGGCCGAAATTGATACTGATATTGTTGAAATAATTTTTTCACATTTTCTTTGAATTTTTAAATAAACGTATTTCCATCTTCGATTTTTTATTTTTATATTTTTAATTATTTTTTCAACGATTTTTTGAAAATATATTATTCCAATTGTTCCTCCATATGTTAATAAAAAGCTAGTACTTATTAAACTATACGGATTGTTAATTAATATTATCATTGTTGATATTGCAATATTATTTAATGTGTTGCTTTTTCTATATAATACAAATGCCATACATGTTAAAATTCCCATTATGCTTGCTCTTACAACAGATATGCTGAATCCTGTTATTATCATATATGCTACTAGTACAAGGCTTGATATAATTTTGCTTAGTTTTTTTCCTAACATTTTCTGTGTAGCAGTTGTTGCCATTAAAATGATATATGATATGTGTAATCCTGATACAGCTAAAACATGTGAAATATTACTATTTGCAAACTCTTCTTTTGTGTTTTCATCGATTTCTGTTGTATCACCTAACATTATTCCTAAAATTATTTTAGACATTTTTTCACTATATGTTATCTTTATATTCTCTTTAATTTTTAGAAATATTTTATTTGATATTTGCATTAATGTATTTGCCTGATTTTCAGCTATAATTTCAATTTTTTCAATTTTCACAGTTCCATATATTTTTAGTGTTTTTAAATATTGCTTATAATTAAACCCTTTATAATTTCGAGCCTGTGCTGGTTCTTTGAATTCTCCGTAAATTGTTATTTTATCTCCATATTTCAATTGTTTCTTTTTTGATACATTTATATATAATTTGGTATTTTTATATTTTTTATTAATAACCTTTATTTCATATCTGTCATAATATTCTTTTTCTTCTTTATTTCCTATTACAATACCGCTAATGCTTAGTGTTTCTCCATCATGATACATATTTTCATATTTATTTTCTTGAATTTTAATTATTAAATTTGATATAAAAGATGAAATAATAATTGTTATAATAATGTTGAGTTTAAAAACTAATTTGATATATCTAAAATATCTTTTAATTGAAAGAATTTTAAATTTCTTTTTCTTATATTTTAAATTGATTATAATATATATTGATATTAGAAGAAAATAAAATGGGAGTATACTTATTTTTAAGTATATCCCCCATATAATACCTATAATATAACCAATTGCTATTACTAAAATTGGCCTATTCAATTATTTTACTCTCCTTGCTCCTACATATCTTTTGCTATAATAGCTTGATGATAATGATGTAATCACTACTCCTTGTCTTGGGTTTGCAGCATGTATAAAACTGTCTCCCCCTATATATATTCCAACATGCCCTATTGCGGAATTTCCTGAATTATTAAATACTACTATGTCTCCTGGTTGTAACTCATCTTTTGATACTGCTACACCATCATTTATTTGTCCTTTTGATGATCTACTTAATGATACTCCGAAATTTTTATATACATATGATGTAAATCCAGAGCAGTCAAATCCTGTTGTTGGTGATGAACCTCCTGAAACATATTTACATCCTAAATAATTTTTTGCATATTCTACTACTGACGTATTTGATTTTGATGTAGTTGTAGCTTTTTCTTCTTTTTGTGTTGTTTCTTCCACATCCATTGGTGTAACTTCTTCTTGTTTTATTGTACTACCACTTCTTGATGTTGTTTCTTTTATCTTTGCATCTTTTATCTTTGTATCTGATATATATTTTGCTGATACATATCCTGTTTTTCCATTTAATTTAATTTGATACCATCCATCAATTTTTCCTGTAATTACTACTTTATCATTTTTTGATAAACTATCTAATTCTTCACTTGATGTTGATGGCTCTTTTCTAACAACTAACCCATCTGCACTAACATATCCAACTTGGTCTAGCTTTTTTACCTCAGTTTTGTTGTCAATTGTTTCTGTTTTGATATCTTCTTTCTTGGTCTCTTCTGTTTTTGTTTCTTCTTGTTTAGAATCTTCTTGTGAAGGTACTTCTTGTTGTTCTGTCTGCTGTGTTTCTTCTGTGATTGTTACTGCTTTTTTTAATGTGTTTTCTCTTATCCATCCAATTTCTTTTTCGCTTTCTATTCTGCACCAATCATTTATTGTTTCTATCACTTTTACTTTTCCACTTATTTTTGTTATTGGCTTTGAGCTTATTAATGGTATTAGTCTTATTTCTGTTTCTTGATTTAATGTATATTCATTTTCTGTTGTTGTAACTACATTTTCTGTTTGTGGTTCTATATCTTCTGCAACTGGTTCTACTGTTGGTTCAGTTTTTGCCTCAACATTTGTAGTTGTTGTTTCTACAGTATTAGCTTGTGGTTCTTCTACATTTACTGTATCTGTTATTTTTACACATTCTTTACTAACATATCCTTTTAATATTTCACCATTTACCTTAACTTTTATCTTGTACCAATCATCTTGTTCCTCAAGAATTTCCACCTCAGTATTTTCATCTAGTTGTTCTATAATTGTTGATTTTGAGTTTGCCTCTCTTCTTAATCTTACTGTTTCAGAATTTATCTTTCCTGTTGTCGCTTCTACTCTTACGCCTAGTAGCATTAGAGTTGTTATCGTTAGTATAAATATTGCTAATTCTTTAACCTTCATATTAACCTCTTTATATTTTATTTTCACGCTTAAAAGTATATACTTAAAATGAAAAAAAGTCAATTATTTTTGACTTTTTTCCCAAAAAACATGTCTTGTTCTTTTGCTTTTTCCATAATATTTACTATCTTTTTTTCATCTACTATTTGAAATTTTTCTTTGCTTATTATATGCCTCCTGTCTGTTTTATGAAAATGTAAAATTGGTAAGTTTAATTCCAAATCATTAATTACATTATCGATTTTTTTACTATATGACATTACAAACATTTTTTGCTTACACAAACAAGACAATATTATTGCATGAAATCTTGCGCATATCATATATTCCATTTGGCTATAGGTATTTAGAAATTTGTCTATATCTCCATCATATCTTACTTCTTCTACCTTTGGATTATTTAAAAATTCTTTCATTAGTTTTTCCATAATAATTTCATCTTGTTCATGCTTACAAAATGAGTATAAATAAACTTTATATCCTTTTTTCAAATAGTAATTAATGTTATTTATCAAAAACTTATGATATTCTTGTGCTATATGTTTTAAATCATGTCTAATATCTAAATTTATTACTGTTATTCCTATGCTATTTTCAATTTTCTCATTTTGTGGAATTTTATAATTAAATGCAAAATCTGGTGCATATCTTACATTATCTATGTCTTTAAATAAATTGTATGAATATTTGTCTCTAAAGCATATGTCTGAACATATTGAAAAATTTCTTTTAGATAATTCAAAATATTCTTTAGTTTGGTATGGTCCATAGTTACAACTTATATAACAAAATGGAATATTTTTATTTTTGCATCTATTGACAAAATCAAAAAATTTTTCTGACAAATTATAAACTTTTCCACCTTCCATAAAAATAGAACCACCTATATAAACATATGCATCAAATTCATCTTCATTCATTTTATATAATTCTTCGTCTGTGTCTTCTCCAATTAGTATTTTTAAATTCTTATATTTAATTAATCCCTCTAAGAATTCTTTTTCCTTTATCCTCATAAAAAAATCTATTTCTGGATATTTTTCTAATAACATCTTTATAAAAATATCATCACCAAGATTTTTTCTTGCATATGCCATTAAAAACACTTTTTTCATTTTATTCTCCTTGCAGTTCTTCTTTTAATTTATTCCATATCTTATTAGTTCTTGTATATTCATTGTAATGTTTTTCAACGTCTCTATCATACTTTTTCAACTCTTCAAGTAATATAGAGAAACAGTCATCATCAAATAAGTTGTTTAACCTTGGTAATATCTCTGCCAATTTTTTTTCAATATTATTTATTTCCTTTTTATAATTTTCTTTATCTTTTATATATAATAAAAGTGGTTTATATTTTATCCATCCAATAGATGCTTTCAAAAATCTATTTTTTATATTGTTTTCTTTTACATTTATTTTTCTTAAAGTCTGTGGATATACTCCATCCATTATTTGTGTATATTTTAAAAATCCATCATGAAAATGATATACTGGTACTCGTACTGTTTTTGAATTATCTAATAACGTTGAAAAAAACGTATCTTCGCCTCTTGCTGCTGGTGGATTATAAAATGCTGGAATTTTATCTTTATCATTTAAATTCAAACAAAGTGTAGACCCTGCTACCCATTTTCCAACTCCATCTGATTCTATTTCATATGCTCCATTTCCCATTGCTATTTCACGTTTTGCATATGTGACACCATTATTATTTTGCATTTTTTCTTTTATTGATTCCCATGATATTATGTCATTACTGATTACTTCTATAAACTCTTTTAAATCTTGTTCCGTAAATTTTTCATTAAAGTCTATGTATGGTATTGGTGATATGTATCCACAATGATATCCTATTGTAACATTTGCATTTTCTTTATCCATAGATTCTAAATGTTTTAATATATTATCTTGCTTAATCCATTCATTTTTGCCTTTTTCTTTTAATACTGCTAATGGATATTCATCATCATCCCAGAATAAAAGATAATTTATCTTGTTTTTTATTGCATAATACATTACAGTATTTCTACCTTTAGCATGTCCATGCCCTAAAAAGAATTCCATATCTTCAGTTTTTATACCTTTTTTCGTTGTTAATTCTTCTATCTCTTTTTCTATATCTTCTGGTGTAATATATACTATTTTTATTTTTTTATGAACTTCCGGTTTTATGTTGTAAAACTCTTCTCTCGGAGTTTGTTGATATGTTGTATCAAATAAAATAAAAACTGTTACATTTATTTTTTTTGAATATCTCTTAGTTTGCTCTACTATCTGCTCATAATAACTATTAATTACTTTACATACATTTGAACGTCCTGTTACAAATCCAATTCCAAAATTTATTTCTTTTTCCATATTATACCTTCCTATCTTAAACATTACTATTATATCATGATTCAGTATTTTTGTAAAGCATATTAGCTTTAAATTTTACATAATTAATTTTCTTTTTTATCTTGTTTCATTTAAAAAAGCGAGTCTAAGATTTTCTATCAAATGCAAATTTTAAGAAAATCTAAGACTCGCCATATTTATCTAGTACAGAAATTTCTCCTACAAGGAGAACTTTCCTACTATATAAAAAAGAAACCGGATTTATTTCAGCTTCTTTTTATATATTTTACATATTTTTTTCTACTAATGGTAGTACTTGTTTTTTTCTTGAAACAACTCCTGGCATAACTGCAATATTATCTTTGATTTCATAAGATTTTGCAATTACATCTGTTCTATCTCCTAAAACGATTGCTTCTGAATTACTATTTATTATGTCTGTAATTACGAATACAAATAAACTTAATCCTTTAGCTAATATTTCTTTATTTATTTCTTGTTCTATTTTTTCTTTTCTTTTTAATATGTCTGGAATACTTACTGTGTTTACTTGTGCTATCACATATTTTATATCTTCTTTTTCTATTTTTTTAGCATCTAAACGTATTAATTCATCTTCTGTATATTTATCTAAATTTGTTCCTGCTTTTAGCATTTCTAATCCATATATATTTACATCTACATCTGCTATTTTTGCAAGTGCTTCAAGTGCTTTTTTATCTTTTTCTGTTGTTGTTGGTGATTTTAATAATAGTGTGTCTGATATTATTGCACTTAGCATTAACCCTGCCATTTGGGCTGGTATCTCTATATTATTTGAACTATATAATTCAAACAATATTGTTGATGTACATCCAACTGGTTGAGCATAATAGAATAATGGTTCTGATGTTTCAAAATTGTTTATTCTATGATGATCTACTACTGCTTCTATTTTTGCATTTTCTATTCCTTCAACTGATTGTGAAAATTCGTTGTGATCTACTAGTATTACTTTTTGGCCTTCTTCAACTTTTTCTATGAATTTAGGAGCTTCTGCATTAAATTTTTTCAATGCGAATTTTGTTTCTTCATTTATTTCTCCTAATCTACAAGGAGTTACTTTTTTTCCTCTTATTTTTGTTTGTAAATCTGCCATAACTATTGCAGAACAGATTGTATCTGTGTCAGGACTCTTATGTCCAAATACTATTACTTCTTCCATTTTATTTTCCTATCCTTTCAAATATTTCTTCTAATTCTTCTTTATTAAAGTTATAAACTTTATTGCAAAATTGACATTTAATTTCTGCTTTTCCATCATCTTTTATTAGTTCTTTTAATTGCTCTTTTCCAATTGTCATTAATCCATCTGCAAATCTTTCTTTTGTACATTCACATTCATATTTTGGTTCCATTGATGCATCTATTGTCCTAATGTTTTTATCTCCTGTAACCTTTTGCGCAATTTCTTTTAATGTCAAATTATTATCCAACATTTTTGAAATTGCTCCTGCCTCAAATATTGCTTTTTCTACTTTAGATATCTCTTCCTCTGTTGCATCTGGCATTGGTGTTATTATATATCCACCACTTGCTCGTACCCCATTTTTATCAACTAATACTCCTAATGCAACTGCTGTTTGTTTTTGTTCTGATGTTTGAAAATAATTTGCAAAGTCTTCTGCTATTTCTCCAGAAGTCAATGGGCTTATTCCTATATAAGGTTCTTTTAATCCTATATCTTTTATTACATTTATAAAGCCTTGATTTCCTATTGCTCCTCCAACATCTAATTTTCCAAATTCATTTAATGGTAATTCAACTTGTGGATTTGTTATACATGCTTTTACTTTTGGAGTACTATCTGCAACTGCTACTATTTTTCCTATTGGTCCATTTCCTTTTATTTGTATTGTTAATTTATCTGTTGCATTTTTCATATCTGCACCAATTAATGCTGTTATTGTTAGTACTCTTCCTAGAGCTGCTGTTGTAAGTGGACTTAAATCATGTATTATTCTAGCTTTTTCTACTAAATTTGTTGTAGATATGCATGTTACTGAAATTTTTCCATCATATGCTAAAAATTTTATTATCTGGTCTTTCATTGTCTCTCCTTTCTATACTTTTGCATTCTCATCAACTAGTTCTGATGTACAATTTGGACATCTTGTCGCATGATATTTTATCTCTGTTAAACAATATGGACATATTTTTGTTTCTGGTTCTTTATTTTCTTCTTTCTTTTTCTCTTTTATGTATTTTTTTACATTTCCTTTTTTATCTAGTTTGACAGCCATTTCTTCACTTATATCTTTTATTTTGTTTAGTTTATTAAAATATTTTATTGCTATAAATATTGAAAATGCTATTATTAGAAAGTCAACTATAGTTGTTATAAAACTTCCATATTTAATTGAAGCATTTCCTACTGTTAATACCATATCTGAAAAATCTACTTTTCCTATTAATATTGATATTAATGGCATTATAATATCATTTACTAATGAATTTACTATTTTCTGAAATGCTCCTCCTATTACAACACCTATTGCCATATCTATAATATTTCCCTTTAATGCAAATTCTTTAAATTCTTTTAACATATTGCTTTTTTGGTTCTTCTTTTTTTTCTTCATTTTATCACATCCATCTATTTATTATCAATCATTTTAGGCTTAGTCTGTTTTTCTTTTATAAAGTTTCTATATCCTAATGCAACAGCCGCTATTATCATTAGTAAAAATGATAATGCTTTCCAAATTCCACTATCAAATAATATTATTGCAAACATTCCAAGTGATGCACTTAATCCATATAGTATTAAAACTGCTTGTTTTTGTGTAAATCCTTTTGCTACTAATTTATGATGTAAATGTCCTTTATCTGGTTTAAATACTGCTTTTATTGATTTTCCTTTTATGATTCTTCTTATTATTGCAAATATTACATCAAATATTGGTAATCCTAGAACTATTACTGGTAATACTATTACTGCAGCAGTATAAGTTTTTGCAACTCCTAAAATAGATACCACTGATAGCATGAACCCTAAAAAGTTTGAACCTGTGTCTCCTATAAATGTTTTTGCAGGAGAAAAATTAAATGGTAAAAATCCAACTAGTGCTCCACTTAATGCGGTAACTATTACTGTTGCAATCATTGGCGAATCATTCATTAAGAATATAATTAATAATGATATACATGATATTAATGATATTCCTGATGATAACCCATCAAGTCCATCTATTAAGTTTATTGCATTTGTTACTCCAACAATCCATATAATAGTTATTATAGTTGAAACAGTATCATTTAGCCCTATTCTATATAAAAATGGTACATCTAAATGTTCTATTCTAATTCCAAACGTTACAACTATGATTGCTGCTGAAACTTGTCCTAATAATTGTTGCCACCATGTTAAAGTTTTGGTATCATCAAATATTCCTGTTATTGCAATCACAACAATTCCAAGTAATAATCCCAATAATTTTTTTCCATATTCTTGTTCCGAAAATAAGTCTATACTTCCTTCAATACTCATTACTATTAATAAATACATTATTGATACTAAAAATCCTAGTATTACCGCCGGTCCTCCAAACTTGGGCATTTTTTTAGTATGCATTCTTCTTTGGTCTTTTGGTACATCAACTGCACCAATTTTTTCAGCTATTTTTATAGTATATGGTGTTGCCATAAATGATACTATAAATGCTAATAAAAATGCTATTGCTATATTTCCCCACATTTACATTTGGCCTCCATTACTTCATATTTTCTTTTTCTATTTCATTTATTAATTTTATTCTTTCTTCATGTCTTCCGCCTTCAAATTCTGTTGCAATCCACATTCTTACAATTCGTATTGCTTCACTTGTTTCTATATAATCAGCTCCTAGTGCTAATATATTGGCATCATTGTGCATTCTAGAATATTTAGCTTCTTCTTCATCATTGCATTTAGCACATCTTATTCCTTTAAATTTGTTTGCAACTATACTCATTCCTATTCCTGAACGACATATTGCAATTCCTTTATCACATTCCTTTCCTTGCACTTCTAGTGCTATTGCTTTTGCTATTTCTGGATAGTCAACACTTTCTTCATCAAATGTTCCACAATCTATATATTCAATTTCTTTTTCTTCTAAATATTTTTTTATTTCTTCTTTTAATTTGTATCCTCCATGGTCACTTCCAATTGCTATCATTTTATCACTTTCCTTTCAATTGTTTTGGTCCCCCTATTCTGCCTTTATTAATATAACACATTCTCTGTCTCTCTGCAATATTTTTCAATGATTTTAAAGATTTTTGTTGCACACAAAAAAATGAGTTCTTATTTTGAACTCATTTTTCTAATTATATTTGAATTTCATTTATTGTATTAATTAATTTGCTTGATAGATTATATGTAAAGTTCATTAAATAGAAATATTTATTTATAATTTTTTTATCAAGAACTCCATTTTTTAAGTCTTCTGCACTTATCTGTAAGTTTGCTGAATGAAATCTTAGATATATATTATTATTTTTGATATATACATCATACTTCATTTTAGTTTTATTTTCAAACTCTACTAATTCTTCCATTATATCTGCTGTTAGTATCTGCATTGCTAATATTTTATTAGCTGCTTTTACATCAAAATATTTTTCAAATTCACTTGAATCCATGTTTAGCCTATTTTTATCAAATGCAAATTTCCCATCTTGCATTATTCTTAGTTCACTATCTATAGATTTTTCTATTTCTATTTTGGCAAATAATCCATTAAACTTAGTTATGGTCTCTTCTCTTGTTTCCCTATTTGGATCTTTAAACATTCCTGTTGTTATCTCTCTCCATTGCCCATCAACCTCTTGATATTCTTTCTTTTCTTCTGTTAATATTTCTGCCATTTGAATAGAATATTTATTATCTATTTCTGCTTCTATATAATCGTTTGAACTATATTTATTATAAAATTCATATCCTAAATTTTTATAAATATATTCTGGCATTGGTTTTTCTGGAAAATATTCTAAATTATTGTAAAAATTGCTTATAATCTTTTTTACTACAATGTTTTTATATTTTCTTATGAATTCTGCCTGTTTTTTTCCTAATTTCGTTGCTATAAATATTATTGCAATTGTAATAATGTATATAGTAAAAATTGCTGGTAATACTGGAAGCATCCTATATATAGATTTTGCTTTTAATAATCCTAATACAATACAAATATCTAATATTGCAATTATTGTTAATCCTATTTTCTTCGTTTTTTTATTTTGTTCTTTTGCTTCTATCCATGCACTATTTAATTCTTCGTTATTATTATTTTCTAATTCATTATAAATTTCATCAAATGTTTTCATTCTATTAATCCTCTAACTTTATATTAACATTTTCTTTTTTATATTCTTCAATCTCAAATAATTGAGCTGGTTTAAATCCAAATAGATTTGCTACAATATTTGATGGAATTGTTTCTAATTTTATATTATATGCAGTAACATCAGAATTATATATTCTTCTAGCAGCTTGCAATTGACTTTCTATCTTTGTTAAATTCTTCTGTAAATTCAAATACTGTTCACTTGCTTTTAAATCCGGATAATTTTCTGCTACTGCTATAAGCTGATTCATTTTATTATTTAAGTTTTCTGCACTCTTTATATCTTTTGATTTATTCATATATCCTGATCTTAAAGTTGCTATTTCTGTAAATATGCTTTGTTCATGTTTTGAATATGCTTTTACACATTCAACTAAATTTGGTATTAAATCAAATCTTTGATTCAAATATATATCAATTCCTGACTCAGATTGTCTTACTTTATTTCTTAAATTCACTAATTTATTATACATTTGCAATATAATAATTAGAAAAATTGCTATTATAATTAACCATATCATTTTTCTCACTCTCCTTATATATTTTCGATTATTATTTTATTTATAAATCCTTCCTCATCATAATCTAATAATACCTCATAGTCATCAAGTTCATTAAATTTTTGTTTCATGCTTTTTATTTCTTCTGGCTCTTGTGTTTCTGTTTCATTATATTTTACAGTTATTTTTCTATCTTTTGTTTTATTACTTGTTATTACATCATCTAAATAAGTTTTTAAGAACATACCTTTTTGTGTTCCTTTACAATTATTAAAATTGAAATTAAATAATGTACTTTCAGTATCATTATATTTTTCTGTAATTGTTTGTATTTGATTATTTATAAAATTTTGGCTTTCTTCTATAGTTTTTTGACTTTCTTCTTGTGTAGTTTCTGCTTTATTAAAAATTCTTTAAATATCATCAAGAATTCTTTCTACAAAGCTTTGTTGTTTATTTGCCTCTTCACTATTAATCTCTTTTGACTCTTTATTTGTTGGTACAGCTACTACTATTTTCACTACTATGATAATTAGAATAATTATTAGCATTCCAATTATTATGAATTTCATATTTTTTTCTTTTTTATCACTATTTTTATTTTCTATTGGCTGGTCATCAATTTTAGTTGTTTGAGTAATTGTTTCGTCTTTCTCATTCATTAATTCGTCAAGGCTAATATTGAATATTTTACTCATTTCTACTAATTTTTCCATTTCTGGCGTAGTTTGCCCTAGTTCCCATTTTGAAACTGTTTGTCTTGTAACATTTAACTTGTAGCCAAGTTCTTCTTGTGATAATCCTTCTTTTTTTCTTAATTGAATTAATTTTTCATTAAATTTCATTTTTTATTCTCCTTTTATTTTTATTTTTTCGACGTCCTATTTATATTAAAACAAAAAAGCTGAATTTTTTCAAACAATTCATATTGGAAATTTGTCACTTAAACTTAACATTGCATATTAAGCCTATTTCTTACTACAATATAATGTTCTATTTTCATTCCTTAATCTGAATAGTAATTGGATTTTAAAGTTTTTTCTTGTAATATCTTGCCAAATATAAACTTGTATGATATAATGATACACGTTATAGATTATTTTTACTAAGAGGAGGTGCATTGAACATGCCAAATATTAAATCAGCAAAAAAGAGAGTTAAAATTATTGAGAAAAAAACATTAACAAATAATATGATAAAAACTGGATATAAATCAGCTGTTAAGAAATTTGAAGAAGCTATTGCAGCAGGAAAAGTAGATGAAGCAAAAGTTTTATTTTCAGAAGCTACAAAGAAAATCGACCAAGCTTGTACAAAAGGTGTAATTGTAAAAAATACAGCTTCTAGAAAAAAATCTAGTTTATCAAAAAAATTAAATGCAGCTATGGCATAAAAAGTGGAATTTTAACCACTTTTTATTTTTATAATAAAAAGCTATCTACTATTACGTAAAAATGCGATGAAACATTTCTGTTTCACCGCATTTTTTTGTAACTAAAATTTCTTTAATTCTAAACCTCTTTTTTCTAATGCCTTTTGAACCTCTTCCAAAGATTTTTGACCAAATCCCCTTATAAGCAAAAGATCTTCCTCAGTATGTTTTATCAACTCATCTATTGTATCTATTTTTGCTCTTCTTAACGCTGTGGTACAATTAATTCCAAGTTGACTTATATCTCCTGGAATATTATCCGTATCCAAAAGTTCTATTCCATTTTCTTTAAGTGTTTGATATATCTCGTCTGAATAAAATTCACCGATTCCATTAATATAACTTAATTTCTGCTTTGGATAAAGTTTAAGTTGCCTTACCGTACTTATACCTGCTTTTCTGAGAGTTCTCTCACATTTAAGATGCAGTTTGGAAATATCATCAGATTGTTTTTTGAAATTCAGTCCTTTCTCATGTAGTTTTACTTCTATTTTTGCTATTGTTATTTTTCCAACTCCAGACATATCAAGTAATTCTTCCTTTGTATACTCTGTAAATTGTTCTAGTCTCTCTATTCCTCTTAATTTAAACATTTCTACATGAGGTATTTCATTTACCTTAAGACCTTCACATACACACTCTGTTTGTGTTACTCCAACTTCACACAATTTTTCTGATATTTCTTTAAGAATTGCAGTTCCCACATGTGGCATTCCAAGCAGTTCTTCTTGTGTTAATATAGCAAGCTGCTTAAATTCAGTTATATGATTGTACTGTAATGCATTCTGCGCTCTTTTGCTTAAGCTTAATTCACAGATTTTTTCGTCTGAAAATTCACTGTTATCATTTTCACCTTTTCTTAAGCACAAGCCAACTGCCCCTATTTTTTCTTTAATATCCTTTATTGCTACAGTTCCTATTCCAGGAAGTTCTAATAGCTCACTTTCTTCGTATTTAATTAGTTGTTTTATTTTTGTAATCCCTGAATATACTAATGCATTATAGGCTCCTGTTCTTAACTTAAGCTTCTTTATTTCGTATTGTGGCTCCTCTCCTTTAAATAAAAAACCACACTCGTGAACTACATTCTTTATATCGGAAAATGATGCTTTTCCAATATTTTTTATTTGCTTTATTTGTGATTCTTTTTTACTAACTATATCGCCGATACTTACCATTCCCACTTGACTTAAAGCATTATAAGACCGGATTGATAAACCAATTTCACATATGTTAGTGTCTTTGCTTATTGGAACTTTTTTTGAATCTTTCATATGATTCTTCCTCCATTTTCAATGTGCATTTTATAGTTACAAATCTACAATGGCTTTTCGCCAAATCAATATTATTATATCTTATTTACATAATTTTGTCAATTTATTGTTGATATTGATTTAAGTTTATTCCGTATGTTTTATATACCCAATCATTATAATTCCATGTGTCTAATGTCTCTGGTTTTCCATAATCAACTCCATATGTTTCAACAGAAACTTTTGATATTATTATATCATTAACTGGTGTACTTTTTTCTTTTTGTTCACTGCTTGACGAATCACTTGATGAAGATGTTGATTCTTTTTCTTTTACTTCTACTTTTTCTATTTTATGAACAATATCCATTCCTTCTATTACTTTTCCAAATGGTGCATAATATCCATCTAATGATGCATTATCTGCTGTCATAATAAAGAATTGTGAACCTGCTGAATTATAACTTTCTGTTGTTAATGATTTCGAATATGTTTGTGTGTAATCAGCTCTTGCCATTGAAATTACACCTTCTTTATGTTTTAATGTATTTTTGTTATAACCATTTGATAAGAATTCACCTTTTATACAATAGCTTTTATCATTATCTCCACTAACGTCTATTCCTAAGTCGCTTAATTTTGGTGAACCAGAACCATCTCCATTTGCATCTCCACCTTGAATCATAAATCCATCTATTATTCTATGGAATTTAAGTCCATCATAAAATCCATGTTGTGCAAGTGCTATAAAGTTTGATACTGTTTGTGGTGCCATTTCTGGATATAATTCAAGTTTAATTGTTCCAAAATCCTGAACTTCCATTGTTACAATTGGATTTTTTACCTCCATTGTTGCTTTTTTATAGTAGCCATATACTACTCCACCTATTAATACTATAATTAAAATTAATGCTATTATTGTTATTATGTTTGTAAACTTTTTCATTTTATCTTTTTCCTTTCTTTTTTAAATTAATATATTATCAAATGCAAATTGTTCTTGCATTTTTTTCAATGTTTGTTTTATTGTTTTTGCTCTTATTTCTCCAATTCCGTCAACCTTGTCCAAGTCACTAATTTCCGCTACTAATATATGTTGGAATGATTTGAATGATTTCACTAAATTTTCTACAATTGTATTTGGCATTCTCGGAACTTTACTTAATATTCTATATCCTTTCGGATATACTGCTAGTTCTTCGAAATTTTCAAAACTCTCATAACCTAATATTTTAGCAATTATAGGTTCTTTTCTTAAATCTTCATGATTCAAATTTGATAATTGTTCTAATATTTCTTCTGCCATAGTATCATTTACTTGATAATCCTTTACCAATAATAATTCTTCTTTTGCAAGTCCTCCTATTAATTCTTCTAATTGCATATTTACTAGTCTTCCATCATTTCCTAACTCATATATTTGTTTTTTTATTTCTTCAACTATCTTCATTACCATTTCTGCTCTTTGTATAACTGTTAGTACATTATCTAATGTAACAATATCATTAAACTCATATTCATTTAAGATACCTAATTTGTTATCATAAACTTTTCTGTATTTTTCTAGCGTCTGTATTGCTTGATTTGCCTTATTTAATACTGCTTCTGTATCTTCTAATATATATCTATAATTTTCTTTAAATACTGTTATTATATTTCTTCTTTGTGATATACTTATTACTAGCTCTCTTGTTTGCTTTGCCGTTCTTTCGGCTGTTCTGTGCCTCGTTCCTGTTTCAACTGTTGGAATTTGATAAGATGGTATTAATTGTGCATTTGCAAATAATATTTTTTTCATATCTCCACTTAAAACTATTGCACCATCCATTTTGGCTAACTCATACAATTTTGATGAAGTATAATCTTCATTTATAAAAAAGCCTCCATCTACTACTTCCTCTATTACTTCTTGTTTATCTGTAATTAACAATAGTGCTCCTGTTTTTGCCTTTAATATGTTGTCAAGGCCTTCTCTAATTGGTGTCCCTGGGGCTATTTTTTTTAATATTTCTGCTATTGGATCTTCCTTAACCGTACTCATTGTTACGTTCTACCTCCTTAAAGTATTTAAATTTTTCTACTTTATTTTAAGTATTCTTAGCATATCCCCTATACTCTTGACCCCTATTATATCTAATTTATAATTATCTTTCAAGACTTTTTTATTATTTTCTGGAATTATACATGCCTTAAACCCCAATTTTTCTGCTTCTTTCAACCTTTTTTCAATCAAATTTATTCTTCTTACTTCTCCTGTCAATCCAACTTCTCCCATTACTACTGTTGATTGCGGAATTGGTACATTTTTATATGATGATGCAACTGTCGCAATAATTCCTAAATCAGCCGCTGGTTCTGAAATTTTCATTCCCCCTGCAATATTTAAGTATACATCTTGATTTCCAAGTGATAGTCCTGCCTTTTTTTCTAATACTGCTATTAAAACCGCTAATCTATTATAATCAAAACCATTTGCAGTTCTTTTTGGCAATCCAAATACTGTTTGCGAAGTTAATGCTTGTACTTCTACTAATATTGGTCTTGTTCCCTCCACACTTGCTAATATACATGAACCTGATGGATTGTCTTCTCTTTCTGTTATAAGTATGTCTGATGGGTTGGTTACTTCACACATTCCTTCTTCCCTCATCTCGAACATACCAATTTCGTTTGTAGAACCAAATCTATTTTTGACTGCTCTTAGTATTCTATATGTATTATATCTTTCTCCTTCAAGATATAGCACTGTATCTACCATATGTTCAAGCACTCTTGGTCCTGCTATATTTCCTTCTTTTGTTACATGTCCAATTATAATTGTTGTTATTTGCTGTGCTTTGCACATTCTCATTATTTGTGAAGTTATTTCTCTTACTTGACTTACACTTCCTGCTGCTGCAGTAATTTCATCTGAATACATAGTTTGAATTGAGTCTATTATTACAAGTTTTGGTTTCATATCTGAAATCGCATCTTTTATGACGTCAATATCTGTTTCTCCTAAAAACATTAAGTCTTGATTTTTTATTTCTAGCCTATCAGCTCTTAATTTTATTTGCTCTGCTGATTCCTCTCCTGATACATATAATACTTTTCCCTCTCCTTGGACTTTTTCGCATAATTGCAAAATCAATGTTGATTTACCTATACCAGGTTCTCCTCCAAGCAATATTAATGAGCCTTTTACTAATCCTCCACCTAAAACTCTATCTAGTTCTAAATATCCAGTTGATGTTCTATTTGCTTCTTGTCCAACATAACTATTTAAAGGCCTTGGTGTGTTATTTATCTTTTTTTCTATTTTATTTGTTTCAGTATATTTTTCTATTTTTTGTTCATAAAATGTGTTCCAACTGTTACAAGCGGGACATTTTCCCAACCATTTTGGTGATTCATTCCCACATTCACTACATACAAAAATTGTTTTTGCTTTTGCCATTTTTTCTCCCTTCTTTTGCTATATATCTGAGCACATTCGCGACCAAAAGCGGACATTAATAGCATTGACACTTATTAGAACATTTTAAGGTCTGTTTTTTTGTTCGCGTGCGAAATTTACCTTGCAAATTTCTATACATTGTTATTTTTATATTATAGGAAGTTCTTCGAACTTCCTATAATATAACGCTTTTTTCGTCCCATATTAATGGTTATATTATCATATTTCATAGCAAATTACAATAGTTGGCATTTATTTCCTTTGATTTTGCTTCTGCTTCATGTTATCATATTTATAAGATAGTTTATTTTAATATTTTATGGAGCTTTATCACTCCTATGGAGGTATTTATGCAAAAATTTTTTTCAGAATTCAAACAGCTAGATAAAGAAACATATAGAATAATGAAATACGGTTTACTATTTTCTGGCATTGTTTGTCTAGCAGCTGTTGGCGTTTTACTTTTTTACATATTTTTAGAAGCTCAATTTTTATATCATCTAGGTTTGAGTTTACTTAAATCAAGTTTCACTTTCGCCGTAGAATTTATTGTTTGTGGCATTATTGTAGACTTTATTAAAAATAAAGGAATTTAAAATGGGATTTTAGTCCCATTTTTCTATTGACTTTTTACCTTTTTATATTTAGAATAGTTTTATAATTTATTAATTATTACATATATTAAGGAAGGTGGTGATAATATGGAAACATATGATGATAGCAACGCTATTCATACTATGGATACAAACCAAGTTCTTACTAATACTTTTTTTAGAATGTTTTTAGGCCTACTTGCAAGTGCATTAACTGCCTTATATGTTTATAAATCAGGATTATATATATCTGTTCTTACAAGTGGTAGTTATATGGCATTAGGTCTTGTAGAAATTGCTGTTGTTTTAATTTTTTCTTTATTGTTTAAAAAACTTTCACCAACAGCTGTTACAATTTTATTTTTTACTTATGCTTTCATAAATGGCTTTACCTTATCTGTTATTTTTGTGGCTTATGAAATGACTTCTATTGTTTATGCCCTTGCAGGTACTGCTGTTTTATTTGGACTCTTGTCTCTAATTGGTTACAAAACCGATAAAGATATTTCAAATTGGGGTACTATTTTGACTGTTGCCCTTTTGGTTGGTATTATTTTAACTATTGTTAACATATTTGTTGGAAGTTCTATGTTAGATATCGCTTTAGATTGGGCTATTTTGTTTATCTTTTTTGGTTTAACTATTTATGATATGAATAAAATTAAACTTATGCAACAAGCTGGATTTTGCGAGGATGAAAAGTTGTATGTTTATGGTGCTATGGAATTGTACTTAGATTTTATTAATATTTTTCTTCGTATTTTGTCTTTGTTTGGAAAGCGTAGAAATTAGTCCTATAAAAATTTTTGGACTTTTTTTCAAAAAAGCCTTGAATTTGTTTTTTAAATGTGCTATTATATATAAGCATTTAGCAGTTAAAACATTTATCGAGGCGTAGCGCAGTTGGTAGCGCGCGTGGTTTGGGACCATGAGGTCGCAGGTTCGATCCCTGTCGCCTCGACCATATTTTACCCTTTTTCAAGGAAATTTAAGAGAATTTATAAAAATTCAAAAGTTATGAATTATGCTATTTTTCAAAGAAATTTGAGAATAGCATAATTTTTTTGAGTTCAGAAAAATTCTATAAAATTCGGTTATTTTCTTCAAGAAAAAGTTTCAAGAAAATTCTTATAATGTTTCAAGAAAGTTTCAAGGAAAAATATCAAGTAATTTTAAAGTTCTTCAAATAAGCAGAAAGGAGAACTTTTTTATGGAATTTAAACCTTATAAAGATAATGAATATTTAGAAAATTCGTATTATAAAATACCACAAGAACTATTTGTAAGTTCTTTATATAAAGATAAACTAAATTCTGATAGTAAAATATTATATGCTTTTTTACTAGATAGATTATCTCTATCTCAAAAAAATCATTGGATAGATGATGAAAGAAATATATATTTAATCTTTACAAGAGAAGAAGTACAAGAAAAATTAAATTTGTCTGATAAAACTGCTACAAAAGCATTTAAACAATTAAATAATGTAGGACTTGTTCAAGAGAAAAGACAAGGATTAGGAAAGCCTAATTTAATATATGTTGGAAAAATACAACATGAAGAAACGGAAAATCTACGTTTCTTGATTCGTAAAAATTATGATTCTGTAAACGAAAATATTACGAATTTAGAATCGGAGAATTTACGAGGAATCAATACTAATAATATCAAAACTAATATAATCAATACTGATTCTATCAATCCTAATAGTGATGATGAGTTTTATTTAAAAGAAATAAAAGATAAATGCAAACTAGAGGACTTTTCACAAGAAGAAAAAACTATTTTAGAAGATGTTATTAATAGCTTATATTATAAAGATACCTTAAAAGTAGGAAGTGTAACAGTTAATCACTATAAAATATTAGACAAATTAAAACTTATAGTAAAAGAAAATTTAATTCAATTATTAGATATATTGAAGAATATACCTAATATACAAAATGCTAAAAATTATTTGATGATTTGCTTATATAATAATTTAGGGAATACAAATATTTCTATTTCAAAGAAAAAAGAAAATAAAGTTTCTTATAAAGGAAGGGACTATGAAGATGGCTCACCTGATTTTCTCTATACTTACTTTGCTTATGATAACAAAGTTATAACTTCGTAAGCAATGGCTCTAATATAAAATTGCCAACTATACTTTATATGGGCAATTTCACTATAAATTATAATGACTAGTTCATTATAATTTATAGTCTAAAAATGCTAGGTCATTTTTAGGAGAGCCTCGCAAAGCACACGATAAGTTTGAAAAGCTTGTCTAGTGTGTTAGACAAATAAATTTGTTTCGAGCAAGAAAGGACTTCGGAGCAATGAGTTATGCTATAGTAAGAAATGAAAAATTAACAATGAGCCAAGCTAATTGGAATATGTGTTCATAATGATAGAAAAGCAAAAAATCATTCGAATAAGGAAATAGATATTAGTAAATTGCATTTGAATTATTACTTTAAGAAAAATGAATTAAGTTACATAAAGGAATTTGATAAACTAAGGAAAAAATACGATTTACAAGGTCAAATTAGAAGTAACAGCATTATAATGTGTGAAATGATATTTACATCAGATAAAGAATTCTTTGATACAATTGGAATGGAAGAGACTAAAAGATATTTTGAAGAAAGCTACAAGTTTATATGCAATTACAAAAATCTTGGAGAGAAAAATATAATTTCAGCAGTAGTTCATTTTGATGAAACCACTCCACACATGCATTTGATTTACATTCCAGTAATTCATGCAAAAGATAAAGACGGACATGAAATTGATAAAGTATGTTGTAGAGACTTTTGGAAAGGTAGAGACAGTTATAGAAATTTGCAAAATGCTTTTCACGAATATATAACAAGCAAAGGCTTTGACTTGCAAAGAGGATTACCAGTAGAAGAAACAAAAAGAAAAAACGAAACGATTCAAAATTACAAACAAATAACTAATTTTGAAAATACTAAAAAGGTATTAGAAAATATAACTTTAGAATTACCAGAGACACCGCAGATAAGCGATATAAAAAAAGTAATGCTTAATAGAGATGAAAAAATATTTGAAAAAATCATAAAGCCAAAAGATGAATTAATTTTAAAACTTCACAAAGAAAATTTAGCTTTAAATAAAGAATTATCAAAACAAGTAAATATAGTAGATTTTGCAGAAAATTTCAAAGAAGATTATATAAATATGACAGAGAAAAACGTAAATTTAAGGCTATCGAATAGTTTATTGAAAGAAGAAATGGAAAAGAAAGAAAAGAAACTAGAATTTAGAATTGAAATTTGAAAGTAAAGCTTATAATATAGAATATCAATATAAAAAAGAAATTAACAGATTAAAGCAAGAAAATAAGCACTTAAATAAAATGATAGATAAATTTAAAACAACTTTAAAAAAATTTATCAAATGGCTTTGTCATAAATTTTCATATCCATCTGAGGATGAACTTGTACGTGATTTTGAGGAAGAAACATATACTAACTTTAATTTTGAAAAACAACTTGATATAAGCCAATTTGAGAAGAAAGATAATGATTTTGATATCGAATATTAGAAAGGATTTGATAATAATGGAAAATAAAGAATTAAAATTATATGATATAGATTCAATAGAATTATATGAATTAATAGATAGTTCAAGAATAAAATTAAAAAGAAATAATTTAGAATATAAAAATTTATATGAGCAATTTCACAAAATAATGAATAATTACCCAAACTTACAACTGATTTTAGAAGATGAAGAAACATTAGAATTAAACAAAGAAGAATGTAAAATGTTACAGAAATTGAATTCTTTATATATGCAAATGTGTGATTTCGAAGAAAGAGAAATATTCTTTTTGGGAGCTAGAGAAGCATATTATTACTTTAAAAATATAGGAATTATAAAATAACTATGAAAAGCGATAATAGAATTATTATTCATTATCGCTTTTTGCCATTTCATATGAGACTATCGTAAAAGTTGTGTAAATCGGATTTCCTTCCGATTGATAACTTGAAAAAATTTAATATTTTTATTATTAACATTATTTTAATAATATTTTTCTAAAAAATCAATACTTTAGAAAAAGTTGTGTAAGTTTAATAGGGCTTAAGAAAAATCCTTCTTAAGCCTATTATTTTATTAGGCTTTATTTTATATTCTGCCTTCATACATAATTCTAAATTGAGATAAGCATAAATCCCATTTATCAACCATTCTTGACCATTTTTTCTCTGCTTTTAATGTTGATAGATATAACACTTTTAATAAAGACATGTCTGTTGGAAATACATTTCTGTTTCGATTTATTCGTTTATAGGTACTATTTAAGCTTTCTATCGCATTTGTTGTATACATTATTTTTCTTATTTCAGCAGAAAATTTAAAGAATACTGAAAGTACATCCCAGTTATCTATCCAACTTTGAATCGCACCAGGATATTTATGTTTCCATTTTTCTTCCAACTCTAATAAGTTAGTATACCCTAATTCCTCTGTACTTGCTTTGTAAACTGTTTTTAAATCATTAGCAAGTTCTTTTCTATCTGTATATGGTACATACTTTAAAGAGTTCCTTATTTGATGCACTATACATCTTTGATATTCCGTCTTAGGGTATATTGCTGATATTGCATCTTTAAGCCCTGTCAATCCATCTGCACATAATACTAAAATATCTTGTACTCCGCGATTTTTAAGCTCGTTTAATATAGTCATCCAATATTTTGCACTTTCATTTTCTCCAATTGTTATTGTTAAAACTTTTTTCATTCCATCTTTATCAATTCCTAATACAACATAGGCTGCTTTTTTTACTATCTGTCCATTATCTCTAACATGAAAATGAGTAGCATCAATAAATACTATAGGGTATACACTTTCTAATTTTCTTTTTTGCCATTCTTGTATTTCAGGTATAATTTTATCTGTTATATCACTTATCATATCTGGTGAAAGATTACAGCCAAATATCTCCTTTATTTGTTCTTGAATGTCCCTATCAGACATTCCTAATGCATACATAGATATTACTTTTTCATCAAAGCCATTTGCTGTTCTTGAATATTTAGGCACTAAATCGGAATCAATTTCTCCATTTCTATCTCTAGGAACTTTTACTGGAATATCTCCCATTTCTGTTGCTACAGTTCTTTCCGGATAATATCCATTTCGATAATTATTATTATCTGTTCTTTCATTTTTGGAATAACCAATTTTTGCTTCCATTTCAGCATTCAACAATTGTTGAAAAGCAGGAGCAAAGAAATCTTTCCATGCTGTGTACATATCATTCATGGATTTAATATTTTTTGGATCATTCCTTCTAAAAAATTCCTCTACTATTTCATTTTTTCCTTTTTCTATTTTTTTACCCATAGAAAAATCCCTCCTTGATATTTTATATTTTATCACGGAAGGATTTATTTACACAACTTTTTCTATATTCTCCTCAATTATAAGAATAAGCTACTATTGAATTATCTTGTAATTTCTTTTTCTTTTCTTTTTTCTAAATAATATTTATAATCTTCTTCAGTTAATACAATGCTACCTAAATTTTTAGACATTATATTGTCGTAATTTCTAACAAAATTTCTTTTTATAGACCTCATAACTCCATTATGTGTTACAATTAAAATTCTTTCATTGTTTTTATATGTATTAAAAAGGGTTTCAATAAAATTGCAAACTCTTTTGTCTACTTGTGATGTAGTTTCTGCTCCTGGTGGAGTATATTGTCCTGCTCTATATAAAGCAACTAAGTTTTTATCAAAAGATTCTTTTTTCTTACCTTCCCATTCACCTATACAGATTTCAGTTATTCTTTCATCTATAATTGGAGTAATATTAGGCAAGATAGCATCTAAAGTTTGCTTTGTTCTTTTGAGCGGAGAACAATAAATGTAATCAAAGTTTTTTTCATCATCTTTCAAAACCTCTTTTGCTTGTTCAAATCCTTCTTTTGTTATGTTACAATCTGTTCTTCCAGCAAAAATTCCTGTTTTATTTAATTCTGTTTCTGCATGTCTTAAAAACATTAAATTGGGCATATAAAAAACTCCTTATTATTATAATTCTGGTTCTATAACTCTCTTTGTATAATCAAAATCTCCGTATTTAGTTCGTGCAAACAACTGATGCATTTGTCCGTATATTGTTCCAGGACATCGGTCTAAAACAGTTTCTATATGTTGTTTTACATGTTTTGAATCCATATTATTTGTTCTTACCGATACATCATTTCCAATATTAATACTTTCGCCTTTTTTAAAGTGCTTATTTCCAATCAATATTCCATCATTTAAATACTTAATTGTGTCACTGCTATTTTTTAGCATAACTCCACATCCATGTGGTGTTAATGTAATTTTTTTATTATTTAAATCAATAGTATTTGGAGCAGTTACATTAGGGTGAACTAAAAAAATGTCATTTCCTGGTGCAGTTAATAAAGTAAAATCTTCTTGCTCCCATTGGCAACCTATGCATACAGCATTATTAGTAGGCATTCCATAGTGACTTAAGTTAATGACTTCTTCACCTGCTAATTCACCTAAAACTGTCTTACAAAAATATCTATTTCTATCTTTGTTAATTTTTTGTAGCATACTAGCTAATTCTGCAAATTGAACAGCCTTTTTTCCATAGATATATCTTAAATATCGATTTTCATTATCATCATATATTGTTTTAATATCATCATAATACCAGTTACCTTCTACAGGATATAATCCATATTTTAAATTATCTTTTTTTAGTTCTATTGCAGAAGCATGAACTATCATATATTGACCTTCTGTAAGTTCCGAATTATCATCATTTTGTTCAGCTAAAATCGCAAAATGATTACCTACATTATAATTCCAATAAAACTTATCTGCTCTTTCTAAATCGATTGAATCTAATATTTGTGATGGTAAATGTGTAGAAGCATATTTTAAATATGTATCTCTATTTTGCATAACATTATCTAATCTCTTTTGGAATTCTTGAACAGTTATATTTTGATTTAATTTATAAACGGTAGTACCACAAACATTTACTGTAGTATCTACTGGAACAAATGGAACATCTGAATTCCAAGAATAACAAGCACCTGTATAGAACCCGCCTAACATTCTTGTTCCATTTTGTGCTATTCCTAAATCTGGCATTGCATATATCATACTTTCTTTTTGTGTTTCTGATAATTTTGTTCCAACTTTACTTAATAGTTTTGATGTTGTTTCCAAGTGTTTTAATATTTCTTTTTGAGTGTTATCATTTAATGAAAAATTTGTTATCATATTCTTTCCTCTATTCTATTTCAATCATTTCATCATTTTCTAATATTTCATATTCTACTTCATATTTGTAAAACATTTCTTTAATAAAACTATAGTCTGGTGGAAATGCAGGATTATCCATATGAATTGGTATTGTTAAAACTGCTCCCACTTCTTTTGCATATAATGATGCTTCAAATGCTGACATTGTAAGTCCATGTCCTGTTACTGGAATGCACAAAATATCTGCTTTATACTCATTTTTAAAACAAATCGTATCACTAGTTGTATATAATCTGTTATCTCCATCATCTATAATATATCCAACATTTTCATATATTTCTTTTGAACCTTTTAATAGAGGTTGATACCCATGTATTGCATGTACTACTTCTATTTTTATCTTATCTAACTCGATAATGTCATTTTCTTTTACAATATTTATATCTAATATTTTATTTGTTTCAAAGACTTCTTTTGTTGAATATATTGTGATATCTTTATTTAATTTTTCTAATACCTCTGTATTACAATGGTCTGGATGTTTATGTGTGATTAGAATAATATCTACATTATTCCATATTTCAAAATACTCATCTTTATATTTTAATGTTCCTGGATCAATTAATATCTTTTTTCCTTTTGTTTCAATTAATAAACATGATTGTGGAAATTTTGTAATTTTCATTGTCAAATTTTCTCCTTTTATAATTTACTATTTTACTATATAATTATAGCATTATTTTGTTGAGTTTACAATAGAAGTAAAATGATAATATAACATAAAAAATTTTAAAATTTTTCACAAATAATGAATTTAAAAAAATCATTTGACATATAATAAAAAATATAGTATACTATATTTAACTTAAGTTAAAAAAGTTCGTAGATAGAACCGAGTTAAGTGTGTGGTAGCACTTAGCTCATTTTTTATGTAAAAAAAGAAAGTATAGCATTGTGGTAGAGCTATACTTTCTTTTTTCGGCTAGCTAAGCCTCATCTTGCTTTTGGTCATTCAGTTTACTATTATTGCTAACAGTATCAGTTTCCTGATTTGTGTCTTTTTGCAATAACATTTCAACTAAACGCCAAATCAAATCTGGGTAGTTCATAGATAAAACCCTCCTTCCCGAAAGATTTCCTTTTGAAAAGGATGGATTTATTATACTTTATTTCTATTTCAAAAACAATGTTTTTTGAGTAATTTCTACAATTAATTATCTTAATCTGCTTTATTTTTATTTCTGCTTTTATATACATTAGCTTGGTTTCTACATTGACTACTATCATATTCAGCTTTAGGGTTTTTAGCATAAAATACTTTGCCACAATGTTTGCATATTCTTAATGGATTCTTTTCACTACAAAGCATAAAACCAAAAGCCATATCTATTGCTTGTTTTAAAGAATTAGGTTGCCAAGATATTTCTGGAGTATTTCCATACATATTAATTTTGTATGGTATTCCAGAAAAATAATAATCACTTATAGTTTCTCTTTCTTTATATTCATCATAATTATTTACACTACTATTTGATAAATCTACATATTTTTTAAATATTTTATACATTTTTTTTGCATATTCAATTATCCAATCTATTTTCTCACAATAAAAGCTAGAATAAATTAATTGATTGTTAAGTGATGTACGATTTAACATTCTTTGTAAATCTGAATTTGTTTCTATAACTGCTTTACCATTTGTTATCGTATAACTCATTTCATCGTTAGTTGCAAACGGAAAGAATAATTCAAAATATTCTTTTGTTCTCATTGTACAATTTTTATTAATAACATTATTTTCTTTTAATGTTACTTCTTCATTTAATAGAAAATCTGTATTGATTGGTGCTTCAACCATAAATCCCAATAAACCATATTGATCTACAAAAAAATATGCACAAGTAAATTTAGTTTGATCATCATCTGAATCCATACAAATTCTTCCTATATTAAGTAAATCAACCAATATTGAATCCATTTTACTGAACATATCATATAAATCTCTAATATTTATACTAGTTTCTGGGTTTGGCACCATATAATATTCTTTTCCTTTATATCTTCCTTGATAGCCACCATATCTCATATATGAATAAGCACTGTTACTTTTAAAATTAAATTCCATTACTTTATTCTCCTTAAATTTTTTTAAAAAATAATTGTAATATATTTACATATTACAATTATTACTTTATAATGATATAAAATATTAATAGTTGAAATATAATAACATATTACAACAATTAATATAAAATGTCAAGTGCTATTCTTGTATAAAAAATATGTAGACACAAATTTTACCAAATTATTTGAAAGGTCGTGATTAATATAGATACAAAGAATTATGTAATAGATAAATATTATGATGAGCATACAAAACCTACTATTATTGCAAAAGAATTAAATGTTAATCCATCTTATATTACTAAAATTGTTAAATCTGATTCGAGATATTTTCAAGAAAAAGAATATAGAGCTAATATTAGTAAAGAAAACCGTAAAATTGCAAAAAGAGAATGGATTAGAAATAAAAGGCAAAATGAAGCTGATAAACAATTATATGAATTTGTTAAGAAACAACATATTGAAGCAAGTAAAGAATTATCTTATTCTTCTGAAATGAGTGATTTAGCATATATAAAGTGGAATTCAAGTGCTTATCATAGAAATAGTAAAGGTAATTTAATTATAGATAGAAGATTAAAGATTGGTTCAGATGTTCCTAAATCAATAAATATGAATATAAAAATACCAACACAGAAATACAAGAAAAAATATTGTTATAGTATTTAATTAGTCCTATTGATGAATAGGTCTTTTTTATTTTAAATTCTAAAGAAGGAGGTACAAAACTATGGCTGACATGAAAGAAACCTATACTTTAATGTTTACAGATTACCCAGACATTGTTAATCTCGTGCAAATGAGAAAAATGTTAGGTGGCATTAGTAATACTCTTGCATATCGTATGTTAAGAGAAAAGAAAATTAAAAGTAAAAAAGTTGGCAGAGAATATAAAATTCCTAAAGTTAATGTTATCAAATATGTGATGACAGAACAGTAGGAATTTTTTAGTTATCATGGTATAATATACAAAATATCAATGATAAGTTAAATATAAGCTGTTACAACGGAAAGGAGAAAAATGATAACAGGTAGCTTACAAAAAAAGAAAGGTCTTTATTATGCAGTTTTGAATTTATACGATGACTATGGAAAAAGAAAACCGAAATGGATTCCTACAGGTTATACTATAAAAGGAAACAAGAAAAAGGCTGAAGAAAAATTAGAACAATTTAAAATTGAATATGAACAAAAATCTAAAATACAATTAAGAGATCCAAACATATATGATAAATATAAAAATATTTTATTTTGTGATTATATGTTAGAATGGCTAGAAAAGCAAAAAGGAAAAGTCGAACAAACAACATATATAGGTTATGAGCAAGTTATTAAAGGTAGATTATATAAATACTTTTAAGCTAAAAAAGTTAAATTAGTCGATTTAAAGCCTAAACACATTCAAGACTTTTTTGATTTACTATTTGCTGAAGGTCTATCTGGAAATACAGTAAAACATTATAGAGCAAATATTAGTAAAGCTCTAAAAAGTGCTGTTATTACAGAAATAATAGATAGTAATCCTGCTACTAAACTAGAAACAATTAAAATTAAAGAATATACAGCTGATTATTATACACAAGATGAGTTATTAAATCTAATGGAAATTATAAAAAATACAACTATTGAATTACCAGTAATAATTGCAAGTGTATATGGATTAAGGCGTGAAGAAGTCATAGGTATTAAATGGAATGCTATTGATTTAAAAGCTAAAACATTAACGATTAGGCACACTGTAGGTCGTGGTAAAATTGATGGTGTTACACAATTTATTTTCAAAGATAGAGCTAAAAGCGATTCAGGTTATAGGACTTTGCCTTTATTTGATTTTATAGCAAATTTACTAAATTCTTATAAAGAAAAATATGATGAGTATAAAAAATTTTATGGCAATACTTATTGCAATGATTATAAAGACTATATTTGTTTAATGCAAAATGGAGAATTAATGAAACCTGGATATGTAACACAAACTTTTAGTAAAATATTAGATAATAACAATCTACGACACATTAGGCTACATGATTTAAGACATAGCTGTGGTACTTTATTAATTCAAAATGGTGTACCAGTTAAAGATATACAAATATGGCTAGGTCATTCTAATTTCCAAACTACGCTAAGGTATGCCCATGCAGATATAGAAAATAAAAAAGTATCTGCAAATGTAATTGAAAATAAACTTGCATTAGATACAAAAGATACAAAAAAAGAACAAATTACCAAACTCGCTATTTAGGTAATCTGTCTTAAAAAATATATTTCTAACTATTTATAAAAATTCTAATTTGGGAAAAGTGTTAGAACTTTTGTTAGAACTTTGCACATTTTTTATAAATTAAAACCTCAAGCATATCTTACGAACTACTTGAGGTTCTAATGGTGCAGATGGCCGGAATCGAACCGGCACGGTTTATTCAACCGCAGGATTTTAAGTCCTGTGCGTCTGCCAGTTCCGCCACATCTGCATGTGTTATAATCTGGCAATGTCTTACGACAATAATTATTATAATATCTTTATATTAGTTTGTCAATAGAAAAGTCAAAAAAATAAAAAAAACTTTAAAAAATTTTAGAATAAGAGGAAAAAGTCAAAAAATGTAGAATATAACATATACAGATATAAAGGAAGTGAAAAAGATTCTAAAAAAAATAATAAACATCATATATCCACAAACATGCAGTATATGTGGAAAACTTAATTCAAATGCATTATGTAGCAAATGTAGCAAAAAGCTAGAAAAAGAATATTGTTTCAAAAAAGATAATTATCAAGATGATTTTAATAAAAATTTTATAGAGCATTATTACTTTTTTTGGTATAAAGATTTAATAAGAAGTCAAATAATATCATTAAAATTTAATGAAAGACCATATATTTCGCAAACAATTGCATATTTTTTGAAAAAAATGAAAAAAAGTTTTGAAAAATTAAAAATATATGATATAATAATTGTAGTACCAGTAAGCAGAAAACGAAGAAATGAAAGAGGCTATAATCAAAGTGAACTAATAGCAAGAGCAATTTCGAAGACTTTAGGTATTCCAATTGTAAAAAATGTATTAGTAAAAATTAAAAATACAGTACCTCAGAGTTCGTTAAATAAAGTGCAAAGAGCAGAAAATGCAAAGGGAGTTTATAGTGCTAAAAATCATACAAAACTTAGAAACAAAAAAATCTTATTAATAGATGACATTTATACAACAGGTATCACACTAAACGAATGCGCAAATGCATTGATTCAAAAAGGAATTAAAAGAGAACAAATTGGTGTACTAACATTAGCAAAAGACTAATAGAAAACAATATATGAAAATGAAAGGAGTGATAATTATGTCAAGTGGTTCAACAACATCTGTAGTAATAGTATTGATAGTAGTAGTAGTTCTTACAGCAGGAATGATAGTTACATTACAATCAAGAGTAGATAATGTATCACAACAAGAAGCACAGAAAATGGTAGAAAGTTTTGTGGCCGATGTAGCCAATACAGGTATATTAACCAAAGCACAATATCAAAATTTCCAAAATCAATTAAATGCTAAAACAGGAAAAAATTGTAATATTGAATTAGAAGCTCAGGTCTTAGATGAAAACCCTGGGAAGAAAACAGCACAAGCTAATTATACTAAAATAGGTGAAAACGTTTATGTAGTATATAAAGATACACAAATTTTACCACAAATTGGTATAGCTGTAGGAAATGAAAAAGTAAATTCATCAAATGATACATACACTTTAAAAACGGGTGATATATTTTCTTGTACTGTAACAAGTGAAGATAGCGCTGCACAAGACTTAAAGGGTTCAATATTAAATTATTCAAACGCAGGAGAACAATCATTGTCAGCAAGTAGTTCTGCAATGTGTACAGTAAATGGATCTAAATAAAATAAGATTTATAAAAAGAGCAACTTTCAAAAGTTGCTCTTTTACATTTTCGTTAAAAAACCAAATCATGCGAAAATGATTTGATATGAGAACTTGACAATATAAAAATAATATGAAAAAATAGCAACAAGAAAGGAAGATGAAAACATGGAAAGAATAAGAGGATTTGAAATAGCAAAAGGATTTGAAAATCAAGATATACATTTGCCGATAAGAAAAACAAAATGTTCAGCAGGATATGATGTAGAAGCAGCAGAGGATGTTACAATACCTGCATTTAAACCAGGAGTAAAGCCAACACTAGTAAAAACAGGATTAAAAGCATATTGCCCAGAAGATGAATATTATATGCTAGTAAATAGAAGTTCCAATCCAGGAAAAAAAGGATTAATTCTAGCAAATAGTATAGGAATAATAGACAGTGATTATTATGGGAATGAAAGCAATGACGGACATTTTATGTTTGCATATTATAATTTTTTCGAACATGATGTTCAAGTAAAAAAAGGTGATGTAATAGGACAAGTAATATTTTCAAAATATTTTAAGGTAGATAATGACAATGCTGAAGGGATTAGAACAGGCGGATTTGGTTCAACAAACAAATAAAAAAACAAATAAAAAAACAAAAAAATAAAAATAAAAAATGGCAAAATCTTTGACTTTTGCCATTTTTTGTGGTACAATAAAAATGGTTGAAAAAAATAAAAAATGATAGAGAATCAAAACATAAAGACTTGGAAGGAGTGACTTGCATGTACAATGTAGGAGACAAAGTAGTATATCCTATGCATGGAGCTGGGGTAATAGACGCAATAGAAGAAAAAGAAATATTGGGAGAAAAGCAATCATATTATATATTAAAAATGCCAGGAGAAGTAAAAGTTATGGTACCAATATTAACTGCTGAAGAACATGGCATAAGAAATATAATTGATAAAGCAGAGGCTGAAAAAGTAATAAATATATTGGAACAGGATGAGACAGAAATGGAGAAAAACTGGAATAAACGTTATAGAGACAATATGGACAAAATGAAAAGTGGAAATATATATGAGATTGCAGATGTGGTAAGGAACTTGAGTTTCAAGCAAAAAGAAAAAGGCTTATCAACTGGTGAAAAGAAAATGTTACATAATGCGAAACAAATATTAGTAAGTGAACTTGTTTTAGCAGAACATTCAACACAAGATGAAGTGGAAGAATTGGTTGATAATAAAATAAATACATCTTTTGCAATGTTTAAAACAGATGCTGATATGGGAGTTAGTACAGAGAGTATTGTAAATAAATTTATTCCATTTGATGGAAATAATTCATCACAAAATGCGTAAAAAATCGAATAAAAAAAGAACTATAATTAAAATGTAAAATTATAGTTCTTTTTTTTGAGCAAATATAAAAAATTCTATTGTAAATTAAAAATAAGTATGATAATATTGTATCAAAATGAGGTGAATTGAATGATATATACAATAACATTTAATCCGGCATTAGACTACATATCACAAGTAGACAACTTTGAAGTTGGAAAGATAAATAGAACAAAAACAGAAGAAATACTTTCAGGGGGAAAAGGCTTAAACGTCTCAACAGTTCTGAGTAATTTAGGAATAGAAAGTACGGCACTTGGTTTTATTGCAGGATTTACAGGAGAAGAATTAAAAAAGAATATTGAAGAAAAAGGAATAAAAACCGATTTTATAAATGTAAAAAAAGGTATAACAAGAATAAATGTAAAAATAAGTTCAAAGGAAGAAACTGCACTAAATGGAAATGGGCCAGAAATAACAGAAGAAAACATAAAAGAATTGATAGAAAAAATTGATAAAATAAAAAGTGAAGATAAAGTAATATTAGCGGGAAACATACCGAAATGTATAAATAATAATATATATGAAATAATATGTAAAAAATTAAATGAAAAAAATGTACTATTCATAGTTGATGCGACAAAAGAATTATTAATGAATGTGCTAAAATTTAAACCATTTCTAATAAAACCTAATAAGGAAGAATTAGAAGAAACATTTAATGAGAAAATAGAGTCAAAAGAAGAAATTATAGAACACGCAAAAAAACTTCAAAAAATGGGAGCACAAAATGTATTAATTTCATTAGGTGGAGATGGTGCAATATTAGTAACAAATGAAAATAAGGAATATTTTATAAATGCTCCAAAGGGGAAGGTATTAAATACGGTTGGAGCAGGTGACTCCATGGTAGCAGGTTTTATAGCTGGATATGAAAAAAGTGGAGAGTATGAATATGCTTTTAAAATGGGAGTGGCTACTGGTAGTGCAAGCGCATTTTCAATGAGTTTAGCTACAAAAGAAGAGGTAGTCAACCTATTAAAAGAAATAAATTAGTTCTAAAAGAACATACGAAAGAAAGGAAGGAAAATATGAAAATTACAGATTTACTAAGCACAAGTGCCATAAAAATAAATGGTAGTGCTAATAGCAAAGAAGAAGTTATCAGTAAAATGGTAGACTTAATGACCAATAATGGAAATATTATTGACAAAGAGAAATACAAAAGAGTGGTTTTAGAAAGAGAGAAAGAAGGTTCAACAGGAATAGGAGAAGGGATTGCTATTCCTCATGGAAAAACAGATGCAGTTTCAAAACCAGGACTTGCAGCAATGGTAATTCCCGATGGAGTTAATTTTGATTCTTTAGATGGACAACCAGCTAAATTAATATTCTTAATTGCTGCACCAGATACTAAAGATAATGTGCATTTAGATGTTTTAAGTAGATTATCAACATTATTAATGGATCCTGAATTTAAAAACGAATTATTAAATGCAGAAACCTCAGCAGAATTTATGTTATGCATAGATAGAGCAGAAAGAATGAAATTAAATGAAACCAAAAGAGAGAATAATGGTTATGAAATATTAGCCATAACTGCATGTCCAACAGGAATAGCACATACCTATATGGCTGCAGAATCATTAGAAAAAATGGGAAATCAATTAGGACACAAAGTAAAAGTAGAAACGCATGGGGCATCAGGAGTTAAAAATAAATTTACTAAAGAGGAAATAAAAAATGCAAAAGCAGTAATAATTGCAGCAGATACAAAAATTGATTTGTCAAGATTTGACGGTAAAAAAATTGTAAAAGCAAAAGTAGCTGATGGAATTAACAAGCCAAAAGAATTAATAGAGCATGTACTATCTCCAGAAGCAAAAACGTATCATTCGTCAGGAAAAGAAAAACAGGATTATAATGGTGGAGAACAAGAAGGAATAGGAACGCAAATATATAAACACTTAATGAATGGTGTAACACATATGTTGCCATTTGTTGTTGGTGGAGGAATTTTAATAGCATTAGCATTTTTGTTTGATGATTATAATATAAATCCATCAAATTTCGGTATGAATACACCACTTGCAGCATTCTTTAAAACAGTCGGAGGAGCGGCATTTAATGTAATGCTATATATTTTAGCTGGATATATAGCAATGAGTATAGCTGATAGACCAGGACTAGCAGTAGGATTTGTTGGTGGTATATTGGCAGTGCAAGGGACAACCTTCGCATCATTAACAGACAATACAGTAACACTTGTAAGTTCAGGATTTTTAGGGGCTTTAATAGCAGGTTTTGTAGGTGGTTATATAGTATTAGGCTTAAAGAAAATATGTAGTTACCTACCAGAAAGCATAGAAGGAATAAAAACAATTTTGTTATATCCAGTGTTTGGAATAATGATAATGGGAGCATTTATGCTATTAATCAATCCATATGTAGGAGCAATAAACACAGGAATAAATAATTATCTATCATCAATGAATACAGCAAACAAAATCTTGCTAGGTGCAATACTTGGAGGAATGATGGCAATTGATTTAGGTGGACCGGTAAATAAAGCTGCATACACATTTGGAACAGGAATGTTAGCATCTGGTCAGTATGAAATAATGGCTGCTGTAATGGCAGGTGGAATGGTACCACCATTAGCAATAGCATTACTTGCAACATTTTTCCCTAAAAAAATAAATAAAAAGGATAAACAAGCTGCATATGTAAATTATATAATGGGATTATCATTTATATCAGAAGGAGCAATTCCATTTGCATCAGCAGACCCACTAAAAACTATACCAGCATTTGTAGCAGGTTCAGCAGTAACAGGAGCATTATCAATGTTATTTAATTGTACACTAAGAGCACCACACGGAGGAATTTTCGTAATAGCCACAGTTGGACATCCGCTTTTATACTTATTAGCAATACTAGCAGGATCATTAGTAGCGATGGCTATTATGTCAGTATTAAAAAATGATTTGCCAGAATACGAAAAAAAGAAAGGAAATGCAAAATGAGAAAAGAAAAAGTAATATTACAGAATGAAACGGGGTTACATGCAAGACCAGCTAGCGAATTAGCAAAGCTAGCTGGTAGATTTAAATGTGATATAAATTTAAGTGTAAATGAAAAAAAAGCAAATGCAAAATCAATTTTAGGAATAATGTCTTTAGGGATAAAAGCAAAGACTAAAATAGAAATTGAATGCAACGGAGAAGATGAAAAGGAAGCTATGACAGAAATCTTAAAAGCTTTCGAAAATAAATTTGGAGAATAATTTTCTATATAGGATATAGGAGGAAACAGATGATAAGAGGAAAAGGTGTATCCATAGGAATCGGCTTTGGAAATACAATAATATTAAAAAATCAAGAAAAACAAATAGAAAAAAAGATAGTACAAGATTCAAAGGGTGAAATAGATAAAGTAAAAAAAGCACTTGAAGAAGTAACAGATGAAACACAAAAAATAGTAAATGAAGCCACAGGAACTGAAAAGGAAATAATGTCAGCATATTTAATGATAATGCAAGATTCTGCATTAATAGAAGAAACAAATAAAATGATCCAAGAAACAAATTGTAATGCTGAATATGCTGTTGAAATTGGATTCAATAATGTAATACAAATATTTGAAAATATGAGCGATGAATATATGGCTGCTAGATCAAGGGATATTGCAGACATAAAAAATAGAATACTTGCAAAATTATTTAAAGAAGAAATAGTCAATATAAGCAAATTAAATCCTAATACAATAATAGTTGCGACAGAGTTAACAACATCTAATACAGCAAAATTAGATTTTAGAAATGTATCTGGAATAATTACAGAAATGGGAGGAACTAATTCACACACATCAATTATGGCAAGAACACGAGCGATTCCAGCAATAACTAAGGTGGAGGATGCAACTAAAATATTCAGAGATGGCGATTTTGTAGGAATGAATGGAGAAACAGGAGAAATATATTTAAATCCTACAGAAGAAGAAAAGGAAAAACTAGAAAAAATTAAAGAAAGATTAACAAAAGAAAAAGAAGAGTTAGAAAAATTTAAAGATGAAGTAACAAAAACCAGTGATGGGTATGTAGTAGAATTGGTTGCAAATATAGGAACACCGGCAGATGTTGATATAATACTAAAAAATTCAGCAGAAGGGGTAGGACTATTAAGAAGTGAATTTTTGTATATGGATAGTGAAAAAATGCCAACAGAAGAAGAACAATTTTTAGCATATAAAGAAGTTGCTGAAAAAATGGAAGATAGACCTGTTATAATAAGAACACTTGATGTTGGTGGTGACAAAAAATTAAAATATTTGCAACTTGAAAAAGAAGATAATCCATTTTTAGGATACAGGGCAATAAGACTTTGCTTAGATAATGTATCTTTATTTAAAACACAATTAAGGGCAATATTAAGAGCAAGCACATATGGAAATTTATCAATAATGTTTCCGATGATATCTTCAATAGAAGAATTGAGAGATGCAAAGAAAGTTCTTGAAGAATGTAAAAAAGAATTAGATAAAAAAGAAATTAAATATAAGAAAAATATTAAAGTTGGTATAATGATAGAGATACCGTCAGCTGCTTTAATTTCTTATGGACTTGCAAAAGAATGTGATTTCTTCAGTATAGGAACAAATGATTTGATACAATATACGATAGCAGTAGAAAGAGGAAATGCAAAAATCGCAAAATTATATACAAAATACCATCCTGCTGTAATAAAGCTAATAAAGCAGGCAATTGATGGCGCACATGATGCAGGAATATTCTGTGGAATGTGTGGAGAAGCGGCTGGAGATGAGTTATATATTCCTTTATTAATAGGTTTAGGATTAGATGAATTTTCAATGAATTCAAATAATATTTTGAAAGCCAGAAAAAGAATAAGTGAATTAGAGAAGTTTGATTGTAAAGAACTTGCAGAGGAAATTCTAAGAATGACATCAGCAAAAGATGTTGAAGAAAAGTTGAAAGAATTTTCAAAAAGAGTCATAATTGAAGATTAGTAAAAAATAAACAAGAATAAATAATACCTTTTTTGGAAATAATGTAAATAATGTTATTTCTAAAGGAGGTTTTTTATTTGATAAATAAGGTAGAAATCTGTGGAGTAAACACATCAAAACTACCAGTTCTAACAAATAAAGAAAAAGATGAATTATTTATAAGAATAAACCAAGGAGATGAAAGTGCAAGAGCAGAATTTATAAAAGGAAATTTAAGACTAGTTCTAAGTGTAATACAAAGATTTTATGGTAGAGGAGAAAATGCAGACGATTTATTTCAGATAGGGTGTATAGGTTTGATAAAATCAATAGACAATTTTGACTTATCACAAAATGTCCAATTTAGCACATATGCCGTGCCGATGATCATAGGAGAAATAAGAAGATATTTAAGAGACAATAATACTATAAGAGTAAGTAGATCTGTAAGAGATTTAGCATATAAAGCTCTTCAATTCAAAGAAAGATTTAATAAAGAAAAAGGGAGAGAGCCTAGTATAGAAGAAATCGCAAAAGAATTAGGGGTTCAAAAAGAAGAAATTGCATTTAGTTTTGATGCAATTCAAGACCCAGTGTCATTACAAGAACCAATATATAATGATGGTTCAGAAAGTATATATATAATGGACCAAGTAAAAGATGTAAAAAATAGTGATGAAAGTTGGGCTGATAATATGACCATAGCAGAAGCTCTTAAAAAACTAAATGATAAAGAAAAAAAGATTGTTATTAAAAGATATTTTGACGGGCGAACGCAAACAGAGGTTGCTGAGGAAATTGGAATTTCGCAAGCGCAAGTTTCTAGATTGGAAAAAAATGCATTAGAGAATATTAAAAGATATTACAAATAATATGATTTTTGTAACACTATATTTATAACTTCATATATTATAAGGAAGAGGTGTGAATATATGGGAGATAAAGGATTGGATTTTAAGCACAAAGAGGTTATAAATATATGTGATGGAAAAAGATTGGGATTTGTTCAAGATGTGTGTGCCGATTTAGATACAGGTAAAATAACATCTATAATTGTTCCGGGGAGTACAAATAAAATAATGAGTTTGTTTTCTAATAGTAATGATATTGTTATTCAATGGGAAAGAATAAAATGCATTAGTGATGATTTAATTTTGGTAGAAATTTAAAAAAAGTTTTAAAAAAGTATTGACTTATGAGAAGAAAGATGTTAATATGAATAAGCACCAAGCGAAAAGAAAACACTTCTTAAAATATTTTTAAAAATATTTTAAGGAAATTCAAAAAAAGTGTTGACAAATTTCGACAACGGTGTTAAGATATTAACTGTACCGAGCAACAGACAAAAATATTAAAAAATAACACACAAGAAATTAGTAAAAAGTAATAACAAAACAATAAAAAAACATCAACTACTAGTTTTTTATTTTGCCTCAAAAATGAGACAAAAAATATTTGAAAAATATTTTAAAAAAGTCTTGACAACAAGAAAAAGGTATGCTAAAATAAGTTTCGTTCACACAGAGTGAGCAAACAATAAAAAGTACATTGAAAAGTAAACAATAGAATCCTTTAGAGAAAAAACCAAACGGTGATTTTCTAGAAATAGAAAAGTACCAAAAAGTAAATCAAAAAAAGATTAAAAAATAAAGAAGTTTAAACGAGTCAAAAAACTCAAAAATATTTTATAGAGAGTTTGATCCTGGCTCAGGATAAACGCTGGCGGCGCACATAAGACATGCAAGTCGAACGGACTTAACCATTAGTTTACTATTGGAGCGGTTAGTGGCGGACTGGTGAGTAACACGTAAGCAACCTGCCTATCAGAGGGGAACAACAGTTAGAAATGACTGCTAATACCGCATATGCCTTAGAATCACATGGTTCAAAAGGGAAAGGAGTAATCCGCTGATAGATGGGCTTGCGTCTGATTAGATAGTTGGTGGGGTAACGGCCTACCAAGTCGACGATCAGTAGC
>OGWV01000053.1_pt1 | contig 52378 bp, 34 predicted proteins | sample 1576081 | NCBI WGS metagenome assembly OGWV01 (sample SAMEA3541541, study PRJEB24748) | human gut metagenome | biome: human gut; feature: human-associated habitat; material: faeces | place: China | collected 2012 | reverse complement strand
ACGGAGGGAGCCGCCATGAAGCAAAAAGCGTTTCGACAAATTCCGACGGGGTATAAACCGTCAAAAAAAGCCCGTCCCCGGCTACGGGGACAGGCGGCCATGAGTATGTACTATACCATGTAAATCAACTGCATACCACTTCTTCTTTCGCCCGGTGGGTCTGCGACCTGCCGGGCGAAATTTGTTGTTTCCTGCGGCCCGCGCCACCGGCCAAAACTTTTTCAAGAAAATTTCCAAAAAGTGGCGTTTACCGGGTAGCTGGCGGCCTTTCATTTGTATCTTTGGCGGAAAGGGAGAGAACCACCGAAATCCCCCACAGAAAGGGGGTGAGAAGATGGATACAATCCCCCGCAATGACTTTATCCTACGGCACCGCTATGACGCATTTTGCAAGGCGGTACTCCGCAATGAGGCCAAAGATTATCTGCGCGAGATGGGACAGCAGCGCGACCGTGAAAAGTCGCTGGACGCCCTGACACAGCAGGAATTGGACAAGCTCTCCACGGTAGATTATTACCCCAGCGACAGCTACGTTTTTTCGTCGCATGGATATGACTTGCGGATCGACAACGAGCTTGTGGCCGAGGCTTTCGCCAGTCTGCCGGAACAGGAACAAAGCATTTTGATTTTGCACTGTGTTCTGGCCTGGCAGAACACCAACACTTCCGAAGCACACGAGAAGCTTTCCGAACTGTTCCAGTACAACATTCCGGAACGCTGGTCCATCGCACACCTGTACCAGGCCGTGCTCAACAACGAAGAGCACATCGGCAAGGTCGATTTCTTCACCACCCTCGCCGGCTACGTGCACTGGAAGCTCACCGGCAAGAAGGTGCTCGGCGTTGGCGACGCATCCGGCATGTTCCCGATCGACCCTACCACGCACACCTACGAAACCGAATTCATTGAGAAGTTCAATGCGATTCCGGAAGTCGCAGCCCAGCCGTGGAAGCTTGCCGACCTGCTGCCGGAACCGCTGGTTGCAGGCACTCCTGCGGGCACGCTGACCGAAGAGGGCGCCAAGCTGCTCGATCCGACAGGCACGCTGCAGCCGGGAATCACATTCGCTCCGCCGGAGGGCGATGCTGGCACCGGTATGGTGGCCACCAACTCCGTACGCGTGCGCACCGGCAACGTTTCCGCCGGCACCTCCATCTTCGCCATGGTTGTACTCGAACGCAAGCTGGAACGCCTGCACCCGGAAGTGGACCTCGTCACCACTCCGGCAGGCGATCTCGCAGGCATGAGCCACGCCAACAACTTCACCTCCGACCTCAACGCATGGGTTGGTCTGTTCGGACAGTTCGCAGCTGCAATCGGCACTCCGGTCGACGCCGGCACCCTGTATGGCACGCTGTTCCGCGCGGCCATCGCGGACGACGTTGACTCCAACTGCGGCGGACTCATCAACTACCCGTTCCGCTCCGGCGAATTCCTCGCAGGACTGCCCGAAGGCCGACCGCTGTTCGCGCGCGGTCCGGAAGCCCGCATGAGCCTCGGCAACTTCATGCGCGCCCAGCTGTTCAGCGCATTCTCCCCGGTGAAGATCGGCATGGATGTGATGACCAAGGACGAAGGCGTTGCCGTTGACTCCCTCGTCGGCCACGGTGGCATCTTCACCACCCCGAAGGTCGCCCAGAAGATTCTCGCAGCCGCATTCGATACGCCGATCAAGGTGATGTCCACCGCAGCCGAAGGCGGCGCATGGGGCATGGCCGTGCTTGCCGACTACCTGTGGCACGCCGACCAGCCGCTCGACGAATTCCTTGACGCTCGTGTGTTCGCCGATGCCGCTTCGACCACGGAAAATCCGGATGAAGGCGATGTCGCAGGATTCGAGGAATTCTTCGATCGCTTCCGCAAGGGACTGCCGATTGAGCATGTTGCAATCGAAAGCATTCCGCTGGAAACCAAGTAAATAAATATTTTAAAAACTTATTTCAATTTGAAAGGAAATGATTATGGCTACTTTGGCTGATTATGGTCCTGAGGTTCGTGCCGAGGTCAAGCAGGTGCGCGAGGTCGTGGCGACCTTGCACGAGCAGCTGATCAAGTGGAACCTGGTGGTATGGACGGCTGGCAACGTGTCGCAGCGTCTGCATACGGCGGATCTGATGGTGATCAAGCCGTCGGGCCTGCGTTACGAGTACCTGACGCCGTCGAGCATGGTGGTGTGCGATCTGGACGGCAACGTGGTGGACGGTTCGGAGGCTCCTTCCTCCGATACGGCGTCGCATGCGTACATCTACCGTCATATGCCGGACGTGTACGGCGTGGTGCATACGCATTCGACGTATGCGACGGCGTGGGCTGCGACGGGGCAGAACATTCCGTGCGGTCTGACGATGATGGGCGACGAGTTCGGCGGTCCTGTTCCGGTGGGTCCGTTCCGTCTGATCGGTTCCGAGGCGATCGGCGAGGGCGTGGTCGAGACGCTCAGGGAGTATCCGAAGTCTCCTGCGGTGCTGATGCAGAACCATGGTCCGTTCACGGTCGGCAAGGACGCGGAGTCGGCGGTGAAGGCCGCGGCGATGACGGAGGAGGTCGCTCATACGATGTGGGCGGCGAGGCAGTTGGGTGAGATCATTCCGATTTCGGATGAGGATATCGCGAAGCTGAACGATCGTTACACCAACGTCTACGGCCAGCACTGAGCTGCAAATCAGCGATCGCAATCGCAATAAATAATTAAAAACTCCATAAACAACGAAGTAAAGGAACAATCACATGGCAATGGAAAACCCGTTTGAAGGCAAGGAAGTCTGGTTCGGCGTCGGATCCCAGGATCTGTACGGCGAAGAAGCGCTGCGTCAGGTGGCCGAGCAGTCCGGCGAAATCGTCGACGCGCTCAACGCAACCGGCAAGATTCCGGTCAAGGTGGTGCTTAAGCCGACCCTGAAGTCCTCCGACGGCGTCAAGGCCTTCATGGTCGAAGCCTCCGCCAACCCGAACGTCATCGGCGTGATCACCTGGTGCCACACCTTCTCCCCGGCCAAGATGTGGATCCGCGGCCTCGAAGTGCTCACCAAGCCGCTGCTGCAGCTCAACACGCAGCACCACTTCGAAATCCCGTGGGAAACCATCGACATGGACTTCATGAACCTGAACCAGGCCGCACACGGCGACCGTGAGTTCGGTTACATCCTGACCCGTCTGGGCATCAACCGCAAGATCGTGGTCGGCCACTACACCGATCCGGCCGTTGCCGAAGAAATCGGCACCTGGGCACGCGCCTGCGCCGGCTGGGATGCTTCCAACAACATGAAGGTCATGCGTTGGGGCGACAACATGCGCAACGTGGCCGTCACCGAAGGCGACAAGACCGAAGCCGAGCGCGTGTTCGGCGCATCCATCAACACTTGGGCCGTCAACGAGCTCGTCGCAGCCTACGAAGCCGTCAAGGACGATCAGGTCAAGAGCATCATCGAAGACTACAAGGTTAAGTACGACGTTGATCCGGCTCTGCTCGACGCCAAGTACGATTCCCTGTTCATCGCGGCCAAGGAAGAAGCCGCCATGGTCAACATGATGCGCGCCAATGGCTGCACCGCCGGCGTTGACAACTTCGAAGACTTGGGTGCTCTCCCGCAGCTGCCGGGCGTTGGCCCGCAGCGCTTCCCGTCCGAGTACGGCTTCGGCTTCTCCGCCGAAGGCGACTGGAAGACCGCAGTGCTCGTGCGCATCGGCGCAGTGATGGGCTACGGCCTCGAAGGTGGCGCTTCCCTCATGGAAGACTACTCCTACAACTTCACCCCGGGCAACGAGATGATCATGGGCTCCCACATGCTCGAAGTCTCCCCGTCCGTCGGCACCATCGCCAAGCCGAAGCTGGAAATCCACCCGCTCGGCATCGGTGGCAAGGCCGATCCGGTGCGCCTGGTCTTCACCGTCGCCCCGAAGAAGGACGCCGTCGTCGTGTCCATGTCTGATGTGCGCGAACGTTTCCGCCTGACCATGAACCTGGTCGACGTGGTCGAGCCGCTCGGAGAGCTCAAGCAGTTGCCGTGCGCCCGTGGCCTGTGGAAGCCGCAGCCGGACCTCAAGACCTCCGCCGAGTGCTGGCTGCGTTCCGGCGCCTCCCACCACACCTGCATGACCACCTCCGTCGGTCGCGAGGCTTGGGAAGACTTCGCCCGCATCGCCGGTGTCGAACTCGCCACCATCGACGCGAACACCAAGGCCGCAGAATTCGAGCGCGACCTTGAGATCTCCGAAATGTACCACCGCCTCAACAACCGTCACTGACATAACGGAGCGTTAACGGCACGGCAGAAGACTCGACGTACCCTCGTACGCCTTCGCCTTCTGTCGCACCGTTACCGCACGCGTTATGCACTGACGGAACCGTCACTGATTGTCGCTTTACTGACAATGGCTGATGGAGTGTCGTTAGCCATTCTGGATTCATCACTAATCTCTGCCATATGAGCGCCGGCGGGTCGGATCGCTTCCGATCACCGGCGCTCGTTTGCATTCCTTGAAAGTTGTACAGACAGAACAAAAGCGTGGGGTACGAGAGAATACAAACGTTCTCTCGTACCCCCACGCTTTTATGTATTATGCGATTCAGCGCTTGCCGGAGTACAGCTGCTGATCGATCACCTGTGCGAACACGCGGTTCACTGCCGGACGCACCACCTTCAGCGACGGGGTCAGGCACTTGTTTTCCTGCGTGAACTGGGTATCCAGCACTACGAACTTACGTACGGATTCGGCGCGGGAAACGGTCGCGTTCGCCTTGTCGACGTACTTCTGGATTTCGTCGTGAACGGCGGCGGTCGCAGCCACGCGATCCAACGGCGTATCGGCAGACAGTCCAATGGAAGGCAGCCAAGCCTCCAATCCTTCCGGATCCAACGTGATCAGCGCACCGATGAACGGACGATTGTCGCCGACAACTACCACATGCTCCACAATCGGACATTTCACAATCTCCTGCTCCATCGGAATCGGAGAAACGTTCTTGCCGCCGGCGGTGATGATGATGTCCTTCTTACGGCCGGTGATCGTAATACGTCCCCCGTCGTCAATCGACGCCAAATCACCCGTTTTCAGCCACCCATCCTCGGTGAACGCTTCCGCCGTCTTCTCAGGCAGGTTGTGGTAGCCCCTGAACACGTTCGGGCCCTTCACCTGAAGTTCGCCATCATCGGAAATGCGCACAGACGATCCCGGAGCCGGTTGGCCGACAGTGCCGATCACATTGTCGGTGACGCGGGTCGCGGCGAACGGCGCAGCGGTTTCCGTCATACCGTAACCCTGAATCATCGGCAGGCCGATACCGTTGAAGAAATGCGCCAGAGACACGTCCAGAGGAGCACCACCGCATGCCACGTAGCGGATGCGCGGGCCGAGAGCGCTACGCACGGTACGGTATACGGAAGCCTCATACGAAAGATGCTGCGCGATCTGCTTGGCGGTCGGGCGTTCGCCGGCCTGCTGCATGCGCGACCAATCGCGTGCGGCTTCGGCAGCCTTGAGGAACAGGCGTCCCTTCCAACCCGTGCCGGCCTTGCGGGAGGCCGCGTTATACACCTTCTCGAACACTCGTGGTACGCCCAGCAGATATGTCGGTTCGAAGGAACGCAAATCGGGCAGCAGCGTCTTTGTGTCCGGCAGATAACCAACCACGCCGTCGTCGGAAGCAATCGACGCGTACTGGATGAACCGTGCGAAACAGTGGGCGAGCGGCAGGAAGAGAAGCAGTCGCGGATGATCTTCGAGAACGATCTCATGCAACGCCAGACTGCCTGCGCGCGTGATCGATATGAAATTGCGGTGCGAAAGCTCGGCACCCTTTGGAGCTCCCGTCGAACCGGACGTGTACACGATGGTGGCCAGATCGTCTGCATGCACCGAATCGATGCGCGCTTCCAGCTCCTCGTCGGACACGGTGACGCCCAAGCCTTCCAACGCGCCCATGGCGTTGGAATCGAGCATCAGAATGTGCTTGAGAGACGGGCAGCGGTCGATTACGGAGTCGAGACGGTCGAAGCGCTCGCGATTGTCGGCGATGGCCAGTTTCACATCCGAATCGTTGAGGATACGCTCGGCCTGCGCCGCGGAATCAGTGTCGTAGATCGGCACGTTCACCGCGCCGATGGCGGCCAGTGCGAAGTCGAGCACACCCCACTCGTAGCGGGTGGTGGAGAAGATGGTGACGGCATCGCCCTTGTTGATGCCGAATGCGATGAGGCCTTTTGCGGCGGCGAGCACGGCATTGTGGAATTCGCCGGTAGTGACCTTCGTCCATTGGCCGGGGGCGGTTTTGCGTTCCGCGATCACGGTATCTTCGCCAGTGCGCGCTATGCGTCCAGTAAGCAGGGAATAGATGGATTCGTCGTCGCGCACCTCAACGGATTCGCCCGGGGTGGTGTACTCGGTGAGCATGAAGCGTTCTCTTTCTCGCGGTTTTTGCGTTGTTTCCGCGTATTTCTGCTTGTGATGCGTGCGGGAGCGATACAAACCGTGTGTCCGCGTTTCCTACCCCTTGCGCACCTTGCACATTCTAAGTTACGGGGCCGTAAGTCTGCATTGTGAGAAGCGACAAGAAATATTTCATCAACTTTGTATGAACTGACAAATGGTGCTATTCCGTCAAAAATCAAGTGTTTGGTGTCGCGCTGTATCCGTTCGAAAAAAGGCTTGACGTAACGGTTGCGGGGGAACCGCCATGCTTCCCATATATCCCCGAAAGGACCGTAAAACCAGCGAAATGCGAAGAAATGGTGGTGCGAGCGTTTTTTATCGAGTACACTCACGAGTGACGCAATTTACCCCTTGCGTCAGAGGGCTGCCTGCTCAACGGCGAACATCCAGCCTTTCTCTTTTCAACGTTGCTGATTTGAGGTCGATTATGGCAATTCGATTGCGACGGTTCGCTGTATGCAATGCGCCCTTGACGATTGCGAGCTGCCTTGGATAGGCTGAAAACGGTTTGCCACGCACCGGTTTTCCCGTATTGGCCTGTTGCGATTCGTTTGTTGGATGCATGGCGATTGCGCTTTGGGCCGTAGGCGAGCTGGCAACGCGAGTGCGCTCATTGGACGGAAGGTGTTTATGTTTGACAAGAGGCTGTTTTCCCTCGCTCCCGGCGTGGGGCGGTTGGTTGCGGCGAAAGTGCTCTGCCAATGGGTCGGACTGCTGGCCAACGTCGTGTTCGTGGTGACGGTGGTGGTCATGCTTTCGCCGGCGCTTGCCGTGGTGGAATCGGCGTTCGACCCCATGTTCTCCATGGGTGATAGTGGCCTGATTTCCCGCCTGTTCATCGGCTTTGGCTACGGCGGATTCAGTGCGGAAACATACGTCGGATGCGTGCTGGCGATCGTGGTCTGTGCGGTACTGCGTTTTCTGATGATGCGCGCAGCGGCCTATTTCGGCGCGGAAGCGGCTGAGCGTGTCAAACTCGCGTTACGTGAACAGCTTTTTAATAAAATGCTTGCGATCGGACCATCATATTCGCAACATATCAGCACTGCCGACGTGGTGCAATCTGCCGGTGAAGGCATCGAACAAATCCAAAGCTTCTTCGAATTATTCCTACCGCAACTGTTTTATGCGATTCTTGCACCGGTAACATTATTTTTTATAGTTGCGCCGATTAATATGCCGACGGCTGTTACATTGCTTGTATGCGCGCCTTTGATTGTATTGATTGTTGGCATGGTCGCAATGCGCGCAGCCCGAGTATTCAAAAAATATTGGGGAAAATACACCGACATGGGATCTGTGTTTCTTGACAATGTACAAGGTCTTGAAACGCTGAAAACTTTTGACGCGGATGCGCATGCCGCCAAGAAAATGGGCGAGCAAGCGGAACAATTCCGCGTAATGACCATGAATGTTCTGCAAATTCAGCTGCGCTCGCTCACCGCCATGGACGTCGTCGCATACGGGGGAGCCGCGGCCGGCGTGGGCGTATCGATCTGGCAGTATGCGAGTGGTGCCGCATTGCCGCTTGCCGGCGTGCTGCTGATAGTGCTTCTTTCCGCGGATTTCTTCATTCCGCTGCGCCAATTGGGGTCGTTCTTCCATGTTGCGATGAACGGCATGACTTCGACCAAGCGTATTTTCGCATTGCTTGATACGCCGATTCCTGCGCATGGGATGCAGGAAATGCCGGAATTCGGCGCTTCCGATAACGGTGTGGACGTGTGCTTTGATGACGTGTCGTTCCGATATGTGGACGTGAATACGGACGCTGCGGCGGCTGTGAGTGTGGCTGCGGATACGGCTGTGACGGCGGATATGGAAACTGGAAAAACTGGACAAATCGGGGGAAAGTCCGGTGTGGTTGGTGCTGGAAAAACAGGCATGTCGAAAGATGATGATGGTTCGGTCGTCGCATTGCATGGCGTCTCTTTCACTGCGCGGCGCGGGCAGGTGACCGCCATCGTCGGTCCGTCCGGATCCGGCAAATCCACCGCCGTCGAACTGCTCTCCGGAAATCTTTCCGGATATGAAGGATGTATGTGGCTGCAATCCGGAAACACAGGAAACAACTCGACGCAACGGTACCAAATCAACGATCTTTCCATCGAATCCCTTACGAGGGAAATCGCCATAGTGGCGGCGCAAAGCCACCTTTTTGCAGGAACGTTGCGTGACAATCTGCTGATGGCCAAGCCGGATGCCACCGAAAGCGAACTGTGGCAAGCGCTGGAAGCGGCGCATATCAGCGATTTCGTGCGTGCGCAATCGCAAGAACTTGACCTGGCCATCGAACAGGGCGCAAGCAACCTGTCTGGCGGCCAAAAACAGCGCATCGCCATTGCGCGCGCATTGCTGCGGGAGCCTGCCGTCTACATTTTCGACGAAGCCACCAGCAGCGTCGATGTGGAAAGCGAAACTCTGATTCTGCAAACCATTCATGCGCTTGCGGATCGGGGCAAAACCGTGATCATGGTGACGCACCGCATGGCGAATGCAGCCGACGCCGACCATGTGGTGGTATTCGAACACGGGCGCGTGGCGGAACAAGGCACGCATGCGGAACTCATGCGTGCCAACGGAACATACGCCAAACTGTTCCACGCCCAACAAACCGTGGAAAACATAGGTCTACGCAATAACGCAACCCATTCCACCTCTGCATCCCACGCACTTAAAGCGTCCGATTCTGCAGAATCAGTCACGCAGCGTGCGGAAATGGGTCTCCAAGTGTCCGATTCTGCAGAAACGGACAACCAACTCACTAAAAACACCGCTCAGTTGTCCGATTCTCCCGAATCGGTCACGCAGCGTGCCGAAACTACGTCTCGGATGTCCGATTCTGCAGAAACGGACGCACAGGGTGCGAAAACGGGCGTTCGGATGTCCGATTCGACAGAATCGGACGCGAAGACAATGCCCACGTCTCGCCTTATTGCGCGCCTGTTGAAGGAAGTTGGGCCGCAGCGCAAGTACATGATCGTCGCGTGCGTCTGCGGCACGCTCGGCCATCTCGCCGCCACTTTCCTGCCGGTGTTCGGCATCGCGGCGGCCTTCGCTGCAGTCGGCTCGCCGGTCTGGAACCTCAGCGTTCCCGCGGCGCTCGCAGCCATGGCCGTATGCGCGCTGATCCGCGGCGGCATGCGTTACGCCGAACAGTTCATGAACCATAACGTGGCGTTCCGTCTGCTTGCGCTATTCCGTGCGAAAGCCTTCGCGGCCCTGCGCCGTCTCGCCCCCGCCAAGCTTGCAGGCAAAGGCAAAGGCGACCTGATCGCACTGGTCACCACCGACGTGGAACTGCTGGAAATCTTCTTCGCACACACCATCAGCCCGGTCGTCATCGCCATCGTGACTGCCGTCGTCTACGCGCTCGCGCTACTCACCCTCAGTCCGCCCCTCGCGGCGACGCTCATCATCGCGCACCTCATTATCGGCGTCATACTGCCGAAACTCTTTGCATCCGCGGTGCGCGGCATCGGTCCGGAACTGCGCAAGGAGTCGTCCGCCCTCGATGACGAAATGCTTGACGACATGCGTGGCATCGGCGAAATCATCCGCTTCGGCCAAGGCGATGCCCGGCTTGCGTCCATTCAGCGTCGCACGCGCTCGCTGTGGGTCAAATGTGTGCGTCTGAGCGTGAAAAATGGCGATTTTGCAGGATTTGGCGCGGTATTGGTGATGCTGTTCACGGCGATTGCGGCTTTCCTTGCGATGACGTTGTGCACTGCGGTTTCCACTGCCGCCGATATGTCGGAAGGCCTGATGTGGATGGGTTCCGTGGGATCGAACGCCCCAGCGTTGGTTGCGGCTTTCGTGCTGCTCGCCAGCTCGTTTGGGCCGACGCTTGCGTTGAGTGCGTTGCCGGCGAATCTGACGCAAACGTTTGCTTCGGCACGCCGCCTGTTCGCGTTGATGGATGAGGCTCCCGCTGTGGTCGAGCAGGGGAGCGAACGCCCGGAATATCAGGGCATGACAATGCGCGATGTCACATTCGGCTATGGATCCGGCGCCCGTATTTCCGGCGAACGCACGCCAAACGGGCGGTCGGAGCATGCGACTGGCATGAGTCCGGCACGCCCCGCGGAAGCGCAATCCTCCGGCGAACAAGGTGCCGGCATCGCCTCGCAACCGGTGCTCGACCATGTTTCACTCGATGTTTCACGGCAGGGCATTCTCGGTATTCAAGGCCCGTCCGGGCGTGGAAAATCAACGATGTTGAAACTGCTGATGCGCTACTGGGATCCGGATTCCGGCACGATTTCGCTGTCGGATGTTCCATTGCCGCAGGTTGACGCCGGATGGCGTCGGCGCGTGCAGACGATGATGGGACAGGAGACGTATCTGTTCGACGGAACGATTCGCGAAAATCTCGCTATTGCCTGCAATGACGCCGATTTTTCGGATTCTGGCAGTAATTCTGGCAGTAATTTCTGTAGTAATTCCAGCAGTAATGCTGGTGGTGATTCCGCTGATTCCTCCGATTCGGATCTCGCGCACGACATTCCCGATTCCGTATTGCGCGAAGCTCTCGCCAAGGCGTCCGCGCTCGAACTGGTCGATGCGCTGCCGAACGGCTTGGATACGCGGGTCGGCGAGCTGGGTGGCCGCCTTTCGGAGGGTGAGAAGCAACGTATCGGATTGGCCCGCATGTTCCTTCGCGACGCCGATTTGGTGCTGTTCGACGAGCCGACGAGCCGTCTTGACGCCTATAACGAGTCGGTGATCCTCGGATCGGTCAACAATCTCGCCGAGCGGGGGAGTGCCGTCGTGCTGGTGTCGCACCGCGATTCCACCATGCGCGTCGCCGATCGCATATTGCGTATGTAGAGCGTCGCGCAAGTACGTGCGCATCGCACCCCGTCCGCAATGTGGTCGTATGAAAATCATGCGTCATTCGTATTTCTTATAGCGTGCATCGAAAGTGCGGTCGAAAGGAGCCGTGCGCGCGAATCGAAAGCGAATGGCGCATATCAGGCAAGAAAAGCGAATGAAATTGCGGAATCGTCGGCAGAATCGAAATCGTAAGAAAATGAAACAATCATGAAAATGATAGTCAGAATTTAAGAAAAGCAACTTTTTAAGACGTGCAAATATTCAGTTCACATGATTTTGTAACGAAAAATCGTTAGTATCTGTGTCAAGAGATATCCGCTCTGCAGCAGGGTGGAATACGATTCGACGAAAGGCTGGCGATGGCCAACAACAGGAACGAACTGAACAAGAATCTGGCGCAGATGCTCAAGGGTGGCGTGATCATGGACGTCACCACCCCGGAGCAGGCGAAGATCGCACAGGACGCGGGCGCATGCGCGGTGATGGCTCTCGAGCGTATTCCGGCCGATATTCGTGCTGCCGGCGGCGTTTCCCGCATGAGCGATCCGGCCATGATCAAGGGCATTCAGGAAGCCGTGTCCATTCCGGTCATGGCAAAGGTTCGTATCGGCCATGTTGCCGAAGCCCGCATTCTGCAGGCCATCGAAATCGACTACATCGACGAATCCGAAGTGCTGAGTCCCGCCGACGACGTGTACCACATCGACAAGAACCAGTTCGACGTGCCGTTCGTGTGCGGCGCGAAGAACCTGGGCGAGGCGCTGCGCCGTATCGCCGAGGGCGCTTCCATGATCCGCACCAAGGGCGAGCCGGGCACCGGCGACGTGATCCAGGCCGTGCGCCACATGCGCACCATGAACAAGCAGATCCGCGAGCTCGTCTCCCTTCGCGACGACGAGGTGTATGAGGCCGCCAAGCAGCTGGCCGTGCCGTACGATCTCGCCAAGTATGTGCACGACAACGGTCGTCTGCCGGTCGTCAACTTCGCCGCCGGTGGCGTGGCCACTCCGGCCGATGCCGCGCTCATGATGGAACTGGGTGCCGAAGGTGTGTTCGTCGGTTCCGGCATCTTCAAGTCCGGAGACCCGGCCAAGCGTGCCGCCGCCATCGTGCAGGCCACCGCCAATTGGCAGGACGCCGACCTGCTCGCACGCCTTTCCGAGAACCTCGGCGAGGCCATGGTCGGCATCAACGAAGACGAGATCGAAACCATCATGGCCGCTCGCGGCGAGTGATTGCGCTGTAATTTCGTGCGCTGTGCGCTGCGTGCGGCTGTCGGCATGTCTGTTCGATGCGCCGCGCGCAGCCCGTTTCGCATGATTCGCGATGGTTCGGGTAAGGAGATCCGATGGTTGTTGCCGTTGAATACATTTCGAAGGAAGAATCGACTGACGTTGCCGAAGGTGCGGCTTCCGCGCAGCATGGCGTGACCGGCATCCTTGCGGTGCAAGGCGCGTTCGCCGAGCATGCGGCGATGCTGGATCGGCTTGGTGCGCCGTGGAAACTGCTGCGTGCCGCCGAGGATTTCGACGATTCGATCGACCGCGTGATTCTGCCTGGCGGCGAAAGCACCACGCAAGGCAAATTGCTGCGTTCGACCGGCTTGTTCGAGCCGATCGCCGCGCATATCGCCGCTGGAAAGCCGGTATTCGGCACCTGCGCGGGCATGATTTTGCTCGCTCGTCGTCTCGATAACGACGAGAACGTCTATTTTGGCGCGTTGGATGCGGTCGTGCGCCGCAATGCGTATGGACGTCAGCTTGGTTCGTTCGCTGCGTCCGCCGATTTCGGCGCTTCCGACGATGCGGATGCTGTGGTGGTTGCGTCGGGGGAGTCTGTCTCTTCTGCGATTTCCACGGCTGCTGGTGAGGAGGGGGCTTCCGAGGCTTCGGATACGTCGGTGGTGCTCAAGGATTTCCCTCTGGTGTTCATTCGCGGACCGTTCGTTGCCGAGGTCGGCGAGCGGGCCACGGTCGAAACGTCGGTCGACGGCAATGTGGTCGGTTTGCGTCAGGGCAAGATTCTCGCTACGGCGTTCCACCCCGAACTGACCGACGATACCCGCATTCACGAGCTGTTCCTCAGTTTGTAGGCTCATCGAGCGGTGCGGAGTCCGTCTCTTCGTCGTATGCGTTGTTTTGGGAGGTTTGCGATTCGCAGACCTCCTTTTTATATGTTCTTTATATGTTTTCTCTTGTGAGGTAGCTTTCTTGCGATCCATTTTTTGGTTGAGATGCGCGGACAATCGCAGATTATTGTGCAAACGATGTCATTCTGTTTGTGCGAAACGCCGATGATTTCGTTGGCGCTTCAATAGCGCACAACAGTTGCAGGGGGGGCTATCGAACCGGTTTGCTTGACACCTTGATACAACCGTGTATCATCGGAGCTAATGGTACACGGTTGTATCAGAAAGGAAACAAAGCCATCCTACCAGTCCAAACATCACCACGGGGGTATTGTTTGGCAGGTCGCGAACATACAAACATCACCAAGTGGAAAGCACGGCATGTGCATTCCGCGGCGGATGTTCCGAAACATATGCGACCGACATGCAATCAGCATGCGAAGCGGATGGCAGAAAGGGAAAAGAACATGCGCAACATGAAGAAGGCTCTCGCAGCGGTAGCAGCAGTGGCAACCCTCGCCAGCCTCGCGGCCTGCGGTGGCAGCGACGGCGGCAACGACGCCAAGGCCAACGCCGGAGACGCAGACAAGGCGGATCTCGTTTTCTGGGGCTGGGACACCGGCAACACCATGAAGGCCCTGATCGCCGACTTCGAAAAGGCCAATCCCGGAATCACCGTCAAATTCAACAACACCGGCACCGCATCCGACACCCAGACCGCACTGAGCAACGCCGTCGCGGCAGGCAAGGGTGCCCCCGACGTGGTCATGCTGGAAGACCCGACCGTCACCCAGTTCGCGGTTACCGGCGACCTCGTTGACCTCACCGCCTACGGTGCCGACAAGCTCGAAGACGACTTCTCCGCAGGCCCGTGGAGCAAGCTACAGTATGATGGCAAGCCGTATGCGCTGCCGATTGATTCCGGCCCGGAAGTCTTCTTCTACAACGATGCCGTGCTCAAGAAGGCCGGCGTCGACGGCTCCCAGATCAAGACTTGGGACGATTATTACGAGGCAGCCAAGAAGGTCAAGGCCATCGGCGCCTACATGACCAACAATTCCGGCTCCTCCATGGAATACCAGCCCTTCACCGCCCAGGCATGGCAGGCCGGTGCGCAGCCGTGGAAGGTTGATGGCGAGAACATCACCATTGACATGACCAAGGATTCCGGCATGAAGAAGTACATCGAATTCCAGCAGAAGCTCATCGACGAAGACCTCGTCGACACCAAGATCGCCAACTGGTCCGACGACTGGAACCGTGCGCTCAACGAAGGCGACATCGCCACTCTCACCATCGGCGCATGGATGCCGGTTAACCTCATGAACGGCGCTCCTGACCAGGCCGGCAACTGGCGCGTGGCCCAGCTCCCGCAGTGGAACGAAGGTGACGAGGTCTCCGCTGAAGACGGCGGCTCCGCACTCGCGGTCGTCTCCCAGTCCAAGCAGCAGGCCGCGGCCTACAAGTTCGTCGAATACTTGACCCACGGCGACGGCGCCCAGACCATGGCCGACACCGGCACCTTCCCGAGCCTGAAGAAGATCCTCTCCTCCGACTCCTTCACCGATCCGAACACTGAAGCCAACAAGAAGGTCAACGACTACTTCGGCGGCCAGAACGTGAACGAGATTCTCTCCGAAGCCGCCCAGCGCAAGGTCTCCGCCTTCCAGTACCTGCCGTACAACCCGTACGCGCAGTCCACCTTCGGCGATCAGATCTCCAAGGCCTACAGCGAGGACATCACTCTGGAGGAAGCCTTCGTCAACTACAGCAAGGCGCTCACCGATCACGGCAACCAGCAGGGCTACACCGTCACCAGCAAGGACTGACGGCGCCCAGCCGCTGCCGTGCGGCACAACGAAAAACGCGATAATGCGATCCGACATACGCAACGCACCATCGCAACCATGAAGATCGACGGCAGGTGGGAATCGTCTGACGTGACCCGCCTGCCTCACTTCGTAAAAATAATTTTAAAAACGAAATCTTACAATAGAAAAAGATTTCAAAAAAATAGCAATCCTGTAATTCAAACAATAAAAGATTTTGCGGATTAACAATTGCACATGGTTGTGCGATCAATAGAGCAAAAAGCATACAGAAAGAAGAAAGCATGTCTCAGCAAGCAGCAGTCGCGGCGGATGCGCTGCATACGCCTGCGGACCAGGTTCGCGTCAACCGTCACCGTGCGGATTGGCGTGGTTGGAAGTTCATGTGGCCGTTCGCGTTGGTGTTCGTGTTCGTGTTCGTGATCCCGATCCTGTACGCGATCTACATCAGCTTCTTCCAGAAGCAGATGATCGGCGGCACGAAGTTCGTGGGAATCAGCAACTACATTCGCCTGTTCCACGACCAGCAGTTCTGGAGCTCGGTCGGCAGGGTCGCGCTGTTCACCTGCGTGCAGGTGCCGATCATGCTGTTCCTGTCGGCGGCGATGGCCCTGGCGTTGGATTCCATGAAGCTGCACGGCGCGAAGTTCTTCCGCATCTCCACGTTCCTGCCGTACGCGGTGCCGGCCGTGGTGTCGACTTTGGTGTGGGGCTTCATGTACGGCGCGAAATACGGTCTGGTCGGCTCCCTGAACGACTGGCTGGGCACGAACCTCGACGTGCTGAGCCCGAACGTGCTGCTCGCTTCGATCGGCAACATCGTGACGTGGGAGTTCACGGGCTACAACATGCTGATCTTCTACAGCTCGCTGTCCACGATCCCGCATTCGCTGTACGAGGCCGCATCGATCGACGGGGCGTCCGAGTGGCAGATCGTCAAGTCCATCAAGCTGCCGGAACTGAAGGGCTCGCTCGCGATCACGGTGATCTTCTCGATCATCGGCTCGTTCCAGCTGTTCAACGAGCCGAGCATCCTGCAGAACATGGTGCCGGGCAACTCGATCACCACGTACTACACGCCGAACATGTACGCGTACAACCTGAGCTTCGCGGGCAACCAGTCGAACTACGCCGCCGCCCTGGCGATCACGATGGCCGTGATCACGATGGCGATCGCGTACGCGGTGCAGCTCAACAGCATGAAGGAGCAGATGAAGTAGCGCCTTGGGCCGTGCATCATCTGCATAAGACATGGATTTTTCAAGGAGCATAGCAATCATGAGCGATATTGCGATGTCGACGGGGTATATGACTCCCCAGGAGCTCAAAGCCCAGGAGAAGGCCGCGAAAAAGACCGAGAAGGAACGCCTCAAGAGGGTCGCGCGCGACGAGAAGGCCGAGCGCAAGAGGGCCGCGAAGTCCGGCTTCGCGAACGTGGCGAACCCGCGCAGGAGCACGCTGCTGACCATCGTGTGCGCGCTGTTCGCGGTGTACTGCCTGTTCCCGTTCGTGTACCTGCTGATCAACGCCACGAAGACGCAGGCGGACTTCACGTCCACGTTCGGTCTGGGCTTCGGCCGCACGTTCGCTTTGTGGGACAACATCAAGACCGTGTTCACCTACCAGGACGGCATCTTCGGACGCTGGTTCCTGAACACGATCCTGTACGTGGTCGTGGGCGCCGGCGGCGCGACCCTGCTCGCCATCATGGGCGGGTACGGCCTGGCGAAGTTCCGTTTCCCGGGACGCAAGGCCGTGTTCGCGGTGATCATCGGCGCCATCTCGGTGCCGGGCATCGCCCTGGCCGTGCCGCAGTTCCTGCTGTTCGCCAAGCTGAACCTGACGAACACCCCGTGGGCCATGATCATCCCGAGCCTGGTGTCGACGTTCGGCCTGTACCTGATGTGGATCTTCTCCGACCAGGCCGTGCCGACCGAGCTGCTCGAAGCCGCCCGCGTGGACGGCGCCGGCGAGTTCCGCACGTTCTTCCAGGTATCCCTGCCGCTGCTCGCCCCGGGGATCGTGACGACGGCCCTGTTCACGATCGTGGCGACGTGGAACAACTACTTCCTGCCGTTGATCATGCTGAAGGATTCGAACTGGTATCCGCTGACGATCGGTCTGAACCAGTGGAAGGACCAGGCGAGCACCGCGGGCGGCCAGGCGATCCAGAACCTGGTGGTCACGGGTTCGTTGATCACGATCGTCCCGTTGGTCATCGCGTTCCTGTGCCTGCAGAAGTACTGGCAGTCCGGCCTTGCCGCAGGCGCCGTCAAGGAATGAATTTGTTAGAATAGTTGACAAAAACAAAGGAGTGGATATGACTCAACGTAGAGCCTATCGTTGGCCGCAGCCGTTGGCTGGACAGCAGGAACGCATCTGGTACGGAGGTGACTACAACCCGGACCAGTGGCCCGAGGAAGTGTGGGACGATGACGTCCGTCTGATGAAGAAGGCGGGCGTGAACCTCGTGTCCGTCGGCATCTTCTCGTGGGCGAAGATCGAGACGAGCGAAGGCGTGTACGATTTCGACTGGCTCGACCGCATCATCGACAAGCTGGGCGAGGCCGGTATCGCAGTGGACTTGGCGTCCGCCACCGCGTCGCCGCCGATGTGGCTCACCCAGGCGCATCCCGAGGTGCTGTGGAAAGACTACCGCGGCGACGTGTGCCAGCCGGGCGCCCGCCAGCATTGGAGGCCCACGAGTCCGGTGTTCCGCGAGTACGCGCTGAAGCTGTGCCGTGCGATGGCCGAGCATTACAAGGGCAACCCGTACGTGGTCGCATGGCATGTGAGCAACGAGTACGGCTGCCACAACCGTTTCGACTATTCCGAGGACGCCGAACATGCGTTCCAGCAGTGGTGCGAGGAACGCTACGGCACCATCGACGCGGTGAACGACGCGTGGGGCACGGCGTTCTGGGCACAGCGCATGAACGACTTCAGTGAGATCGTGCCTCCGCGCTTCATCGGCGACGGCAACTTCATGAACCCGGGCAAGCTGCTCGACTTCAAGCGGTTCAGCTCGGACGCGTTGAAGGCGTTCTACATCGCCGAGCGCGACACGCTTGCCGAGATCACGCCGGATCTGCCCCTGACCACGAACTTCATGGTGTCCGCGTCCGGTTCGGTGTTGGACTACGACGATTGGGGCGACGAGGTCGATTTCGTGTCGAACGACCATTACTTCATTCCGGGCGAGGCCCACTTGGACGAGCTCGCGTTCTCCGCGAGCCTGGTCGACGGCATCGCACGCAAGGATCCGTGGTTCCTGATGGAGCATTCCACCAGCGCGGTCAACTGGCGTGAGATCAACTACCGCAAGGAGCCCGGCCAGCTGGTGCGCGACTCTTTGGCTCATGTGGCCATGGGTGCGGACGCGGTGTGCTACTTCCAGTGGAGGCAGTCCAAGGCAGGCGCGGAGAAGTTCCATTCCGCGATGGTGCCCCACGCGGGCGAGGATTCCGCCGTGTTCCGCGACGTGTGCGAGCTGGGCGCCGATCTGAACAAACTGTCCGACGAGGGCATTCTGGGATCGAGGCTCGCGAAGTCCCGTGTGGCCGTGGTATTCGACTACGAGTCCGAATGGGCCACCGAACACACCGCCACGCCGACCCAGCACGTGCATCACGTGGACGAGCCATTGGCGTGGTTCCGCGCTTTGGCCGATCAGGGTGTGACCGCCGACGTGGTGCCGGTGCGCGGCGCCTGGGATGACTATGAGATGGTCGTATTGCCGAGCGTATACCTGCTTTCCGAGGAAACGACCCGCAGGGTGCGCGATTACGTCGTGGGCGGCGGTCGACTGGTCGTGACCTACTACACGGGCATCTCGGACGAGAAGGACCACGTGTGGCTCGGCGGGTATCCGGGCTCGATCCGTGACGTGGTCGGCGTGCGCGTGGAGGAATTCATGCCCATGGGCGACGATTTCACGGGCGTGCCGGATCGCCTCGAGTTGTCGAACGGCGCGGTCGCGCACGATATCGCCGACGTGATCGGCTCGGTCGACGGGGCGGCCACCGTGCCGGAAACGTTCAAGGACGATCCGTGGACCGGCATGGACGGCGCTCCGGCGATCGTCGCGCACACGTTCGGCGAAGGTCGCAGCGTGTACGTGGGCGCGCGCCTCGGGCGGGACGGCATCGCGTTGAGCCTGCCGGAAATTCTTGATTCGCTCGGCATGGCCGAAGCGGGCGGAAACGACGGCCGAGTGCTGCACGTCGAACGTGAGGGCGCGGACGGTTCGAGGTTCGTGTTCTCGTTCAACCGCACGCATGAGACGGTCCGGGTTCCGGTGGAAGGCGAAGTCGTGGTCTCCTCGTTCGCGGACGTGGACGGCGAAACGGCCTCGATTAAACCGAACGGCGTGATCGTCACTAAGCAGTAAGCGGACAGCAAGCAAATAATCGCAACATTATGGGTGTCGGCAGGCTGATGATTGTCAATCTGCCGACACCCATTTAATTTATACTATTCGAATAAAAACTAGGCGTGGAATTCCACTGCAGCCCAACTGATTGCTGGCAAAGTGCAGTGAACTGATCCATTGTCGATTGTTGCATGAAGCTCTTGGGGTGTCACTGCGGTTGGGTCGTCTGCGGAATTACGCTGATATGGATTGTCGTCATGCAGAATAATGGCCTTGTCTATATGGAAGTCGGATATGTCGAAATACGGCAGTTGAGACAGAGAAGCCGTAACCTTATGTGCGTCGGATGCGTCGCGATTCACCATAAGCAGAAGACCGGAATGATTCGTTTCGTCCCAAGTGATTACTGAATCAAGGGCATTGACCAAGCCGAAAGATTCAGTCTCTACGTTGGGAGAGTCGATGACTGGACTGTAGGCAATGCCATGGGCGTGTTGTGCGGCTTCGGCAAACGGATAGAAGACAGTTTGACGCCATGCGGGACCGTTCTTTTCGGCCATGATTGGCGCAATCACATTGACCAACTGCGCGCGCGAGGCAGAACGCACTCGGTCGCAGTGCTTAAGCAGAGTGATCATCAGCGACCCTTCTACCACTGCATCGGCTGCATTGTAGATATCTTCGAGCAGACGCGGTGCTTTCGGCCATGACTCATGATGAAGATCCTTGCCTGATTGGGCTTTCCATTCAGCTTCCTGCTGATTCCAGACGTCGGAATACCAGACGCCCCACTCATCAAATGACAGTGCTATATCATGATCGCCTGTGTGGGCATTTTTGGCTTCGTCTGCACATGCCGCCACGGTGGAGATGAACGTTTGCATGTCTTGTGAACTTGCCAGATAATCTTGCAACGATTTTGCCCCACGTTCGTAGTAGTAGGCATGGCAGGAGACGAAATCGAGATTGTCGTACGCTTTGGTAAGCACGCTGCGTTCCCAGGATCCAAACGTTGACATATGGGCGCTGGAGGAGCCGCAGGCCACGAGTTCCAAGCCTGATTCCGCGAGTTTCATGGCGTGTGCGACTCGGTCCACGGCTGCGGCATACTCGTCAGGGCTCATATGTCCCACCTGCCAAGGGCCATCCATTTCATTGCCGATGCACCACATTTTGATGTCCATTGGTTCGGTGATTCCGTTACGTACGCGGCGATCGGCAAGCTCGGTGCCGGGCGCTCCGTTGACGTATTCCAACTCTTCCAGTGCAGCCTTCAATCCTCGGGTGCCCATATTGACGGCAAGCATGATTTCGGTACCGGTCTTCTTGCTCCATCGGTAGAAATCGTCGATACCGACTTCATTGGTTTCGGTGCTGTGCCATGCGAGATCTCGTCGTATTGGGCGTTGCCCCCGTGGCCCTGTGCCATCCTCCCAATTGTAGGCAGAGACGAAATTGCCGCCGGGGTAACGCACGCAGGTCACACCAAGTTCTTTGACTAGATTGATGACGTCTTGGCGGAATCCGTTTTCGTCGGCTGTGGGGTGACTTGGCTCATAAATGCCTCCGTAGACACAACGTCCAAGATGTTCTACAAATGATCCGAAAATGCGGGGTGGTATATCGGCAATTGCGCTGTTTTTTTGCACTGTGATTGTGCTGGTTCCGGAAGTCATGCCGTTCCTTTCGATGAGTGGTCTGATGAAATGTCTGCGTTGCGCGAGCTTCGACGGATATGCATACGTCTAGTATGCAATCATATCGTGTTTGCGTAGCTAAACAAAATATGCTAGGTAACTAAAGAAATACTGTAAAATCAACGATCTGCCTATTTGTTTGCGTAAACATAACTTTTGTGTTATCCTCATGACTGTCGGAAGGGTCAATGAATGATTCATAGCCGATAATGTTGGTCGATGTAGGAGGTCGGCCATATTTAAAGGAAGGAAGAACGATGAAGTTCACTGCATCCAAGAAAACAATCGCTCTGGTTGCTGCTGCTGCGATGCTGACTAGTGTCGCAGCCTGCGGGAGTTCCTCGAATTCGAGTTCTTCGGGGGTGACAGAGGGTGGTAAGACTGAAATTACGGTATGGTCTTGGGATTCCACTTTGCCGCGTACCGTGAAGGATTTTGAAAAGGCCAATCCGGACATCACTGTTAAGGTGACCAATGCCGGCACGAACAAGACCGAATACACGGCTTTGAACAATGCGCTTTCTGCAGGTAAAGGTGCGCCAGATTTGGTGCAGATTGAGTATTATGCACTTCCCGAATATCAGGTTCGTGGAGAGATTGAAGACCTGAGTCAGTTTGGTGCGGACAAGTTCTCGGATTTCTATACGCCGGGCACGTGGGCTTCTGTGAAACTTAATGGCGGTGTGTATGCACTGCCGATGGATTCCGGACCGATGGCATGGTTCTATAACAAGGATGTGTTTGATAAGGCCGGGGTCGATCCGACTCGGGTGAGGACGTGGGATGAGTTCTACGATGCTGCCAAGAAGGTTCGCGCAACAGGGTCCTACATTACGTCCGATTCTGGTGATGCTGGCTTCTTCGATTCCATGACATGGCTGGCGGGCGCGACGCCGTTCTCCACTGGTTCCGATGGACAGTCCGTCACCATCAACCTCAGCAATGATTCCAAGGTCAAGACTTTTGTTGATTTCTGGCAGAAGATGATTGATGATGATCTTATCGATACCAAGACCGCAGGCTGGAGTGATGATTGGAACAAGAGTTTGAATGACGGCTCTATCGCTTCGCTGCTGACCGGTGCTTGGATGCCGTACAACTTGCTTTCCGGTGCTCCTGACGGTGAGGGGAAGTGGCGTGTTGCTCAGATGCCGACTCCGGATGGATCTGAAACCAATTCCGAGAACGGTGGTTCTTCGCTGGCGATGGTCAAGACGGATGACAAGGCCAAGGCCGAAGCTGCATACAAGTTCGCTGAATATGCGTGCCACAATGCCGAAGGCATCAAGACTCGCGTCGCTGGCGGCGCATTCCCTGCCGATAACGACACTCTCGCTTCTGATGACTTCCTGAACATGACCTCTCTGACTGATTCCGATGGCAATGCGCACGAATACTTCGGTGGTCAGAAGTTCAATGAGGAGCTCGCCAAGGCTGCGGCCAATGTTTCGACTGGCTACAAGTTCCTGCCGTTCGAGGTTTATGCGCGTGGCGTATATAGCGATGATGCCGGTGGTGCATATACCGACAAGTCCGTCACCCTTGCTGAAGGTGTTCAGGCTTGGGAAAAGAATATCAAGGATTATGCATCTCAGCAGGGCTACACCGTGAAGTAGCTGCATGATTCCATAGTGGAATCGGTAAATATGAGCGTCTGTGGATTGAGGGATTGTCAATCGGCGGACGCTTTTTTGAGCTATCAGTGGATTGCGTGGCTGAATCGAAGAGATTGGAGGATTGTACGCTGGCTTTCGGGTGACTGACGTACACTCGAATGCGTATGTCTGTACGTACGTTTTCGTGTGGGAACATCAAACGGAAGGAATCGGCTTGAAACTGGTGAAACGACTCATCGCCATCTGCTGTGCGGCCATTATGGCAGTCAGTGCGGCCGCTTGCGGAGCCAACGTCGATTCCCGCACCGAAATCACCGTGTGGTCGTGGGAACCGAGCATGAAACAGGTCATTGCCAGCTTCGAAAAGGAAAACCCCGACATCCACGTTATTTGGAAGAACACAAGCGGTTACGACAATCTCAACAACGCCATTCAAGACGGTTACGGCATTCCCGACGTGGTGCAATTGGAATACTATGCGTTGCGCCAGTACGCGGTAAGCGGCCAGCTGGTGGCGATCACCGGGCGTACGGAAGGCTACGGCGATTTCTACACGCCCGGTACGTGGGCTTCGGTGCAGCTGAACGGCCGCGTGTACGGCCTTCCCATGGATTCCGGTCCAATGGCGTTCTTCTACAACGACAGCGTGTTCGAGCAGGTAGGCATCGATGCCTCCAAGATTCGCACGTGGGACGACTATTACGAGGCGGCCAAAAAGCTGAAAAGCATCGGCGTGTACATCGCAGCCGATTCGGGTGACGCCAGCTTCTACGACACGATGATCTGGCTTGCCGGAGGCCGTCCGTTCTCCACCTCCAACGACGGCAAAAACGTGACGATCAACCTCACCGACGATGAGGGTACGAGAACCTTCACCGAATTCTGGCAGAAAATGATCGACGAAGGTTTGGTCGCCACCAATCTGACCACATGGTCCGATGGGTGGAAGGAAGCCGTGGGGGAGGGGAAGATCGCCTCCATGTTCTCCGGTGCTTGGCTGCCGTCGCTGCTCATGTCGAACCTTCCCGGAACCGCGGGTTTGTGGCGTGTGGCACAGATGCCCACGCCGGATGGCAGTTATACCACGTCGGAAAACGGCGGTTCGGCGCTGGCTGTGTTGCAGCGTTCGCGCAAGCCCGAAGCGTCATATCGTTTCATCGAATACGCATGCCATAACGCGGAAGGCATCAAAGCCCGTGTGGACGGCGGTGCGTTCCCCGCCGATAACATCACGTTGTCTGATCGGGAATTCCTGCGCAAAACCACCGTGACCGACGAACGTGGCATTGAAATCCCGTATTTCGGCGGTCAGGAATACAATCGCGTGCTTTCCCAAGCCGCGGAAAACGTGTCGACCGGTTACCAGTATCTGCCGTTTGAAGTGTATGCGCGAAGCGACTTCCGCACTACCGTAGGCAAGGCCTACAAATGGTCGAGCCGGTTGCGCAAAGAGCAGGACAGGCTGAATATCATCGCGGCCGGTGGCAAAGTGTCCGACAAATCCGCCATCGGCGACGCGTTGAAGGAAACTGATTCCGCTGATCGTCTCAAATTGAAAAGCGGTATTGCGCTGTGGCAGAAGGATTTGAAGGAATATGGAGCCAATCAGGGCTTTACTATTCAGTAAATAGTTAATTATTTGCTATAGTTGTAAAAATAATGATGGCTGTCTTGTTTTTCTTTTGAATTCAAGACAGCCATTATTTTTATATATTGAGATTGTATGTTGACGAAAAGTTATTGTCGAATATTGCGTTCGTAAATATGCAGCATGCCTTTGAAAATCAGATCAGGGTCATAAATGTCGATCATGTCGGTATCGTCGGCGAACACGCGGCTTAATCCGCCCGTCGCAACCACGCGGAAATCCTCGTCGATTTCACGATGGAATTGCGCGATCGTACGTTCGATGCCGCCAAGGAAGTTGTAATACAGGCCGGCCTGCATGGCTGGCCTGGTGCTTTTCGCCAGAATCGACGAGGGGCGCGTGATCTCCACTTCCGGCAACTGGGCCGTGGCATCCCACAAGGCGGCCGCGCCTGTGCGAATGCCGGTGGTGATGAGCCCGCAAATCACCGACGCATCGGCGGTCACATAGTTGAATGTGGTGGCCGTGCCGAAATCCGCCACCAGAATCGGCCCGCCATACTCGTAGTAGGCTCCCGCACAGTCGGCAATGCAGTCCGCGCCCATATTCTGCGGATTGTCCATGCGAATATTGATGCCGGTTTTGACTCCCGGTCCAACAATCATCGGATCGATATTGAGGAATTTCACAATGCTGGCACGGAACGAATGCATGACCTTCGGCACCACCGACGTGATGATCACATCGTCCACATCGCCCGGCGCATAGCCGCTCAGCCGCAGGAATTGCGTGATCATCAGGCCATATTCATCCGACGTGTGGTTCGCCTTCGTGGTGATGCGATACGTGCCGGCGATATGCCCGTCATCGAGAAAGCCGATCACCACATTGGTGTTGCCGATGTCGACCGCGACCAGAAGCATGTCGAATTCTCCTTACGATTGCTGTATTGACGCTATTTCCTGTGATGTTGGTTGATGGTTACGATGCTTGCGATTCAGCGGATTCGGTATTGCGCAACGCTGCCAATTCGGTGAGGATGCGTTCCGCCAATTCCTGCTTGCTCATCTTGTTCCAATGCTCGATGATCGGTTCGTCGGTGGTTTCGCCGGGTTTCAGCACGGTCACCACATTCGTATCCACCGCGAATCCGGCGCCGGGAGTGTTGAGATTGTTGGCCACCAGCATGGAACAATGCTTGGATGTGAGTTTTTTCGCTGCGTTCGATTCAAGATCCTGCGTTTCCATGGCGAAACCGCACAAGGTTTGACCGGCGGTTTTATGCGCGCCTGCCCATGCGAGAATATCGGGATTCGAAGTGAGCCGCAGATCGATATTGACGCGCCCGTTCTTCTTGATTTTCTCCGAAGACTGCTCAATCGGGCGGAAATCGCCGACGGCAGCGGCCATAATCGTCAAATCGGCCTGCGTGAAATGCTCTTGCACCGCGTTGAACATTTGCTGCGCGGTGGTGACGTGAACCGTATCAATGCCGCGGGGAGCGCTCAATGTGACAGGGCCGGATACCAGCGTCACATCCGCGCCCATATCGCGTGCCTGCTCGGCGATCGCATAGCCCATTTTTCCAGTGGAATGATTGGTGAGGTAGCGCACGGGATCAAGTGGCTCCTGTGTGGGGCCGGCGGTGACGAGCACACGCAATCCGTGCAATGGCAACGTTTCTGCGGGCTGGTTCGCACGCAGCAGATCAGCTACGGCAGCTTCGATCGCAGCAGGCTCCTCCATGCGCCCCTTGCCAACATCCTGACAGGCAAGCATACCGGATCCCGGCTCCACAATGGTCCATCCAAGTTCACGGCAGGCATTGAGATTGCGTTGCGTCACGGCATTCTCATACATGTGCACGTTCATGGCAGGGCATAGGATTTTCGGTCCCTCGCTATAGGCAAGCACGGTACTTGTCAGCTGGTCGTCGGCAATGCCGCATGCGATTTTCGCAATGATATCGGCGCTCGCAGGAGCGATGACGAGCATGTCCGCCCATTTCGCATCATCCACGTGATTGATATGCAGCGGATCGGATGGCGTATGCGCAACATCGCCGTCATTGCGCTGTGCTGCGAACATGGACGTGCGCGTCTGCGTATGCGTGAGCGAGCTGAACGTCAACGGGGTGACGAACTCCTGCGCGGCCGCGGTCATGGCCACGCGAACCTCATGTCCCTGCTTGCTCCAGTCGGAGGCGAGATGGCAGGCCTTGAATGCGGCGATGCTGCCGGTCACGCCGAGAAGAATATGCGCCATAGCCGATATTGTCCTTCCCTTGACGTTGGCAAGACTTACGAAAACTGCGTCAAGTATATATCGAACCGGCTGAAGCATGCGGCATTGCGGCATTGCCGTCAGATGAATCCTGCGGGCATGGCGGATTGTAGAATCAGACTTTGGTGATCGACCCGTACAGGCGGTCAACCAGAACAAACACATAATCAAACAGGAGCAATCATGTCGCAATCTTCAGGTGCGTACGGCGAAGCCGACGCAACCGAACAGAAGAACGAACAACACAACAATCAGCCCGCAAACTCGGCAAGCACCGACGCAACTTTGAACGCGCGTGCCAAATCGCCGAAATCCAAGGGGCCCAACAAGTGGATCATCGCCATCATTGCAGTGATCGCAGTGGTCGCCATCATTGTGGGCGTCGTCGTATTCCGCAACAACAACGCATCCAGCGATACCGCGGAAAATGGCACCTCCAACACCGTGACCATTGGACTGAAACTCGCCCCCGTAAGTCTCGACATTCGCCACCAGTCCGGATCGGCGATCGAACAGGTGCTGGTCGGCAATGTGTACGAAGGGCTGCTGTCGCGCGATTCCGACAACAAAGTGCAGCCGGGACTGGCGAAAAGCTGGGATATTTCCAACGACGGCACAACGTATACGTTCCATCTCAACGAGAACATGAACTTCTCCAACGGAGACACGTTGGACGCCGAAGATGTGGCCTGGTCCATTAACCAGCTCAAAGAACAGCAGTATTACAACGCCAATCAGGTCGAAAGCCTCGAAAAAGCCGAAGCGGTCGATAGCGACACCGTGAAGCTCACGCTCAGCGCCCCCGATTCCAACCTGCTGTGGTACCTGACCGGACGCCCCGGCCTGGTGTTCGATAAGGACGCCGAATACAACGCGAAAACCGAAGCCGTCGGATCGGGCCCGTACACGGTGGAATCCTTCGATTCCGCCAGCAAAATGGCGCTCAAAGCCAACCCGAAGTATTGGGGAAGCGCACACAAGGCCGCAACCGAAAACGTGATCATCAAATTCCTCACCGACGATAACGCAGCCGTCAACGCGCTGAAAAGCGGCGAAGTCGACGTGCTTTCCCCGGTGAACGCCACGCTCGCCAAATCGCTTGACACCAACACGTATCAGGTGTCCGCGGCGGACGGCAGCGACAAATACGTGCTCGCCTTCAACTGCGCGAACAGCAAGCTTGCCGACAAGCGCGTGCGTCAGGCAATCCGTTACGGCATCAACCATGAGGAAATCATCGCTTCGCGCGGTAACGTCGACTATGCGCTCGGCGGGCCGATCCCATCCGTGGACCCGGGCTATGAGGACTTGACCGACCTGTACCCGTACGATGTGAACAAAGCCAAGGAACTCATGGCTGAAGCCGGCTATTCCACCGATAATCCGCTGAAACTCACCCTCACCTACGCCAACACGTACGGCACGGAACTCGGCGACCAACTGCGTAGCCAGCTCGCCAAAATCGGCATTGATCTCAGCATCAACTACGTGGAATTCTCCACATGGCTGCAAGACGTGCACGCCAACGGCGACTATGAACTTTCGTTGGTGGACCACGCCGAAAGCCACGACTTCTACAAGTGGACCACGCCCGACTACTACTTCCACTACGACGGCAAGCAAGCCCAAGAACTGTATGCCAAGGCGCTCGCCGCCACCGATGAGGAATCCAGTGCAAACTACCTGAAGCAGGCTGCGAAAGCAGTAAGCGAGGATGCCCCCGCCGACTGGCTGTTCGGCTATCGTGTGACGGTGGCATACCACAAGAACGTGCAGGGATTCCCCAGCAAGCTGAGCCAGACGGTGCTGCCATTGTGGCAGATCACCAAGGCGCGGTGAATCGACGAAAAACGATGGAAAATCGGCGGAAAACAAGTGATGAAAACTGATGTGTGGCGGTGTTTGCAGCGGTATCGTTGCGGCATCGCCACACGTTGGCGCGATATTGTTGGATAGGGTAATGACGGTGAATAGGTGCGTATCGCTGCAAACGCACGGATCGAGCGATAGACCAATGGTGGTTCAACTATGAGATTTGTAGTCAAACGGCTGGGACTGTTCGTCGTGGCCCTGTTCGGTCTGTCGCTTCTGGTGTTCGTGCTGTTGCGCATGCTGCCGGGCGATGTGGCTGCGGTGATCGCAGGAACGAACGCAGCCCCTGAACGTATCGCGTCGCTTCGTACCGAACTTGGCTTGGACAAATCGTACGTGGCGCAATACGGCGATTGGATGCTGGGATTGCTGCATGGCGATCTTGGTGTGTCCACCATCGGAGGCAAAGCGGTGTCGGCACAGGTTGCGTCTCGTGCTTCGGTAACGTTTCCACTGATCATCGTGAGTTTGCTGATCGCATTGGCGATTGGCCTGCCGCTTGGTTGCGCTGCTGTGCTGACCCGTAATGCCCGCTTGCGTGGGCTTTGTCACGGTATTGCGATTGTTGCCGGCGCCATTCCCGCATTATGGGGCGGATTGCTGTTGATTCTGCTGTTCTCACGCGGTTCAGGACTGTTGGGATTGCTGCCTGCTCAAGGTTTTCCCGATAATGGCTGGGGCGCGCCCTTGCAGGCGTTGGCTTCTTTGATACTTCCGGCGCTCGCCACCGGCGTTACCGCAGGCGCGTCCATTATGCGTTACACGCGTGCCGCCGTGGGGGACAAGGCCTCGTCTCAGGCGGTCGACATGGCCATGGCATGCGGCATGACCCGCAAACAGGCGGTATTGCGCGTCGCTTTGCGTCTTGCCACACCGCAATTGGTGTCGGTGATCGGTTTGACGTTCGCCCAGATGGTCACCGGTGTAATGGTGGTTGAGAATCTGTTCGCGCTTCCGGGGCTTGGCACCATGCTGGTCACCGATGTTGGCAATCGAGATCTGATTGCAGTGCAGAGCGAATTGTTCCTGTTGGCTGCGTTCTTCCTCTTGCTTGGATTAGTGGTTGATGTGGTGCATCGTGCGCTTGATCCGCGTCTGAAAGATGCCGGATTGGTGTCGGGGGAGGTGCTTGCATGATGAAACAGTCTGCTGAGAAAACTACTTCGAAAAACGCTGTGAAAACCGTGATTCCCTCCATATGGCGTACCGCTGGTGGCAAGTATTCGCTGATCATGCTTGCGATATGGCTGGTTGTGTCGGCTATTTCGCTGGTGTGGACGCCATATTCGCTGCTTGATACTGACGGATTCAACACGTGGGCTTCGCCGTCCGGCGCTCACATGTTGGGTACTGATGGTGTTGGCGCTGATGTGTTGAGCTGGCTGATGGCCGGTTCCCGTACGAATCTTGCGATCGCGCTGCTTACCGTGGTGGTTGCCGCGGCCATCGGCCTGCTGCTGGTGGCGGCCATGGTGTCTCGCCATGGCGCATTGGCTTCCACGTCGGTGGTTGTGGTGGATGCGTTGATTTCCATTCCAACAGTGCTGATCGCCTTGATGCTTTCCGTGCCGTTCGGCGCGTCGGCAGCGGTGATCATCGCCGCATGCGGACTTGCATACGGGCTGAATTTGGCGCGTATTCTACGCCCCGCGGCCATGCTCGCCGCACGTTCTGACTATGTGGAATCGGCTTTGTGGTCGGGTGCGAGTTCGTTACGCGTGTTTTTCACGCATATTGTGCCGAATACGGTTCCGGTGTTATGCGTTCAGCTGTCGATGAGTGCGGGCACGTCGCTCTTGGCGGAGGCTGGATTGACGTATCTGGGTGTTGGCGTCGGTGCGGGAGTGCCCAGTTGGGGGCATTCGCTTGCCACGTCCGTGAAATTCATCAGCATTTATCCGATGGCTGTGGTGTGGCCGGGATTGGTGGTCACCTTGATGGTGATAGCGCTGAATCTGTTTGGCGATGCGTTGCGTGACGCCATCGATCCGCTGACGAATCCGGCATTGCGGCAAGGTGAAGCCACCCATGTTGAATCGGAGGAACGCGCATGAGCGTCAGCATCCGTAATCTCAATATCGTCATCGATGGAATGCCGATTGTGCATGATGTCGATATGGACATCGCCGACGGTGAACGTGTCGGTTTGATCGGTTCGTCCGGTTCCGGCAAATCCATGATCGCCAAATCCATCATGGGCTTGCTGCCGCTTTCCGCACAGGTTTCCGGCAGTATTGACATGGGTGGTACTGAAATCGTCGGAGCGTCGGATCAAGCGATCGCCGATCTGCGTGGCCGTTATGTGGGCATGGTGTTCCAGAATCCTTCCGCCGCATTGAATCCGGTGATGACCGTGGCGCAGCAGGTCGCGCTGCCACTGCGTTTGCATTACGATCTGACCCGTGACGAACGGTTGGACCGTGTCAAAGCAATGTTCGCCAAAGTCAGGCTGCCGGAAGATGTGCTGAACAAATATCCGCATGAACTTTCCGGCGGACAACAGCAGCGCGTCGGCATCGCGGCCGCATTGGTCACGTCGCCGCGCCTGATTATCGCCGACGAGCCAACCACCGCGCTGGATTCGATCACGCAACGGCAGATCGTCGATCTGCTGGCATCGTTGGTGGACGATTCCGGCGCATCCATGCTCTTCATCACCCACGATTTCGCGGTACTCAATCATGCAACCACACGCTGTTATGTACTTGCTGATGGACGTGTTGCCGAATCAGGACAAACCGCCGATATCCTGCAGTCGCCGCACACTAAAGTCGCTTCGCAATTGGTGACTTCGGCACGTGCGCTGTCGTTGCGGATCGATGCCGAAACCAAATAAGGAGAATGGTTGTGACGGGCGAAAACGAAAAAACCACAATGCTGCAAGGTCGCGGCATCAACAAATACTACGGTGCGAAACAACAGCGTCGTCAGGTGCTGCACGATGTTGATATCGACGTACGTTCGGGGGAGTGCCTTGCGGTGATCGGCGGATCCGGATCCGGCAAAACCACCCTTACACGAGTATTGCTGGGGCTCGAACACGCTGAAACGGGCGAGATTACGTATTTCGGCAAGCCTGTGCAAGGCGAAGTCGCCGGCGAACTGCGGCGTAGCTGCGGATTGGTGTTCCAAAGCCCATTCGGCTCGTTGGATCCGCGTTGGAGGGTCGGCAGATCCGTTGCCGAACCATTGCGGTTGCATCACCCTGATTGGTCGCAGGAACGGATTGCGGAACGCGTGTCGGAAGCCTTCCGCATGGTGAGTCTCGACCCTGCCGCATATGAAAATCGGTTCCCCGTGGACCTCTCTGGCGGTCAGGCGCAACGCGTGGCCATCGCACGTGCCATTGCGGATCATCCGAAAGTATTGCTTGCCGACGAGCCGATGAGCGCCGTCGACGTGGCCGCACGAACGCAGATTCTCGCATCGTTCGCTGCGATTCGTAGCGGCGAACCTGATATGGCGCTGATCATGGTGTCACACGATTTGGGAGTGGTGCAGCATATCGCAGATCGCATTATGGTGTTGCACGACGGTTGCGTTGAGGAATGCGGACTTACGGAAACCGTGTTGCACCATCCGACCAGCGATTACACCAAACGATTGCTGGACGCGGCTTCGCTCTGATTTGTGACACTGCGCAAAAAGCCTGCGATCATGTTGAAATCCGCATGATTGCAGGCTTTTTTGCCGCTATATGAACAGGTAAGACACGCCGATGTCGTTACGTGTGCTATTGTGTGAGCCATGTTCAATTTCTCTTGTTGTTGCTGTCGCTGACCAACCGCCCGAGGGGCGCGTGGTTCATCGAAGCATAACTTGAGACAGGGCATTCTTTTTCGGCATACGCAACTTGCGTTGCATGCCAGAGTATCGCAGAAATCATCCCATAACCAGTGCCTTACGCGGTTGGTATTACGCGGCATATGTGGATGAACCGCAGCGAAAACACCATCACATGTCCCGTTTCAAATCATTGCAAGTGATAAACGCGAGCTTCTCGAAATCAAAACAACGAAATCATTCATCGGAAGCCAACGGAAATCACTCTTCGCAAGGAAACGACATGACCATCCACAACTCCCTTTCCGAGCTCATCGGCAACACTCCGCTCGTCAAACTCAACCATGTGACCGACGGCATCAAAGCCACCATCGCAGTCAAAGTCGAATATTTCAATCCTGGCGGCTCCTCCAAAGACCGCATTGCGGAACGCATCATCGACGCGGCCGAACGTAGCGGCGAACTCAAGCCGGGCGGTGTGATTGTGGAACCGACCTCCGGCAACACCGGCGTAGGACTTGCCCTCGTGGCCCAGCAGCGCGGATACCGCACCATCTTCACCCTGCCAGACAAGGTTTCCGAAGCCAAGCGTGCGGTGCTTCGCGCCTATGGTGCAGAAGTGGTGGTAACCCCTACCGATGCTGGTCCGGATGATCCGCGCTCCTACTACCAGGTGGCGGAACGCCTCGCCAAAGCGATTCCCGGCGGATACCGCCCGAACCAATACGACAACCCGAACGGACCGGAAAGCCACTACCACACCACCGGTCCGGAAATCTGGGAAGCCAGCGACCATCAGGTCACGCATTTCGTGGCGGGCATCGGCACTGGCGGCACCATTTCCGGCACCGGACGCTACCTGAAGGAAGCTTCCGACGGCGCAGTACAAGTGATCGGCGCCGACCCGGAAGGATCCATCTATTCCAATCCGAACGACGTGCATCAGTACAGCATCGAAGGCGTGGGCGAGGATTTCTATCCGAAAGCGTTCGACCGTGAACTTCCCGACGAAATCGTGCAGGTCAACGATGCCGAAGCATTCGAAATGACCCGCCGTTTGGCTGCGGAAGAAGGTCTGCTGGTCGGAGGCTCGTCCGGCATGGCCGTTACGGCAGCGCTTAAATACGCACGCGAGCACGATTTGGACGAAGACCAGCTGGTCGTGGTGTTGCTGCCGGATTCCGGTCGCAGCTATATGGAAAAGATCTTCAACGACGATTGGATGCGTGCCAACGGATTCGCCGACGTTGTGGAACGCACGTCCAAGCCAAGTCTTGCGGAGCGGTATCTGTAGACCACCGATCAGCTGTTTCACGATCATGCCCATCATTCGTTCAACCCAAACCATTCGATATTTTCAAGGAGTTCCCATCATGACCATCTCGACCAACACCGAAGCCCTGAACGCCACTGCACTCGCCACCCGCGCCATTCACGCAGGTCAGGAGCCCGATCCGACCACCGGAGCCGTGGTCACTCCTATTTATATGACGTCCACGTTCAAGCAGGATGGTGTCGGCGGCCTGCGCAACGGTTATGATTACAGCCGTTCCATCAATCCGACCCGCAACTCTTTCGACGAACAGCTTGCAGCGGTCGAAGGCGCGAACTACGCGCTGAGTTTCGCTTCCGGACTGGCCGCCATCGATGTGCTGTTGCGTGCCACCCTCAAGCCGGGCGACAATATTCTGCTGGGCAATGACGTATATGGTGGCACCTACCGTTTGCTTTCCAAGGTGTTCGTGCCGTGGGGCGTCGGTCTTGACGTGGTGGACATCACCGACACGGCGGCCGTTTCCGTGGCGCTCAGCCAGAAGCAGTACCGGTACATTTGGGTGGAAACCCCGTCGAATCCGCTGCTCAACATCACTGATATCGCGGCCACGTCAGCGGTCGCTCACGCGCATGGCACCAAAGTGGTGGTGGACAACACCTTCGCATCCCCGGTATTGCAGCATCCGTTGTCGGATGGCGCCGACGTGGTCGTATATTCCACCACCAAATACATCGGCGGCCATTCCGACGTGGTCGGCGGAGCGGTGGTGCTCAACGACAGGGAAATCCGCGATGAAGTGGCGTTCCTGCAGAACGCGGCCGGAGCTGTGCCATCTCCGTTCGACTCCTGGCTTGACATTCGTGGCCTCAAAACGTTGGATCTGCGCGTCAAGCAGCACAGTCGTAACGCCATGAAGGTGGCGCAATGGTTGGAAACCCGCCCTGAAGTGGAACGCGTATGGTACCCGGGACTGGAATCCCATCCAGGCCACGAGATTGCCGCACGACAGATGCACGGCGGATTCGGAGGCATGATCTCCGTGCAGATCGCAGCCGGATTCGAAGCGGCAAAGAAGTTCGCCGGTGCCACGGAAGTGTTCACCCTGGCCGAGTCGTTGGGCGGCGTGGAATCCCTGATTGAGCATCCGGGCGCCATGACCCATGCTTCCGTCGCCGGTACCACGCTGGAAGTGCCCGCCAATCTTGTGCGACTTTCCGTCGGTCTTGAAGATGCTGACGATTTGATCGCGGATTTGGAACAGGCTTTTCGTCGTGTTTGAGATAAGATCGCAGCCTCGTTACGATTTTGTGTAATCAGTCAAAAAGGCAGAACGTGCATAAATCCTCGCCATCGGATTCGCCAAAAGCGTATATTATGCTATTTCGAATCTGCTTATAGCGAGGGTTTGCCATATAATACTTTCGACAACGTTCGTGTTCATCTACCAGCGCATTCTCTGTGGAATCGAACGCCCATGATTATCGAGACGAGGCGGCATGCTGCAAATTCAAGGCATCTCCAAACAGTATAAAACCGGCGACTTCGTGCAGCGGGCGCTGGATAACGTCAGCCTTAACCTGCGTGACAGCGAATTTGTGGCCATTCTCGGACCTTCCGGCTCCGGCAAAACCACACTGCTCAACATCATCGGCGGACTTGACCACTATGATTCCGGCGATCTGGTGATCAACGGCATTTCCACCAAACAATACAAAAGCCGTGATTGGGACTCCTATCGCAACCACACCATCGGTTTCGTGTTCCAGAGCTACAATCTCATTCCCCATCAGACCATTCTGTCGAATGTGGAACTTACCCTAACCATTTCGGGCGTATCGCATTCGGAGCGTCGAGAGCGTGCGCGCAAGGCGCTTGAACAAGTGGGTTTGGGCGAGCATGTCAACAAAAAGCCGAACCAGCTTTCCGGCGGTCAGATGCAGCGCGTGGCCATTGCGCGCGCATTGGTGAACGATCCGGACATCGTGCTCGCCGACGAGCCGACCGGTGCGCTTGATTCCGACACTTCCGTGCAGATCATGGATCTGCTCAAAGAGGTCGCCAAAGACCGCCTCGTGGTGATGGTGACGCATAACCCCGAACTGGCCTACCAGTATGCCACGCGCATTGTGGAGCTCAAGGACGGTGTGATTCGTTCCGACTCCGACCCGTTCGAACCAGCCCAGAACGAAACGGCTACCGCTTCCGTGCACAAGACCATGGGCCGCGTATCCATGTCGTTCGGCACGTCGTTGGCATTGAGCTTCAACAATTTACGCACCAAGAAGGGCCGTGCGTTCCTTACGGCATTCGCAGGATCCATCGGCATCATCGGCATCGCATTGATCATGTCCGTTTCGGCAGGCGTGAACACTTATATCGACAATATTCAGCGCGAGACGATGACTGCTTACCCGATCAGCATCGACGAACAGACCTTCGACCTGACCAGCATGATGACTTCCGGCCAGCAGAGTGCGGACAATCAAGGCAAGAAGCATAAGAGCGACGCGATTTATCCGGATGATGCCGCCATCAAGGGCACCGCTTCGATGACCAGCAGCATTACCGAAAACAATCTGAGCGCGTTCAAGAAATACCTTGATAATAAGGACAGTGACATCAATCGGTATATCGGTTCCGCGGGAATCCAGTATTCGTATGATACGAGGTTCTCCGTATTCTCACACGATCCAGACGGCACGCTTGTCAACGCCGATGGTGTGACGGTGGGCAAAACCGGCACCAAATCGATGGCCGACCAGATGGCGGACGGTTCGCTGATGTCTGCCGACTCATCCACCTTTACGTCGACGCGCGTGAGCATGCTCACGGGTAAAACCGACCAGAATGCTGCACCGAGCTCGTTCCATGAGATCATGCCAAGCGCTGATGGCAAAAAGAACGTCGGCAAGGTCATTTCCGACAATTATGAGGTAGTCGAAGGATCCTGGCCAAAGAACAAGAACGAGGTTGTACTCGTACTTGACGAGAACAATTCATTGTCGTTAACCGCTGTGTATGAGCTAGGCCTCAAATCCGCCAGTGAATACCACGATATGATGAACCAGCTCAATTCCGGCGACGATGTGAAAACCGATACCAAGAAGATTGACTATTCCGACGTTATCGACCGCACGCTGAAGCTGCTGCCGGCCTGCGACCAGTATGTCAAAGGCGATAACGGCCATTGGACGTACGTGGGCGACGATGTGGACCAGATTAATGCGCTGATCGACTCCGACAAGGCCATCGATCTGAAGATCGTGGGCGTGGTTAAGCCGGTAGAGGATGCTGACGCAACCCCGCTTTCCTCCGGTGTGGGCTATACGCGTGCTCTGACCAATGAGCTGATCGACCGTGCCGAATCCAGTGAAATCGTCACCGAACAGCGGTCCGATAAAGATCACAATGTGCTCAACGGCATGACGTTCTCGCCGTCCGACGATGCCACCAAAGCTCAGGATGCCCGCGATTACGTCGCATCCCTCGGCGTAAGCAGCAAGGCGCAGATGGCGCAGAACATGATGGCGGCCGCAGGCGCATCCGGAGGTGACTCCCAGCAGGCCGCGGCCATGGCTCAGATGGGCGAACAGCAGCTCGCCGACCAATTCGACGCCTATATCGCCACCGCCGACGAGGCCACGCTGGTCGCCATCTACAACCAGTACGTGTCCACCGGCTCCTACAACGACAATCTCGCTGATTTCGGCGTGGTCAGCCGTGACGCACCAAGCTCCATCAACATTTACGTCGACAGCTTCGAAGACAAGAATTCCATCAACGACGCCATCGACGAATACAATAAGACCGCCAAGGAAAAAGACAAGATCACCTACACCGACTACGTTGGTCTGATGATGAACTCGGTAACCACCATCATCAACGTCATCACCTATGTGCTGATCGCTTTCGTGGCTGTGTCATTGGTGGTCTCGTCGATCATGATCGGCATTATCACCTATATTTCCGTGCTGGAACGTACCAAGGAAATCGGTATTCTGCGCGCCATGGGCGCATCCAAACGCAATGTGTCGAACGTATTCAACGCGGAAACCGGCATTATCGGCCTGCTGGCCGGTCTGATCGGCGTTGGTGCCACCGTGCTGCTCAACTTCCCGATCAACAGCGTGCTGCACCACTTCATGGGTACCACCGAGGTCAGTGCCGTGCTGCCGGTCGGTAATGCCATCGCTCTGGTGATTCTCAGCGTAGTGCTCACCCTGATCGGCGGCCTCATCCCAAGTCGTGGCGCCTCCAAGCAGGATCCCGCCACCGCCCTCCGCACCGAGTAGAAGCGGTTTGATACTAGACTGCTGCGTATGACAGAGTTTACGTCGGCGCGTGACGCCCTACGCACCTACTTCGGATATGACGCCTTCCGTCCTGGTCAAGAAGGCATAGTCAATGCGATTATCCAAGGCCGTGATGCGCTCGGCGTCATGCCCACCGGTGCTGGCAAGTCGATCTGCTACCAGATTCCCGCCACGCTTCTTCCGGGCATGACCATCGTCATTTCCCCGTTGATCTCGTTGATGCGCGATCAGGTCGACGCGCTCAACGACGTGGGCATTCCAGCCGCGTTCATCAATACCACGCAAAGTCCCGACGAACAGGATCTGGTGTTCGCGCAGGCGTTGTCGGGACGGATCAGACTGCTGTATGTGGCTCCGGAACGTTTGGAAACCGAACGTTTCCGCACGTTCGCCAGTCGTGTGCCGATTTCTCTGGTCGCCGTTGACGAAGCGCATTGCGTGTCGCAATGGGGTCAGGATTTCCGTTCGTCATATCTTGGTATCGGCGATTTTCTGAAGGCATTGCCGACCCGTCCGACGGTTGCCGCATTCACTGCGACCGCGACGGAACGGGTGCGTCGCGATATTATCGGAATTCTCGGATTGCGCGATCCGTCCGTCACCGTCACCGGCTTCGACAGGGCCAACCTGTATTTCGATGTGATCAGGATGGAAAGGAAATATAAGGCTTCGTGGGTGGCTTCATATATTGCGGATCATCCTGACAAATCCGGCATCGTGTATTGCACGACCCGCAAGGAAGTGGAGTCGCTTGCCGAATCGTTGAATATCGCCGTGTGCGAGCTGCGTGCTACGAAAGGTGAGGATGCGACGCGACTTGGCATGGTCGCAGTCGCCTATCATGGCGGTATGTCGGCCGAAACGAGGGAACGGGCACAACGTGATTTCGTAACCGACCGTGTGCCTGTGGTGGTTGCCACGAATGCGTTCGGCATGGGCATCGACAAGTCGAACGTGCGTTATGTGATCCACCATAATATGCCGGAATCGATCGAAGCGTACTATCAGGAGGCCGGTCGTGCGGGGCGCGACGGCGAGCCGAGCCGGTGCACGTTGCTGTGGAACGAATCTGATATTGCTACGAGGCGAAGGCTGCTTGATTCGGATTATGAGAACGAGCGTTTGACCGCCGAAGAGCAGGAGGTCGTGCGTGCGTCGAAACGGCGTCTGCTCAACGCCATGATCGGTTATTGCCGTACCACGGATTGTCTGCACGAGTATATGACCAGGTATTTCGGTGAGGCCGGGGGAGCGGCCGTCCGTGATGACGGCACATGCGTGGGAGGATGCGCGAACTGCGGGAATACGTTTGAAACCGTTGACGTCACGGATATCGCGCGGGCCATCAGCCGCTGCGTGCATGACGTGAACCAGAAGGTCGGTTCGGGGAAGATCGTCAAAGTGCTGCGAGGATCGAAAGCGCAGGATTTGAACTATCTTCATCCTGCCGATCTGCCGACGTACGGCATGTTGAGCGCGACTTCGGAGGCGCAGATTCGTGACGTGCTCAGCCAGATGGCGACGGATGGTTTTCTTTCCATTTCGGAAGGCTCCATGCCGATCGTTCGCTTCGGTGAACGTGCGGCGGAAACGGTCGCGCCGAATTTTCATTATGAAATCAAGAAGATCGAACGGAAGCACGCTGCGAAACGTGCGGAATCGCCGTCCGCAGGCTCTCAGACTATGGGATCGTATGTGCCGGGCGACGGAGACGAGGAATTGTTCGCCAAACTGCGTGCGTTGCGGCTTGACATCGCCCGCGAACTCGGTAAACCCCCGTATATCGTCTTTTCCGATAAAACGCTGCGCGATATGGTGCGTATCAGGCCGGTCACCGGCGAGCAATTCTCGCAAGTCAATGGCGTTGGTGCGCTCAAATTGGAAGCGTATGGCGAACGGTTCATGGAAGTGATCCGCGATTTCGTTGCATGAATCAGGTGACGTGTCAGCTTGAGGAATAAGCGTATCGATTATTGCAAAACCATATGTTTTATATGATACGTAACACGTTATCGGCAACATGTATGGCGGTGAGGTTGACGTATGCCGGCAAAACGGCGACAGTAGAGACGAGCAGTTGTTGAAGAAAGGATTGATGATGGCAGAAGACAAGCCGGTTGTGGAAAGCTTCCAGCTCGACCACACCAAGGTGAAGGCTCCGTATGTGCGTTATATCGACACGCAGACCGGTCCGAATGGCGATGTGATTTCCAATTATGATTTGCGTTTGGTGCAGCCGAATGAGAATGCGATTCCGACCGGTGGCCTGCACACCATCGAACATACGATTGCGGTGCTGTTGCGTGAACGTATCGACGGTTATATCGATTGTTCCCCGTTCGGCTGCCGTACCGGTTTCCACCTGCTGACATGGGGCGAGCATTCCACGGAAGAAGTGGCTCGCGCGTTGAAGGAGGCGTTGGAATTCATCGCATACGAGGCCACATGGGATGACGTTCCTGCCACCACCATCGAAAGCTGCGGCAATTACCGCGACCATAGCCTGTTCACGGCGAAGGAATGGTGCAAGGATATTCTCGCCAAGGGCATCAGCTCTGACGCGTTTGAGCGCCGTCTGGTCTGATTTGCGTGCGATTGCACGTCTTTTTTCGGGCATATTGCGAATACTGTGCCGTGGGCATGGTATTTTTGACGCTCGGAAGAAGACAAGGTGATGCAAAGGTGAACGAGATGGGTGAGGAGAGCGTCATTACCTCTGAACGGCGGTTCCGTCGCGCCACTATGGCTGATTTGCCGACCATGCTGAAGATTTATGAGCATGCCCGCAAGTTGATGGCCTCCAATGGCAATCCCACGCAGTGGGGTGATAAGTTCCCTCGTGAGGAAGTGGTTCGTGACGATGTCGAATCGCAACGCACCGTGTTGCTGGTCGATACGGTTGATGGCGAGGAACGTGTGCTCGCCCAGTTCGCATTGTGTCCGGGCATCGACCCGACGTATGTGAATATCGATGGTGCCTGGCTGGATGACGATCCGTATGTGACTATCCACCGGATCGCCTCGTCGGGTCTCGCCAAGGGTGCGGCGAAGGACTGCATCAACTGGTGCATCGAACATTACGGCAATGTGCGCGCGGATACGCATCCCAACAACAAGGCCATGCAGCATGTGCTCGAATCGAATGGTTTCGCGCGCTGCGGCTTGATTCAGTTGCTTGACAGGCCGTCCGACACCACGCGTATCGCTTATCAACGGCATGAATGGTGAGATTTGCGGATTTATATGGATTGATATCAATCAATATAAATTTCATCACAAATAATCGCAAATAATCTTCGATATTGAGAAGCAAAAATCCCGTTGCATATCGTATTTCAGATGTTCAACGGGATTTTTATATCCGATTGTGTTGCTTTCGATATATCTTACGAAAGATATATCGAAAGCAACCGTATTGTCGGTTTTTAGAACAGTCCTGGCTCGTTCAATGCGGAATGCTTGCGGCTGTACACGAAATACACGATCAAACCAAGGGCGAACCAGATTGCGAAACGCACCCAGGTTTCCCAATTCAAACCGCAAATCAGGATGAAGCAGAAAATGATCGCGCAGATCGGCGTGAACGGTACGCCCGGGGCGCGGAAGCCGCGGTGTACGTCCGGCTGGGTCTTACGCATCCACAGAATGCCTGCGGACACGATGATGAACGCCGACAGCGTACCGATGTTCACCAATTCGAACAGCACGTTGATGTTGATGAAACCGCCGGCGATGGCCGTTAGAATACCGAAGAACCATGTACCTTTGAACGGGGTGCGGTATTTCGGGTGTACTTCGCCGAAGAACTTCGGGAACAGGCCGTCGCGGCTCATGGCGTAGCAGATGCGGGACTGGCCGTACAGCTGCACCAGCATCACCGTGGTCATGCCGATCAGAGCGCCAAGATTGACAACGAACGCCAGCCAGTTGAGACCGGTTTCGAGAATCACGCCGGCCACCGGAGCATCAATGAAGTTCGCGAACTCCTTGTATGGCACCACACCGGTCATGATCAGCGTCATGACGATGTAGAGCACGGTCGACACGGCCAACGAGATCAGAATGCCGCGCGGCAGTGTCTTGTTCGGATTGATGGTCTCCTCGGCGGAAGAGGACACCGCGTCAAAGCCGATGAAGCTGAAGAACACGATCGACGCGGCCGGAACAATGCCGTACGGCTGCGTCGAGCCCGGCTGGAACGTGTAAATGCCGTACGGGGAGAACGGCTTCCAATTGGCGGGATTGATGTACCAGACGGTGCACACGATGAACAGCACGATGATGGCCAGTTTGATCATCACCATAATATCGTTGGTTTTCTTCGTCTGGTTAATGCCGATGGACAGCACCCAAGTGATGATGAGCACGATCACGAAACCAGGCAGATTGAAGTATGTGGTCACGCCTGGCGTGGTGCCGTATGCCGCGGTCAGCTCAACTGGCAGATGCAAGCCGAAACCTTCCAACAGTTTGTTGAAATATCCGGACCATCCGGCGGACACGGTGGCCGCCTGCAATGCGTATTCCAAAATCAAATCCCAGCCGATCACAAACGCGATCAGCTCGCCGAACGCCAAATACGCGTACGAATATGCGGAACCGGACACTGGTGCCATCGCGGCGAACTCCGCATAGCACAATCCCGCGAAACCGCAGCAGACCGCGGCCAGAAGGAAGGAGATGCACAATGCCGGACCTGCGGTGAGGGCGCCCTTGCCGGTGAGTACGAAAATGCCGGTGCCGATGATGGCGCCGATTCCCAGCATGGTAAGGTCAAATGTTTTCAATGTGCGTTTCAGCGGAGTCGACTCGGATACGAGCTGGTCCACTGACTTTTTGCGAAAAAGATCCATGGTCTTAATTCCCTAAAAATGGTTTTATATGGGCTGGACCGGACGGATTTCCGGGACTCTGGCACGCCTCAAACGCCAGAAATCAAAGAAGGGCTGAACGCCTCATATACGGGAGGTGTACGCGCCTTATGTAAGGAGAGTGTAAAAACCTGGCACGGACAAAACCGTGAAAACCCCGTGAATCGTCTCGCTAAGTGTGCGCGTCTTTTCGAAGCCGTCACGTGGGAGCGCAACAATAGAGTCATGACTTTCAACGCTGCCCGTGAATGGCAATTCTCATCCGAACAAGGCAAGGCCAATTATGAGGCCGCCCAAAAGCAATATCCGGCGCAGGCCATCGTCGATATGGCCGCATTGCGAAACAACATGCGTCATCTGGTGAGCGTGGTTGGCGGCCCGAATTCCGGCACCGCCGTGATGGGTGTGGTCAAGGCCGACGCGTACGGGCATGGTCTTATTCCGGCCGCGCTCGCGGCACTGGCGGGAGGTGCGACCTGGCTGGGCACGGCGCAATCACATGAGGCGCTGCTGCTGCGCAAGGCGGGCATCGGGCCGGACCGCTGCCACATTCTGACATGGGTATATAACGGCATGGCTGTGCCTTTTGACGAGCTGATCGACAATGATATCGATATTTCCGTCGGATCATTGCCGGGCATTGACGGCGTTGCGGCTGCGGCGCGTCGTCTTGGAAAAACCGCACGCGTGCATGTGAAGGTCGATTCCGGTTTCGGCCGCAACGGGTTCACGCCCGCCACGTTCGACGCGGCGCTCGCCAAGCTGGTGCCGCTCGCCAAGGAGGGTGTGCTGCATATCGTCGGCCAGTGGAGCCATTTGGCGGTGGCGGACGCTCCGGACGTTCCTGAATTCGTGGCATCCACCGACAGACAGATCGAGAATTTCAAGGATTTCACCCGTCGTATGGAGCAGGCGGGCATTGCGCCGGAGATTCGTCATCTCGCCAATACCGCTGCCACGCTTTCACGTTCCGAGATTCATTTTGAGCTGACGCGCCCGGGTATCGGCCTGTATGGTTATGAGGCTGATCCGGCCATGGGCACGCCAGGCACATACGGTTTGACGCCGGCCATGACGTTGCAGGCGCAGCTTGGTACGGTCAAGGATGTTGAAGCGGGCCATGGCATTTCCTATGGCCGCACGTACCTGACTCCGTCCGATACGTCCACCGCGATCGTGCCTGTCGGCTATGCGGACGGCATTCACCGTTCCGCTTCCGGTTTTGATATGGAAGGCGCGAAGCATGTGGTCAAGCCAGGAGGCCCGGTGCGTGTGATGACCACGGAGGGTCCGCGCCTCTACCGTGTGTCCGGTCGCGTGTGCATGGATCAGTTTATGCTTGACCTGCACGGTTCCGCGGAAAAGCTTGGCGTGCATGAGGGCGACACCGTGCAGCTGTTCGGACCGGGTCGCGGAGAGGATTATGCCGAGCCGACCGCCGACGATTGGGGCCGTGCCGCAGGAACCATCAGCTATGAGATCTTCACCTGCCTGTGCAACCGTATCCCGCGCCTGTACGAGCATGCCTCTGACGTGCTGTCGGTCGAAGATCTCGCCAAACTCGATCCCGCAACCCTCCTATAAAGAATCAGGCGTGCGATGGGAGGCACGCCGTGAAAGTCAATATGGTGGGCGCGGTACGTTCGGCGGTTGGTCAACGTGCCGCGCTTGCTGTTAAGGTGGTGAGCTATGCCAGGAATGATTCTGAAGGAAGATATCGAAAAAGTTCGCGCCACCGCCGATTTGTACGACATTGTGTCCGCAACGGTTACGCTCAAACCTTCAGGAACTGGCACATACGTGGGGCTGTGCCCGTTTCATGACGAGAAAACGCCAAGCTTTTCCGTGCGTCCGGCGCTCGGTGTGTGGCATTGCTTCGGCTGCGGTCTTGGCGGAGACGTGTTCGGCTATGTGGAGCATCAGGAGAACGTCGACTTTCGTGATGCCGTCGAGCTTTTGGCCGACAAATACCATATCGAATTGCGTTATGACCAGTCGAACGCCAAGAAGGAGCATACCGGTTCGAAACGTGCCCGCCTGTTGGAAGCCAACGAGGCCGCGCAGGAGTTTTTCGTCTCGCAGCTGATGACCAAAGACGCGCTCGCCGCGCGCAAACTGCTTGATGGCCGTAATTTCAGCCAGGCCGATTGCCAACGATTCGGTTGCGGATATGCTCCGCAAGGCTGGGATAATCTGGTGCGGTACTTGGCAGGCAAGGGCTTCACACAGCAGGAAATGTTGGACGCAGGTTTGGCCCGTCAAGGCCAGCATGGGGTGTATGACTATTTCCGTGGCCGCGTAACATGGCCGATTCGCGATTCAACCGGACGCACGCTTGGTTTCGGCGCTCGCAAGTTGTATGAGGATGATTCGATTAGCGCGAAATACATTAATACTCCCGACACGCAGTTGTATCGGAAAAACCAGGTGCTGTATGGCATTGATATGGCGAAGTCGGCGATTGTGAAGAAACGTCAGGCGGTGATCGTCGAAGGGTATACGGATGTGATGGCCATGCATTTGGCCGGCATTGATACCGCGATCGCGACATGCGGCACCGCGTTCGGTGCCGAGCATGCCAAGATCGTGCGTCGTCTGATCGCCGACGATTCGTTGGGTGCGGTACAGCTGGTTGGTCCGTTGAAGGTTGAAGGACAGGCGTTGAGTTCGCGTATCGTGTTCACCTTCGATGGCGATGCGGCCGGTCAGAAGGCTGCGATTCATGCGTTCGGCTTGGATTCCGCTTTTTCGACGCAGGCGTTCGTTGCTGTGGCCGACGACAATCTCGACCCGTGCGATTTGCGTATCAAGCGAGGTAATGAGGCGGTTCGCGCGTTGATCGATCATGCCGAACCACTGTATGATTTCGTGATCAAAACCGCGATCGGGCGTTTCGACACCACTTATACCACTGGGCAGATGGGCGCAGTCAAGGCGGTGGCGCCGTTGATCGCACAGATTCGTGACCGTTCCCTGTTGGATTTGTATTCACGCAAGGCGGTGCGCCAGATCGGCGTCGACTTGGATATCATGCAGCGTGAAGTGCGTGACGCACGACGCAAACTGCAGGTGCGGGACGAAGATGCGTACGCTCCGAAACGTCGTTTTGCAGGCAATGCCGGAGCCGCGGTGGAACCGCGTATGGAACAAGGCACGAATCCGTATGCGAATCCTTCCGCGCGGAAGGCGTTGGAACATCGTGATGCGGCGGAGCAATCCTACTATCGCATTGATGATGCCGTGTTCATTTGCGAACAGCAGTTCATGGCAACCCTGATTCAAGTGCCGCTTGCCGTTGATCCGACACTGTTCGCCAGTCTTACGCTGTCGAGCTTCATGACCCCCGTATTCCGCACGTTATTCCAAGCGGTCGCGGCGGCCGGGGGACTGCCGTCTGCTGATACCCCGCAAGGATTGTGGATGCACAATCTCACCAAAGCGGGTGGTCCGATGTTGGAATCCGTCATCAACGAGCTTGCCGTCATGCCATTGCCGCTTCCTCCGAGCGATACTGACGCGGAACGTGCGTCGCAACAATCGCAGGAAGGCAACGTGCAATTGCGCAAGCCGACCGACGACGAACGCAGATACGCGTCTGAACTCATCATTCGACTGCTTGACACGGGCATCATGCGCAAAATCGGCGCGGACCAGCGTCGCATGGCGCAACTGCCGGACGGTGCCGAGAAAATCGAGCTGCTTGGCCAGATTACCAAGCTGGAAACGTTGCGCAAGGATCTGCAGACGAGGGTGTTCGGCAATAACGTCGCCTGAATATTTGGTGTGCCGGAGCGTCAACCCCCGAACGTCTTTGTCGTTCACCTGAATTTGCCACATGCCTGAGTGCGGTATGAACAGCCGGCGAACGTGTGGTGAACGCAGGAAGAATACTTAACGAATTCTTGGCTGGTGCACGGTATCCTTCGGCGTGTTTTGCAATTGCAAAACAGTTTTGCCGGTTTGCAAAGTCAGGGAACAGTAAGGCGCATGGGCTGAAAAACGTTGGAATGGTCGGAAAAATAGTATGCCAAGGGTATGTGGTACGCGATTTTTCGGGTAAAGTGAATACGGCGTTTCTTGAGTAAATCGCCCGGGTCTGCAAACGGTTTGCAAACTGGATTCACGGAGGAATGAATGCGACGATTGGTCGTCAAAATCCTGAAAAACGAGACCATTCTCGTAGTTGCTTCCATACTTGCTCTTATTTCATGCTTTATCGTGCCTCCTGACAAGGAGTATGCCGGATATATTCATGCCAGCACCATTTCGCAGCTGATCTGCCTGATGCTGGTGGTGTGCGGTTTCCAGCGCATCGGTGTGTTCCGCATCATCGGTTCGCGGTTGCTGCATCATGTGAGCACCGCTCGCGGATTGGTGATTACGCTGATTTCGCTCACCTATTTTTCCGGCATGCTGATTACCAATGATGTGGCGCTGGTCACGTTCATTCCATTCGCGATCGCGGTGCTCACCATGGCTCACATGGAGGAGCATGCGGTGCTGGTCGGCACGTTGATGACCGTCGGTGCGAACGTGGGCAGTATGTTGACGCCGATCGGCAATGCGCACAACCTGTATTTGAAAGCGTTGACGGGCATGCCGTCCGCTGAAATGATCGGCATTATGGCACCGTATTCCGTTGCTGCGGCGGTATTGCTGGTGGTCATCGTCTGTGTGGTGTTCGGTAAGAAACCTGTTTCCGAATTTTCCTCTATCGACGGCAGCGGCATCGAACAGAATGTGCTCGCTCCGAATTCCGATCAGCCGCAGCCGGATGAGATTCGTGTGACCGGCTACGGCGCAGGTTACGGTGGTTGGCGCACGATCGTATATTGCGCGCTGTTCATCGTGTGTTTGCTGGCTGTGAGCGATTTCATTCCGCTATGGGCCATGTGCGTGATCGTGGTGGTGGCGTTCCTGTTCTGCGATCGCCGCGTGTTCCGCAATATCGACTGGGGATTGCCGCTCACGTTCTGCATGTTCTTCATTTTCATCGGCAATATGAAACGCGTGCCGGAATTCTACGAGCTGGCCGCCTCCTTGGTGGGGGCGCATCCGCTGGAAGTGTCCGTGGTGTCCAGCCAGTTCATTTCCAACGTGCCGACCACGTTGCTGCTGTCGGGCTTCTGCGACCAGTGGCGTGCACTGATTATTGGCACCAACCTTGGTGGCATGGGTACGCTGATCGCATCCATGGCCTCGCTGATCGGATACAAGAACGTGACGCGTAAGTACCCCGATAAGAAGGGGCGCTATCTGGCCGTCTATTCGGCGGTGAATGTGCTGTTCCTTATCGTGCTGGTCGGTTTGAGCTGGATTATCGAGTAGCGTTTGGCCGTCGACCGGTTTCCCTGACCGCTAATCTCAAGGTCGCCGGTTCGCACCTTTTGCTGGGATTGCATGAAAACCCTTGGAATCATTGGATTTCAAGGGTTTATTGTTACGTCGGCTGATGGTCTGGTGCTGTGATAATCTGTGCCGGGAAGCGTGTGCCGAGAAACGTAGGAAGGCTGAACATGCTGCAAGGATTGCTGGGAATTTTCTCCGGACTGATCACGCCGGTGCAGACCGCGGTGAACACGCGGCTCGGCCGTTCCATCGGCTCGCCGTTGCGCGCCTCGCTGGTGTCGTTCAGCGTCGGCCTCATTGCGATGCTGACTTTGACGCTGCTGCTTGGCCCGTATCCGCTGATTCCCGCCACCGCGGCGAACGGCCCATGGTGGATGTGGTTCGCGGGCGTGTTCGGTGTCACTTTCCTGACCGGCAATGTGCTGCTGCTGCCGAAACTGGGCAGTCTCAAAACCGTGATCATGCCAGTCACCGGGCAGATCGTCATGGGCCTGCTGATCGACGCTTTCGGCTGGTTCGGCACTACCGCGCAGCCGATTTCCCCGCTGCGTATCGCAGGCGCGGCGATCACGCTGGTCGGCTTCCTGCTTGCCGTCGCCGGACCGAATCTGCGATTGAGGCCTGCCATCGATCGCCCGGCTGGCGGTTCGGAAAATTCCGGCGATTCCGAAAAATCCGAAACTGACGGAAAAGCCGTACATGTGCCAGGTTCCGCGACCGTGCTGTGGAGTTGCGCAGGCATCGCGTTCGGCATGTGTTCGGCCGTGCAGACGGCGTTGTTGGGCAAGCTGGGCGTCGCGTTGGGATCGCCGGTGAAGGCATCGCTCGCCTCGTTCGTGGTCGGTCTGATCTCGCTTGCGATCGTCGTCGCATTCGTCGACCGCACCTACAGCCTCGGCGACGCGCTGAAGAAAGGCAATCCGTGGTGGATGTGGGTAGGCGGATTGCTGGGTGCGACGCTGGTGATGTGCAACGCGTACCTGTCCGCGCATATCGGCACCGGCATGACGGTGATGCTGGTATTGCTCGGTCAGGTCGGCGGAGGATTGCTGGTCGACCGTTTCGGCCTGCTTGGCGTGCCACGCAAGCCCGTGGCCGGCATCCAATACGTCGGCGTGCTCGTAGCCATCGTCGGCATTGTGCTCAAGGCGATGTGATTGCCGTGTCGAGTTGGCAACCGTGTGCGAACTGACTATACTGTGTTTAGTTTGGCCCTGTAGCTCAGCTGGATAGAGCATGTGACTTCTAATCTCAAGGTCGCCGGTTCGAGCCCGGCCGGGGTCACCATCAAGCCCTCGCGTCGTTTCATGCGGTGCGGGGGCTTTCCTGTCCATTGAACGGCAAGCCATTGGCTGGCGAAGATAGGGGAGACCATGAAGCGAATCGTCGCGGGCATTCTGGCGCATGTGGACGCGGGCAAGACCACGTTGTCGGAGGCGCTGCTGTACGCTACCGGCCAAGTAGACGCCGGAATTAACTCCGATCTTACTGAAATCAAGACTCGTAAAATTCATCTTGCCAAGTTTTGCATATATAAAAACCCCTGCAATAAGAATCAGCAGAATAAAAATTTCGATTCCGAAAAGAATTCTTCTTCGTCTTCTTTTCTTTAATAATCTCTTCTGTTTTCTGGTCAACGGCTGTTTTTTAGACATAGGTTTCCCTCCCTCTTTCGTATCCCCTGAGGTTTACTGTTCCAGGGAAGAATCATCATATCCCTGTGTATCATCTGTTACATCTGTCTGGCTTTCTTCCTGCGGATCTGCAGAGTTCTCTGCCGAATCCGCAGACTCTGTATCCGATTCATGATAAGCCGCCAGTGAACCATCCTCCGAATGATCCAGTCTTGACTCTTCGCCAAACCCACTCTGATCCACGATTCTCTGGCTGTATGCCTTTACTTCTTCGGAAGGAGTATAACTATCTTCCGGATACAGGAATTCATGCAGTTTGATCACATTTGATTCCAGTGTGACCGGAAGCACTACATCCTTTCCTCCCATCGCGTCTTTTACTCTCTGCCCATACAAATGGTCAAACGGGAAGCCTGTCTGATCTTCAATATCATACGACAGCATGCTCATTCCCATCTGCAGGATCTCTGCCTTGGTAAAGGAAGTGTAAATATTCGGGAATACCTTATCCAGAATCTTACTCAGTGTGGCAATATCCGATTTCTTTGCTTTCTCTACGATCTTGTAGATCACCTCACGCTGTCTTGCTGCACGGCGGAAATCGTTTCCTGCCGTATAACGGATTCGTGCATACGCTACAGTCTGTACGCCATTCAGATGATGCGTGCCCTCTTTTTTCTCAAGTGGGGTGTAATCCATTCCTGTAACCTTCGAAGTTTCCACACAGTAATTGTTCAGATGAACCACTTCTTCTTCTTTCAGTTCCAGTGCATCTGTGGAAACGTTTACACCGGTTGCTTTGGTATCGATGTTATTGTAGCTGTAATTATCGAAATCATACCACAGCACAGTCTTTTCATTATCTGCTTTGTAAGTTCCGTTATCCAGATCATCTTTGCTCAGTGCTGCTGAGTAAACGCGGATGTTCTTCAGATATCCGGAAGAAAGACGTTGTGTCTCCGGACAATATCCGATACCAAGCGGATAGGTCGTTGTAGCTACACTTCCAACATTCTGTGTGGTTACCATTTCTTTTCCTTCTACATAAACAGAAATATTGTTTCCATCGTAAACTGCTGCTACATGCAGCCACTGGTTCATTTCTTCTGAAGTAAGAGGAACCTGTACGGTCTTCCAGCTTCCATTCGTATTCTTGATAAAGAAGTACACCGTCTGCTCAGAAACACGGAATGCCGCACTGCTGTCACCTTTTGATGCGATCATATTGTAGTCAGCACCACTGTATCCTACATTATTCGGATTAAATACAGCTTCAATTGTAAAGGCTTTATTTCCCCCGATCAGACTGTTGAAGGTTTCATCTGCTGTTTCTCCGGTTACATCTGCATAACCTTTCAGAGCAATTTCGCCGTCTTTTTCTGCCAGATCTGCTGTGGATACGCCACTGATATCCATGTCATAACCATTTGCACTCTGATCTTTTACAACAACGGCTGCATTTTCGGTATCTGCAAGTTTCTGTGCCAGTGCGATTGCCTCCTGCAGTTTCCGGTAACGGATCTCTCCTACGATTGCTTTGCCTTCCTCTGTGAGTGCATTGTAAGATACAAGCATTTTCCGGAGTTCTTTTGTGTCACTGCCTGTTACCAGAATACCATCGATTTTATCGCTCAGTTCTTTTGCTGCACTCTGGATGATATCATCCTCAGAAACAGATGCCACCGTGCGGTATGCACGTGTTACATCCATCGGATCGCTGTCATTTGTGGTATATGGTACCATGGTGTACTCATAAGTATAAGCTTTGTTATTTGGAAGCAGGTATGCGGAAAGTGTATCCTGACCGCAGCTCTTGTTTCCGGTTCCCTGTGAACGATAGTTTACTGTCAGGATCGTGGAATCCAGTTTGGTCAGTTCATATGGATGCTGTGCCTGATCCAGATCATCTACTGTGAAATGCAATGCAGACGCTTCTACCGTATCCGTTGCTGCGATTGCCATTGCACTCTTTGCAGATGGGTTGGTTACGCTGATCCATTTTACTCCGGTTACAGTACCGGTATCCTGTGTATCCAGGTACGGATAGAACATTCCGGATACGGTGTTGCTATATCTTCCAACCGTTGCGAAATCTTCTCTGTCCCACATAGCCTCTACCGGGCCGTTACCATACCATTCTACATTTTCATATCCTTCCGGCAGTTCCATAACAGTACCGATACGGATATAACGTCCAAGGCTTGTTCCGGTTGCGTCTACGGTTGCATCTACAGTCACTGCACCGCTTCCGTCTACCGTATAAACCATGGTCTGTTTCAGGTTTGCCTGGCTTGCACTTGCCAGTGTCACACGGATCGTCTTCTGTCCTGCATCGTTTGTTCCGACCGCAATATCAGAAGCCGTTACATTTTTGTTGACATTCTTCCAGTTTCCGTCGTAGTTACCGTTATCGTTGTTGAGAATACCTCTCCAGTAATTTGGAACCGGCCTAAATAATATGAATATACATTTAGCATAATACCATAAATTCCCGGCGTTATA
>OGWV01000050.1_pt1 | contig 53187 bp, 54 predicted proteins | sample 1576081 | NCBI WGS metagenome assembly OGWV01 (sample SAMEA3541541, study PRJEB24748) | human gut metagenome | biome: human gut; feature: human-associated habitat; material: faeces | place: China | collected 2012 | reverse complement strand
GCGCTTTTGGCTTAGCATCTGCCGCACCTCGCTCGCCGTATCGGCACTTAGAATTGTGCGGTGTTGCCCTAACTTATTTTCTCGTCTCGGTCCAGTACTCTCCCATGCTTGCTCCCGGCTGGCCGGTGCATTCATTGGAGAGATAATGGGTCAGGGCATCGTCGGCGGGGGTCCAGGCGCGTGCGGTGGGTTCATCGGGGTATTCCACTTCGGCATACATAAAATGGCTGGGCAGCCCGGCGTCCACATCGTTCACTTCCAGCTTCAGGCCGTTCTTCAGGGCATAGGTGCGGCGCTCCTTGGCAATCAGCGGTTTGCCGATCAGGCGTTCCAGCTTTTCAAACAGCTCCGGCGTGATCTCGGTTTCAATCTCTTCCCGCATCAGGCCGGTTTTGTCCGGTGCGCCCTTAAAGCAGAGCACCAGCGCGGTGCGGCCGCCCTGCAATGCTTCGCGCCGGATGCGCACTGTGGGGCGCACGCTGATGTACCCTTGGTCCATGCGGTAAGTTTCCAGCAGGGGAAGCCCCTGGGGCCAGCCCTGCACCATCCATTTGCGTTCAATTTCCATGGTGTTCACCTTGCTCTTTCCTGATTTCTACCCGGAATGTCGTGCCATCCTGCCCGGATTCCGCCTGGATGGCGGCGTGGTGTGCCTGGCAGATGCTTTGTGCAATCGCCAGCTCCAGAGCCCGGTTCCGCTGCCGGTGTGGGATGGGTCCGCGCGGTAAAAGCGCTCAAAAATATGGGGCAGCCGGTCCGGTGGGATGGGCGTGCCGGTGTTGTGCACCGTCAAAACCGCCTGACTGCCCGCTGCGGCCAGCCGCAGGGTCACGGCGCCGCCGGTGCCCGCGTACTTGATGGCATTATCCAGCAGGATCACCGCCAACCGATGCAGGGAGGCGGCATCCCCCTGCACGGTCTGGCCGGGGTTCGTCCGCTACAATCAGGATATTCACCGGCAAATCTCCTTCGGCTTTCTTCAATTTATAGATACAGTATACCACAATTAGCTGAAAATAGGCTGAAAAAATGCGGCAGGTTTTTGCGCCTGCCGCATTTGCGTTACTCTTCTTCCAAGATCTCTGCGGCAACCTCTGCACGGTCGCGGCGGGTATCCATGGCGGTCTTTTCAATCATGCGGTGGGCTTCCGCTTCGCTCGTGCCCTTGTGCTCGATCAGATAGCACTTGGCACGGTCCACCAGCCGGATCTGGGCAATCTTATCCCGCAGTTTGTCGTTTTCCTGCCGCAGATAATCCAGGCGGCGGCAGCAGGCGGCGGCCATCTGAACGGCCTGGCGGAACTGCACCCCGGTAAAGGGCTTTGCCAACACCAACACACCGTGCTGCTGCAATTTATCGGAAATCTGGTCTGCGGTGCCCGCCTTGGCAAGCAGAATGACACCGGCGTTTGATTTTTCTACCGCATAGGTCGAAAGTTCGTGGCCAAACTCGTCCGGCAGGGGGGTGTTGATGATCACGACCTCGAAATCAATATCCCCCATGCGGCGGCGGGCTTCGCCGCCGCTGGCCACAATGGTGGGGCGCAGGTAACCCAGCTCTGCTACATGCTTTGCCAGGTATTCATTTGCGTTGTTCCCCGCAGAGGCAATCAAAGCTGAAGGCACAAACACATCACCGCCCATCTGTTAAATTACAAAATCTGCCCTGCTTTGGGAAACATCAAATCTTCAAAAAGCAGTTTTCACGCTCCCATGCCTGGGGGTCGGGGGCACTTTCGTAACCATGGCACAACTGGGTCTGGTATTCAAAGTATTTGTTCATCAGCGGCACAGGCAGCTCTTTGGCGATAAAGTCACTCTGTGCGGCAATGGTGATGGCTTCGCGCAGACTTTCGGGCAGGCTTTCCAGCCCTTCGGCGGCGCTCTTGTGGAACAGATTGCGGTTGACCGGTGCGGGCAGCGGCATCTTTTTTTCAATGCCGTCAAGCCCGGCGGCCAGAATCAGGCCAATGACCAGATATGGGTTGCAGGAGGGATCGGGGCTGCGCAGCTCCAGGCGGCAGAATTCGCCGGTGGCGGAAGGCAGGCGTACCAGCTGGCTGCGGTTCTGGCGGCTCCAGCTCACATACTTGGGGGCTTCGCAGCTGCCAAACCGTGTGTAAGAGTTGGGGATCGGGTTGCAGAAGCAGGTCAGCTCCCGCGCGTGGGCAAGGATACCGGCAATAAAATGTCCGGCCTCGCTGTCGGGGGCAATGTCGCCCTGGAACAGGTTTTTGCCATCCCGGTGGATGGAAACATTCACATGCATGCCGCTGCCGGCCTGGTCCTGCATGGGCTTGGGCATAAAGCTGGCAAACAGGCCGTTGCGGTCCGCAATAGCTTTGACGGTGCTTTTGAAGGTGTTCAGGTTATCGGCCGATTTGAGCGCGGTGGAATACATAAAGTCCACTTCGTTCTGGCCAAAGCCGCTTTCGTGGTGGCTGTGCTGGGGGCGCAGGCCCATATCCTCCATGGCAAAGCAGATCTCGCGGCGGATGTTCTCGGCCTTGTCCAGAGGGGCAATGTCAAAGTAGCCGCCGTGGTCCATCGGGATGCGGGTGGGGTTGCCGTGCTCGTCGGTCTGGAACAGATAGAACTCACATTCGCAGCCCACATCGCAGCGCAGGCCCATGGCCTTGGCGCGCTTGACCACCGATTGCAGGTACCCGCGGCTGTTGCCGGCAAAGGGGCGGCCATTGGGCAGGGTGATATCGCAGTACATGCGCATTACACGGCCCTCGGTGGGGCGCCAGGGCAGAATGGTCATTGTGTCCGGGTCTGGCCAAAGCACAAGGTCGCTCTCCTCAGTGTTCATAAACCCGGCAATGGAGCTGCCGTCAAAGCAGACGCCCTGCTCGAAGGCATAGGGAAGGTCCCCGGCAAAGACAGAGATGTTTTTTTGATTGCCGAAAATATCGCAGAACGCCAGACGTACAAATTTTACGTCGTTATCTTCGACATAGTTCAGGATATCCTGTGCAGTATGCTTCATGGTGGAATCCTCCAATGTTTGAGCTACATAGTTGGCAGAGAGGGGAGAGTAGTTAGGAGGTAGGAGTGAGGAGTTGATGCAATTAGGAACTAGCAATTAGAAATTCCGTAGGGCGCACAATGTGCGCCCGTCACTTTGCGATTGATCCTATTATAGCATATAAAGCAAAGTTCCGGAACGGATTGAGCAGAAAGAGGAACCGGGAGTTTATTCAGCATTGAACCCAATAAACTCCTAACTCCTAACTTTCAACTGACTCCTACCTAAACTCGAAAGGCCCACCTCGCGGCGGGCCTTTCGAGCTGGTGTAAGAAATAGGAAAAGGAGAATGGCGTGTTAAAAAGCCGTGCCCGGCATTTTGTGCAAAGCACAAACCCTTGCTGCCGGGGGCTTTTTGGGTCACTGCTTACTCAGTGTAAAACAGCATACGGCTGTAGCACGGCAGCGGCCAGTAATCCTCATCGACAAGCTCTTCAGCAGCGTCAGCGGCGGCGCGCAGGGTATCCATGGCGGGCAGAACCTCATCATGGAAAGCATGAGCCTTAGCGGTCTCATCGTCCAGGGCGCTGACCTTATCGGTCACAGCCTTCAGAGCGTCGGTTGCATCAGACATCTCGTCAGTGTATTTGGAAAGTGCAGTCAACAGCTTTGCTTCGGACTTGGTGGAGATGCCTTCCACAGCAGCGGTCTTGGCTGCGGCGGTGCTGGCAACTTCGCCCATATAGCTGGTGGCGGCAGGAATCAGCTGCTTGGATGCGATCTTGAGCATAGTGCGGGCTTCGATGTTGATAATCTTGGAGTAGTGCTCCATCTCAACTTCGTAACGGCTCAGCATTTCGGTCTTGGTCAGAACGCCGAACTCTTCCATCAGGGAGATGTTCTTCTCTTCCTTCAGGGCGACCATGGCATCGGGGGTGCACTTGCGGTTGGGCAGGCCACGGCGGGCAGCCTCAGCTTCCCAGGCTTCGGAATAACCGTTGCCGTTGAAGATCACACGGCGGTGGTCGTTCAGGGTCTTCTTGACCCAGGCGGCGGCAGCGCACTCAAAGTCAGCAGCGCCCTCCACATCGGCAACAAACTGCTTCAGCTCTTTGGCAACAGCAGTGTTCAGGATGGTGTTGGCATCGCTCAGGTTCTCAGCGGAACCGGGCATACGGAACTCGAACTTGTTGCCGGTAAAGGCGAACGGAGAAGTACGGTTACGGTCGGTGGTGTCCTTGCTGAACTTGGGCAGAACATCAACGCCAAGGTCCATCTTCATCTTAACAGGGCCGGCATAGGGGCTGTCGGTGCAGACAGCATCGATAACAGCTTCCAGCTCTTCGCCGACAAAGATGGAGATGATGGCCGGGGGAGCCTCGTTAGCGCCCAGGCGGTGGTCATTGCCGGGGGTGGCAACAGAGGTACGCAACAGGTCAGCGTATTCATCGACTGCCTTGATAACGGCGGTCAGGAAGACCATAAACTGCAGATTTTCCATCGGGGTATCGCCGGGATCCAGCAGGTTTTCGCTCTTGGTGCTGATGGACCAGTTGTTGTGTTTGCCGGAACCGTTAACGCCCTCGAACGGCTTTTCGTGCTGCAGGCAGACCAGGCCGTGCTTATCGGCAATCTTCTTCATCATTTCCATGGTCAGAAGGTTGTGGTCGATGGCAACGTTGGTGGTATCGTAAATGGGGGCGAGCTCATGCTGGCAGGGGGCAACTTCGTTGTGCTTGGTCTTTGCGGGGATGCCCAGCTTCCACAGCTCGGTGTCCAGATCCTTCATAAAGTCGGAGACAATGGGGCGGATCACACCAAAGTAGTGCTCTTCCAGTTCCTGGCCCTTGGACGGTGCAGAGCCAAACAGGGTGCGGCCGGTCAGAACCAGGTCCAGGCGCTTGTTGTAATCCTCTTTGCGGATCAGGAAGTACTCCTGCTCCGGGCCAACGGTGGTGGCAACGCGCTCAACATCCTTGCCGAACAGGTGCAGTACCTTGCAGGCCTGGTCGCTGATGGCCTGCATGGAACGCAGCAGGGGGGTCTTTTTATCCAGTGCTTCGCCGGTGTAAGAGCAGAATGCAGTGGGGATGCACAGCACGTCATCTTTTACAAAAGCATAGCTGGTGGGGTCCCATGCGGTGTAGCCGCGGGCTTCACAGGTGGCGCGCAGGCCGCCGGAAGGGAAGGAGGAAGCATCTGGTTCGCCTTTGATGAGCTCCTTGCCGGAAAACTCCATGATGGCGGTGCCGTCCGGCTGGGGGCTGACAAAACCATCGTGCTTTTCACTGGTGATGCCGGTCAGGGGCTGGAACCAGTGGGTGTAATGGGTAGCGCCCTGTTCAATCGCCCAGCGCTTCATCACGCTGGCCACAACATTGGCTACTTCCAGGTCAAGGGCCTGACCCTTTTCAATGGTTGCCTTCAGGCTCTTGTAGGTCGAGCTGGGCAGACGCTCACGCATTTCGTGCTCGTTGAAGACTTTGCTGCCGTACAGTTCCATAACGGTTGCTGCCATACTTACCGAACTCCTTTTCCTCTGTGGTATCATCACGCAAATAAGTCGGACTTTTTATAAAACAAAAGGCACTGCGAACAGGATTTGTGTTCGCAGCGCCCTTGCTGTTTATGTGCTTATTATACGGGTCAAACGCAAAAAAAGCAACTGGCAGAAATGACAAACCGGATTGGCGTTTGCCTTGATGTTTTAGGGAAAATGCTTGTATTGGGGGATGGAGCCATCCAACCCCCAATGCGGCCTAATAAAATAAACCGGGCCGCCAACCCCGCTTGGGGGCGACAAGCCCGGTATAGTTTAGACAGTTAAACGTGTGCTGCGTTCTTTTGGCTTTTGCGGTACAGCACAACAGTGGCTGCAATGCCCAGCAGGCTGATGCAGTCCGCCGCGCGCCAGAACCACATTCCAGTCCAGCGCACCTGTACGCTGCCCTGCCAGCCGGGAGCCAGGGTAACGGTCAGGTAACCGTTCTTGTGGGTCAGTGCGGCTCCGTCCGCAGCGGTCATATGGTAGCCGGGGTAGTAGAATAGCGGCAGCCGGATGGATGCTTCGGTATCGCCGGTGTTCTGCGCCGCCAGCTGAATGGTCAGGCCGTTTTTGGTGTACTCTGTCAACTCTACGCCGTCGTCCGCTTCGGGGGTCAGGCGGCCCCAGACGCTGTCATCGGTGGTGGTGTCCTCGGTGGGCAGGTATTCGCCGCCACCCACCTGACCGGGCAGGTCATCCACCGCGGCAAGGCTCATGTAGGTAACGGCTTCGCTGGTGGTGCATTTGTCATACATCAGGTACCCGGCGGGGATGATGGTCAGCGCCAGCAGGGCGGCGGCCATTGCCTTGGCGGCTTCGGGCCGGACTTTGCGGTACAGCACCACCGCACAGCAGGCGCACACGACCAGCAGCATGGTGGCCGGGGTGAAGAACCGCCAGGCAAACTGCAGCTTCCCCAGAGTCTTGCTCAGCGCCTGCAATGGTTCGCAACGGAACAGCGCGTACCAGGGGCAAAGGTCGCTGGCGCACCAGGCGGCCAGCAGGCCAAAGCCCAGTGTCAGGCTGCCAATGCGCGCGGCATCGCGGCTGCTTTTGCGCACGGCGGGGTCCAGCACAGCCAGCAGGAAGAAGAATGCACCCGCGGCCAGTGCCAGGCCCAGCGTCTGCGGCATTTCGCCCGCAATGCCGCTCTGGATGCTCTCCGCCACGCCGCTGCTTTGGCCGAACATCAAAAACATCTGGCCCAGGTAAACGGAGCTGTCGTACAGGTAGGCGGCATCATACTTGCCGCTGATGCGGCACACCCCCTGCACCATGTATTGCAGCAGCGGCACCATAAACCACAGGTTCCACACAATGGCGGCCCCGGCGGCTTTGCACAGAGCGGGCAGCACCGGGCGGGTGAAGGTTTTTTTGAAATACAGCAGGCAGAAGGCGGCGGTAAAGAACACCGCAAGTTCGGTTGTCAGCAGGTGGCTCTGCAGCAGGCCGGTAAAGCCCAGGGCAAAGGGCAGCCAGCACCAGGGCTCGGCCTTTTTGCCATCGGCAGGGGATTGGCGATAAATCCGCCACAGCCCGTACACGACCAGCGGCAGGAACGCCATGGCGGTATATTCGCCCACTGCGGCGCGCACAAACACGTTGGTCAGCCGGTAGAACGAAAGGGTGTACAACGCAGTGCCAAGCAGCGCGGCACAATCGCTGCGGAACATTTTGCGCAGGGCATAAAACGTAATGCCCACGGTGGCCGCTGTGATGGATGCAACGTAAACTTTGTAGCTGGTTTGCAGGCTGAAACCCAGAATGCGCAGCACCGCAGCCGGGTACAGGAACACATCGGAGTACATCAGGCTGAACGGATAGCCTTTTTCGTTGATGATGGCCGGGTCCATGCGCACGGGGAACTGCCCGGCCAGCAGCCCGGCTTTCAGCCCCTCAATGCGGGAAAGGTGGATGGAAAGGTCGTGCCCGTACGTCAGGTAGCCGAGCCCCAGCGGCAGGCAGGCAAACGCGCCGATGCCCACCAGCGCCATGGCGATATACCGCCCGCGCAGGGTATGGATGGGAAATTTGACCCGGCGGGTCAGCAACAGGATCACCCAGTCCAGTACGGCGCAGAACACAAGCCCCGTCAGCAGCCGCACATACGCCCACGCGTGGGTGGGTACGATCTGTGCGCCGGTAATGTAGATGACCTGGTTTTTGCCGCAGTCCGCGGTAAACTGCAGCTGTGCGGTTTCGCAGCCGTAGGGCATCCACAGGCTGAACACCGTGCGGGTGCGCTCAGCGGGCAGCTTGGCGGCATCGTACTGCGCGGTGGGCATGATCTCATCCAGAAAGCTGACCTCGCCGTCCTCGCCGTCATTCACATAGTTGATGCAAACCTGGTAGCTGCCGCGCGGCAGGTCGATCCAGCGGGTGGTGGCAAACAGGCCGGTAAAGTTTTCCACGCGGGCGCCGCGGTCATCATTGGTACATTCCTCCGCGTAGGGAATGATCAGGTCCGGCGTAATATCAATCACGCCGCCTGTGCGGAAATCCCCCACAAAACGCAGCGCCAACACCATAAATTCCACCAGAACCAGCAGCAGGACCAACCCGTTCTGGCGGCTGAAAATTTTTTTGAGCTTTTGCAAACAAGCACGCTCCCTTCTCAACATGATCTTAAGGCAACACCGCACGATTCCCGCCTTATGGCTTAAGCACCGCTCCGGCGGCTGCGGCACGGTATCTGCGTTGCCAAAATGCTCGATAATGTCGGGTTGCGGTACCCGCATCGTGCTTCGGGGGCAAAAGCCCCTCGCACTCTGCGACCGCTGCCCCTGCTTCGGTTCGCTGTTTCCGCCACTGGCGGCGCTCACCTTTGCAGCATCCAGTATTATCTGCGCTCTTGGCTTAGCATCTGCCGCACCTCACTCGCCGTATCGGCACTTAGAATTATGCGGTGTTGCCTTAAATACTATCTTATTTATTATAGGGGATTGTACGATGGTGCGCAAGAGAATTTGCACCAAACAGGAAAAAAGACTCTTGCTTTTGGAAATAAAAGTGATGTATAATAAAGCGTCCATTTATTTGTGGTAGTTGTGGAGAGGATGGTATATATGGCGACAAAGTACGTTTTTGTTACTGGCGGCGTGGTCTCCGGCTTGGGCAAGGGCATCACAGCAGCCAGCCTGGGCCGTTTGCTGAAAACCCGCGGCCTGAAGGTGGCTTCTCAAAAGTTGGATCCTTATATCAACGTGGATCCCGGCACCATGAGCCCGCTACAGCACGGCGAGGTGTTTGTGACTGATGACGGAACCGAAACCGACCTGGATCTGGGTCACTATGAGCGCTTTATTGATGAAAACCTGAACAAGTACTCGAACCTGACGACGGGCAAGGTCTATTGGAACGTGCTGAACAAGGAACGCCAGGGCGCTTATCTGGGCCAGACGGTGCAGATCATTCCCCACATTACCAACGAAATCAAGAGCTATATCTACAATCTTGCCAAAAGCACCGAAGCCGATGTTGTCATCACCGAAATCGGCGGTACCACCGGTGATATTGAGAGCCAGCCTTTCCTGGAGGCCATCCGCCAGGTTGGTATTGAGCAGGGCATGGAAAACTGCTGCTACATCCATGTGGTTCTGGTGCCCTATATTTCCGGCTCGGACGAATATAAATCCAAGCCCGCCCAGCATTCCTGCAAGGAACTGCAGGGCATGGGCATCGCCCCCAACGTCATCGTGCTGCGTGCCGATGGCCGCGTTGGCAGCGATATCAAGCGCAAGATCAGCATGTTCTGCAATGTGCGCCCTGATTGCGTGATTGAAAACCTGACCATGCCCAGCCTGTACGAGTGCCCGCTGATGCTGGAAGCTGCCGGCCTGACCAACGTTGTTTGCCGTCAGCTGCACTTGGAAACTCCGGCCAGCGACCTGACCGAGTGGAAAGAGCTGATCTCCCGCATTGCCACCCGCAGCAAGACCTGCACCATTGCCCTGGTTGGCAAATATGTCAAACTGCATGACGCATACCTGAGTGTAATGGAGTCCCTGTATCACGCCGGTTTTGAGAATGAGTCCAAAGTGGAGATCCACTGGGTGGACAGCGAAAACCTGCTGGATCAGGAGCGCTGCGCTGAAGAGCTTTCCGGTGTGGATGGCATCATCCTGCCCGGCGGCTTTGGCGACCGCGGCATTGAGGGCATGATCCAGGCCGCCCGCTATGCACGGGAACAGAACATCCCGTATTTTGGCATCTGCTTGGGTATGCAGATTATGGTTATGGAATATGCCCGCGATGTGCTGGGCTATGCCGATGCCAACTCCAGCGAGTTTACGCCGGACGGCGAGCACAATGTTATTGCTCTGATGCCGGACCAGCAGGGGAACATCCCGAAGGGCGGCACCATGCGCCTGGGCAAGTACCCCTGCATTACCGCCGAGGGCACCAAGCTGCGTGAGTGCTATGGCAAAGAAGAAATTGACGAACGCCACCGCCACCGCTATGAGTTCAACAACGACTACCGTGCAGAGATGCAGAACCACGGCCTTGTGATCTCCGGTACCAGCCCGGATGGCCGCCTGGTGGAAGCTGTTGAGCTGCCCGGCCGTGATTTCCATGTGGGCGTACAGTTCCACCCCGAATTCAAGAGCCGCCCCAACCGCGCACATCCCCTGTTCAAGGGCTTTATCGCTGCTGCGCTCAAGTACCAGCAGGAGCACACCATCACGGACCATCAGCCGATGACAGATTGATCGGCATCCTGACACCATAAATACCACAAGGCACCGAACCTGTAATTGGCCCGGTGCCTTGTTTTTATGTGTTATATTTTGTGTGGATTATGCGGGAACAAAAAACAGATTTTCAGGATTCTGTCTCTTTTTCTCTTTTGCTTACCTCTCTCTCGCTGGCTTCCACCATCGAGATCACGTTCAGCAGCACCAGCCGCACCACGGCGGGGTGCAGGCAGCTGTTGTTGATGGCGTTGATGACGGACTTTTGGAGTTCTTCAATTTTTGCGGTTGTGGTCATTTCATCACCCTTTCTGCCATCGGGGAGCCGGAATATTCCGGGCGCGGATAGCTTGTATCTTCGGTTCGCGTGCCGCCGCAGGCTGCCAGCGTAAGCGGGATGACCAATGCAAGCACCAACAGCAAAGCCAACGTGGCCAAAATCTGCATGAATTTCTGCATTAAATCTCCCTCCCGTTCACGCTCAAAGAACCGCATTCAATTCTGCCGGGAATTTCAAACTTGCTGGCATTGCAGTGGATGACCTTATCTACCTGGTCAATGGCAATACCCACAAACTCGCTGGTGGCCCCACCGGTGGAATAATCAAAGCTGGGGTCGCCGGTGGAAAACCAGCCTAAAAACGTGTAGCGGGAGTTATCGCCAATATAAGATTTGCCGTACCGGCTGCTTAACACACCGGTCAGGTTGTTTTCCCAGTACCAGCGGATGCGCCCCGTGTCAATGTCCACACGAGTGCCAGCATCTTTGCCCATACGAATCCAGGCATTGTCCAGGTCATAAGTGGTTGTGCGCGCCTTATTGTGTATCTGCCCGGTCGTGATGTTGCCGCCGTTGATGATTGTCTTGTCCTGGTTCCAGGTACTTAAATCCGAAAATGTCACCACGCCGGATAGGTTGATCTGTGCGCTGGTGATCTCTGTTCCGCCTGCCGTCAGCTTGATGGTGCTGCTGGTTCCGCTTGTGCTGGCCGTCAGCTTAATTTCGCCCACCGTCTGCTTGATCTCGGTTTTGGTTTCGTTGGCGGTCAGATAGTCGCCGGTGCTGGCCGTCCAGGCAGTGGGGGCGTTGCCCATCTGCACCATGGGGTGCATGATGGTCAGATCGTTGGTAACGGTGGCGTTATCGTTCGCGGTACTCACAAACAGACCGTCTGCATAGCCGTCCGCGGTCGCCGTAAAGGCTGCCCAGCGCAGCTTCCAGCCGTTGTCCAGCTCAATGTCCTGCTGGGCCTGCTTGAACGCGGAGCCGTAATAACTTTTTGCGCCGCTGGAAGATTTTGTTTCAAATTGCAGGAACAGACTGTCTGTGCCTGAATTGAGCTTGTACAGCACGGATGCGCAATAGGTCATGCCTTTTGCAATAACCAGTGACTTATCCGCACCAAAGTGGAAGCGGGTGTTCCGCGCTTTATTGGTCACGCGAACAGATTCACCGCTGATCGTGTATGTTCCTTTTTTGCTCAGGTCATTGCCGCCTGCATCCAGGGTCGCATTGTTCCAGTCGTCGGTGCCCACAATAATATTGTTGCCGCCGGTGATCCGCTGCGTTACCGTCTGGGTAATGCTGTCGGCTTTCTGGTCGATCGCGGATACTGATTCTTTAACGGTTTTGAATTCCCGCTTTGTGCTGTCCAGGTCGTTGGAAATGGTTGTTGTCGTTTCTTCCAGACTGCTGACTTTTGTGCTGATGCTATTCGCCTTTTGGCTGATGCTGGAGACATCCTTTTTCAGGCTTTCCACCGTTGCGGCGGTGGCGTAATCCTGCAATTTGCTGTCAACGGCATCATTGGCAGCGCTGGTAGCGGTGTCCTTCACGTTGGCCGTTACCGTTTCAGTCACTGACTTGGTGACTTCGGTTTTAATCTCATCCGCCGATTGGGAGATGAGGCTTTTAGCGCTTTCCTGGGTCAGATAGTCGCCGGAGCTGGCGTTCCACGCGGTGGGCGCGTTGCCGTATTGCAGCATGGGGTGAAGCAGCGCAAACTTATTGGTGCAGTTGCCATTGCTGTCGAAATTGACAGTTTTCAAAACACCGTTTTCGCGGGGGGTCCATGTACCATACCGCAGCACCCAGCCGTTTGTCTGCTTAATTTCGAGCTGGTCAGCGGTTTTTATGAAGGCAATGTAACGTTGTCCGTCATCGTTCGTAAACACAATGCCCAGCCGCAGCGCATCGGTGCCAGAAATGAGTTTGTACATAACGGACAGACATAGGGTAACGCCTTTAGTGATATGAGCGCTAACAGCGTTGAACTCGAACCCGCGGCTTGTGTTCGCATTGGTAATTGTCGCGCTGCCATCATCGCCATACGCCACGCCGCTTGCATTGCCGTCATAGGTGGCATTCCGGAAGCTCTCACTGCCCAGGATCAGGTTGCCGCCGCCGGTGATTTTGGTATCTTTTTTCACCTCCGCCGAAAGCCCATCCACCGTTGCTTTCAGGTCGGTATACTTTCCGGTCAGGTCGCTGGCCTTTACTTCCAGACCGTCCACGCTGGTCTTGATCTCCAGCATTTTGCCGGTCAGGTTCTTGAAGCTCTGGCTGTTCACGGCACTGGAACTTTCCCGGCTGGCGCTGCCCACGCTCTCAAAGCTTGCCTTGCCGGAGGAGATTGTGGCGCTCATCAGGTAGGTGTCGAACTCCCGCCCGCGTGCGTCCTTAACGTGCACGATCTGCCCGCAGGCAAGGCCGGAACTGCTGGGCACCGATACTTTGCAGGGGGTGTAGGTCACGTTTTTCAGCACGTTGTACAGGTTTTGGACAACGCTTTTCAGGTTGGCTTCGGTACCGGTTGTCAGCAGCAGGTTGCCCTGCACTGCATAGGTGTTGGTGGCAGTGGTGCTGTCGGGGTAAATAACGCCCACATCGCTGTCTGACTGCCGGATCTGGACTTTCTCAATGGCCTTGACCGTGTAGTCCTCGTAGCTCAGGCTGTCAGCATAATAGGCGGTGCTGTTGCTGGCACCGTCCGGGGTGATTTTAGCAGTGCGGCGCTTGTCTGTGTAGGTCAAGAATTGCAGCTTGCCGTCTGCATTCATGTGGGCGTAGCAGCCTGCCGCTTCTGCCGCCCAGGAGATGATCTGGCGGCAGGTCAGGTCGTCCGCATAGAACGCCTGCACGCTGTAGCTGCCATTGATGGGCAAGCTGCTGCTGGCAAGCGCGACCCCTGCCCGCTGGCAGGCCAGTTGAACCAGCTGCCAGATAGTTTTGGGGAACTGTGCCTGATTGGCGTGCAGCCAGCCGGAAAAGTCCGCATCCAGCTTGGACATGGTGTCGTAGGCCGTGACCTTGTAGCTGTTGCGCTTGGTGCGGGTGGGCTTTTCAGCATAGAAAACGCCCACCTTGGTGCGGTTCCCAGCATCGTCCTGCCGGTAGTAGGTCAGGGCATCCCCGGCAGTAATTTGCAGGCTGCCGCCCGGGTCCGCCCAGATTTCGGCTTCAATGTAGTCCGAAAACGCAGAGCCAATAGTGAACTCCTGCCCGGCGTTCACCGCAGTGTGCAGGGTAAGAGCTTTAAGGGTGCTGCCAGCCTCTCCGCCTTTCAGCTCAGTGCCGTCTTTCAGGCGTAAAACCGATTGATACAAAGGCATTCCTCCCTTTCTCAGCATTCGATAATATTGAACTTCAAATTCTTCCACTGTTTCGTCTTGGCATTGTGCCAGGCGATGCCGTATTTGCTGCAGTAGCAGGTGGTGGTTTCGGTCTCGGTGGAAGATCCGGCCTTGGGGTGGGTGAACTGGAATGTGGATTTGCCTGCAAACAGCCCGATGGTGTACTTGTATTCGTCGTCAGTCAGGCAGCTGTAGGCGATGGGCCAGGTGGAAACCTTTTCCCGCACCACTTCGCGGTGCATGTACCCGGCTTCGTCGCGCCCGGAATCGCTGGAATCCAGGTCGGAATAGCTCGGTTCGATGTCGCAGTCCGGTGCGTACAGGGATTTGCCATCGATCTGGAACAGATTGGTCAGGGTCACGTCACACACCTCCTGTGGCAGTCAGCTGTTTGCGCTGCCAGCGCTGCACGGCGTGGCCCACGTCCTCGTCGGTCAGCTCAATGCCGCACACGGCGGAAAGGATCTCCCGCAGCACGGAAACCACGGCTTCAAAGCCCGCCATCTGGCCCGCCTGCAGGTCCTCCATGACCTCGGCCACAGCCTGCTTGATGGTATCCAGCGGGGCTTCCACGTTGGTGCCGTGGCTCTGATCGCCCAGCACGGCCAGAAACTCCCGGTTGGCCGGGATGACCGCGCCCTGCGCCAGGTAGGGAATTTGCGGGGCGGTCAGGGTGCTGATATTAAACCCGACATGCCCGCCGCCGAATATGTCCGGCAGGTCGAACGACAACCCGTTCAGCGCGTTGATGACCGCATTGATGCCGGTCACAACGGCGGAGATCATCCGATTGATGAAGCCGATGATGCCATTGACGGCGGTTTTGATGGCGTTCGTCATCTTATCCCAGACGGTGTTGACTGTGTTGCCGATGGCCTGCCAGGCAGCATCCCAGTTGCCGCGGAACACGGCGCTTAAAAAGTCCATCAGCCCGCGCAGCACAACAACGGCCAGATCGATGGCATCCGCAATAGCCCCAACGGCCACGCCAACAACGTCCGCAATGGCGTTGAATACCTCAGCAAACGCGGGGCCGAACGTGGCGATGATCCACTTGGCCACCGGGGCCAGCAGGTTGTTCCACAGGTCCAGCAGGCAGTTGGCAACGCTTGCCACCAGCAAAAGAATGTCATCCCACAGGGGTTTGAGGTGGGAGGACCAGAGGGTAGATAAAATCTGCATCAGGTTAGTAAGGATCGGCTGCAAAACGTTCTGCCACAGGGTGGTAAAAATGCCTTGCAGGTTTTCCAGCGCCAGGGCGGCACTCTGGGCAATGGGCTGGCCGTACTCGGCCCAGGTCAGCTGAACGCCGCCCAAAAGATCCTGCCAAACGGTCAGGGCAGCGGTTTTCATCTGCTGCCAGGCTGCATCCCACAGCGCGGCGGCGGGGGCAAGCACAGCCTGTAATGTAGCCCAGAAATTTTGCAGCTGCTGGTTTAATAGAGCCGGCGGACTTAACTGTGGCGGTTCGGCATCTGCGGCTTTGATTGTTGCAGCGCTGCTGCTTTTGCGGGTGGTGGAAGCCGCCGCAGCTCCGGCACTTTCGGCAAGAGAAGCCTGCAGCCGGTCCAGCTCATCAAATTCCGCAACGCTGCGTTTGGCGGCCTTGGCTGCTTTGGTGGTGCCACTGGCAAGTTTGGCCTGGGCTTTGGCGGCTTTGTTGGCGCTGACTGCTGCTGCGGCGGTCTGCTGCTCAAACTTTGCCACCGGCACGGCGGAGAACGCAGCGTTTACACTGCGGCTTATTTTTTTCAGGGCAGTGCGCAGGCCGTTCAGCGGCTGCTGCGCGGTGTGGGTAGTGGTTTGTGTAGACAGGGCAACCTGAAGGCTGCCTGCATAGGATTTTGGCAAAAGCATCTACCTCCTTATGAGGACTTAATTGGCCAACAGGCGCTGCAGCCGCTGGCGTTCCGCTATCTCTGCCGGATTCAGGCGAGGGCGCAGGTCAACTATGGCTTTGTTTTTGCGGTAGTAGTCCTGTTCCCACGGCTGCAATTTTTGGCCGTGGCGCAGCTTGCTGCGCACCCGCAGCAGGGTAGCCAGCTGGCCGTCCCCAATGCTGTTGAACCAGGCCATAAAGGTCCACCAGTGCAGATAAGGCAGGGCGCGCACTTCGCACCCGGCGGCTTTGTTGATGTCGGCGGCAATCAGCGGGGCGTCCTGTTCCCAGTCCAACAGCGGCGGGGCAGGGGAGCGGGGCAGCGTTTGCCCGCAGTTCAAAAAATCTGCCAGCTTCTGCATGGCCTCCGGATAGTCGCTGCGCGGCAGATCGCCCTCATAAAATAGGGCCAGGGCCACCCGCCAGCGGATGAATTCCGGCTCGCTGGCATCGTTCAACCGATGCAGAATATCCAGAATATCGCGGTAATCCGAATGAATCGGATATGCTTTTCCGCCAACCTCCAGCCGGGTGGGCAGCCGCCAGCTGCTCATACCTGCACCCCGCGCGCGGCGCGCGCTGCCTGGGCCTGCTGCACGGCCAGCGTGGCTTTGGCATCCGCGCACTGGCGGGCACCGGCTTCCAGAATGGGCTGCAATGCCGCAAACAGATTGGTGATGACCCGCTCGCCGTTGCCGGCAACCGCCAGCAGATTGGTGCCGCCCAGCATGGCGTCAAAATCATTGCCGGGGCCAAATACTTCCGCCAGCAGCCCCTTGGCGCGCTGATCCGCCTGGGCCAGCAGCTGTATGGCATCGGTCCCAGTGGGGCTTTGCGCCTGCACCTGCTGTTCCAGCTCTTGCAGCTGATTTTGCAGGGTGCAAAAACGGCTGTAAACATTGGGGTCGCTGGGGTTAAAGCGCAGCACTCCGCCGCCGTGCTCCGGCCCGCCATTGACCGCGTATTCGCGCAGGCCGGTATCAATCGTAAGTTGTTCCATAAAACCTCCTTTAACGTAACAGAAATCTGTAATAACAATAGCTAAAAAATGGTGAAGCGCTGCTGCACACTTCACGAAGAAAAAAGGTGAACAAGAGAATTTTGGTGTACCCTCTGCCAAGGAAACGCCAAACAAAACTTACAGCGGAAATACCGGAATCCTAGGGTGTATCTGAAAAGTCAAAAATTTAGTCTATCTTTTTCTTGTTTTCAAATACACTTTAAGGCAGGTGAACGATATTGGGAAAAGAAATCCTAAACGTAAAACGCAGCCCGGCAGCCGCCGATTTGGGCATTATACAGAACAATAAAAAGATAGCGAAAAACCTATCATTCCAGTATTCTGTAAAATTCTGGACCTTGTGGCTATCATAACGCAATATTACAGAAATGTCAACAATAAAATTCAGAAAACCGAAATCGCGATGGAATACCGGTACCGTAATACTCCACAAAAGCCCGCAAACATAAAAACTCTCCGCCGCACAGTGCAATGTTGTGGGCGGAGGGAGAGCCGTGTTTAGAGTGATTTGCTGCGTTAGAGCGCGGTAGCAAAACAAAAATGATGCAGACAAAAGTAAACGAGAGGAGATAAGCAGACCGGAAACATCCGGCACAACACAACAAAAAAGCTCCAGCGCCTTCTACCCTTATGGCGCTGGAGCGGACTTACTTGATTGGAGTCATAGCCTCATACCCGATTGTATTATTTTTCGGACCGTTTGCACATTTTCATGGCAACCTCATCCTTTAACTTTGATCGAATGTTTTTAAACCTGGTTTTCTTTGTTTTGCAAATCGGAAACGGGTTTCATTCGCTGTTGTTCGATGATTTTGCGTTTGCTTGAAATTTCTGATTCCCTTTGGTTCGTTATTTGCTGCCTGGAAACATTTTGCAAGGAAAACGATTCTTGGTGCATCTGTGGAACGGGGAAGTGAACTTCAATAATTTTGTGCAGGGTACCTGAATTTGATGCCAGAGGTTGATTCCTCTTTGCTCTAGTACATCGGAGTTTCTCCTTTTGGGGGGCGGTGCGCTTGCACCAGCCAGATCAGGTGAAGCATTATTTGTTCGGCGGAGTTAAATCTTTCATAACAATCACCGGTGATTCTGGGTTTCTATTTACGCTTTTGCGTACCAGGTTTTGAACCTGTAATTTTCTATTTAGAATCCTGTCGTCAGTTCTTCATCTAATCTATGTAAACGCGGGGAACTTTTTCTGACGGGATTTCCTGAGCACTGCATTTTAAGCAAGCTACGAACCTTGCATCTTAACTTTTATATCTTTTACAGGTAATGACCTGCGGCTGTTAATGAGGTTCGTTTGCTTTCAGCAGGCCCAGGCCCGCCGGTGATGAATGGGATCTTTGAAATTAGCCATTGGACTTGAGCCTCCTTCCTTACGAATCCTGCCGGCTTTGCCATCTTACTTTCAAGTCCTTCGGTAGCCTCCCGGTCCCTGCTTTCCCGGAGTTCTTCAAGTGTTCCCATTTAGACCTCTTACTGGAAGCCTTTGCGAAATCTGCTTGAAGCTGTCGGGAAAACTGCCGTGCCTTGTTCCGATGCTATTGAAAGTGGCTTTTGCTTGGAGCTTTTAGCTCCTTATCTCCGGCTGTTTTCTTTCTGTGACTATACTATACAATACCCTAAGGAATTTGTCTATTCGCAGATATCCCAAACAAAATATGAATTATTCGTGCATGTTATGGATAGATATTGCCTTGACAAATGTGATATAATAAATATGTTGGGTGTGCAAAAGCGTGGGCCTGTCGGTTGGCAGGCCCACGCTTTTTAGTTTGTATTGAAGAATCGTTAAAGTAATAGAGAAAAGAAGCGAAAAGAAGTCAGCCCCAGAAATCATCACAATAAGCATTTGGTAATCAGGCAGCCCCAATTCCTAATTGCTCATTCCTAATTTCTAATTCAACTCCTAACTTCTCCCTCCTAACTCCTAACTAATTCACATGCTCTCCGGCACCGTAACCTTGAACATGGTCAGCACGTTGCGGATCACGCTGCGCACGGCCAGGCACAGGGCCATGCGGCACTGGCGAACGGCAGGGTCAGCTTCCAGAATGCGGCAGGCATTGTAGAAGCGGTGGAACGCCGTGGCAATGTCGATAACATAACGGGTAATGCGGGCCGGGTCATACTTTTCTGCTGCGGCAGCAATCTCAGCCGGGAAAGCGGAAAGCAGACGCAGCAGAGCCTGCTCGCTGGGGTCAGTCAGCAGGCTGGCATCCAGGGCATCGGCACCCTCAAAGGCCACACCGGCGGCTTCCAGCTTTTTCAGCACGGAGCAGATGCGGGCGTGGGCGTACTGGACATAGTAGACCGGGTTTTCGCTGTCGTTGCGCACAGCCAGGTCAAGGTCGAAATCCAGAGTGGAGGAGCTTTCGCGCTGGTTGAAGAAGAAACGTGCGGAATCAATGGGCACTTCGTCCAGCAGGTCGGTCAGGGTGATGGCCTTGCCGGTACGCTTGCTCATACGCACCGGTTTGCCGTCGCGCATCAGGTTGACCATCTGCATCAGCACAACATCCAACTTGGTGCCGTCCAGGCCAACGGCGTCCATGGCACCCTTCATGCGGGCTACATGGCCGTGATGGTCGGCACCCCAAATGTCGATGGCACGGTCAAAACCGCGCACGGCCAGCTTGTTGTAATGGTAGGCGATGTCGGCGGCAAAATAGGTGGGAATGCCGTTGGCGCGTACCAGAACTTCGTCTTTGGCTTCCTCTTCGCCGTCGGCGTTTTCGTCCTTCTTGCGGTTTACAACGCCGTACTTGGAAGCATACTGGGCGCTGCGGTACATGATGGCACCGTCCTCGGCCTTGTAGCAGGCACCCTTGTCCATCAAGATTTTGATGACATCATCCACAGCGCCGCTCTTGTGCAGGTCGCTTTCGTGGAACCAGACATCATAGGTGATGCGGTACTTGCCCAGGTCGCGCTGCAGCCCGGCAATGTTCTTGGGCAGGGCATCGGCAATCAGGGCATCTTTCAGCTCTTCAAAGTCCTTATCGACATAGGAATCGCCGTGAATTTCGGCAAACTCTTTGGCGCGAGCAATAATGTCAGCGCCCTGGTAGCATTCTTCCGGCAGGGGAACGGCCTCTTCACCTTTGTACAGCTGCAGGTAGCGGATGGCCAGGCTCTTGCCGAACTTCTGGATCTGGTTGCCTGCATCGTTGATGTAGAACTCGCGGGTCACATCATAACCGGCCCAGTCCAGGCAGGCAGCCAGGCAGTCGCCCAGAGCACCGCCGCGGGCGTTGCCCATGTGCATGGGGCCGGTGGGGTTGGCGGAAACAAATTCAACGTTGTAGCGCTTGCCTGCACCGCCGTCCGTGCGGCCGTATTCCGGCTCAGTGGCAGCAGCCTGCAGTACGCTGGTAAACCAGTGGGCACCCAGGAACAGGTTGATGAAGCCGGGGCCTGCGATCTCTACACGGTCGAACAGGCTGCCCTCCAGGTTCAGGTGGTCCACAATGGCCTGTGCAATCTGGCGCGGAGCCTTGTGGAACGCACGGGCACCGGCCATGGCGGCGTTGGATGCAATTTTTTTGATAGCAATGGACCATATCGTGGATATAAAAGAGACTTGTATGAAGGAGGAGTACGGGCACCGTTTATTGTCAGTTGGCCAAAGATGATAAAAAAGAAGAGAACGGTGGAACATATTACCACATTTTGGGATTTCTTACCGACTGTAACCGAACTTGTCGGAGCTGATATGGTGAAAGGGATTGATGGTATCTCTTATTTGCCTTTGTTGACAGGAAACGGTGAAGTATCTCATAGCCATGAATATATATACTATGAGTTTTATGAACAGGGAGGGAAGCAGTCGATTCTGAAAGATGGGTGGAAACTGGTTCGATTAAATATGTCGAAACCGGAGAAGTTGAAAGAAGAGTTATATTATCTTCCGGATGACATAGGGGAGCAATATGATTTGCTGAAAGAGAATCCTCAAAAAGTGGAAGAATTGCGAATATTAGCAATGAAGGCACGAACCGAAAGCCTACATTTCAGTTGGAAATCGGAGAAGTAATGTGAATCAGAAAAGCAGAGGAAGGCAGACAAAAGTGGAAGAGGGGGTTGTCAGGATGCTAGATTCTACCGAATTATGACAAAAGTGTTCTGTTTTTCTTGTAGATTTGGACATTTTGAAGTACCTTGCACACCTATTTTAAAGAATATTTTTTTAACAGGAGAATAACAGGTATGGATAATCATGTTGTAATAATGGCTGGTGGCATAGGGAGTCGCTTTTGGCCGATGAGCACTCCGGAATGTCCTAAACAATTTATTGATGTAATGGGATGTGGCCGGTCGCTGATTCAGTTGACGGCAGATCGTTTCGACGGTGTTTGCCCCAGGGAAAATATGTGGGTCGTAACTTCTGAAAAATACATTGATATTGTTCGGGAGCAGTTGCCGGAAATTCCGGAAAGTAATATTCTGGCGGAACCTTGTGCGCGGAATACGGCCCCTTGTATTGCTTTTGCCTGTTGGAAGATAAAGAAAAAACATCCGAATGCTAATGTGGTGGTGACTCCTTCGGACGCATTGGTTATTGATACGGGAGAATTCCGTAGAGTGATGGAGAAAGCCCTTCGTTTCACAGATGATGGCAGCGCTATTATAACGATAGGTATCCGGCCAACTCGTCCGGAAACCGGATACGGATATATTGCTGCTGCCGATCAGCTCCAGACAGATAAAGAGATTTATACAGTAGATGCTTTTAAGGAAAAACCGGATAAAGAAACTGCCGAAAAGTATCTGACAGAAGGCAATTTCTTCTGGAATGCGGGAATCTTTGTATGGAATGTGCGTACTATTACTTCCGTGATGCGTGTATATGCTCCGGGGATAGCACAGATTTTTGATCGTATTTTCCCGGATTTCTATACTGAAAAAGAAAATGAATCAATCAAGAAGCTGTTTCCGACCTGTGAAAGTATTTCTATTGACTATGCAGTAATGGAGAAGGCACAGGAGATCTATGTGCTTCCTGCTTCTTTCGGCTGGTCGGATTTAGGGACATGGGGAGCCCTCCGTGGACTATTGCCACAGGATAAGTCGGGCAATGCTATGGTGGGAACTGATATTCGTTTGTATGAAAGCAAGAATTGTATTGTTCATACCAGTGAAGAAAAGCGCGTGGTAATACAAGGATTGGACGGATATATTATTGCCGAAAAAGATGATACGCTGCTGATTTGTAAATTGGAAGAAGAACAGAGAATCAAAGAGTTTTCAAAATAAGAACTCATTCCGATTTCTGATATTCTTGTGGCGTCATTCCTGTCATTCGCTTGAAAAACTTACAGAAAAAAGAAGGATTAGGGAAGTTCAATTCATCAGAAATTTGATAGACAAGCAGGTTGCTATGTTTTAGCAATACTTTAGCTTCTAGTATAATGGACTGGTTTATCCAGTCCATTACTGTTTGTTGACTGGTTTGGCGGATGATCGTATTAAGATAACGAGGAGTGAGACATAGCTTATCCGCATAAAAACTAACATTACGTTCTTTCTTGCTATAAGCATTGACTAAAGAAATGAAACGCTGGAAAATCTCTTCCTGATGTGTCTGACAGCTCTGTTCTTTTTGATTGTTGTTTTTGACAAGATATTCTATATTGCACAAAAGACTGATTAGTAGATATTGAATAGCTTCCCGTCGGAACGTTGGTTCTTGTAATATATTCCATATTAAAGCAAAGTAGCTCTTAAACAAATCGTATTCATGTGAGGTCAGAGATAATATGAGATTTTTCTGTAACTGTGAAAGATGAGTGAAAAAATTGTCTTTTCCGGCTATAGAAAGAAATTCTGCGTCCATGCCTACCATCTGCATATCAAAATCCGGAGAGACTTCTATAATCTGAAGAATGGAATTCGGAACAATTACTAATAGCTTGTCCGGCTGAAAAGTTTCTTCTATCAGGTTGATTAATACGCGTGCATATCCCTGTTTGATGACTGCGATACGTCCCTCTTTGATACGGTAAGGTTGATCCACTGTGATAAGATTGGATTCTATTTTGGCGAAGCTGTTTACGAATCCGAAATGCGGAGATATAAAACGAAATTCGTTAAATCGGACGACATCCGGATTTACTAAGATTTCGAGACCTATGTTCAATGGTATTTTCTTTTCCATTTCTATCTGTTTTTCCGCCAAAGATAATAAAAATCAGCAAATAGCCTTTATTCTTTCTCTTTATCGAACTATTGGGACATTTTTACTAACTATCGGAATGTGAACGTATCTTTGAAACCTCTATCTTTGTCTTTTGAAGAAATTAAAGAAATGATGTGTATGAAAAGAATGGTTTTCAGTCTCTCCTTTTTATTGTTTGTATCGGGGATGTATGCGCAAATCACGTTGGAGGAATGTCAACGAAAGACGCAGGAAAATTATCCGTTGGTACATCAGTATGGCTTGGTGGAGAAAACAAAGGAATATAATCTTGAGAATGCGGCAAAAGGATATTTGCCACAGTTTGCCCTTTCGGCTAAAGCTTCTTATCAGAGTGAGGTAACGGAAATTCCGGTGAAGCTTCCCGGAGTGGATTTGAAAGGACTGCCGAAAGATCAGTATCAGGTGATGTTGGAGTTACAACAGAAAATCTGGGATGGTGGAGGAATCCGGACGCAGAAGAAACAAACGACTGCGGAAGCGGAGATAGAGAAAGAAAAACTGAATGTGGATATGTATGCGCTAAATAGTCGTGTAAATGACCTTTATTTTGGGATTCTTTTGTTGGACGAGCAACTGAAACAGAATGCATTGTTGCAAGATGAACTGGAGAGAAATTATCGCCAGATTACTGCCTACGTGGAAAATGGCATTGCCAATCAGGCCGATTTGGATGCTGTGAAAGTGGAGCAGTTGAACACAAAGCAGAAAAGAGTTGAACTGGTTTCGTCGCGTATGGCATATTTGAAGATGCTTTCACTTCTGGTAGGAGAGAAGTTGTCGCAGGAAACGGTTTTGGAGAAACCTGTTCCTCAAGATGAGATTTCGGCTGGTTTTTGGGAGTATCGAGATCAATTAAAAGAACTTAATGAATTAACACTAAATAATAAGTTACATGCTATTTTAGATTCAGCACTAAACAAAATTCAAAATGGAATAGATAATCATGATTTATCAGAATGCTTTGAAGCTCATAAAATTGTACACGATTTAGATTATTGGATTGTTAATTATCCTATCGGTTCATTTTATGCTGCACCTGTAGATTGGGGTGGACTTGACTGCTATTATGGATTGATTGCAAATTATAATTTATAGAGCCAATTTTTATTACTTGATAATTTTTATAAAGGCTTCATCATTACTTTTCTACTATATAGAAATAATGATGAAGTTTTTAAGCGGTTAGTAAAAAATAATAGATAGTATAATAAATAAGTTTGTGTTATAATACATATATGAATTGGAGGTCTCAAATGGATATAAATTTTACGCAATATACATTAACTGATAAAATGTTAAACTTAGCAACAAGCGTAATGGAAAAAATAGGTGAAGCAAACTATTTTGAAAGTTTAAATAGCTTGCCAGAATTGAAAAGAAAAACAAGGATACAGTCAATACATTCATCTTTAGCTATTGAAAATAATCAATTATCATTGTTTCAGGTCGAAGCTGTAATAAATGGGAAAACAGTCATAGGAGAACAAAAAGATATTCAAGAGGTAAAAAATGCTTATAAAGCTTATGAAGAAATTGACAATGTGAATCCATATTCTGTAGATGATTTAAAAAAGATACAAGGTATACTAACTTTCGCTATTGAAGATGACTGCGGAAAATTTAGAAATCATGGAGAAGCTGTTTATGACGGAGATGTTCAAATATTTATGGCTCCCCCACACAGAATGGTTCCAACATTAATGGATAATTTGTTTAATTGGATGAACAAAGTAAAAGAAAAAGTTAATCCACTAATTTTATCTTCTATATTTCATTATGAATTTGTATTTATCCACCCTTTTTCAGATGGAAATGGAAGAACAGCAAGATTATGGCAAACAGCAATACTTGCACATTGGAAAGACCTGTTTAAATATATTCCAATAGAAAGTATAATAAAAAAACATCAAGAAGAATACTATACAGCTATTCAAAATTGTAATAATGCAGGAAATTCAAACGAATTTATTGAATTTATGCTTAAAGTTATAAATGAAGCTGTAGATGGGATGATTTTAACATCTAATCAAGAAACTACACAGAAAACTACACAAGAAAAAATAATAAATTTAATTAAAAAAAATCCAGCTATTACACAAGTAGAAATGTCTAAAATTCTTGATTTAACAAGAGATGGAATATCCTATAATATTAAGGTTCTAAAAGAAAAAGGCATAATTGAAAGAGTTGGTTCCACTAAAAATGGAATTTGGAAATTATTATAATCAAGAAAAGAATAAAATTTTTGAAATTAATAAGAGCACTTCATACAAGTTTCAAATAACTTCATATATTTCTTTGAACGAAGATAACATTTCCATAGAAAAATATTATCTTCGTTCATCTGAGCTCGAAAAGCAAAATAATTGAGAAATAAAAAAGGTCTAGCTTTCTCTTTTATCTAACTTAAATGACAATAGTAGATTGAAATAGAATTAACTGCTATTACGGGCTAATTGAAAACTATAATTTATAATATATACATATTAACATCAAAAGCAGGGATAACTCCCCTGCTTTTAATTCTTAGCTTTTTTTATTACAAAAAATATTATTATTGTAAATAGCATCAATAATATATAATACCATACTACTCCAACAGCATAGCTGTTTAACCTGCCTACATAACTACTTGTTAATTCCAAACTAATATTAGTTGAATGTATTCTATCCGTTTTGTAATACACTTTGTAGTGTACGTTTCTAAAAACAAATCTATTTTTTATAATACATTTAATTGTAGCATTTTTTGGTAAATTCTTTTGATTAGAAATAATATTATATACTTCTGAATCTTCTTTATAATTTCCAATAATAACTGAATCTTTCAATACTAGTACTATAGTAGATATTAAAACTTCAATTATTATGAATAAAATCATTGCTTTTTTCATTTTTTCCTATTCCTTATTTATTTCATCCGAAATTTTTCTTGCAAATGCTTTCGATGCTTTTTCTTTCCATACATCTGCTGTAAAAGGTCTATCCACTATAACAGTAAATATTTGGCTTAAAAACCATTCTGCATTTTTTGATAGATATTTATATGCTAATGCATACATTATATCATAAGCACTACTATTTTTGTCAACATCTTCAGGTAAAATTCCACTTTCCTTTCTATTTTGTACAAATTTCGTAAATCTCTTTTTATACCCTTCATCATAATATTCTTGAAATACTTTGTATATTTCTTTATTAGCTAACTCGGCAAACAAATTAACAGCGTCAATATCTTGTATATAATCTTCTAGGTCAAAGCCTGAAACATTTTCACTGCCTATCAAATCATACAATTCATCCTCTGTATAATTTCTATCTGAATAATCATTTTCTAGTTCAGATACAAATTGTATTAAATCTCCTGCCCAACCGGCTAAATCTCTTATTGCCGATGATGTTTTATTATTTCCATTATTATTATATTGATATATGTTAGTTTCCGCTGTTACTGCTAAATGTGCTAATGTAATGGCTGTATTAAATTTATTATCATAAATATATGATTGTTTCTCATACATTTCTTTAGTAAAATCTTCTGGCACATTTGCATCCACATAATCTTTCCAAGCTGATTCAACAGGTCCTGCCAAACTATACCAAATACTGTTATAACTACTGTATCTCAAATAACCTAATACTAGTTTATTTTTTCTTAATATGGTCCTATTAAAAGATAAGTCATTTTCACAATATTCTGTGGCTAAATTATATAGTCGTTCCAATTTTTGATAGAACCCTATGTTTCTTTCATTTACACTATATAAACTTTTATCAATTGAAGATAACGCTGGAATATTTCCTCTATATGTAACTTTATCAATATCTACGCCGTTATAATAATTTCGTATTTCATTGAATTGATCAAAGCACCAATTTGAAGGCAGCTTCTCACCTATATTTGCAGCAAATTTATAAGACATATCAGACACAAAGCTGCTTTCTGCTAAATTAAGCTCCATAATTTTTCTACATACTTTTCGAGGACCGTAAATTCCTACTTTAAATCTTTTATCAATAAATTTATTAATTCCTTCAAAATATGGTACTATATATTTCTCGATTTGAGAGTCATATACATCCATATCTACCGCAAAATATATAACAGTTCCACTAGGTATTCCATTTTTCTTTGCTGAACCATTTGCAGCCACTGCAGCTCTTCCTCCTTCAATTGGTCCAAAAGTATCTATTTTTCTATTTTGATTTTGGAATATTAAAAATGCCTTCATTCCATTATTAAGGATTCTCTCTAATTCACCCTCTCTGAGTTCCTTAAAGCTACCTCCTGTTAGATATCTACCAATTATAGCAAATCCATCATTCTTTAGTCTTTTTATTAAATCTGCTGTTATCTCAAATCTAGTATCACAAGCAACTGCACTTCTCGAATGATCTCCACAGCTTACTAATAAAGCTCCCCAAGTTTGTCTTCCACATATTCCATCTGAATCTAATGCATAATCATTCTGACATGCCTTAACTGCATTAAAAGCTCCTCCTCCAAATTGTCCATCTAATCCGTTGCAATCATATTTATTAAAATATAATGCACATTGTAACAAATATACCATGTCTTTATTTGAAGAACCTCTTTGTAGTACTGGTAGATTTTGTAATGTCTGATTTCCCCAAAGTCCATCGACATCAGCACCAATTTTGTATTGTATTGCTCTTAATATAAACTCACTACTTTTATTGTCATATATTCCATTTGTAGGAACAATTTGATAACAACTATTGTAATTTTTATTTAGATATTGTTGTGCCTTTCTTATGTTCTTTTTTCCTGTTGTCTGTTCACCAGTTATTATATAAGGGTCTGTCGATAGTAGTGCAAAAATGAAGCCTGGTCTTACTTTTCCATTTGACTCCCAACCTATGTCTGCGTCTAGTTCTCTCGTTGCTTTTTCTGTATTATCATCAAATACAGGGTTAAAATCTCCCGCATCATATCCTTTACAGAAAAAACCTCCTTTAATTATTAATATGATATTTTTTACATATTCTTCAGTAGCATTAGTATCTTTTCCCAACCATTTTGGAAATAAATCAAAAAAAGCTAATTGTGAAGAATTTCCATAATCTCCATCTACTTTAATTTTTTCTCCATCATCAGTAATTTGAGAATTTATTTCAATTTGTAAAGCTTTAATTAATGCTTTTACTGTTTTTCCTCCTGTTATACCATCTGTTGAAACTAATTCAAAATTTGGATTACTACCGTATTGCGCATTTAACCACATTTGTACCTTTTGTACTTTAACGTCCATAAAAATCCCTTCTTTCTTTTTTATTTAAATTTCATAATATTTTCTTATAAATTTTTCTTATAATATGTTAGAAGGATGAATAACTTCATCCTTCTAACTTTTTACCATGATCCATAAAAAGCTATTGACTCATACCCTGAAGCACGACTTAGTCCGGTATCAACAAATCCATGATTATAACCATCACCCGTTACTTTTACCCATTCGCCTTTAGTACTTTTTACATAATGTATCAATTTCCAATCTTTATGATTTTCACCAACTGTCTCATTAGCTGTAGCGACATACATTCCTGCAGCCACTTTTCCCCAATAGTTTCCTGCTGCAGTATATACATTCATTGTTTTTCTCATTTTATATATATAAAGTCTTTCACCACGTATTACTTCTTTTGAATATGGGTATAACGTACATGGGCTCAAGAAGCCATCTGGTATTGGATTCTTTATATCGTCAACCCATACACTAGTTAGATTACCACTAGAATTTAAAAATACTAATTCTTGAAATCTGTCTCCACCTTGCCCTAATGCAAATACCTCTCTATTATATATTCTTCCTTTAATTTCATTAGTAATTTGGTCACGTACTACATATGTCTGCCCCGATTTATTTATCATAAGCATATTCATTGTTTCTGACATAAATTTTTCTCCTTTCATATTTTATTTTCTTTATTTTACATCATATTATTGTGAATAATTAAAATATAGGAAAAAGTAGTTAATTGTGTTGTTTATAAAAGTCATAACCACGGATAAAGACCGTGTTTTCTTTAAGTGGCAATGAAAAGGGATACATACAAAGTATGTACCCCTTGACTAGAGAGCATTAATTAATGTTATAAAACTGCAATAACCATTGTCACGCTACTCGTAACAGATCTAGTATCACCTTCCCATGCCCTGGCTTCATATACGAAATGATAATCGACACCTTTATATGCAGCAATCCAGCTAGACTTAGTTGTCAATCTCTTTGCTCCGTCTTCATTGGTCGTATTAATCCCCGCCGTATATGCACACGGTTCTCCATACGGATACAATTTAACAGAAAGTTTAGCTGCGGGCTGGTCTGCGCCTATTTCCCAAATAACTCCATACATAATTTTGTTGGCATTTACAGTAAAGTAACTTCCAACATTATAATCGGTAAATGTAAATGTCGGAAACTTATATGTATCTCCACTGTTAAATGTCCGTTGCCTTGCACCATTGACAGCATAGAACTGTGCCTTTTCAGCTTCTTCCTCGGTAAGGTCCAATGCCTCAATGACCTCTTCTCGGCTTATGCCAAGTTCTTCAATAGGTTGAATCTCAGAATTCCGAAATTTTTCCTCAGCAGCAAAGGCCGGCAATGCTGTGCTTATCATACACATTACAATAGCGAGCATAAAACTAACAAATTTTTTCATTTTTTTAGATTGCATATAGTAACCTCCTAAATAAATTCTGCTCTCTAGCCCACTACCGACCACAATGTGGTCAATAAATGCAACAATATACAATGAACAGTATACTCTAAATATGCTGCTTTGTACATAAAAGTGGAACAATGTGGAATTTTTAATACTTTAATTTTTTAAAAATAAAGAAATTCTGAATCCCACTTTTTCCAAAGGATATACATTTTTTAAATTACTGCTATATGCTGGATATGAATCACCCGTGTTATCATAATGTCCTCCAACACAATAATATCCCATAATCTGTTTTTCATTGATTTGGAAATAGTCATCTGTATATTCCCACAAGTTTCCTGCAATATCATAAAGATTATTTGTCATATTTCTATCTGTAGAACCAGATGATAAAATCATATTTTTTTGGGATTTTAATATGTCTTTTCCATATTCATACGACATTCCATTATTTTCTGAATAATACCCTGTAAATTTAAAGTTTACATTTGAATAATTACCAAATTTAGAGGAATCATTATATACATCATATCCAGCCTTATACAACCACATACAAACATATTGCATCTGTTTTAATGTAGGCAAATCACTAGAAATATTATTAGTAACATACATATTTTGAGCATTTATTTTAGCATTTTTTAAACTTATATAATTCCAAGGTAATCGTTCTTTTTTACTTGTTGGCTTTCCTACTATATCATTTGTTTTTGAACTTATTTCAGTCATATTTTCTTGCATTGTATCTGACACACCAGCTTCATATCTCGAAAGGTAAAATCCTCCATATTTTAATATTTGGTTTTCATCTTTATTCTCACTATTAAATTCTTTAATATTATATGTATATTCCGAGTCAATTTTTACAGGAATGTCATCATAATTAATATTCTCTAAATCAACTGGTATCCATATAAATTGATTTCCTATTGAATCTTCTATTACCAGTCCTCTATTCCAGTCTTTTACCGTTCCATCTTTGTTTCTTTCCCACTTTGCTTGTTCTGTGTCAACAGCAAAAAAACTGTCTGGAATTACAGGATTTTTAAAACTATATTTATTTATATCTTTTTGCTTATAGTTTTGATAAAAGTATATTCCTCCTATAACAATTATAATAATTATTACAATTATAGTTAAAATTTTATTTCTCATAAAAGCATCCTCCATATCATATATTTAAAGTATTATAATATTTTTCCGTAACTGTTCTTATCAATAATTTAGTTGTAGGTTTTTTATCTTCCGTAAAATCAAAATAATCTTGTATAACACAGTATCTAGTATTAATATACATCTGTTCTACTAATTTTTCTATTCCCCATTTAATAACTAATTCATTTTTTTTCTTATTTATCTGAGCCACCTTTTTATAAATGTTTTTTTCTAATTCAAAATCTAACTTTCCACTACATATTACTATAAAAATAGCATCATTCAAATATTTATATGAATTTGTTGTCTTATTAAATTGAAATTTTTCTAGTTCTTTTGAAATAAAGTCTTTTATATACCAATGTTCTATATTTATGCTCTTTTCAACAATCAATTTTGAAATATTATCATTATTGTATGTTCTATCTATAAAATAACATATTTTTTCATTATATCCATACACCTTTTTTAATTTTTCTATGTTTTTAGAAATAATAATGATTTTTGTATTTATTTCTTTTTCTCGTTGTTCATTTAACATATGCTGTATTTCAATCATATTTCTCTCTGAAATTTCAAAGTCTAATATCAAGATATCTGGTGATTGATTTTTTAGTCTTTCTATTGTTTCTTTTTTGTTGCTACTTATCCCAATAATTCTAATGTTTTTATCCATTTCAGTAATGCTGTTAAACATATTTTTTGCATGATTAAAATTATTTGTAGCAATAATCATATTAACCATTTTTACATCCTCTAATATATAGATATCATTTATTGTAAAAATGGATGCAATATTCTTATAAACTTTTATTTGTAATTTTATTTTTTTGCATCTTTTATCTAATTTCTAGTATCTAATATTATAAATAAGAATTATATTGTCTTTAATATTATAAGATGATATAATCCAATAAAATTTATTAGAGGTGATTTATTATGAAAAAAATAAACTATTTAAAAATAGTAGCATTTATAATATTAATTTCATTGTTTATAGTATTTATAGTTAATACAATTTTAAAATTTTCTATAAAACGCTCTTCTACTTTAGACTCTGAAACTCTATTAGATATTGAACATTTTTTTAATAAAGTGGCAAATAATGGTTTTATTAATCACACTTATGATGACGCTAGTATGATAGATATTTCAGAAATATTATACTATAATACTTATATTGGAAATATAGTCGATTCTAACTCCCCTGAATATGAGTATTTAGTTAATACTGTTTTCAATGGTACTCCACCCGTTGGGGATATTCTAACCTTTGACCCATTGCATATTAAAATATTATATTTTGAAAAAACAGGATTAGATATATCTCAAAATAGCAATCCAAATATACAATTAAAATATTGTAAAACTTATGCAAGTAGTAAACAAATTAGTATGAAAGAAAATTATATTTACTGCTATGCTTATAGTGACACTCATCATATTAATGCCAAATGCCTTTCTGGTAATGTAAATAATGGAATATATCATATCATCTATTGTGATGCAAACACCCCCAAAAATCAATATGAGGTTACTTTAAAAAAGAGCGGAAATGGATATATTTTTATTCAGAATAAGAAGATTTAGGAGGATTGGATATGTGTAATAAACAAAATTATTCATTTAAAAAAGTATATATAATAACTTTTATAATTACAGTTGTTAGTTTTATTGTATTTTTTTTATATGCAATTTCCCATGGTAGTGTTATAAAATATGATAAACAACAAAATACTAGTACTATATTAGAAATGATAAATTATTCAAGTATAGGTGAGGTTTCCATTAGTAATGAGGCACATATAGAAAGTGTAGAATATATGTCTGATTTTCATAATTATAAGCTAAAAATTAGGTATTTAGAAAATGGAAAATTAAAAGATGTCGTGGTAAGTATGCAAGACAAGGATTCTATTATACGCGATTATTTTAAAGATAATGGAACTAGCATAAGTGAGTCTATGTTTTCTTTAATTATAAATATATATAAGTTTATATTTCTTACTTTATTTATTATTTTAGTTATTAAAATTATAATTTATCATAAATAATAGAGGTTCATTTTGAACCTCTATTATTTTTAGTCCTTATTTTATTGTGCTTCATCATATGCATATGCCACAATAGTCTTAGCAAATGCCTCTGCTACTTTTGGAGCAAATATATTATTATCATACGTTGCTTTAAACATAAGAGAAAAAGCTGTAGATAAAGTTCCATTAATTGAATTAAAATCTCGAACCAAATATTTTTTTGCTAGTCGATATAGTTTTAGTTCGGTAGTTGTAACCTCTGAACATTCTGCAGGAAGTAAGCCATTTGTAATTCTACCTGTTAGGAATAATGAAAATCTTCTCTCTGCCATTCTACTTCTATCAATATCATAATACATTCTAAAAATTGTTCCTATATCAAAAATATCTAAATAAGTACTCATGTTAATGGCATCCATATCCTGATATAAATCTTCAATATCAAAAGAGTAATCATAATTTGCATTAAATAAATATATTCTATATGTATCAACATTCCAATTCATTGCATTTTGATTAGCAAATAAAGCTTTTGCAAATGTAATCAAATCTCCTGCCCATCCTGCTAAGTCTGAAAAAGCACCATTTGTAATACTCTCTTCGGATTTCTTTACAACATTAGTTTCAAGTGTTACAGCTAGATGAGAAAGTTCTATACTCATATTATTTTTTAAGTATATTTTTTTTGTTCTATCAATAATATTATCATTTTTTTGGTCTACATATTTTATGAATTCCTTATCTATTTCTTCACAAACTACTGACCATGCAATTTTACCCGTAATATCTTTTCCATATCTTTCATATCTTAAATATTGCAATACCAATAGATTTTTTTCTCTATTCGTAGCTGTACGTGATTGTTTCTGAGCTACATATTCTCCTGCATACGCATATAATCTTTCTATCATTTGAAATACTGGATTATTTTTCTCTTTTAAGCTATCTGTTACTTCTTGAGGATTGCTGACAGGCCCTCCAAACAATTTGTTCCATGTTGCCTCTCCAACTATTCCATCTCCAGTTAATTGATTTAGTAATTGAAATTTTATGACAGCATTCTTTGTCTTATCTCCGAAAATTCCATCTATATTTCCTACGGCATATCCTAAATCTGACAGCTTTTGTTGAATAAGTAATATATTGTTGTCACTCATTCCATATCCCATTAAGTATCCAGGATATGAACTTCCTACTTGTTGTTGCGGAAATAACGCATCCCATGTTTGTTTTCCCACATCACCGTCGGTGGCTAATCCATGATCTCCTTGAAATTGTCTAACAGCATTTCTTGCTCCTGAACCAAATTGTCCGTCTACTCCGCCTGGTACAGTATAACCCAAATCAATTAACCTTTTTTGAATAGCTTCAACTTCTACTCCTCTCGATCCCATTGTTATTATGAATCCTGGATAACTAGATATATATCCACTTTGTGGGAATAGCCTGTCCCATGTCATCTTTCCAACGATTCCGTCAGCACTTAGCCCATTATCTTTTTGGAATTGAATTACTGCTGCTTTACATCCTGAACCAAATTGTCCATCTGCTCCACCTGATACAGTATAGCCTCTTCTCATTAATTCATTTTGTATCTTTACAACATTCTCTCCTCTTGCTCCCATTCCTATAATTTCTCCTGGATAGGTTGATGGTATATTATTTGTAGATAGTCCTAATTTTTCCCATGTCTTTGTTCCTACAATACCATCTGCTACCAATCCATTATCTGCTTGAAAATTTTTGACTGCTTGTTCTGTAGCAGATCCAAAAATTCCATCAGTTCCATAAGCTCCTATTGAATATCCCTTTTGTATTAGTTTTTCTTGCACTTGTTTTACATATGTACCAGTACTTCCTTTAGCTATTGTTGGATATGAAGAACTTGTACTTCCTGTAATCCCCGAAATATCCACGTTCAACATCTTTTCGTTTCCTGTATATGAAGGAATAACATATCCCCAAATTTGATTACTTCCAAGTGGATAGTTATATTGGTTAACTTGATCATTATGATTTCCTTCTACTGTATATACTTTATTATCTTCGACTCTATCTACTAAACCTACATGATCTATTCCATTTCCTGCTTCTGGGTCCCAATCAAAGAATATAATGTCTCCCTTTTGTGGTACATAATTTCTGTCTCTGGTTTCTCCTCTATTAGCAAACCAATTCCATCCTGCAGTACATGATGCAAATTTCTTCACAGTTTCTTGTGATACTCCTGCTTTATACATACAAAAACTTACAAACATTGCACACCATGGTTGATTTGGCATTCCATACCAATTTCCAAAAATGGTATCATTATTATACCCCTCATGATATCCTAGATATAATTTAGCTACACTTAATACTGTTTTTCTTGTTTCTTCAACACTCATATTAAAACCCTTCTTTCTTTTTATTTTTAATTCATTTTTGGCCAAAAATTATTTTATGTATTTATTTTATATGCTAATATTAATAATTTTTAAAAAGTAGAAAAAATATGATTTCTTTTTATTTTTCTACTTTAGTCTTTTTTATTTTTTTATCTAGTATGTTTTGATAAACTTCTAGTCCCTTTAATAATCCTGTAGGAACTTTTACACCAATTTCAACAAGATTTTCTAAAATACTTCTTACTTCATTTATAATTAGGCAAGCTAATGTAAACCAACCAAACAACATAATAAAATCTAGTTGAATATTAATCTTATAACCTAATTGGACCAATAAAAATGAAGTAAAGAATGCAATAAAAATTAAAATCCAGTATCCTATCTTTTTCAATACTCCTAGCAAACCTTTGCATGAATTTTCAACATTCTTCACTTTTGCTTTTATAGTTCCCGTTATATAGTCTGTAATATTAAGAATCAAATAACCAGCAAATAAAACCCATTCTGTTCCGAATGTTGCATTTAAAGTTACCACAATAAGACTTACAAGAGAATTAATTTTATTAAATATTTTCATAAATTCTTCCATATATTTTCTCCTTTCTGTCTCAATTATAGCTTTTTATTTTTATTCCTAGAAAAAAATAGGTTTTTATTGTTTATTTTCTTCTCTTAAGTATTTGCAAACAATAAAATATATTATATATTTTGCTGTTGGTTTTTTATATTTTTCTAACTGAAAATATTTACACAATAATTTTATATCTGTATTATAATACATTGTATCTATTGCACCATTAATACACCATTTAACATTTTGTTCTGTTTTTGTATGGTATTTTTCTGCTATTTTGGGAAATATATTTACGGATAAATTTTCCATAGCATTTTCATCTATTATAGATAAAAAAATAGCTTCATTTAAATATTTGAAGCCTTTAGTTTCTTTTTTAAAATTTAGTTTTGATAGTTCATTAAAAATATATCTTCTAATTTCTTGTTCCATTATATTTTCCTCCTATACATCATAAATTTTTCGTTTCTTTTGTTACAATCTTTATTTCTGGGTAAGTACAATATAAATACGGAATATCACATTCAACTTCATCAAATAAAGAATCATCCTCAAATAGTATTATATACTTATCTGCATTTTGAAAATATGGTGGGTTCATTCTAAGTAGTTTTAACACGCCTTTCTCGTTCTCTTTATCCGTAACAATTATATGATACAAAGTTTCGTTTTTAGTTAAAAATGTTATATATATTGGGTCATATCCTTTTCTAAAATGAATTAATCTTTTTTTATACCTACATAATACATTTAGTGCAGCAATCATTTTTTTGTCAATTTTTCTTGTATTATGTACTAATATGTTGCCTTTTTTACTTACTACATTACTATTTATAATGTTTCTAAAATTATAATCTGCCTTTCCTGTCAAAATTTTTAGTTGATCTATTGTTGCACAACCAAAATCTTGTAAAAAATTTATAATTTTTAAATCATTTTCCATTGTTTTACCTCCAAAAAAATAAAGCTATTACTAGCTTATCTTACTTTTCATCTATAATCGCATATATCAAATAACTCTAACTAAAAAAGAATATATATGCTTCTTCTCCACTTTAATTTCTGTTACTTTTATCAGCACTTTATCCATATAGTGTGGATAATCATTAAATCTTGCGGGTATTCTACAAATACTTGTAACCTTTGGATTGTCTAATTGTACTAAAACTCCACTTTTGTTTTTTGGAAAAGCTATAACCGTTGCCACATATTCTCCATTTATTGTAATATACTTTTTTAATTCATCAAATGGATTTGTTAAACATGCTTTTGCAGACAATACATATTTATCATTTGCTATATCTATTTTCTTTATTTTAACTTTTAAATAGTCTCCCACTTTATATATTTCTTTACAATTCAAAATATATGTATGTTGCAACTCTGACGCATTTATTGTTACTTCTTTTCCATACATATCTACAATTATGTTTTTTATTCCTACAGCAACTATTCTGACTTTAATATTTTGATTTTCTTTTAATTTAGGAATTTCAAGTTCTCTACGTATCTTCATTGCATCAATTCTACTTCCAATGGCAATATTAGATATCTCATCATATTCCATAACTATAAAGTCAATTTCTGCACCTATCAAGCCTCTTAAAGAAGCCTTACTCTCCTTCTTTAACCCTAGATGTGTAATTGGTATTAATACTTTTATTTCACCATACCATATTACAACACATGGAATATATTCATTTTTTAATTTATAATATTCATCTTCTATTCCATAAATATTGCTAGTTAATACTCTTTTTTCTTCTTTACTTCTTAATATATCTTTTTCATATAAATTTTCCAATTTATCACCACCCAATCTATTAAAAATCTTCAAACGATGTTTCTTTATTTTTTATTATTTTACGTTTGGCGTTATTATTTTGTTTAATAATATCCTGCTCATTTTTAGTACTTAGTGGATTATACTCACTTATAGATTGTTTTTGTAGTTTATTAAATGATTTATGTTCTGTATATATCATTTTATCTAATAATATTGGCTTATTTCCTCTTACATTAACTATTAATTTTTCATTAGGCAGTCTTAAGATTTCATCTGGATTTATTAAATTTCTCTTTAATGTAGAAATATTTTTCTGACCATATTCTAATTTTTCTTCTATACTATTTGGTTTTCTTATTGTTTCATTTTCTACAGTAGACACACCTATCAAATCCGAAAAATATTGTGCAGTTAACGAATCTGTTGCTCCTAAGCAAATTCTAGTATCACAATTTCCGGATTATTTCCTGCCAAACATCATTTGGATATCTGTTTTTTATTTGGCCTATATTCTGAACAATTGGAATTAGAGCTATATCTCTACTTCTAACAGTTGATATTTTTTTATTAAAATCTGGTATTTGACCGATGTTTGCAAATTCATCTAAATAAAAAAACACTTTATTTTTGCACTTTCCATCTTCTTGAGAATCTGCATATTTTACTAATTTTATAAATAAGAAAGTAAAAAATAAAGATACTAAAAAATCCATATCAGAGTTCATATCACTTGTAATACAATAATATGCACATGCTTGTTTTCCTGGCAAACTTAAATCAATATCACTACATTCAGTTAGTCTTTGTACATATTTATTTTGGAATGCTTGCAGTCTCGTTCCTAGCCCCGTCAGCACTGATGATTTTATTGTTTCTGACCCACTTGCATATATATTATAAGACATTCTAGCCGGACTATCCTGTGGTAATTTTTTAAATATAGTATCTATTTCTGCAATATCTTCTCTTGCTATCTTACTATATATATCTGCTAAAGTATTTTTTTCTACCTTATTTTCCATTAGATAAAACTCGAATGCCTTTAATAAATTTTCCTCTGCCCTGGGCCAAAAGTCATCACTTCCCTTTCCATGCATCTGTGTATTTTCTATTATTACATCTGCACTTGTTTGTATATCAATTATTGTTTCATTTTCTCCGCAATGGATTCCACCTATCTGAATGTTCTAAATCTTTTAAGTTAAATACTTTTATTATATATCCATTATCTTTTAAAAACTTCGATGTTTCTCTGTATATTTCTCCCTTTGGATCTGTAAATATCATTGAGCTTTTTGTCTTAGCCATTTCTAAAACATTGGTCATTAAAAATCCCCTAGTTTTCATACTTCCACTTGCACCAAATACCGCAATATTCTTATTAAAATAACTATTAAATGGCAATTTAACAACCTTATTACCTTTTTTTCCTAATATTATGCCCGGAATATCTTCCGTTGTAAGAACTTTTTTTATTTCATCATTATTCATCCATTCTGCACTGCCAAATGTAGAATCTCCTTTTTTCAATTTAAACCCTATTTTTTTATTCTGTTCATCTTTTATGATAAAATATATACTAATAGCAATTAAAATAGAAATAATCATATTTACAATATAAATAATAGCATATAATTTTTTTCCCATTATTATGTTTATATCAAAACATTTTTCCAATAACTGTACATATTTTTTTACATTATAATCCACCAATATATTTAACACAAAAAAAATAAATAAGGATAAATACCTTCTTACTTTATTCATAATATTTTATCTCTTTATCTGTAAATTCATCTAAATCTACTATATTATAGATTACTCCACTTAAATACTTTTGTATTATATTTTTTGTCTCCTCATCACATACAATCTCTATGCTTTTATCCTTATTATTCAATAAAAAATTCTTAATCTTATTTATTTTTTCTGTATCACATAATTTCATCGTTACTAAATATTTATTGCTTCCATTTTCATATTCACAAAAATTATATCTTGATAAGAACATTTTTGGGCCATACAATCTGTTTATTATTTGGGGCCAATCAATATTGTTTATATATTTTAGTTGCTCTAATACTTTGTCCGAATCTTCTGCTATAATTACGCTATAAATACCAAAACAAAAATCATTTACATCTATTTTATTTATATCATCTATTAGAACTATAATATTTTTATATTCTCTTTCTTTTTGAATATCAAACATTATAGAACTTATATATGTTTTCTTACTATTTTTTGGTATATGATATACTAAATACGGCTTTTCATTAATTAGTAATTTGCCAATAAACCTTCTTGATGTTATAGTAAATTTTTCTTTATCTTTCATCATAAAAGATGGCGTAAATTCTACTAATTTGCATTCATTATAAAATGAAGCTATATGCGAAATATATTTTAATCTGTTCACATACTTCTTATCATAGTTAAGTGAATTTACTGTCTTGCCCATTATTTTCAACATTTTTGTTCCATTTTCTCCAAGTACTAAATTTCTTTTATACCTTCTTAATATTTTATTTTTTACCAAATTTGTTATCCTTTTTCTATAATAACTCTTTGACTTAAAGAAATACTTAGCATCATTTACATTGAGATATTGATATTTATATATAAACTCAATCAATTTTAATTCTTCATTATTCTTCAATACTTTAATATTTTTCATTGCTTGTATCTCCTATAAATTTCATTAATTAAGTTGGTTATGCGATAGCTTACGCTATCACACACCCAACCTCAATAGTATTCTTTATAAAAAAACTTTATCTTTTGATATTTTTAAGAATTAAATATGTCTTAAATTTTATTTGTCATTTTTCAATAGTTTGCTACATTTTTTACTATTGATATCTTTAAAAAATTTTGTTGCAAGTTTTTCTTGCATAATATATACTTCAGTATGCGAATTATTATCATACTCTCCTTTAACACAATAGAACATTTTTTCTATGTTATCATCTTTAATTACATTTGAAAGCACTAATGCATCTGGAATTACCTTTATAAATTTATTGTCTATATCCCAATTTTTTTTGCAATCAAAAATATGAATATACATATAAACTGATTCGTTTGTAAAACTTCCTTTAAATTTTTCTAATACATCAATTAAATTTAATAATATATTTTTATATGCATATGTATTATTATTTTTATAATACGGAATAGTCTCCGGTATATAAATTTTTATTATTCCATTCTTCATATCACATTTATATTTACTATTAATAGTTTTAATTTCATTTTCGTAACCATCTAGTATTTTATTATTAATTTTCAATCTCTCTAGTATTATAAATCTCTTTTGTTCCAGTTTTACTAAATAATTTTCTAGTTTTTTATTAGATAAATTGTTCGAATTAACTATTTTATGAGTTTCTTCTTCTAATTCTTTTAGTGCTTTCATTACTGTTTCATCTATCAGCATATTGGTGTTTTGTACTATTTTTCCTCTATATTTTGTAATTCTGTTAGTATAACATCATTAAAATATTCTCTTGTTTCATTTTCAATTGGATGGCATAAATCTAAGTATTTTCTTCCTTTTATTTTTGTCTTTCTTGAAGGCATTGCAACAAATCTCTTTCCATTTCTCTCAAGTATTTTTATTCCATGTACAGCAAAACATTCATTTAAAACAATATCTGCATATCCTATTACTGCGCTTCCCTTTCTTTCAATTTTTACAACCTTTACACTTGTAATTTCAATTTTCATAATTTTTTCCTCCTTAAAATTTTTAGGGCTATTTAAGGAATATTAATAACTATTTTATTTTCCTGTTCTAGGTAATACCTTATCAGGTTTATTTGGTACGTGAACTACCGTCGTCCACTTACTATTACTTTCTGCTTTTACAACACCAAAAACACCTATTGTTTTTGTCTTGTTTGTAAATGTATTTCCTTCATTCAATGTTTCTAATGATTTACATTCCATAGTTGGAAAATCTTCTTCTTTAAATCCTAAATCTACTTTTCCAAAGTCAAACATAGTCTCAACTATATATTCATCTTCACTTAACTCTATCAACGAAAAGTCTAATTCATAATTTTTCTTTGATGATAAATCCTTTTCATATAAAATATATTCATCTGATTTATTAGTTTTATAATATACGTTGTATTTTATATCTTGTGTCCATGTTCCTGTTGACATTTTTTGCAGTCTGATATACTCAGTCGGAATATAATCAATCCATTGAAAATCATCTAATTGTACATTTGATTTGTTCATTATATTTGAAAATGTATAGTTAACTTTTTCTCCTGGTCTAATTTCGATTGTTCCTTTCTTTTCTACTTCTACAGTTATATCAACTGGTTCATTTTCTATAGTTAGTGATATTATTTGTTTATTTTTACTAATTTCAAATTCATATTTTTCTGTATTTAATAAATAATATTTTGAACCAGTATCAATTTCTTTTACAAAATATTTTCCATATGGTAATAATTTACTTATTCCTTTTCCTTGATTATCAGTTACAATTCTATCAACTTCATTATTATCTTCATCATATATTCCAAATGTTGCGCCTTTTAGTCTTTCATTAGTTTTCTTATCTATTTTAGTTATTTCTACATTACCTTTAATTTTCTCGTTCTCGAAATGTACATCAGTTATTTCGTCTTCTGTTAATGTAACAGTTATTGTTTCTGCATTTAAAACATATTCTTTTCCTGTAGATATTTCTAAAATAGTATATTTTTGGTCGATTGGTAATTTTTTTGATATAGCCTCACCATTCTTATCTGTTTTTATTGTATCCACTATATTATTTTTTTCATCTTTTATCTGAAAAACTACGTTTGGTATTCTTATGGTATTATCATCTTTATCAACTTTAATAATTTGTATTTTTCCTTTTTTCTTTTCGTTTTCAAATACAATATCTGAAATTTGATTTTCTTTAAGTAGTATTTTTTGCGGTGTTTCTTCTAATTTATAATTTTCTAGGGTCTTTACTTCTTGTACTACATATTCTTTATCAATATCCAGTTCTTTGCTAATTGCCTCTCCATTTTCATTTGTTGTTAGTTGCTCCACTATATTACCATCTAGGTCCATTACATAAAAAACTACATTTGGTATTCTTATTTCATTATTATCTTTATCAATTTTTACTACTCTTATCTGTCCTTGTTTTTTCTTATTTTTTACAATTATAGTTTCTACTTTATTGGCCTCTAATTTAATATTTATAGGTTCTCTATTCAATTCATAATATTCATTAGTTTTTATCTCTCTAATTCTAATATTAGAATAATCTCTAATAGGATATTCCTTTGTTAAAGCTTCTCCTTCATTATTAGTCTTTATTGTTTCAAGAACATTATCATTATTATCTAGTACCTCAAATTCCACATCTTTAAGTTTTATATTCTCATTTGCTGCATCAACTTTTACAATCTTTACTTTACCTTTTTTTAGTTCATTCTCAACAACCTGTTCTGTTATTTCATTCCATTTTATTACTATTTCTGCATCTTCTCCTAAATTGTAAAATTTATTTGTCTTTTTTTCTATTAATTTATATTTTCCAACTCTTAAATTGTCTATTTCTATTTTTCCATTTTCATCTGTAGTGTATTTTCCTATAACCTTTTTTTGTTCTTCACTATACAACTCAAATTCTACATTTCCGATTGCTACATTATTATCATCTTTGTCAACTTTTATTATTTTTAAATTTCCTCTTTTTCTTTCATTACTAATTGTTATTTCTTTCATTGAATTAAATGATAATTCAACATCATATTGGTTTGTATTTAAAATATAGTTCTCTTGAGTCTTTACTTCTGTTAATATAATATCAGCTGGTCTTAAATTTTGTATTATAATTTCACCTTTTTCATCAGTTATAAAATTACCTATATTCTCATTGTTATCTGCATATTTAACATTAAATTCCACTCCTTGAAGAGGCTTATGTGTTTCTTTATCTTCTTTTATTATTTTTATTTTTGATTTATGCGCATTTATTTTTAATAAAAGAGAAGTTTCTGCATCTTCCACAGGATCTGCATAAGTAATATAATCCTGGTATTTTTCGTCATATGCATTAGCATAAAATACGGGATATGTTTTCACTTTTGCTTCTGTAATATTCACTACCCCTGCTACATCATTTTTTATATTTTTAATTGGAATTGCTATTTTAAATGTAGAATTTGACATACTATTTGTCTCCACATTCGAATTATTATATATCTTTGTGCCTTCTGGGAAATTTGCTATCGTTACTTTATAAGTATCTAGTCCTCTATTTCCACTAACACTAAAATCTTGTACTAAATACTCAATCTCATTTATTATCTGTTGCTTTTCTTCACCTATTTTTCTTGCTGTTACTTCTGCTTCTGCATAATTCTCAGTTCCATTTATTGCATACTCATAAATTTCTTGTGCAACTTTTAAAACTTTGGCACCTCTTCTTTGTACATCTTCTAATGAAATGTTATCTCCCCTTCCAACTCTGTGAGGAACCTCATATTTTTCAATTGGAATGCTACCTTCCGATAAGCTATGTACTGCTGTTTTTGTAGCATAATATAAATCATCATCGCACTCTAAATCCCATTCGTTATATTTTGTTCCCATATAACCTTTGTATAATGCTCTCCATAGTCTTTGGTCATGCATTAAATTCAACGTAACATCATATCTATCTCCAGCACCTGTTCCAACCCCTTGCTTTGATGGCTCCACACAAAATGCTGGTTGCTTTCTTCCTGTTTTTGGATCATTATAAACAACATATGTAACTCCCTTAAGCATATCTTTTCCCTTCATTTTTAAAAGAGAGATACATTCATGATCTTTTTCTAATTCTATAACTTGATTTTCATTAAAACAAAATGCAAATATTGGTGATACATTACTTAGTATCACTATAGTCAGTAATAACACTGTTACTATTTTACTTAATTTATTTTTCATATTATTTTCCTTCCTTTCAAATAAAAAGAAGCCATTCTTGGCTTCCAATATATTTTAAATTTCTGTTTGAATATATACTAATGTTTGAGTCCAGTATGAATTTATTCCCCTGCTATCATACACGTATTCGTCCTCGGCATAAACCATATGTTTACCTACTGCTTTTGAATAACTATTTAGACGATTTGAAAATTTAGTATAATTTCCTGCTACTTTCCCTTTGTAAATATCGTTTATAAATATATATGTAAATTCTGTTGTATTGCTATTTATATCATTTTTATTAGCTTGTATTGCATAAGATTGTATTCCAGTTTCTTCGTATATCTTATTCAAGTTTTCATCTTGTTTTATTTTTTGATTAAGTATTTCTACAATTTCTTGTATCACTTCCCTATTTTCTTTTCTATACTTTGTATTGGCCAATTTTGTGTTTATTTCTTCTTGCTCATTTTCTTTTTCTTCATTTTTAGGGCGTTCTTCATTCTTTTCTACTATGTCTTTTTCTTCCTGTTCTACATTTTTTATTATACTTTCATTTTCATCTCCATCTTTCTTTTCATCTTTATCTTCCTTTGATTCAATCACCTCTTTCTTTTCTTGAATAATGGTACTATTATTACCATTTTTATCAAAAGCTTTATCATCCTTATCTTCTAATTCAGAGTTAGTTTGTTCTATTTCTTCCACTATATTTATTTTTTCAACATCTATATTATTTTCTATATTCTTGTTACGACTATCCTCAACATTTTCTTTTATCATTTCTAAATTTTGAATTGCCTTAGAATATTCGTTTCTTTTACTACTCATTAAATAAATTTGCATACTTATAATAATTATTCCTGCAACGATTACTATATATATTTTTTTCATAAACATTCACCTCTATAATTAAAATACAATATTTCGATGAATAAAGCAATCTCAACAAAAAAATTATAATATTTCTTTTGCCTGTACACACAATCTTTTAGGTTTATTATTTTTCACACATGTTATTAAAGTAATAATATTTTGGTTCGAATTTTCTAATAGAGAGAAATCCGTTTCATCTATAATGCTACTATTAAATACCTCATATGATTTATTTCCCCAAAAAGTTTTGTACAAAATTTTATCTCCTGTACTAAGCTCTTTTAATCTTGCCCAAAATTGATCTGTGTTATGTGCGGCTAAGCAAACATTTCCATTAATATACGGACTACTCGTAAAGTGACCTACTCCATATTTTAATGTAGATAATTCAGTATTTTCATATACTATTCCTTTATAATCTATTTTTTCAATTTCTATTGTTCCTATAACTTTTCTTCCATCTATCTCTTCTGCAAAATCTAGCAAATCAGTATTTTCTTCTGTCATTATCTCATTTTGAATATCTGTTTTTTCAATTTTATTTTCAATATGCTCTATTTCTTTTTTTGCTTTAATATTGTTAAACATTCCATATAGTATTTCTATGATTAACATACATAAAAGTAATATAATAATTTCAACTAATTTCTTATAACTATTTTTTTTCATTTTCCTATCTCCTTAAAAATTTCCTTTTATTGTGCATAAAAAAAATCCATTGGATTTACACATTGATTATTTTTTCTTATCTCAAAATGTGCATGTGGACCAGTCGAATTTCCAGTCGATCCGACCTTTAATACCGGAGTACCTTTTGTTACATATTGATTAGTTTTCACTAGTAATTGAGACCCGTGAGCATATAAAGAGGAATATTCTTCATTATGTTTTATAATTACCATATTTCCATATGAATCAGAATAAGTTGCCATACAAACAATTCCATCTGCCATAGCAACAAAATTTGCTCCAATTGGAGCTCCAACATCTACGCCACTATGTAATTTGTACTTCCCAGATATAGGATGTATTCTATATCCATAATTAGATGTAATTTTTGTATATCCTGGTATAGGCCATAGAAATTGACCATCTAAACTGAAATTTATTTTCTCATCTTCTTGTTCATAGTATCCTGTTGAGGAATTTATAACTATCTCTACAATTTCTTCAATTTCCTCGTCTTTTATCTTCATATAATCAATTAAAAATTGTTTTAACGGTCCATACTTTTCCCCTATTAATTGCTCTTGTACAAAATTTTCCTGAATCGTCCTAATGCCTTCTCTTTCCTGTATTTCTTCTTTATATTGATATTCATACTTTCCATAGATTGTATTACTTGAAACTAATATATATTTTGTTTCTTCTTTAACGTTTTTCCATTCTTCCTCCCCATTTTCATTAGTAACTTTTTCTTGTATCTGTATTTTACTTGTCTTATACATAAATGTTGATTTCAAACCACTTCCAATTTGTTCTAATCTGTCATCTATGCTTGCATCTGAATCTTTTAACATTAAAAGTGTATATAAGTGAGACCATTGAATCTTTTTACTTTCCTCCCTATTGTCTGCATCTAACAGTTCCTCTGTCTTATTACTATCTATATAATTATCACATTTGTTTAACCAATTAGCTTTTTGAATACATTTGTCTTTTATTTCTAACTCTTCCTGTGATAAATAACTGTTATCATTTTGTGATACTTGTACAAAAATACCATCAATAAAATATGATACCAAAAAAATCACTACAACTATTAAAATTATAAAAGGTAAAAATGGTGCTAAAATTCTCCATAGTGTCTTTTTTATTTTATTCGTCATAATAATCTTCGCTCTGTTCTTCAAACTCATCATATTCACCACTATTCTCACTATAATTTTGCATGTAATTTTTGTTAGGTTTGTCATATTTATTTAATTTTTCTCTACTAGTTTTTCCTTCCACTAATTCTTTTCCCAAATTTAAATATGCTCCTGTTGCCTTTATTCCTGTTGATGTTATTTTGCCTGCAATACTGCCCAACGATTTTCTTTTAGGCATATAGTTTTCTTCAATTTCATCGTAATTTTCTACATTTGACATATTCTTTGTAGGATTTATAATGTTTTTTACTTTACTAACAAAACTATTTCCAAATTTACTATCTTCTGTACTATTATTATCAGACACTTTTTGAGTCTTAAATTGTTCTTTAATAGAAGCTATTCCGTAGCCGGCCATCCCTCCCATTGTCATTACTCTACCTGTCATATCTTCGTTATCCATTCCAGCTATTCTTGAAGTTAAATTTTGAAAACAATTCATTAGAGTTTCCGAAATTGGTAAAATCATCATAGCCCAAATTAATGAAACAGCCCAACTATTTCCTGCTGGTAAAAAAGTTAAATATAGTAAAAATAAAAAGCAGTATACAAACTGCATAAAAATATTCATTATAATCTGTCCTACCCATATTGATATTGCTGTAGAATTTTTATTTATTATCCATAAGCCCACAGAAAATGGGGTAAATATTGTAAATACAATTAGCGTAAATTGCCTAATTATAAATTTAATATTTAATTTTACAAATAGATATATAAACATACTAATCACTATTGCCGTCGTAATTGCATTACCAGTTTTTATTGATGTAATCATTGATTCTCCTAATAACCCATCTATTGAATTGTTGGCACTGCTCATCATTACTTTTATTAAACCATTGTTCATAAAAAGTAAAAATTTTATAAACAATGGTGCCATTGGAATTAAAATTCCTCCTAATACCAACCTTAATAAACTTTCTTTTGCATCTTTTTTTCTTGTTACACTATTACCTGCTGTTATAATTTTATAAGCCAGAATTACTGTTGCAAGTAAAATTAAGCTTTCTGAAACTATTGAAAAAATTTTATACCATTTCATAGTTTTACTCCACAATTCATCTGTAAATGGAGATAATTCATCATTATTTTTATTAAAAATCAAATCATCATAATCTTTGAATCCAACACCAATACTATCATTTGTTGAAAAATCAAATACTGTCTGAGCAATACCCCCAATCATTCCTGCAATAATCTTTTCAAAAGTTGATCCATCTTCAGCTTTTATTTGTTTCTTGAAATCTGTATCTGCAAAAGAAACTGAATCAAATAAAAAAAAAATTGCAATAATAATTACAATACTTTTAAATACCTTTTTCACTTATTTCCTCTCTTTCCCTGCATTATCATATATTAAAGTTTTTTCATAATCTGTCACAACAAACTTAATCGCAGTTACATTATTATTTAAACTCATTATGCATTCTCCAGGACTCGCTATTGTCAGAAACTCTTTTGCCCCATCAGATAAGCCAAAAAATTTTTTTACTTCTTCAGCAATTCCTGAACTTTGTTTAAACAAGAAACGAGTTGCACATATATTTATTATTGCTTTTCCGTTCATCACAATTTAGAAATTCATCCATGAATTGACTTCCTATAAGTAATGATACATTAAATTTTCTTCCTCTTCTTGCAACATTTGCTAAGAAATCACCTGATTCTTTATACTTCAAGAAAATCCAAGCTTCATCACAAACAACAATTTTCTTTTTTTCTTTATTCTTTAGTATGAATTTTTGCCAAGTCCAAGTTAAAATTACAAATGAAGCATATAATTTTGTAAATTCATCTTTTATTTCACTAAGGTCAAATGATACAATATCATCATTTGAAAAAATACTACTTTCACAGTCAAACAATCCTAATGAGCCCCCATTCAAAAATGGAATTAAAAGTTCTGCAAGTTCTGGGCATTTATTTCTTTTAGTTAGCTTATTTTGAAAATCAGTTAAAGTTGGCATTTTCTTTTTTATTCTTTTTGATGTGAATCTTTTATTTTGTTCATATAAAGAATCTACACTTGTTGAAATATTTCTTTCGTCATATAGCTGTCTTACTATTATTTCTATTTCTGTTATCTCTGTTGAACTTAATGACCTTCCCATATAATTTCTGCAAATAGTTGACATTAAAACTCTAATATCAGAAATTTTATCTAATATATTTAAAAATTCTTTATTTCCCTTTATATCTTTTTCCAATTCAAAAGGGTTTATTCCTGTTGTCTTTCCCTGTTCAATTTTTATTACCTTTCCACCTAATGCTTTAACAATTTTTGAATATTCTCCTTCTACATCTATAAAAAATGCTGAACTTCCATATGTTAAAATATTTCTTTCACTTATAACTTTTAGTGCTACACTTTTTCCTGCTCCACTCGTTCCACATATAAAAATATGTTGGTTGGGTAACTGTGGTGGACCTATAAAACTATTTAAATATACTGGAGCACCTGTATAATAATTATTTCCAAGAAATACTCCTACATTATGAGACACATTTGGATTTGCTATTGGCAATAGCGTTGCCACACTACCAGATATCATATTTCTTTCAAAGTTTTTTATAAAACTTAAATTTATTGGTAATATTTCTTTCATTCCTTCATTTTGTCTAAATGATAAAACTCTAATCATTGCACTTTTCTTATTAACTTCTGCTTCTAAAATTTTTGTTTTTTCATTTAACTCTTCTAAACTTTCACAAGTTAACGATATAAATATTGAAACAAAAAATAATTTGTCTTGATTTGTTTGAATTAATCCTCTTAGCTCACTTAGATCTTTTATCATTCTTTCTAATTCTGGTGTATGTGAAATATTTCCCTGTTTTTCATATATTGCATACTCGGCTTGTGTTTGAACTAACTTTTTTGTTAGTTGATTTACAACCGCAACATCAGAAGCTGGAACAATCTTTATAGAAATATTAATATTTCCTATATAAACTAATTCTTGTAGCCATCCTATGTATATCTTATCTGGATATATTGTTATAACAAAACTCCTATAATAATTATTAAACCCTAAATATATATAATCTTTGTTTTCTTTATATGAATCCGGTAAAATTTTATCTTTTATATTTGGAATATTGTCGAATATGCTAATTTCATCTTGTTTCTTTTTATGCTTTTTCAACATATAAATTTTCTCCCTCTTTATACAAATTTAGTTTTTTCACACTAGAATTTTTATTTAATTCCCTGAATAATAGGTTATATATTTTATCATCATTTAAAATCGTGCATGTAATTTTGATTTTCATAAAATTGGATTTTAGTACGCCTATTTTCCTATTTAATTCATTTGCTGCATTTTCTGTCTTGCCAACATATGATATTACTGCATAATTTTTTACAACAGAAATTTCTCTTTTCATAATATCTTCTAAATACTTAATCATTTTCTCTTTATATTCGTTTACCTGTTCCTTATTTGTCTTGTTTTTTCTAATTTCATCAATTATTTTGCTTGTGTCAATATTCTCTGTTGTTGAGAAAAACTGGATTGGTCCATCTAAAGCAAGCATTGTTTGCATCAAAACATTTTCTATACTTTCTTGTTCATCATCAGCTAGCATATGATAATCTATATTTCCCAATTCTAATATTACCGAAAAACAATTATACTTTTCTATGTACATAATTGATTCTTTTACTCTAATATCAAAAATATCTTTCATCTTTTTTATATGTGTATTTCTTTTCCTATTTTCTTTCTTTTTAATTTTATACAAATACACACATGTTCCTATCACTACTATAACTGTTAATAGTAGAAAAATTATCATTAACTTCATTCTTATCACCTTTCATATACATATAATTTTTTTCTAGTTATAAATTTAATTGCATAAAACAAATAACTATCAAAATTTTGTTCCTTATGTTTATAAAAAGCACACATTAACATTATTATAATAGCTATTGGTATGATTATAGCTTTTATAAAAAGAAAAATTTTCAAGAAACTTAATAATAATATAAAGAAGCATATTACTAAATATATCACTTGTCTTAAAGATAGATATCCTCCAAAGATTTTTTCTTCTCTTCTCATATCATATGGTATTCTAAAAGCCCTCATGTTTAACCTCCTATTAGATTTCCAGTATTATTGGTTGCAATGTTAATAATAATACCGCTAACAATCAAACTAAGACCTAAAAGTATTGCTCCACCACAAATCCAAGCTAAACTTCCAATACTTTCTGTTCTTTTTTGAGGGTTATTTGCATTTATAATCATTTTTAATGATACAATTACGATTGATGCAAATATCAAAATTCCTCCCAAAGGCATTGCAATAGATGTTATAACTCTTTGAATATTGTCTGTCGCTTGTGCAACCTCTGCAGTTCCTATACCTTCTGAAGCAAATATATTATTATTTTTTAGCATTACTATAATTCCTATAAGTAATGCAGATATACTATTTGATATTCTCATGTGTTTAATCATTCTATTTTCTTCTTTTTCCATACATAAATCTCCTATTTTTATTTGAAAGGCTATTAAAAGCTTATAATATTTCCTTAAATTTTAATAAAATTAGTGGTGTCACTAAAATTAAAGCCAAAAAAAATAAGCTATAAACAGCTATTTTAAAAGACTTACTCCTTAATGACTGAGATCTTATCAAGCTTCCTAATATTATTCCACTTAATGAACTCACCAATAATATTACACTAATTAACAAACATATTATAAAAATTTTAAATATAATTTTAGAAATTATATGATTAATTTGAAAAAAATAATTTTCTATCATACTAAATTTCTCCTTTTTATGAAGTATCAGTATATTTATTAATAATCGTTTTTTTATAGTACTGAATAAAATTATCCGTTTTATAGTTCTTACATGTATTGTATAAGGTAAAGAGTTCATCTCTTTTTATTCTTTTTAAAATAGTCTCATACTTTTGCATATATAGATTATATAAAACATAAATTATTATCTTTATCATTTCTACATGCTCAGCAGTCATTGTTTCTATCATACTGCTAGTATAATTAAATTCCAATTCGTTTATTATTTTATAAAATTCCTTAGAAATTTTTTCGTCTCTATTTATTATTAAGTTAAATATGTAATCAATCTCTTCCTCTTTCTCTCCGTAACATTGGTGTTTCACAACAGTTACCTATTGTTACTAAGTCGTTACATTGTAACATCTTATATTTTTCTCGATATTTTCTAACTCTTGCTGCACTTGCTCCCTCACTTCCAATTAATTCTTGCATCTCTTTAAGCATAATAGTATTCTGATTCAAAAATTCTATTGCATTGGCTTTTTCTAATGCTCCTAGCAATAGTTTTACTATATTTACATCTTCATCAATTGTTAAAGCAATTTCTTCTGCCATGTTTTCACATAAATTATCAAAAATAAAAACTCCCTCTGTTTTTAGGAGTCTTAATTGAAATTTTAAATAACAAATTAACACTTTATCCCCATCGGGTAGTCTTCTTATATATTTACTTGTTTTATTTTCAAAAAAAGAATCATATAATTTCAACCAATAATATCTTCTCTCTGGCATAAATTTTCTCCTTTACAATTGTTTTATAGATAAATTTTTTCATATTCTAAAATTATTCTATGTCATGTTTTTAATCAAAATTAATTAACATTATTATCGTTTATCAGTGAAAAAGTCTTATTAAATCATTTTAAAAAATGTCAAAAGTAAGCTAAAAATCTTTCCTAACGATTTCCTAACACTTTCCTAACATCTTGTTCAATTTTAGTCATATTTCATAACTATTTATAATACTAGCTTTTAATTCTAAAGCCTTGAAAATCCTTGAATTAAAAGGTATTTACTAATGTTAAGTAACGACAACTGTTAAATATTCCATTATTCTTAAAATCCTGCGGTTGAATAAACCGTGCCGGTTCGATTCCGGCCATCTGC
>OGWV01000049.1_pt1 | contig 53915 bp, 29 predicted proteins | sample 1576081 | NCBI WGS metagenome assembly OGWV01 (sample SAMEA3541541, study PRJEB24748) | human gut metagenome | biome: human gut; feature: human-associated habitat; material: faeces | place: China | collected 2012 | reverse complement strand
CAGCAAAGAGCTTGGTTGCCACGGCGGAACCCTCGTCCGATGACAGCGAAGTCGATCCCCTCCTGTATGAGGACCCAACGGTCTACGAGTATGCCAAGCTTATGCCGAACGGCTATGTGTATCCGTGCGATGCAAGCGGAAGCGTTACGGTAGAGATCGATGGAAACGACCCGTACGGGAGCTCTGTCGACGGTAAATTGGTAACCAATCTGATCGTTGATTACGGAGTGGATGGGGTCCCCGGATATATTTGTGAGTATTCCTCCAATTTGCGTTCGGTGCGTTTTGAGAACAGCTCTATTTCTTCAATTGGACTACACGCCTTTTCTGGGTGCTCCAATCTCGCCGATATCAGCTTTTCCGGTATGACCATTGGGGGCATCGGAACAGAGGCGTTTTCTGGGTGCGGATCGCTTACGAGCCTGAACATTAATGACGTTGCTACCATCGGCTCTATGGGCGATGCCGCGTTTGCCTGGAGCGGGCTGCGGTCTACGGGTCTCGACAAGGTCGTTGGTCTCAGTTCGATTCCTGAGAACGCTTATAATGCCTGCAGCGCTCTGACCGATACCGGTCTGGGCGGGAACACATCCATCACATCAATCGGCGTTAATGCGTTCAAAAACTGTTCTCGCCTTGCGACGACGGGACTCGAGAACAATAGGACGATCAAGACGCTCCGCGAAGGTTGTTTCTCCGGGACCAATATGAGCGGCGGGCTGACGCTGCCCCTTTATTCCAAGATCGAGGAACTGCCGAGTCGTGCGTTCTATGGCTCTAAGCTCGAAACCGTGTACCTTGGGTGCGGCCATGCGGTGCTCATTAATTCCACCACGTTTCCCAAGCAGTACATGACTGTCATGGTCCCTGCCAAGATGGTTTCGCAATACGAAAGCGGCCACCCTAAAGAGGTTTGGGAGAGCTGCAATGGTAGCCTGCCCGTCCCCGTGGGTAAGGTACTCCAAAAGATAAAGATTTCGCGCGATCCCGACAAGATGGCCTATCAGCAGGGGGAAAAGATCTCGCTCGAGGGCATGAGCGTCACGTTTCAATATCCTCATTCGACGATGGATAGCGACTACGAAGCCCTCATAAAGGAAGAACTCGGCGAGTACCTTACGGCAACCCCTTGCGACGGCGACGTCTTCGATGGCTCGATGGACGGAGAACCCATACAGCTGGTGTATGACGATGGCTACACGCGCCTTGTCGCGTACAGCAAGGGCAACCTGCAGCAGGCAGCCTACGAGTATGCCAAGCTCATGCCCAACTACTATCTGTATCCGTGCGACGCAAACGGAAATCTTACGGTAGAAATCGATGAAAACAACCCGCGCGAGAACTCTGTCGATGGTCGAATGGTAACGAATTTGATTGTCGATTACGGGGTTGATGAAGTCGACGCACAGCTCTGCGCCGACTCTACCAATCTGCGCTCAGTGCGCTTCGAGAACAGTTCCATTTCCAAAATCGGATTGCACGCCTTCTATAACTGCCCGAATCTCACCGATATCAGCCTTTCCGGTATGACCATCGGCACCATCGGGAAAGAGGCATTCTATGGCTGCAAGTCGCTTATGAGTTTGAACATCAACGAGGTTGCCACTATTGGCTCTATGGGCGACGCCGCGTTTGCCGAGAGTGGACTGGTGTCCACGGGGCTCGACAAGGTTGTCGGCCTCACATCGATTCCCGACAGAGCCTACGAAGGCTGCAAGGCTCTGACCGATACCGGCCTGGACAAGAATGCCTCCATTACATCGATTGGCGTTTGCGCGTTCAGGTTTTGCTCGAACCTTGCTACCACAGGGCTCGAGAGCAACACAACGGTCGAAACGCTTGGCCACACCTGCTTCTACGGCACCGACTTGAGCGGCGGACTGACGCTGCCATATAACTCCAAGATCGAGGAGTTGCCGGAAAAGGCGTTTGGCAGTACCAATCTCGAGACCGTGTTCTTTGGGTGCAACCATGCGGTGCTCATTAACACCGACACGTTCCCCAAATACAACATGACCGTCATGGTCCCCGCAAAGATGATTCCAAAGTACAGCAAGGGAGAGCCCAAGGCTGTTTGGGAGAGGTGCAACGGCTGCCTGCCCGTCCCGGTGGGCAAGGTGCTCGAGAACGTTGAGATCTCATGCGACCCCAACAACATGACCTATGAGCCGGGGGACACCATTTCGCTCGAGGGCATGAGCGTCGAGCTCGATTACCCGCATTCGGTATCGATTTGGAACTACGAAGCCCTCATAAAGGGAGAACTGGGTGAGTACCTTACGGCGACTCCATGCGACGGTGACGTCTTCGATGAGTCGATGGACGGACAGCCCGTAAAGCTCGTTTATGACGATGGCTATTCACATTTTGAAACCCAGACCAAGGGCACGCTACAGCTTAAGAAGCCTGAGCCGACGTCGTTCCAGATCTCCTATGCTCAAACGATCGATAAAGGCGAACGCAAACTGATGGACGGCGTTGAGCTGCCCGATGTTTCCGGCGCGACGACGATCGATGCGGGCGCCGAGGTCACGCTCGATGCCGGTGCTTTGGGGATGCTCAACGACAACATCACGTTTAAGGGCTGGTATGACACCGAGTCCGGCAAGTACATCTCCAAAGAGACGGCCTACACGTTTACGCCGGATAAGGATCTGTCCCTGGAGGCTCGCTTTAAGCTCAAGGACTATGCGGTGCATGTCAACGATGCGCAGGCGACCGATTCGTCGCAGGACTATGCGCACCTGAGTGTTACCGCCCAAAACTGCTATCGCAATGCCGGCGAGACGGTTGAGGTTTCCGCCGTCACGGATAACGCGCTGTTCCTGGGCTGGTATCTGGGCGAGGGCGATGATGCGTACGCCGTGAGCGATCAGCTCGACTTTACCTATACGGTGGACAAGGCGGACGCGATTGTGTCCGAGGACAAAACTGACGCTAGGATCGAAATCACTCCGCGCTACTGTGCTCCGCAGGCGAGCGTTGTGCTGAGTGTGGACGGGGTCGATGAGAGTGGGCAGCCGCTCGGACAGTTCCTCTCTACCGGTCTGTACGGTATCGGATCGCGCGTAACGGTCGTGGCGGTGCCAATGCCTAGCTATGTGTTTGACTACGCGACCGATGCCCTCGGCAACGTTGTCTTTACCGGCGACGATGGTCCGTCCTACACGTTTGTGCTCGAGGGAGATGTGCAGTACACCGCGCATTTCCGCGAGGCGACTGACCCCGACGAGTCACTCGCGGCGCTGAAGGCCGCGCTCATTGCCGCGATTACGGCTGCGGCCGTTCTCGCCACCATGTATGGCCTGGGCGAGATTGTCGACCCCATCGCGGCCGACGCGGTGATTGAGATCGGTATGGCCGACAACATTGAGGATGTTGCCGCTGTGGGCACCAAGGTGCTCAAGGAGATTAAGGACATCATCGACGACCACAAGAAGCCCAAGCCTCATGGCGACCATAAGATTGAGATTATTGCCACCGCGCAGCCCGAGGTGGGCGGTGCCGTTACCGGCGGTGGTTTCCACTACGAGGGGACGGTCGCCACGCTCGAAGCCGTCGCAAATCCCGGCTATCGCTTCGTATGTTGGAAAGAGAACGGCGTCGAGGTCTCGACATCTCCTCTCAAGACGATGACGATCACGGACCTGACGCCCGAGGTTGTAAAGATGACGGCCGTCTTTGAGAAAAAAGTCGAGGTCACGGCAGTTGCCGAAGCCGATGGCATTCAGGCCGATTTTTCGACGGGCTGCACCGCAAGCCCTGTAAAGCAGAGCATCGCCCGTGGCGATCAGGCTATGGTCACTGCGAGCGAGGGTCCCGACTATGCCTTTGTGGGATGGTTTGAGGACGGCATCGAGGTTTCGCCCGAGCGCACGTATATCTTCAAGGCCGAGGTCGACCGCCATCTGGTTGCGCGCTTCCGCAAGGCGGACAAGACTATTCTGGTGAATACCGATCCCTTCGATAGCGCCGAGGTGCTGTGCGATGGCATGCCAGTCGTGGATGGCAAGGTTCGCGCGAAGGATGGCGATATTCTCACGTTTACGATGCGGCCCAAGGTGCGCCCCGACAATCCGGAGAAAACGTACCGTTTTGTAGAGTGGCGAGAAACCGATGCGCAGGGTATCATGATTGCCAACAAGCAGGAAGTTTGCGAATACCGCGTTAACGGCAATGCCCGAATTGAGGCCGTAATGGACGGCAGAGATACGCATACCGTGCGTGCCGAGGCCGACCCGCTCGAGGGCGGCACCGTTGCACTGAAGCGCGACGAGACTGCTGGCATGGTCCTCGAGGTCCCCGAGGGTGAGCGCGTGACTGCGGAGGCCACGCCATCTGAGGGTTATATCTTTGACGGTTGGTACCTGAACAACGGCGGCTCGGATGCCACCGCGACGCTGGTTTCGAGCGAGCGCTCCTATACCCTTGAGCCCATTACCGACTGCGTGATCCAGGCGAAGTTTACGCGTGCCTGCAAGGTAGATGTTGTAGTTGAGCCTGCCGCGGCCATGGCGGGCAAATATATGGTGCACGGCGAGGGCTATTGCATGAAGGGCGAGCCTGCCACGCTGAGCATTGAGCTCACGGCCGAGGCGAGCAAACAATTTACCTTTAAGGGCTGGTACGACGCCAAGACGGACCTGCTTTTGGGCACCGACCCCAGCTACCTTGAGTTCTATCCCGAGGACGTGGAATGCACGGTGCGTGCGGTGTTTGAGGAAAACACGTATACCGTGACGGCGAAGGCAAAAAAGACCTTTGTTGAGCGCGGTGCCGTTGAGATCGAGGGGCACCCGGGGGCATCTTCTGTTACCTGTGGCTACGGCGATACGGTGATGCTCAAGGCAAAGGCCAACGACGGCTATCGTTTTGACCATTGGAAGGATGGCTCCGGTAAGGAGTACGATACCGCCGAGCTGGTCGTCAAGGTCACCAAGAGCGATACCTATACCGCGATTTTTACCGACTTAAAACCCGAGGTCATCGTCACCGCCGATTCATGGCTCGGCGGTACCGTGACGTGCAATGGGACCGTGGTGAAGCCTACGACCGATAAGTTTAAATTAGGGGAAACCCTTCATTTGACGGCCAAGGCCCATCCTGGCTTTTTGTTCTGGGGTTGGTACGTCAATGGCCGCCTGAAGAGCCTTAAGCACGAGACCTCGTTGGTTGCGAAGGCTCGCGGTAAAACCGGGCACTGCGTTATTACCGCGGGCTTTGTGCCTATCGATACCGTCTGCGTGCCCCTCGCTGATCCTGCGGAGGGCGGCACCGTCAAGGCGAGCCGCGTTCTTGCGGACCGCGGCGCGGAGGTTGCCCTTAAGGCAACGCCCAATCCCGGTTATGTCTTTACTGGTTGGTATACGGCAGACGGCACGTTTGAGTCTGCCGATGCGGAGTTCACCTGCCACCAGGAGCGCAGCCATGTGCACGTCGCTCGCTTTATGGCGAAAAGCTATGACGTCGACGCCACGACGGTAGTCGATTCCGGCACCGGTTCACTGGTCGAATCGAGTGTCGCCGGCTGGGTCGAGGGCACGGGTACCGTTGAGGCGGGGCATGCCGCCACGCTGACCGCGCATGCGCTTTCGGGCTATGCGTTTGAGTATTGGGCCGATGCTTCGGGCGCCGTGGTAAGCCGTGACAGTACCTATCACGTGATGCCAACGTCCGACACGACGCTCCAGGCCGTGTTCTCGGCAAAGCAATATACGGTGGACGTCTCCTGCGAAGAGAGCATGGGCACGGTCGAGGGCGCGGGGGCGTATGCCGCCGGGCAGGTCGCAACCGTGCGCGTGGTCGCCGCCGAGGATACGGCTTTTGTGGGCTGGTTCCAGAACGGCACGTGCGTGAGCTCCAAGAAAACCTATCGATTTACCGTGCGTGAGGACACGTCGCTCTATGCCGTCTTTGCGTCGGGTTCGTATGTCGTGCATACCGTTGCTTCGCCTGCCGAGGGCGGAGCCGTGAGCGGTTTTGGTGGCTATGAGGCCGGCGACCGCGCAACGCTTCGTGCGATCGCCAACACCGGGTATTCGTTTGCGGGTTGGACGGACGACAAGGGCGAGTCAGTCAGCGAGAACGCCGACTATACCGTTAAGGTCACGGGTGACGCCACCTATACGGCGATCTTTACGCCTAAGTCCTATCAGGTCGTTTTGAGCGCGAGTGACGATAGCGTTGGCGCTCTGAGCGGCGAAGGCTCCTATCAATTCGGTGATACGGTCGAACTCAACGCTACGCCTACGGGAACCAAACGTTTTGTCGGCTGGTATGTCCTGGACGACGAGGGCAACAAGTCGCTGCTGACCTGCGACGCCCATTGTTGGGTTAAGCTCGACAAGGATATGGTCGAGGGGCTCGAGGACGATACGTTGGAGCTCCAGGCCGTGTTTGCCGATCCGTACGAGGTGACCGTTACGGGCGAGGTCGTGGTGAAGGACAAGGCATCGAGCAGGGGCTGCCGTGTTACGGGCAGCGGCAGCTTTGTCGTGGGCGATCAGGTGGAACTGACCGCTGTTGCCGGTATGGGCTATCGCTTTGTGGGCTGGAGCACCGATAAGGAGGGCACCTCGATTGTCGAGACTGCGACGACTCTCGATGTGACAGTCACGCAAGACATAACGTACTACGCGCAGTTCGAATCCGATGGACAGGTGACCATTACCGTCACCGGCTCGTCCATCTTCCGCGGTACGGCCCTTCTGGTCGACGGCATTCCTGCCGGTAGCAGGTCATACGACAGGGGCGACATGTTTATGGCGATCGCGATCCCGTGGAAGAAGTACCACTTCTCGCATTGGGTCGACGATGCGGGTGTCACGGTGAGCTACAGCGCGTTCTATATCGGTACCGCAAAGGAGAATAGGCAGCTTACGGCCGTGTTCTATGAGACGGGCTGCGATGTTCAGGTCGCTACGTATCCCAAGGACGCGGGCTTTAGCATGGTTGCGCTTGGTACCGGCGGCTCCTACCACTCCGCGGCGATTATGTTTACCGTGCCGCACAAGGGTTGGAAGTTTAAATACTGGGTCGACGAGAACGGCATGCCTGTGGGCGCCACACCGGTGATCAACCGCGTTGTGTTTGGCAACCGTACTTTTACGGCCGTTTATGAGCGGGCGTCGATGACGGTTACGGCGGTGGATTCGCGTCAGGGAGGACACGTCGAGGGTTCCTCCGAGGATGAATCTCTGGGCTATGCCGTGACCAACGAAGTCGAGAACGGTGAGTCCACGACCCTGACTGCCGTTCCCGATGCGGGCTATGTGTTCGATGGGTGGTATGCACGCAACGACGACGGGTCGCTGGGCGATGAGCCGCTGAGCACGGATGCTACCTGGACGTTTGTCCCCGAGGACAACATGACTGTCGAGGCGCGCTTTGCGGAGGCGCCTAAGTACAAGGTGACGGCTCGAGCGGTCAACGGATCGGTTGATCCGGAGTCTGCTTTGGTCGCCACGGATGGCAAGGTGACGCTTTCGGCGGCGCCCGATGAGGGCTGCTACCTGACGCGCGTGACCGTTGCCGAAGAGGCTGGCGAGGATGGTTCGGCCGGCAATGCCTATGACCTTGATATTTCTGACTATAAGGGTGGGGCGTATGAGGTCACGCTGAGTGGCGTGAGTGCTCCGCAGCAGGTCACGTTTGAATTCGCAAAGGCTGCGACTCCGGAGGTGCTCGCTCAGCCGCAGGATGCGAGTGCTTACGAGGGCGATCCGGTTGAACTTTCGGTTGCCGCCGAGGCGGGGCGCAACGTTCGCGTCCATGCGGCCGTGTCTTCTGGATCCGCTGCAGACGTCAAGCTGAGCTACCAGTGGTATCGAGTGTCTGACGATGGCGACAAGGCGGTGGCGCTGAAGGGCGAGACGGGGGAGACGCTTTCGTTCACCCAGCTTGACAGCGACGGCGAAGGCGAGTGCTTCTGTCGCATTACGCAGAACTACCTGGGCACGGTGACAAAGACGGATACCGAACATGCGAAGGTATCCATCGTGCCGCGAGAAGCACTTGTGTTTAACGGGCGCGTGCTGCCGGTGGCGACCGCTCACGATGAGTCCCGCGTCGTGATTGCGGGCGCTACGGGCGGCAAGGCACCGTATGCGTACAACTTGGATGATGCTGAGGTTCCTGAGGGCATGCAGCTGACGCTGGCAGATGACGGATCGGGCGCCTTGGTGCTCTCGGGCGTGCCTGCGGCTACGGGTGTTTGTCGCTTTAAGATTTCGTGCACCGATGGCCTGGGCGACAAGTGCGATGCACACTTCGCGCTGCTCGTGAAGGCGAAGGAAGCCCCGCTTACATTTGAGGGCCAGACCTTTACCTATAACGCGACGGCGCAGGCCCCGGAGCTTTCGGGCGTGCCCGAGGGTTGCGAGGACGATGTCAAACTGACCTATGTTGGCACGGGCGACACACATTACTCGTCGGATCAGGCGCCGGTGGATGCCGGCACGTATCGTGCGGTGGTGACGCTCGACGCCAAGGGATATGTCGGTAATGCCTCCTGTGACTTCACGATCGAGAAGGCCCCGGTCGATATTTCGATCGAGACGTCTGATGTGACATACGATGGCGCACGACACGGTGCGGCGGTTGCGGTTGCCGGCCTTGATGCGTCTGGCTATTCCGTTGCCTATTGCGGTATAGATGGAACGTCCTATGGTCCGACGGCGCTGGAGCCGTGCGACAGCGGTAACTACCGCGTCACGGTTAAGGTGACTGACCCCAACTATCAGGGTAAAAAGTCCGCCGAGTTCTCGATTACAAAGGCAAGCCAGGTTATTACGGGAACGACGAGCTATTCGGGTGTATACGGTGGAGACCCCATTGTGTTTAACAACGTTGCCCAGACTCCCGTGACTTTTGAGCTGGTCGATTCCGATGACGATAGGGGCCCGGTTTCGATTAAGGGACGCTGCGCGACGGTGAAGGCTGCCGGTACGGCACGTGTTGTCGCCCATGCCAAGGCGTCTCGAAACTATCTTGCCGCCGAGGACGTCGAGTTGACGGTTTCCGTTGCACCTGCCCAGTTGCTGGTGAAGGTCGACGATGCCGAGCGCTTTGAGGGCCAGGAAAATCCCGAGTTTACCTCCAGCTTGGTGAGCCGTTGCGACACCTCGGACGTTAAAGTTACGTACTTCTGCTCGGCGAATAAGAAATCGCCGGCGGGTGAGTACCAGATCGACGCGGCGGTTGCCGATCCGAACTTTGATGTCGCGGTCGACCCCGGTACGCTGACGGTCAAGAAGAAGCCCGAACACTACAAGGTGACGGCGAAGGCAGTCAACGGTTCGGTCGACAACGACTTGGTTTCGGTCGTTGAGGGCGGGGATGCGACCCTCTCGGCGACGCCCGACGAGGGCTGCTACCTCGAGCGCGTGACGGTCGCGCAGGCCGGCTCAGATGCGACCGTTGACCTCGACATTTCTGATTACAAGGGCGGGGCGTACAAGGTCACGCTGAGCGATGTCACCACATCGCAGGAGGTCGCGTTCGAGTTTGCGAAGGCGGACGCTCCGCGTGTGGTCGCGCAGCCGCAGGACGTGAGCGTCCATGAGGGCGATTCGGCTGTGCTCTCGGTCGCGACCGAGGCAGGCAAGAACGTCGCCGACCACGCGGCCTCGTCCACGGGTTGCGCTGCCGAGGTTGAGCTTTCCTATCAGTGGTTCCGCATGGTGAATGGCAAGGCCGTTGCGCTCAAGGGCGAGACGGGGGAGACGCTCTCACTCGCGGACCTCGATGACGAGCAGACCGGCGAGTATTTCTGCCGCATTACTCAGCGCTACCTTGATACTGAGAGGCAGACGGACAGTGATTGTGTCTCCGTCTCCATCGTGCCGTGGGGCACCCTTGTGTTTAACGGCGACCTGCTGCCGGCAGCGAGCGCCCGCAGCACGTACCTCGCAACGATTGCCGGGGCCGCGGGCGGCAAGGCTCCGTACGAGTACGCATGGGATAAGACGAAGCTCCCCGACGGGCTCAAGCTCTCCCGTACTTCGGGCGGCCTGGTGCTCTCTGGTGTTCCGTCCAAGACGGGCGTTTCCGCCTTTGATATCACGTGCACGGATGCCCGTGGCGAGGCCACGACCGCCCGCTTTGCGCTCGTTGTCCAGGCAAAGCACGTAATACTTACGTTTACGGATGGCGACTATACCTTTAATGGCGCACCGCAGACACCTGAAGTTTCCGGTGCCCCTAAGGTCTGCAAGGGCGACCTCAGGGTCTGGTACTTCGGTACCGGAAGCACGCAATATTCCTCGACGGAGGCCCCGACCGATGCCGGCACGTACCGCGCTGTCGTCACGCTGCGCAGCCACGGCTACATCGGTGCCGCTACCTGCCAGTTCGAGATCGCTCCGGCAAAGCTCAAGGTGAAGGTTGACGACGCTGAGCGCTTCGAGGGAGAGGCGAACCCAGCGTTTACCTCGAGCCTGGAGAGTGCGGTTGACACTTCGCGTGTGAAGGTCGAGTACTCCTGCAATGCCGATGAGAGCTCTCCTGCTGGCAAGTACCAGATCGGCGCGACGGTCACCGATCCGAATTTCGATGTCGAGGTCGTGCCTGGAACGCTGACGGTGAAAAAGAAGCGGAAGCCCGTCGATCCCGACCCGGTGGTTCCGGATCCGGACAATCCGGACCCCGATCAGCCTGATCCGGATCCTAACCCCGACCCGGATCCTAACCCCGACCCGGATCCTAACCCTGAACCTGATAATCCTGATCCGGGCCCCAAGCCGGATCCCGATAATCCCGACCCTGATAACCCCGAGCCCGATAACCCGGACAAGCCCGAGCGCTTTGAGGTGACGGCAAAGGCGGTCAACGGTTCGGTCGACAACGCTTCCGTCACCGTTGATGCGGGCGGCGACGTGACGCTCTCGGCGACGCCCGACGAGGGCTGCTACCTCGAGCTGGTGACGGTCGCGGAAGCCGGCTCGGACAAGGCCATCGATCTCGATATCTCCGACTATGAGGGCGGGGCGTACGAGGTCACGTTGAGTGGCGTCACCGCGTTGCAGGAGGTCACGTTCGAGTTCGTGAAGGCGGACGCTCCGAAGGTGATCGCCCAGCCGCAGGATGCGAGCGCCGACGAGAGCGATGCTGTCGTGCTCTCGGTTGCTGCCGAGGCGGGCAAGGGCGTCCTCGACCACGCGTCCTCGTCCACGGGTTCCGCCGCCGATGTCGAACTTTCCTATCAATGGTTCCACATGGTGGGCGGCGAGGCCGTGGCGCTTGAGGGCGAGACGGGGGAGTCGCTCCTCATCGAGGGCCTCGATGACGATTGCGCCGGCGAGTATTTCTGCCGCGTCACCCAGCGCTACCTTGGTACCGAGACGCAGGTGGAAAGCGATCGTGCCGTCGTTTCCGTTGTGCCCCGGGATGCCCTTGTGTTCAACGGCGGTCTGCTGCCGGTCGCACGTGCGCATAGCACGTATCGCGCGACGATTTCGGGCGCCGCGGGTGGCGAAGCTCCGTATGAGTACACGTGGGACGACGCTAAGCTCCCCGACGGGTTTAAGCTTACCCGCACAGCGGGCGGTTTGACGCTCTCGGGCGCCCCGTCCAAGGTCGGAGTGTCTACCTTTGACATCACGTGCAAGGACGCTCAGGGAAAGACCGTGACCGCGCACTTCGTTCTGGTCGTTCAGGCGAAGCGGGTCGAGCTCGCATTTGCAGGCGGCGACTTCGTCTATAGCGGTGACGCCCAGGCGCCCGAGGTCACGGGGGTTCCCAAGGCCTGTGAAGGTGACCTGAGGGTTAGGTATTACGGGACGGGCGGCGCGCATTATTCGTCGAGTGAGGCCCCGACCGATGCGGGCACGTATCGCGCCGTTGCCACGCTGCGAAGCAACGGGTATATCGGCGCCGCCTCGCGCAAGTTCAAGATTTCACCGGCGAAGCTTAAGGTAAAGGTCGACGATGTTGAACGCTTCGAGGGAGAGGCGAATCCCGCCTTTACCTCGAGCCTAAAGAGCTCGGCCGATACCTCGGGCGTGAAAGTCGAGTACTCCTGCGTCGCCGATGAGAGTTCCCCGGCGGGCGAGTACCAGATCGAGGCGACGGTCACCGACCCGAACTTCGATGTCACGGTTGAGCCCGGTACGCTGACGGTGAAGAAGCGGGAGCCTGTCGGCCCGGACCCGGTGGTTCCCGATCCGGACAAGCCCGATGGACCCGATCCGGACAAGCCGGACCCGGACCAGCCGGACAAGCCCGAGCCCGACCAGCCTGACCCGGGCAGGCCCGAGCCCGGCAAACCGGAGCCTGATCAGCCGGACAAGCCGGACCCGGATAACCCGGATAAGCCTGAGCCCGACAACCCGAGTAAGCCGGAGCCGGAAAAGCCCGGAACGCCCGATTCCGACCAGCCGGATTCAAAGGATCCGACAAAACCCGGTAGTTCGGATGACTCCGCAGCTGATAAGGCAAAGGCATCGGGCGCGGAAAACTCCGGCAAGAAGGAATCTTCCAAGTCGAGCGCTCAGCAGCTCGCCGACACGGGCGATCGTGCGCCATTGGCCGTCGCCGTCGCTGCAGGCGCCGTTGCGCTTGTCGCGCTGGGACTCGAGCTGCTGCGTCGCCGTCGCTCGGACGCGTAACGGCTCAAAAGGGGCGGCTAGATTGAAGCTTTGCGCGATTTAGCCTGCTAAAGCGTATATACTTGCGGGACGGGTCTTTTGCCCGTCCCGTTTTTGTTTTGACTCGAAAGGTGGTCCCATGGCTTCATCCGCTCCGCGCGGTCTGCGCTCCGACCATGTCGTCACCGTCGGCATCGCTCTGTTCTCGATGCTCTTTGGCGCCGGCAACCTCATTATTCCGCCGCTGCTGGCGCTGCAGGCAGGTTCCGCCACGCCGGTCGCCATGTTCGGCTTTCTGATTGCCGCCATCGGCCTGCCCGTCATGGGCTTTATCGCCGTGGCGCTTGCCGGAACGGCGCGCGAGCTTGCTGGCCGCGTGCACCCCAAGTTTGGCGAGTTCTTTGTCGCGGCGGTGTATCTGGCCATTGGCCCGTGCCTGGCCATTCCGCGTACGAGTTCCACGGCCTTCGAGATGCTGGTGCCGCTGTTGCCCGAGGGCGTCTCGCTCGGCACGGCGCGCCTGGTGTTTGCCGTCGGCTTCTTCGTCGTCGCGTTTGCGCTCACGCTGCGCCCGGGCGTCATCACACGCGTGCTCGGCCGCATTACGGGCCCCGCGCTCATTGCCCTTATCGTATTGGTCGTGGGTGCCGCCATGGTCTCGCCGCTGGGCCCCGCCGCCGCGCCGCAGGCTCCCTATGATGCCGGTGCTGCCGTGCAGGGCTTTTTGACCGGCTACCAGACCATGGACCTGCTCGCGTCGCTCGCCTTTGGCATCATCATCGCCGAGACCATCCACGAGCTGGGCGTTACCGATGACAAGCGCGTGGCCTTCGAGATTTCGCGCTCCGGCGTGATCGCCGGCGTGCTCATGGCCATCATCTACTGCGGCTTGGGACTTGCCGGTATGCAGCTCGGCACCGTGATGCCCGACGCTACCAACGGCGCCGCCATCCTCGCCCGTTCGGCCTCCATGCATTTTGGGCTTGCCGGCACGGTCGTGGTCTTCGCCATCTTCTTCCTCGCCTGCATGAACGTGTGCATCGGCCTCATCAGCTGCTGCTCGCGTTACTTCTGCGAGACGTATGTGGTCGAAGGGGGAGCGGAGGCCTCTGAGGAGGCCATGCGCCGTCCCTTTGCGGTTCTCGCCTTTGTGTTCGCAGCGTTTTCGTGCGTGCTCTCCAACGTGGGCCTCGACGTGATTCTTATGTTCTCGGTGCCCATGCTCAACGCCTTGTATCCCGTTGCCATCGTGCTGGTACTGATGGGCCTGGTGCACGGCTTTTGCGACGCTCATCCGCAGGTGTGGGTCTGGGTCGGCGGCGTTGTCGCTGTCCAGAGCGTGATCACCTCGGTTCGCGATGCGTTCTTTACGGGCGCGTGGCTGCCGTTCGATGCGCTGCCGCTGGCAGACATTGGAGCCGCGTGGGCGCCGGTTGCCGTGGTGGCGTTTGTGATCGGCCTGCTCCACAGTCGGTTTGTCGTACATTCGAGGAGCTAGGGTATCGTCGCTTGCACAGGCGGGGAGTCTCCCCTATAATTTCCTTCGCTTTGGGACACGCAAGGTTTAGACCTTAGCTGCTCAACACCTTCGGGACGTGGCGCAGTTTGGTAGCGCGCCTGCTTTGGGAGCAGGATGTCGCAGGTTCAAATCCTGTCGTCCCGACCATATCTTGCGGGCGTAGTTCAATGGTAGAACCCCAGCCTTCCAAGCTGATGACGCGGGTTCGATTCCCGTCGCCCGCTCCATAAGAATTGTTTTAACGGCTTTGGTTTCCTTTGGGGATCAGAGCTGTTTTCGTTTACGCGTCGGGCGACGGGAATCGAACCCGCCAGGGTGCGGAGCTGAGAAAATGCGTGAGCATTTCCAGCGCAGCACGCAAGGGCCGAAGGCCCGCAGCGAAGCAAATCCTTGGACTTCCCGTCGCCCGCTCCAAGCTATATAATCGCAGGCCAATATGCTAATTTGGCTCGCGTTTATTTTTTATACCGTCCGACCTCGCAGGGCAAATGAACCAGGAGCGTTTGTCCCGAATCGTAAGAAAGAAGTGATTTCCATGGCACAGAGTAAGGCAGAATACCCCACCTCCGATTGCCTGGCGCCCGCCGCGATCGAGGCGAAGACCGAGGCCGCAGGCGTTACCAAGGCCAACCTGCCGGTCTCGAAGGCCTTTTTGCTCGCCATGTTCGCCGGCGCGTTCATCGCCTTCGGCGGCCTGTTCTTCACGGTCTTTCTGAGCGATCCCACGCTTTGCTGGGGCGCCCAGCGCTTCGTGGGCGGTCTTGCTTTTTGCCTGGGACTGGTGCTCGTGCTCATTTGCGGCGCGGAACTGTTTACCGGCAACTCGCTTATGGTCTGCGCGCTTAAGAGCAAAAAGATCACGCTCGTCCAGATGCTCAAGGCTTGGGCTATTGTGTGGATCGGCAACTTTGCCGGCGCCCTGTTCGTTGTCTTTTTGATTTACATGGCAGCCATTTTCAAACTCAACGGCGAGGTCGTCGCCAACACCATGGTGAGTGTCGCCGCCGGTAAGGTTACGATCGGCGCCGTCACCATCTTCTTCCGCGGCATTCTGTGCAACATCTTTGTGTGCCTGGCCGTATGGATCGGTACCGCCGGCAAGACCGTGGTCGATAAGGCCGTGGGCATTCTGCTGCCCATTGCCGCCTTTGTGGCCTGCGGTTTTGAGCACTGCGTTGCCAACATGTACTTTTTGCCTATGGGCATTTTGATGCACTCCTGCGGCTATGGAGCCGATGTCGCCGGCGCCGATGCCCTCAATGCTGCCGGGTTGGCGCTCAACCTTACGGTCGCCACGCTGGGCAATATCGTGGGTGGCGCCCTGATCGTGGCGCTGGGCTACTGGTTTATCTACGCCAACAGGGAGGCCTAAGGACCCAAGACATAACCGACCAAAGAGGGACAGGTTTATTTGGCAGGTTTTGGACGAGGCGCTTCGACGTCTTGTCACGAGCTGCCATAATGGATCTGTCCCTTTTGCGTGCGCGCCGGTATTTTTTTGCCCGATGACGATCGCGGGGGACCAGCTATTTATTGAACATGTCGAAAGGCTTTTCATGAGCGACTGCGAATCCGTGTCTGCCGAGGTGCGCGGCCGCCTGCGTTCCATTCCCGCCGTTCACGAGTTGCTTGCCGAGTGGCCGGTCATGAAGGCTGCTGGCGATGCAGGCGACACGATGGTACGCGAGGCGATTGACGCCGAGCTCGATGCCGAGCGCGCGGCGATTCGCTCCGGCGCCCCTGCAAGGAACAAGCGCGAGCTCGCCTTGGCAATTGAGCAGCGGACCCATCGCCTGTCGCTGCCGACCCTGCGCCCTGCCGTCAACGCGACGGGCGTTGTGATTCACACCAATCTGGGCCGCGCTCCGCTCGCTCCCGCGGCGGTGCAGGCGGTGACCGATGTCGCCCGAGGCTACAGCACGCTTGAGTATGACGTCTCAATCTGCGCTCGCGGGGGCCGCAAGGAGCATGCCGCACGCCTGCTGCGCACGCTCACGGGGGCGCAGGACGCCTTGGTTGTCAACAACAATGCCGCCGCGGTGCTGCTGGTGCTTGCCGCGCACGCGGCTGGCAAAGAGGTCATCGTGAGCCGCGGCGAGCTTGTCGAGGTGGGCGGCAGCTTCCGCATCCCCGACATCATGGCGGCTTCGGGTGCCAAGCTTGTCGAGGTTGGCTCTACCAACCGCACACATCTGGACGATTATCGAAGCGCCATTACGCCCAACACGGCGATGATCTTGAAAGTTCATCCTTCTAATTACCGTATCGAGGGCTTCCACGAGGAGGTTTCCGCGGCGGAGCTTTCCGCGCTGGCGCATGAGCACGGGCTGTTGCTGTACGAGGATCAGGGCTCGGGCGCTTTGCTTGCAGACGGGGTGCTCGCCGATGCGGGGGAGAAGCCCACGTCCGCCTCGCTTTGCGCCTGCGTTGACGTCGTCTCGTGCTCGGGTGACAAGCTGCTCGGCGCCTCGCAGGCAGGCATTATTCTCGGCAGCGCCCAAGTAATCGCCGCCTGTGCCTCGCATCCTCTTATGCGCGCGCTTCGCCCTGGCAAGCTCACGCTCGCGGCGCTCGAGGCCACTTTGCGACTGTATGTGACCGGTCCCGACGCGGCGCATCGGGAGATCCCGGTACTCAACATGCTTTCCGGCGCGCCGGCTCCGCTCGAGCGCCAGGCCAAGCGCCTGCACGACCGCATGCTGCGCAAGCTTCGCGAGGCTCAGTGCGAGGAGGCCGTGGAGCTGCAGGTTGTCGAGGGCGCCTCTACTCCCGGCGGCGGATCGCTGCCGACTGTCGAGCTCCCTACATTTTGCGTTGCCGTCTGTCCCGTCGATGGGCGTCTATCCGCCGATGGCCTAAAGCGCGCTATGGTACAGGAGCCCGATACGCCGGTTGTGACACGCGTGCGCCACGACCAGGTGCTGTTTGACGTTCGCACGCTTTTGCACGACACCGACCTTGACCTGTGTGCGTCTGCGTTGGCGGATACCGTGCGGGCGGGTTTGCGTCGATGACTGCGCGTAAGCTTGTCGAGTGTCCCGTTGTCGTTGGAACAGCAGGACACGTCGACCACGGAAAGTCGGCCCTTATCGAGGCGCTGACCGGTAAAAATCCCGACCGTCTGGAGGTCGAGCGACGCCGAGGCATGACTACGGAGCTCGGCTTTGGCGAGCTCGAGCTTCCCAGCGGCAAGCTTGTCGGCCTGGTCGACGTGCCCGGGCATGCGCACTACCTGCGCGCGATGGTACAGGGTGCCACCGGCGTGGGCGTTGCGTTGCTGGTGGTTTCTGCCGTTGAGGGCGTGATGCCGCAGACGCGAGAGCACGTGTACGTGTTGGAGCTGTTGGGCGTGAGGCACCTCGTGGTGGCGCTCACGATGCGCGATCTGGCCGATGACGAGACGGCGGAGCTCGCCGAGCTCGACGTGATGGACTTCCTCAGCGATACCGTCTTTGCCGATGCGCCCGTGGTGCCTGTTTCCTCGCGCACGGGCGTGGGCATCGAGGACGTTCGCCTTGCCCTCGATGCCGCCATCGACTCTTTCCTGGCCGATGCCGCATCCCGCCCGGTGCGCCCCGGTCTGGCCCCGCGCCTGCCCATCGACCGCTGCTTCACCATCAAGGGATCCGGGACGGTCGTCACGGGCACGCTTCACGATGCCCCCGTAGCGGTGGGCGACGAGCTCGTCTCATGTCCCGCGGGCGTGTGCTGCCGCGTGCGCGCGATTCAGGTGCATGGTGATACTCCTCGGGCGTTGCCCGGACAGCGCGCGGCGCTCAACATCGTGGGCGACGGTGCGGGCGACCTTCCGCGTGGCGAGGTCCTCTGCGGGTCTGGTGCCGAGGGCTCGACGCTCAGGCTCATCGCCCGCTTCACGTATCTGGGGCGCGAGGGCACCAAGCCCGCGCCCTTCGAGTCCGGTACGCGCGTGCATGTGATGGCGGGCACGGCGGAGGTCCTCGGCCGAATCATGCTCATGGAGGGTGAGGGTCCTATTGAGGCTGGCGAGACCCGCATCGTGCAGGTCCGTCTGGAGGAGCGCCTTCCCGTGCGATCGGGCGACGGCCTCATTGTGCTCGCGTTCTCGCCGGTGGTGCTTATCGGCGGCGGTCGTGTTCTTCTTTCGCGGTGTCGCCGCTCGCGCGTCCTCTCCGCGGGCGAGTGCGCGCTGCTCGGGGCCCTGGATGCCGACGACCGCGCCGCCGCCGCCGTTGCCGCATGGTTGGGGCTGCAGCGCCTGCCCGTGCCTGCCGCGGCCGCAGCCCGTGCTCTCGATCTTTCGGGTGCCGAGGCGGCTGCGCTCCTGCACGGGGCGGTTTCCTCGGGTGACGCCGTGGCGCTTCGTGCCGAGCGCTCGACCGAGGAGCTCTATGCCGCCCCCGCTGTGCTCGATGCCGCCCTCGCCACGCTCTCCGTCACGCTGGCCGCCATGCACGGGGCCGCGCCCAAGCAGACGGGTTTCACGCCGGGCGAGGTCGCGCATGCCGCCTGGCCGACAGCGGGCGAAGACGTCGCGTCCGCGCTCGTTCTCGAGGGCTGTGCGCGCGGCGTGTGCACCGTCGACGGTGCCGAGGTGTTCGACCCGCACTCTGCCGCTGCGGCGATACGTGTGGTGCGCGAGGCGAGCCAGCGCATCGTGGCCGCCCTCGACGAGGCGGGTCTCGGTGCGGCGACGCTGCCCGAGGTGGGTGAGCGTCTGCAGCTCGATCGCGACACCATGACGCGTGCCCTGCGCGAGCTTTCGCTCAACCGCGCGATCGTTAAGATCGAACGCGACGTTGCCCTGTCCGCCGCCGCGGATGCTCATGCGCACGAGCTTGTTGCCGCCGCTATCGAGGCTGCCGGCGGTGCTGCCACCACGAGCGTGCTGCGTGAGGCCCTGGGCGTGTCGCGCAAGCGTGCCATCAGCATCCTGGAGCATCTGGATGCGGTGCGTTTTACGGTGCTCGACAAAGAGGCCGGCGGCCTCAGATCGCTTCGCTAGGGGCCGCCGTATCACTGTCCGCCACAAAACCTGCCTATCTACTACGTTTAAGTGACTACCCTCGACCATTTCAAAAACCGCAAAAACAAAACCGCAGGTAGACGGCTTGCCGATGCTACGAAAAAGCGGGTATGGTCAACCCCTGCAGGTTAAACATAGTAGATGGGCCGTTTTCGTGGCGCGACACTGTGCGTTTGGTAAAATACCGCCACGTTTGGGAACGGATGGGCTCCGGTGGGCCCCGCGGTCCTCAAAACCGTTGTGAGGCGTGCAAAACGTCTTGGATGTGTTCGATTCACATACGTTCCCGCCAACGCATCCTGCCAACCACCACAAAGGTGCCTGTCCTCTTTGTGGTGGTATGGACCATGTGGACGAAACAGCTTCGAAACACGCGATTTGTACGTCGGGTGCTAAAAAACGCTTCTACCTGCATCGTAATCAAAACGAAACATCTGCTCGTCGGCTTATGCGAAACTTTGCTGCAACAGTGCGATATTATCCATACTCGATAAAGCTCGCGGCGCATGGGGCGCCGCGAACGACACCTTTCTTTTCCATCAATTGGAGGAAGCATGAGCTACACGCAGAAAGTTCTCGACGAGCTCAAGGCCCGCTATCCCGAGCAGCCTGAGTTCATCCAGGCCGCGACCGAGATCCTCGGCACCATCCAGCCGGCGCTCGACGCCCATCCCGAGTACGAGGAGGCCGCCCTGCTTGAGCGCCTCGTCGAGCCCGAGCGCATCGTTATGTTCCGTGTCCCCTGGGTCGATGACCAGGGCAAGGTCCAGGTCAACCGCGGCTACCGCGTCGAGTTCAACTCTGCCATTGGACCCTACAAGGGCGGCCTGCGCTTTAACCCGACGGTCACCCTTGGCATGCTCAAGTTCCTGGGCTTGGAGCAGATCCTCAAGAACAGCCTGACCACCCTTCCCATGGGCGGCGGCAAGGGCGGCTCCGACTTTGACCCCAAGGGCAAGTCCAACAACGAGATAATGCACTTCTGCCAGTCCTTCATGACCGAGCTCTATCGCCATATTGGCCCCAACACCGACGTTCCCGCCGGCGACCTGGGCGTTGGCGGCCGCGAGGTTGCCTACATGTTCGGTCAGTACAAGCGCCTGACCAACGAGTGGACCGGCGTCCTTACCGGCAAGGGCCTCTCCTTTGGCGGCTCGCTCGCCCGTACCGAGGCCACCGGCTACGGTCTGGTCTACTTTGTGGACGAGTACCTCAAGAGCCGCGGTGAGTCCTTCGAGGGCAAGAACGTCGTCGTTCACGGCTCCGGTAACGTCGCCATCTACGCGGTCCAGAAGGTCGCCCAGCTCGGCGGCAAGGTGCTGGCCTGCTCCGACACCCACGGCTGGGTCGAGGACCCCGACGGCATCGACTACACCGTGCTCGAGCATGTCTATAACAAGAAGCGCTCTGGCCACGACAAGGGCATCACGCTCGCCATGTACGTTGACGAGAAGCCCGGTGCCGTGTGGCACGAGGGCGACGGCCGCGGCGTGTGGCAGCTGCCCTGCGACATCGCGCTGCCCTGCGCTCGCGAGAACACGCTGCTGCTCGAGGACGCCCAGGCGCTCGTCGCCAATGGCTGCAAGGTGGTCGGCGAGGGCGCGAACATGCCCACGACCATCGAGGCCACGACCTACTTCCAGGAGAACGGCGTCGCCTTTATGCCCGGTAAGGCTGCCAACGCCGGCGGCGTGCTCGTGTCCGGCCTCGAGATGAGCCAGAACGCCGAGCACCTGTCCTGGACCTTCGAGGAGGTCGACGGCAGGCTCGAGCAGCTCATGCGCGGCATGTTCCACAACGTGGACGACACCGCCAAGGAGTATGGCCAGGAGGGCAACTTTGTCATGGGCGCCAACATCGCCGGCTTCCTGAAGGTCGCCGACGCCATGATGGCCCAGGGCGTCTGCTAAATCCAGCTTGACATAGCTCCGCACAGCACCAGCTGATGCGCCTAAGGCTCCCGGCAATTCCTGCCGGGAGCCTTTTTCTATGGTGGTGAGGGTCGTGCGCCCTCGTTTGGTACACTTAGGGGTACTGGACAAGTAAAGAGATGGGGGAGAACGTGCTCAAGTTCGGTACCTACGTCCGTGTTGGAAACGCGGCCGAAGCCTATGAGCTCTTGCAGAAGAACCGCAACAATAAGATTGTGGGCGGCGGCATCTGGATGCGCCTGGGTTCGCGTCGTGTGGCGACGGCGATTGACCTTTCGGCCTGCGGACTCGATCAGATCGAGGAGACCGAGACCGAGTTTCGCATCGGTGCCATGTGCACCCTGCGCCAGCTCGAGCGTCATGCCGGGCTCAACGCGCTTGTCAATAATGTCTTCGAGTTCGCCGTCCACGACATCGTGGGCGTGCAGCTGCGCAATACCGCCACGGTGGGCGGCAGCATCTACGGCCGCTTTGGCTTCTCGGACGTGCTTTCGGCCTTTTTGGCGCTCGATTCGTATGTTGAGCTGACGGGTGCCGGCCGCGTGCCGCTTGCCGAGTTCGTGGATATGGGCTACGTGCGCGACGTGATCGAGCGCGTCGTGGTCGTCAAGCACGACTACCGCGCGAGCTATGAGGCCGTGCGCAAGGCCGCGACCGACTTCCCCTCCTTAAACGTTACCGCCGCCTGGTGGGACAACAGCTGGCATGTTACCGTGGGCGCTCGTCCGCTGCGCGCGACCCTGCTGCAGGGCGAGGCATGTGGTCTTACCGCCGAGCAGCCTTCCGAGGACGAGCTGCGCGCCCTGGCCGCATCCGTGCGCGCGCTTAGCTACGGCACTAACCTGTGGGGCTCGGCCGAGTACCGCCGTCGCATCTCGGCACCGCTTGCCGTCCAGGCCGTGCGCCGCGCCGCCGGCATCGAGCTTTCGGCCGCGCTTGCCCGCGAGCTCGAGGGCGTGCAGATCCCTAAGTTTGCCACGGACGAGTATTCCTGCCGCCGCGTGCCCGGCGTCGATTCTAGCGAGGTGCGCTAATGGCTGCCAAACTCATCGATCTTTCCTTTACGCTCAATGGCCGCAAGGTCAAGGTTCAGATTGCCCCCGACACCATGCTCTTTGCGCTGCTGCGCGAGCAGGGTTGCGCGTCGGTGCGCTGCGCCTGCGAAACCACCAACTGCGGTCTGTGCACGGTGTGGCTCGACGGCGACCCGGTGCTGAGCTGCTCGGTTCCCGCCGCGCGCGTCGAGGGCCATACCATCACCACGCTCGAGGGCCTTAAGGCCGAGTCCGAGGCGCTTGCCCGCGCTATGGCTGCCGAAGGCGCCGAGCAGTGCGGTTTTTGCGCCCCCGGCCTCATCATGAACGTGCTGGCGCTCGCCCGCGCCGCCAAGGAGGACCCGAGCCTCGTCGCCACGCGCGAGGAACTCTCGCGCCAGCTCGCCGGTAACCTGTGCCGTTGCAGCGGCTACGAGAGCCAACTGCGCGCCATCGTCCGCTTCCTCAACGAGTCTGGCGTACAGGTGGGCTTTGAGATGCCCGAGCTGCCGGTCAACGATACCAGCTGCGACGGCGTCACCTACAAGCAGATCACCCACAAGCAGCCCAAGAAGGACTCGAAGGCCCTGCTCGAGGGCCGTCCCGTCTACACGGGCGATATGGTGCCCGCCGGCGCGCTCATCGTCAAACTCAAGCGCAGCCCCTATGCCCGCGCCAAGATCCGCTCCATCGACACCTCGCGCGCCCTGAAGGTGCCGGGCGTCGTGGGCGTCTACACCTACGAGGACGTGCCCAAACGCCGCTTTACCATTGCCGGCCAGAGCTATCCGCAGCCGAGTCCCTACGACCGCTTGATTCTCGAGAACCTCGTGCGCTATCAAAACGAGGAGGTGGCGATCGTCGCCGCCGAGACCGAGGAGGCCGCCGACAAGGCACTCAAGCTCATCAAGGTCGACTACGAGGTGCTCGAGCCCCTGCTCGACTTTACCCAGGCACTCGATAACGACATCGTGGTCCACCCCGAGGGCGACGTCACCTTTATGTTCCCGCAGGGCGGCGACGTTGCTCGCAACCTGGTGTGCAGCGGTACCAGCGATTATGGCGATCTGGACGAGGCGTTCGCCCAGAGCGACATTGTCTTTGAGCGCACTTACACTAGCCAGGCCACGCAGACCGCGCCCATGGAGACCTTCCGTGCCTTCGCGACGACCGACGCATTCGGCCGCATCTCGGTGACCACCTCTACGCAGGTGCCCTTCCACGTGCGCCGCATGGTTGCGCAGTCGCTCGACATTCCGCAGTCGCAGGTGCAGGTTATTAAGCCCCGCATCGGCGGCGGCTTTGGCTCCAAGCAGACGGGCTGCTGCGAGATCTTCGTGGCGTTCGTCACCCAGCAGACCGGCCGTCCGAGCTATTGCTGCTACACCCGCGAGGAGACCATCACCGCGGGCAACTCGCGCCACCAGATGCAGATGACCGTTAAGCTGGGCGCCATGAACGACGGCACCATCACTGCCATCGACCTGCACACGCTGTCCAACGCCGGCGCGTATGGCGAGCACGCCACCACGACGATCGGCCTCTCGGGCCACAAGAGCCTGCCGATTTACAACCATGTGAAGGCGAGCCGATTTAGCTGGGACGCCGTCTACACCAACACCAACCGCGGCGGCGCGTATCGCGGCTACGGTGCCACCCAGGGCCAGTTTGCCGTGGAGAGCGCCGTCAACGAGCTCGCCGACATGCTGCACATGGACCCCGCCGATCTGCGCCTTAAGAACATCGTGCGCGAGGGCGAGATCATGCCGCAGTACTACAACGAGAAGCTCAACGCCTGCGCGCTCGACCGCTGCCTGCTGCGCGCGATGGACATGATCGGCTGGCGCGACAAGCCGCTGGCCGTCGACCTGGGCGACCGCGTGCGCGCCTTGGGTTGCGCGCTCACCATGCAGGGCTCGGGCATCTCCAACGTGGACATCGCCGGCATCGACATGCGCTTGGAAGAGGATGGCTTCATTACCATCGGCACCGGCGCCACCGATAACGGCATGGGCGTCGACACGATCCTGGCGCAGATTGCCGCCGAGGAGCTGGGCGTGGAGAGCTCGCTCATCGTGGTACGCGGCGTGGACACCGATGTGTCGCCGTTCGACGCTGGCTCGTACGCGAGCTCGGGTACGTACGTGACGGGCCTTGCCGCCAAGAACGCCGCGACCGAGCTGCGTGAGAAGATCTGCGCCAAGGCCGCCCAGATGTGGGACGTGGACGCCGTCGACGTGGTCTTCGACGGCCAGTACGTGCGCCTGTCCGACGAGCGTGCCGCTCGCGAGCAGAACCGCTACCTCACGCTGCGCGAATTTGCCAACCTATGCGTCAAGAACATCGCGGGCGGCGACGCGCTGACCTCGCACGCCTCTGCCTGCCCGCCCGTTTCGCCCCCGCCGTTTATGGCCGGCATTGCCGAGGTCGAGGTCGACAAGGCCACCGGCAAGGTGACCGTGGTGGACTACGCGGCGGCCGTCGACTGCGGCACCGTGATCAACGAGGCGCTCGCGCGCGTCCAGGCCGAGGGCGGCATTGCCCAGGGTATCGGTCATGCGCTCTACGAGATCGTCGAGCACGACGACCGTGGCCGCCTGCGCACCGGCAACTTTATGAGCTACAAGCTGCCCACGCGCCTGGATATCGGCAGCATTCGCGTGGCCTTTGAGCCGAGCTACGAGCCGACGGGTCCGTTTGGCGCCAAGTCGATCGGCGAGGTCGTCATCAACACGCCGCTCGCCGCCGTGGCCTCGGCCGTCGCACACGCCACCGGCCACCAGGTGCGCTCGCTGCCCATCACACCGGAGAAGGCTCTGCTGGGGGAGTAGCGGGTCATCTAACAAGTCGTAGTTGGCGGGACGGGACAACTCGCCCCGCCTTTTGCACTCGTGGTGAGGTCGTGAGCCTGTAAAACGTGTGCGTGCGCTTGTCGTTCGTATCTGCTATCATTCCTAGTCTGTGCGCTCATGCGGGCGTGGCGGAATTGGTAGACGCGCCAGATTTAGGTTCTGGTGGGATTCCCGTGAAGGTTCGAGTCCTTTCGCCCGCACCAACGCATCTGCGTCGGCTTCGGCCGTCGCGACTCTTTGTTGCATAAAGGTACCAGCACCTCAGATAAGCTGGGCAGTATGAGGAGGAACGTGTTGAACATCACCGCTTCTGACGTCAAGGACGCCAAGCTCACCGCTACGGTCACCATCCCGGCCGCCGACGTCGACGCCGCGATCAAGAAGGCCTACAAGGATACCGCCAAGAAGTACCGCTTCCCGGGCTTCCGTGCCGGTAAGGCTCCCCGTCCGGTCATCGACTCCGCTCTTGGTGCCGAGGCTACCCTCGCTCAGGCCACCAACGACCTGATCGCCGCCAACGAGCCCGCCGTCCTCAACGAGCTGGACATCGTCCCCACCAAGAACGGTGACTACAAGGAGCTCGACCTCGCCAAGGATCACGAGGACTACACCTACACCGTCGAGTTCTCTCTGCGTCCTGCTGCTGAGCTCTCCTCCTTCGACGCTGTCGAGATCGAGATGCCTCCCGCGGAGGTCACCGAGTCCGAGATCAACAACCAGGTCGAGATGCTTCTCAACTACCGTGCCACCTTCGAGGACGTCGAGGGTCGCGCCGTCGAGGCCGAGGACTACGTCACCGTCGACCTCAAGGCCGTCGAGAACGCCGATAACTTCGCCGCCGAGGGCCGTATGCTCATCGCCGGTAGCGACAGCAACCCCGCCGAGTTCAACGAGGCTCTGATCGGCGCCAACGTTGACGACGTCAAGTCCGTCACCTGGACCGACGAGGCCGAGGAGGGCGAGGAGGCCGAGACCCACACCGTCGAGGTCACCGTCAAGGGCATCAAGGTCCGCAACACCCCCGAGCTCACCGACGAGCTCGTCAAGTCCGACTTTGGCTTCGACAGCATCGACGCTATGCGCGACGCCATCAAGATCGAGATCGAGCAGGACAAGGCTTCCCGCCTCCCGGCCGAGAAGGAGAACCGTTGCGTCTCCGCTCTCGCCGAGCGCCTGCAGCTCGACGAGATGGATGCCGACTACGAGCAGTCCGTCTTTGAGGAGCTTGGCCAGAACTTCCTGTCCAACCTCGCTGCCCGCGGCATGACGCTGGACACCTGGCTGCCCGCTTCCGGCCTGACCATGGAGCAGTTCATCGGCGACCTGCACAAGCAGGCCAACGACGTTGCCCGTGAGTCCCTGGCGCTCGACGCCCTCGCCCGTGAGCTCAAGATTGAGGTCACCGAGGACGACATCAACGCCGAGTTCGAGAAGGCCGGCGTCAAGGACGTCGAGGCTTCCAAGGCCGAGTTCATCGCCGATGGCCGCATGCCTGCCGTCCGCGAGTCCATCCGTCGCTCCAAGGCCGTCGACCACCTGGTCGAGAACGCCAAGGTGACCGAGGTCGACGAGACCGCCAAGGACGCCGAGTAATTCTCGCCACCTTGCCCACGAGCGCATGCATGCGCCCGTGATGGGGTAAAGTTATAAGCCGATTATCCGGTTGCTTCGTACGGTGCCAGCCAATGCATAGCATGCGGGCACCGTACGTTTATCTAGAACCAATTTGGTCCGCAAGAGAGAAATGGAGATGCGTATGATCGCTAAGTTCGATTCCGCACTCGTGCCATACGTTATCGAGCAGACGCCGCGCGGCGAGCGCAGCTACGATATCTATTCGCGCCTGCTCAACGATCGCATCATCTTCTTGGGCGAGGAGATCAACTCCGTCAGCGCCAACCTGGTCGTTGCCCAGCTACTGCATCTTGAGAGCCAGGATGCCGAGAAGGATATCTCGCTCTACATCAATTCGCCCGGTGGCGAGGTTTACTCCGGCCTGGCGATTCTTGACACCATGAACTTCATCAAGCCGCAGGTCTCCACCATCTGCGTCGGTATGGCCGCGTCCATGGCCGCCGTGCTGCTTTCGGCCGGTGCTAAGGGCAAGCGCTTCTGCCTGCCGCACTCCAAAGTCATGATTCACCAGCCCAGCGGCGGTGCCCAGGGTCAGCAGACCGAGATTGAGATTGTGGCCGAGGAGATCAAGAAGACCCGCCGCGAGCTCAACCAGATCTTGTCCGATGCCTCGGGCCAGCCCATCGAGAAGGTCCAGGCCGATACCGAGCGCGACAACTACCTGACCGCCGCCGAGGCCCTCGACTACGGCCTGATCGACCGTATCGTTACCTCGCGCGATCTCGCCGCGAAGGACGCCTAGGATGGCAGGTAACATGCAGGACAACTTTGACGAGAACGGCAACCCCATCCGCTGCTCCTTTTGCGGAAAAGAGCAGGGCCAGGTCCGTCGCCTCGTAAAGGGCCCGACCAACATCTTTATCTGTGACGAGTGCGTCGCCGCCTGCTCCGAGATTCTGGAGGAGTCGCTGGCTTCGGACTTTATGGACGCTGCCCGCAATGGCAAGCTGCCGGGCTTCCTCAATGACCACGGCCAGGCTGCCGGGCAGCCCGCTGTGGACCCCGAGACCGGGGGCTTTGAGCTCGAGGACGACCGCCAGGTCATCACGCACGTGCCGACGCCGCACGAGATCTATGACGAGCTTTCGGCTTATGTCATGGGCCAAGAGGACGCCAAGCGCGCCATGTCGGTTGCCGTGTACAACCACTATCGTCGCGTGATCGAGGGCGGTGCTGCGCTTTCGGCCTTTGACGACGGTTTGGACTCGCAGCTTGACGATGACATGGACGAGGTGGAGCTCGCCAAGTCCAACATCCTGCTGCTCGGTCCCACCGGTACCGGCAAGACCCTGTTGGCCCAGACGCTCGCGCGCATCCTCGAGGTGCCGTTTGCCATCGCCGATGCCACCGCGCTCACCGAGGCTGGTTACGTTGGCGAGGACGTGGAGAACATCCTGCTCAAGCTCATCAATGCTGCCGATGGCGACATTGAGCGCGCTCAGGTGGGCATTATCTACGTGGACGAGATTGACAAGATTGCCCGCAAGGCCGAGAACCTCTCCATTACCCGCGATGTCTCGGGCGAGGGTGTGCAGCAGGCGCTGCTTAAGATTCTTGAGGGCACGGTGGCCAGCGTTCCGCCTACCGGTGGCCGCAAGCATCCCCAGCAGGAGCTGCTGCAGATCGACACGACTAACATCCTGTTTATCTGCGGCGGTGCCTTTGTGGGTCTGGACAAGATCATCGCCGACCGCGTGGGCAACAAGGGCGTGGGCTTTAACTCCGAGATCGCCGGCCCCACCTCGGTCGACGAGAACGACCTGCTGCGTCAGGTGCTCCCGCAGGACCTCAACGCCTTTGGCATGATCCCCGAGTTCGTGGGCCGTACGCCCGTTGTCACCCAGACGCAGGCGCTCGACGAGGACGACCTGGTGTCGATTCTGACCGAGCCCAAGAACGCCGTGGTGCGTCAGTACCGCAAGATGTTCCAGCTCGAGGACGTTGAGCTTGAGTTTGAGGCCGCGGCCCTTCACGAGATCGCCCGTATGGCGCTCGCCCGCAAGACCGGCGCCCGCGGCCTGCGCGCCATCTGCGAGGACGTGCTGCAGCAGACGATGTTCGACCTGCCCAGTGAGGAAGGCGTCACCAAGGTCGTCGTAACCGAAGCCTCCGTAAAGGGCGAAGAGCAGCCCCAGCGCATCTACGGCTAAAACCTGTCAAAACGTTTTTGTCGATAGCCTCCGACCACCCGCGGTCGGAGGCTATTTTATATATACGCAATAACCCCAACTACCTGTGCTATTCTGTGTGTTTGTTTAAGCCTCGGCAAAGTCAATTCAGACTGAAGTAATCGATACCTAAGGGGAGGAATGTAGGCCCGATTTTCGTAGATTCCGCACGAGCCGAAGACCACTTAATGTGGTCTTCGAGCGAGCCCAGGACCTGACCGAGCGAAAATCGGGCCTACATTCCTCCCCGACGGGCAAGGGAGAGATATATGGAAGAGATGCCCAAGAACTACGATCCGTCGACCAACGAGCCGGCGATCCTGCAGAAGTGGCTCGACGGCGGCTACTACAAGCGCCGTGAGGGCGTGGGCGACTGCACCGTCACCATTCCGCCTCCCAACGTGACCGGCAAGCTCCACATGGGTCACGCCACCGACGACTCCATCCAGGACGCCATCATCCGTATGGCCCGCATGCGCGGCAAGTCCACGCGCTGGGTGCTGGGTACCGACCACGCCGGTATCGCCACGCAGACCAAGGTCGACAAAAAGCTCAAGAGCGAGGGCATCAGCCGCCTGGAGATTGGTCGCGACAAGTTTGTCGACGCCTGCTGGGATTGGACCCACGAGTACGGCGGCATCATCGTCGAGCAGATCAAGCGCATGGGCTGCTCCGTTGACTTCGACAACGAGCGCTTCACCATGGACGAGGACTATGCCCAGGCTGTGCGCAAGGTCTTCTGCGATTGGTACCACGACGGCCTGATCTATCGCGGCAAGCGCATCGTCAACTGGTGCCCCAATTGCACTACCGCTATCTCGGACGACGAGGCCGAGTACAAGGACGAGAAGGGCCACCTGTGGCACCTGCGCTACCCGCTGACCGAGCCGGTCAACGGCCAGGACTACATTGTCGTCGCCACCACGCGCCCCGAGACCATGCTCGGCGACACGGGCGTCGCCGTCTCCCCGAAGGATCCCGAGAAGGCCGCCTTCGTGGGTAAGACCGTCAAGCTCCCCATCGTCGACCGCGAGATTCCCATCTTTGAGGATTGGCATGTCGACGCCAACTTTGGTTCCGGTTTTGTCAAGGTCACCCCGGCCCACGACCCCAACGATTACGCCATGGGTCAGGCTCACGACCTGCCGCAGATCAATATCTTTGATGAGCACGCGGTGGTCGTCGAGGGCTACGGCGAGTTTACCGGCATGAACCGCGACGAGTGCCGCGAGGCCGTTGTCAAGTGGTTCGACGAGCACGGCCTGCTCGATCACGTCGAGGACCACGACCACTCCGTCATGCACTGCTACCGTTGCGACGCCGCGCTTGAGCCGTGGCTGTCCGAGCAGTGGTTTGTGGCCGTCGACAAGCTCAAGGGACCGGCGCTCGACGCCGTCAACTCCGGCAAGGTCACCTTCCATCCCGCGCGCTGGACGCAGACCTACACCACCTGGATGGAGAACCTTAAGGATTGGTGCATCAGCCGTCAGCTGTGGTGGGGCCACCGCATCCCCGTGTTCTACTGCGAGGACTGCGGTTGGGAGGACGCCCTCACCGAGGACACCGACGTGTGCCCCAAGTGTGGCGGCCATCACGTGCATCAGGACGAGAACGTGCTGGACACCTGGTTCAGCTCGCAGCTGTGGACCTTCGCCACGCAGGGCTGGCCGCAAAAGCCGGAGCTGCTCGAGGGCCATCACCCCACGACGGCGCTCGTCACCGCGCGCGACATCATCGCGCTGTGGGTCGCCCGCATGGTCATGAGCTCGCTGTATTTCCTGGACGAGGTGCCGTTTAAGGACGTCGTCATCTACCCGACGATTCTTGCCAAGGACGGCAGCCGCATGTCCAAGTCCAAGGGCAACGGCGTTGACCCGATGGACCTCATTGGCATGTACGGCGCCGACGCCATGCGCTTCAACTTGCTCACGCTGTGCACCAACAACCAGGACGTCAAGTTCGACGCGAACATCGACAAGAAGACCAAGAAGCTCATTGACAGCCCGCGCACCGAGCAGGCCAAGTCGTTTGTGACCAAGATCTGGAACGCCAGCCGCTTCCTGCTCATGAACATGGAGGGCTACACGCCCGGCGAGCCCGTCGTGGAGACGCCGGCCGACGCCTGGATGTTCAGCCGCCTGGCCAAGGCCGTGAAGATGGTCACCGAGGGTATCGAGAACTACACCTTTGGCGACATGGCCCGCGGCGTGCAGCAGTTCTTCTGGAACGAGGTCTGCGACTGGTACGTCGAGGTCACCAAGGCCCGCCTGAAGGGCGAGGGCCGTCTGCAGGCTCAGCGCAACCTGATCTTTGTGCTCGATACCTCCATTCGTCTGATGCACCCGCTCATGCCGTTTGTCACCGAGGAGATCTGGGACAACATGCCGGCGAGCGTGCTCGACCTGGACGCCGAGGGCAACGTGGACCGCGCCGAGGCGCTCATGATCGCCAAGTGGCCCGAGCCCGCCGACTACGCCAAGTACGTCGACGAGCCCGCCGAGCGCGCGTTTGAGCTGTGCCGTGCCGTCGTGTCTGCCGCCCGTGCCACCCGTTCGCGTTATCGCTTAAGCCCCAAGGCGGAGCTCGACGTTGTCGTGCGCGCCGGCGCCGAGGATATCGAGAAGCTCGAGAGCCTGCGCTCCACGATTGAGCCGCTGGCCAACACGGCTTCGCTGGTTATGGGCACTGACGTTGAGAAGCCGGCCGCGAGCATTGCCGTGGTCGACAGCGGCGTCGAGGTCTTTGTGGTGCTCGAGGGCAAGGTTGACCTTTCGGCCGAGAAGGCACGTCTGGAGAAGGAGATCGCCGCGGCCCAGAAGGAGCTTGCCGGCTGCGAGAAGACGCTGGCCAACGAGGGCTTTGTGGCCAAGGCCGCGCCCGCGGTGGTCCAGAAGAAGAGGGACCGTGCAGCTGAGCTCAAGGAGATCCTGGCGGCTTTGACTGCTCAGGTTGCTGACTTCTCGTAAGGTTTACTCGGGGGCGCGTCCCGACGCTTTGCTCGCTACTGCGGACACCTATTCCGCCGTTCTAACGAACGGCGGCTGACTCGACGCTGCAAACGCCTCTGATGGCCAATCTGCCGTTCAACTTCGGGCGCATGGGCATAAGCCCTATGTGCCCTTGTTTCACGGCACCTTGGCTCATCAGAGGCGTTTTCGCTGACTATCCTCAACCTATACTGTTTTATTTTTCTATGAATGGCGGTTTTAAAAATGCCTAAGCGTTCTGGCTTGTATACCGTTCCTTTTGAGTTTGATTTGCTTTCATTTGATGAGGCTGTTGGGCTGGCTGCTGATACGGGGCGGATTTCTGGGGATGCTGGGCCTCTGCTTGAGACGGTTGTCGATATGCTTGATGAGCTGGGACGTCCGGACGAGTATTTCGATTGCATTCAGGTCGCCGGTACCAATGGCAAGACTTCGACTACGCGTTTTTCGGCTGCCATTCTTCATGGTGAGGGGCTCAAGACCGCGCTGTATACGTCGCCACAGCTGGTACGCTATCCCGAGCGCATGGAAGTCGATGGATGCGTCGTGAGCGATGAGGCATTCGCCCGTGGCGTTTCGGCCGCTGTTGAGGCGGGGCATCGAGTGAATGCCCGTCGTGTGGCGGCGGGGGAGCGCGCCTATACCATCACGCCGTTTGACCTTTTGACGGCTGCTGCACTTGTGGTGTTTGCCGAGGCCGCGGTGGATGTTGCCGTGCTCGAGGTTGGCATGGGCGGGCGTTGGGACGCCACGAGCGCGACCGATCCCGTCGCCGTTGCCATTACGGGCATTGGGCTCGATCACACACGTATTTTGGGCGATACGCTCGAGGCCATTGCGGGGGAGAAGGCTGCGGTCATTAAGCCCGGACGCCTGGTTGTACTGGGCGAGGGCACGCATGAGGCGAGCGTTCAGCGCGTGATGGATGCCCGTTGTCGCGAGTGCGGCGTCGTGCCGCTGGTGGTGAACCATGCCACGACCAAGGTGCCGGCGCATGTGGGCGATACGGTTGAGTTTAGCTGCACTACGCCGCGTGCGATTTATACGTCGAGCATGGTCAAGCCGGCGTATCAGCCGCAGAATGCTGCGTGCGCGATTATGCTTTGCGAGGGGTATCTGGCTCGCGAGCTCGATCATGACAAGCTCGATGTGTCGCTTGTGGGCTGCCCCACGCCGGGCCGATTTGATGTGCTGGGAACTGATCCGCTCAAGCTGATCGACGCCTGCCATAACCCTCAGAGCTGCGAGAACTTTGTGAGCGCGCTGGACGAGATCGATCCGTGCGTAGAGAATCGCCCCACGCTGCTGTGCGCTGCGCTGGCCGACAAGGACGTGGCGGGTATCGTTGACGTACTGATCCCGGCCTTCCCGCGCGTGGTTGTGACCCAGACCGATTCCGACCGCGCCCTGTCGGCAGAGGAGCTTGCCGCACTTGTGGACGCCGACAAGCTCGCGGGCGTGTATCCGAGCGTGTCCGAGGCCCTCGCTGCCTTCGATGCCGCGGGCGAGCCCTTCGTAGCAGCCGGTACCATCACCCTAGCCGGCGAAGTAGCGGGGCTGCTCCGTTAACCCATCCCCTCATCAGTTGCGGTGAAATACGGACTGTTTTACAAGCCAGAAGCCTCAAACAGTCCGTATATCACCGCAACTCAAAAGCAGTCAATTTGGGACGGGGCTTTTTGGCTGCCCTGCGCCTCGAGTTGACTTGCTCGCCACGAAATGGCCCTATTTACTACGTTTGACCGGTAACCCTCGACCATACAGAGAATTGCGAAATCAAAACCGCAGGTAGATGGCTCGCCATTTTTCAAAAAAGACCCGCATGGTCGACTCATGCGGGTTAAACGTAGTAGATAGGCCGTTTTCGTGGCGCGGCGTTTGCAAGATGTGTCAAAGGGGCTCTCCCTTTGACACATTGCCTAGTCTAGGCGGACCGGATCGTGGGGGTAGGCGTTGAGAATCTCGACGCCGTTCTCGGTCACCAGGGCCAGGTCCTCGATGCGGACGCCGGTGCGGTCGGGGAGGTAGATGCCCGGTTCGATGGAGAACGTCATGCCCGGCTCTACGACCTGCTCGTTGACGAGCGAGACGTCGCCCGGCTCGTGGTCCTGCAGGCCGATCGAGTGGCCCAGGCGGTGCGTAAAGTACTTGCCGTAGCCCGCATCCTCAATCACGTCGCGTGCGGCACGGTCCAGGTCGCACATGCGCACGCCCGGCGCGATGAGCGCCTCGGCGGCCTCGTTGGCGCGGCGCACGATATCGTAGATGCGCGCCGTCTCCTCGTCCGGCTCGCCCCAAAAGAATGTACGCGTCATGTCCGAGCAGTAGTTGCAGCGGCGTCCGCCAATGTCGAACAGCACCACGTCGCCACGCTTGAGTACGGTGTCGTCGGGCTCGTGGTGCGGATCGCCGGCGTTGGCGCCAAAGCTCACGATGGGCGGAAAGCTAAAGCCCTCGCAGTCGTGCTTGCGGTACAGGCCGAGCATCTGGTCGGCAATTTCGCGCTCCGTCACGCCCTCGTGGACGAGCTTGATGGCGTCGGCCATCACAGCGTCGTTTGCGGCCGAGGACACGCGCATGAGCTCCTGCTCGGCTTCGTCCTTGTGGGTGCGTGCGGCGGTGACGGCAAAGTCGCCCAGGAAGAACTCGCTCGCGGCGTGACGATCCATAAGGGGCATCAAAAAGCCGGAACGCATGACGGTGTCGATGCCGAGGGGCTTGGATGGATTGACCTCGCGAGCGATGGCGTCGGTCACGACGTCGGTGTCGTTGTGGTAGGCCACGCGGGCATTGTCGTATTCGGGCAGCTGATGCAGGGCGTTAATCAAGATTACCGGCTCGGCATCGCGTGCGAGCAGCACGCCGCAAAAACGCTCGAACATATCGGCATAAAAGCCGGTCAGGTAATAGATCGACCACGGGTCGTTTACGAGCAGCTGCGCGCCGGGGTGCTGAGCCTCGAGCGCATCGAGCACGCGTGCCACACGCTGGTCATCGACATGTGCCATGAAACATCCTTTCACTATGGTGCCACCATGGTATCCCAAGCCCGGCACATAGGGACGTTCCTTTTATGCCGGCACCTTGGGACACTCCTTGGCATGGCTAGCCTGGCAAGCGTGCAGGCAAAAGCAGCTAAAAGAGCCCCGTCCCAAATTAGCTACTCGATGTCCATGCTGGCGATGAGGTCGATGTTGGTGTTGAGGAGGTTCTTCAGAACGATGTCGCCCATGCGGATGGGGGCCTCGACGACCACGCCGCGGATGAGGTCCATAGCTTGGGCGTGAAGCTCCAGCGGGATGGCTTCGCCCGTGCGCACGGGCAGCAGCGCCTCGTCGCCGCCGGATACGGCCACGGTCGTGGTAAGCACGCGCATGGGGCAGGTGAGCTCCTGATGTGCAAACTTATCACCGCGCGGGCAGCTGTTGCCGGTTACGGAGCGCACCTCTACCACGGCGCCGTCTGCGCTGCGCTCGACCTCCACGGTCAGGAGGCACTCGGATGGGCAGGTGGTGCAGTTGAACTGCAGCGTTTCGATCGCGTTCGCGCTCATGACTCTACGCCTCTTCAACGGGATCGACGGACAGGACAATCTCGTTAACACCCAGGTCGAGCGCGCGCTGAATCACCTTTGCCGGTAGCGGGAAGCTTTCCATGACGCTCGGTTTAAACGGGCGAACCTTGCCTGCAAACAGTTCCTCGTTGCCTGCCAGAATGCGCACGCGGGCAGCATCGACCGGCCGACGTACGCGGAAGTTGAGCTTAGTGAGCCCGACGGCCGTGATGCGTCCCGGCAGTGCGTAGCCTGCGATGCCAGCGGGGGAGACCGTGAGCTGGCAGCCCGCGCCCGCCACTCCCGCCGCGGTGCCGACAGCCCCCAACGCCCACGCCGCCGCAGCCGCACCGGCACGTTCGGACTCGGTCGTCACGTTGTCGGCCAGGTCGTGCACGTGCAGCACGTTGCCGCAGGCAAATATGCCCGGCACGCCCGTCTGCAGGCTCTGGTCCACCACGGCGCCGCGCGTACGTGGGTCCAGCTCGACGCCCGCGGCAACCGAAAGCTCGTTCTCGGGAATCAGGCCCACCGAAAGCAGTAGCGTGTCGCATGGAACGATGCGCTCGGTTCCCGGAATGGGTGCAAGATGCTCGTCGACCTGGCTTACCTCGACAGCCTCCACACGATCGTGCCCGATCACACGCGTGACCGTGGTAGACAGATGCAGTGGAATGCCAAAGTCTTCCAGGCAGTTCTTAACATTGCGACGCAGGCCGTTGGCGTACGGCATGAGCTCGTACACACCCTCGACCGAAATCCCCTCGAGCGTGCAGCGGCGCGCCATGATCAGCCCGATGTCGCCCGAGCCCAAAATGACGGCGCGCGAGCCGGGTTTGAGGTTCTCGATATTGATGTATCGCTGCGCTAGGCCGGCCGTAAACACGCCGGCGGGTCGGCTGCCGGGGATCTTGATCTCGCTGCGCGTGCGCTCGCGGCAACCCATGGCAAGGACGACCGCGCGCCCGATGAGCTGCAGCATACCGGTGGGGCTCATGAGCGTGACGGTGTGGACCGCGGCGTCTTCCGCGGACTCGCCCGAATCAACCCCTATCACCATGCTGTCCAAGAACAGCGCAATGTTGGTCGCGCGCACCTGGTCGATAAAGCGCTGCGCGTACTCGGGACCGGTGAGTTCCTGCTTAAAGTGCGACAGTCCAAAGCCCGGATGAATGCACTGTCGCAGGATGCCACCCAGATGCTGCTCGCGCTCCACGATGGCCACGTGCGCGCCGGCCTTATGCGCGGAAAGCGCGGCCGCCATGCCGGCAGGTCCGCCGCCGATAACGACCACGTCGAAGGCCTGCGTTACTACCGACGCTACGGCTCCGGCCTCCGCGCGTTCGTCGCGCATATCAAGCGTCGCCATCCTAGCGCACCCCCTTCAGCGGTCCCTCAACCAACCAGGATCCGGCGTCCTCCAGTAATACCTCGCTGGGGTCGCAGTCCAGCTCTCGGGCAAGAATCGCCACCACGCGGCTCTGGCAAAAGCCACTTTGGCACCGACCCATGCCGGCGCGGCAGCGGCGCTTGACGCCTTCGACCGAAACCGCGCCCGGGCGGCGTCGGATCGCGGCCACAATCTCGGCCTCGGGCACCGTCTCGCAGCGGCAGACGATCTGCCCCCACGCGGGGTCGGACTCAATGAGTTCTTCCTTGCGCGCAAGCGGCGCGCGGTCAAAGTCGTCCGGCGCGCGGCGAATCGGGTTCCAATCGTCCCGTTCGCGCAGGGGCACGCCGGCATCGCGTAGGACCTGCTCCATGCGCTCGGCAATGGCCGGCGCGCTCGCCACGCCCGGCGACTGAATGCCTGCCGCCTGGAACAGCCCCGGCACCACGGCAGACTGCCCAATAAAAAAGTCGTTCGTACCCTGAATGACAGGACGACCGCCGGCAAATGCGCGCACCACGCGGCGCGTGTCCAGATCGGGCACCAGCTTGCGCGCGCCGCTTAGCAGCGCGTTGACATCGGTCGCGTAGGTCTGTGTATCGCCCGGATCGCGCACGGCGGCCGTCGCGGTAATCACGGTGTTGCCGTGTACGGTACCCGTGACGATAACGCCCTTCGATATCGGCGTCGGCACGGGGTAGAGCGGCATGAGCGTGCGCGGCTCTTTGTCCAGCACCACGATGTTGCCCTGACGCCAGACCATCTGGAACTCCTCGGCGCCCGCCATATGCGAGATGTCGGCGGCTCCGTTGCCCGCGGCGTTGATCAAGTAACGGCAGCGCACATTGCCGGCGGGCGTTGCCAGTGTAAAGCGTGCAGCCCCGTCGGTTGCCTCGCTGCCTGCAACCTCAATCGCCTTCACCGGCGCGGACCGCATAAACGTCACCCCGTTGGCCACGGCGTTCTCCAGTGCGGCGATGGCAACCTCAAACGGGTCGACAAACCCAGTCGAAGGGCACCACAACGCGCACGTTGCATCGGCACTGGCGCGTGGCTCTAATTCGTGGATGCGGTCGGGTCCGACGATCGACAGCTCGGGCACGCCGTTGGCAAGGCCGTTGCGCCGCAGCTGCTCCAGATGCGCGCGGTCCTCGTCGTTAAAGCCCAACACCATCGACCCGGTGCGGCAGAACAGAAAGCCTAGCTCCTGCGCCCACGTACCGTACAACTCGCAGCCATGGGCGTTGACCTGCGCCTTTACGGTGCCCGGCGCCGGATCGTAGCCAGCGTGTACCAGGCCGCCGTTGGCCTTCGACGCGCCCAGCGCAATATCGTTAGCCGCCTCGACCACGAAAATGGACAGGTCATAGCGCGCGAGCTGCCGCGCGATGGCGCATCCGGTGATGCCCGCGCCCACAATTGCGATATCAAACGTTTCTGCCACGGTGCCTCCAAGACAAGTTGACAGGCTGTCAATAGGACTATCCTAAGGTCTGCGCACCCCCAGTGCAGCGGCAATGCGGCGAACAGCCCCGCAACACCCGCCAACGGCAGACGAGGGGAGACCCGGCACGGATGTTGACCTCGTCTGTCGACAGCTGCGGCAACCGTTCGTCTCGACCTGTAACAGTTAGCTGACGATCTGGGTTCTAGATGTTACAGATCAAGACAAACCTTCCGGCGGATTTTGAATGTCTTGATCTGTAACAGTAAGAGGGGTTTTGGTGCCCAAGATGTTACAGATCGAGATTGAAGTCGGGGAGGGACCCCTGTGTCTCGATCTGTAACACCTAGACCCGGATTCCGCTCCTAACTGTTACAGATTGAGATGTTTGTGTCCGCGTCAGCCCCGCCCCTAGCCGTGGTCCCATATAAACAAACCCCGTGGTAAACTGAACTGCCTCCCATTTCTCGTGTCCAAGAAATGGGAGGCAGTTCAGACCAGACTGTTAATATTCCGAAAGGTACCAGTAATGTCCAAGTACATCTCCGAGCTCATGTCGCCGCAGCTCATGGGCGTCGTCTATGCCTTCGTTGGCTTTATCATCGCCCTGTATGTTCTGTCGGTCGTCTATGTGTTCATCGACGCTCGCCGCCGCGGCGCCAGCGCCTACGTGGCATGGGGCATCATCGCCCTCATCCCGTTTGTTGGCCTCATCGCCTACCTGGTCCTGCGTCCGCACTCCTACGCGGCCGACCGTGAGGAGCAGGAGCTGGACATGGCCCTGCGCGAGCGCCAACTTGCCCAGTACGGCACCTGCCCGCAGTGCGGCGCGCCCATCGAGAAGGACTTCGTCGTCTGTCCGGTGTGCGATACCCAGGTTCGCAACGTATGCCCCAGCTGCCATCGCCCGCTCGATGCGCACTGGAAGGTCTGCCCCTACTGCCGAACTCGCATCCAGTAACGCATCCATCGCCGGGCCGGCCGCAAGCCACGGGCACGCCGCAAGCCACACGCACCCCGCCCCACTCGATGAAGCATGCGTAGAAAATCGCCCGCCGTGCCATTAAGGTGCGGCGGGCGCTTGTATACCAAGGCAACCTGCCTATAATGATGCAAGTTAAAACGCCGAGCGCATCGCACGCACTTGCACCAGGCATCCGAGAGGAGAAAACATACCCATGAAGGCACTCTACAATGACGGTTCGGTGGCCGAGCTCCCGCAGGACGAGGTCACGCACGTCATCCGCCACTCTGCCGCGCACATCATGGCGCAGGCCATTAAGCGCCTGTACCCCCAGGCCGACTTTGCCTACGGCCCCGCGACCGACAACGGCTTCTACTACGACGTCGACCTGCCCGAGGGCGTCAAGATCAGCGAGGACGACTTCCCCGCGATCGAGGCCGAGATGAAGAAGATCGTCAAGGAGAACCTCAAGTTCTCCGTGTACGAGAAGCCCCGCGCCGAGGCCATCGCCCTTATGGAGGAGCGCGGCGAGAAGTACAAGGTCGAGCACATCGGCGACCTGGACGACGATGCCCGTATCACCTTCTACCAGCAGGGCGACTACATCGACATGTGCGTCGGCCCCCACATCTGCTACACCAAGGCGCTGAAGGCCTTTAAGCTCACCGGCGTCTCGGGCGCCTACTGGAAGGGCGACAAGGACAACAAGATGCTCACCCGCATCAACGGCGTCGCCTTTGCCACCAAGGAAGAGCTCGACGAGCACATGCACATGCTGGAGGAGGCCAAGAAGCGCGACCACCGCAAGATCGGCCGCGAGATGGACCTCTTTATGATGCGCGACGAGGCCCCCGGTTTCCCGTTCTTCCTGCCCAACGGCATGATCCTTAAGAACACGCTGCTGGACTACTGGCGCGAGATCCACCACAAGGCCGGCTACGTGGAGATCTCCACGCCGCTCATCATGAACAAGCAGCTATGGAAGACCTCGGGCCACTGGGACCACTACAAGGACAACATGTACTCCACCGTCATCGACGACGAAGAGTACTGCATTAAGCCCATGAACTGCCCGGGTGGCGTGCTGGTGTACGCCTCCAAGCCGCACTCCTATCGCGAGCTGCCCATTCGCGCCGGCGAGATTGGCCTGGTGCACCGCCACGAGCTGCGCGGCGCCCTGCACGGCCTGTTCCGCGTGCGCTGCTTTAACCAGGACGACGCCCACCTGTTTGTGCGTCCCGATCAGCTGACCGACGAGATCGTGGGCGTGGTCAACCTCATCGACTCCGTGTACCAAAAGTTTGGCTTTAAGTATCACGTTGAGCTTTCTACCCGCCCCGAGGACTCTATGGGTTCCGACGAGGACTGGGCGCGCGCCGAGGAGGGCCTGCGCACCGCTCTGGAGAAGCTGGGCATGGACTACGAGGTCAACGAGGGTGACGGCGCCTTCTACGGCCCCAAGATTGACTTCCATCTGGAGGACTCGCTCGGCCGTACCTGGCAGTGCGGTACCGTGCAGCTCGACTTCCAGATGCCGCTCAACTTTGACCTGGAGTACGTGGACGCCGACGGCACCAAGAAGCGCCCCATCATGCTGCACCGCGTATGTTTTGGCTCCATCGAGCGCTTCATCGGCATTCTGATTGAGCACTTTGCGGGCAAGTTCCCCACCTGGCTGGCCCCCGTGCAGGTCAAGGCGCTTCCGGTTTCCGAGAAGAGCCGTGACTACGCCCACGAGGTGTGCGCCAAGCTGGAGGAGGCTGGCATCCGCGTGGTCTGCGACGACCGCGACGAGAAGATCGGCTACAAGATCCGCGAGGCCCGCAGCATCGACCGCGTGCCCTACATGCTCATTCTGGGCGAGAAGGAGGTCGAGGCCGGCAACATCTCCGTTCGCGATCGCTCCAACGAGACCGTTCAGATGAGCGTCGACGAGTTTGTTGCGAAGGTGACCGAGGAGATCAAGACTCGCGCCTAAGGCAAACTGCACAACAATTAACAAAGGCGACCGTCCACAAAGGGCGGTCGCCTTTTTTCTTACCAAAATGAGAAAAGCCGCTGGTTGAACGGCTTTTTTTGTTGCACAAAAAGGTACAGGTTTTTATAGAGGGGTATGGAGATGTACCTACTAGCAGTACATTTTGCGTAATCTGGGCAAACGCTGATTAAATGCTCGTATAATGGCCTATATCGAAAGATACAAAAACCTGTATTTTTGCGACTGCGCCTAGCTGCGAGCGAGAAGCATGTTCTAAACGCCCCCGCATTTGCGTGCATCGCAAATCCAAAAGAGGGGGCGAGAACATGGAACAGACGGCACGGCGCCAAGAGAAGCTGCCGGGCGCATTTAACGGCGCCACCACCAACAGCCAGCACGGCCGCGTCCGCTGGTATCTGGTCCATACACCCCATGGAAAAGAGCGCGAGACCTGCGAAAAGGTCCGCCGCATTATCCCGCATGAGCTGATGCAGGACGCTTTTGTGATGCAAAAGGAGTTCTGGTTTAAGCGGGACGGCGCCTGGTTGCTCCAGACCAAACCCATGTACAAGGAATACTTCTTCGTCGCCACGCGCGATGCCGCCCTGCTCGATAAGGCTTTGGCCCAGTTGAGCTTTGGCTGCCGCATTGCCGGCAGCAAGGAGCGGGCCTATGCGCCCATGCCGGACGATGCGCAGGACTGGTTCCGCAGTGTGCTCGACGACAACGGCGTGGTGCGCAACAGCGTAGCTCGCATCGAAGACGGCGTGCTGCACATAGAGCAGGGGCCCTTGGTGGGGCAAGAGGCCCGCGTGCACAAGATCGACCGTCGCAAACGCTGGTGTTTGGTAGACGTTGGCGAGGGCGATTCCCGCTTTAGGGAAGTGCTTCCGCTTGACGTGCCGATTAAAACGTAAGGGGACGTTGAACCGACAATTCATTCGCATTTTGAATTCATCGATGGGGGGTCCTGGGGACAGGGACATGGATTTGAACTTGACTACTAAAGAAGTGACTGAATGCAGTGCGTCCGTTGGGAATACGCTGGCAGTTCGAGAGATACAACCGAGTGGTACGCTGGCTTACCGTTTTTTGAAGAGGCTGTTTGATTTTGTTTTCAGTCTTTGCGTGAGTGTGGTGCTGGTAATTCCAGTGGCCATTGTCTGTGCGTTCATTTCCCTTGAATCTCCCGGAAACCCGCTGTACGCACAGGAGCGCGTCGGCAAGGGCGGTAAGACCATCAAGATCCTTAAGCTTCGCAGCATGGTTGCGGATGCCGGCAACGTCCAGAAGTATTTGAGTCCTGAGCAGCTGCATCAGTGGGAAGCCGAGCGCAAGGTCGACGGTGATCCCCGTATTACCAAAGTCGGGCAGTTCATCCGCAAGTGCTCCATTGATGAGATGCCGCAGTTCCTGAACGTGCTGAACGGCGACCTTTCCGTCATCGGTCCGCGTCCCATAACAAGAGACGAACTTGAACAGCACTTTTCCGATGAGGAAAAGGCTGAGCTGCTCTCTGTCCAGCCCGGTATTACGGGCCTGTGGCAGGCGACTGACCGCAATGCCGCGACGTTCGAGAGCGGTTTGCGACAGAAGATTGAACTCCGCTACGTGCGCAATCGCTGTTTCCGCATGGACTGGAAATGCTTTACCGGCACTTTTGGTGCCATGTTCGGCAAGAAGAGGACGGGGCGATAGATGACCACTTCAGTCGCCACGACCGCTTATAGCGTATTAATGAGCATTTACAAAAAAGAAAACCCTACTTTTCTGCGCCAGGCCCTCGACAGCATGCTCGTTCAAACTGTGCCTCCGGCCGAGATCGTAATGGTTAAGGACGGACCCTTGACTGCTGAACTCGAGTCGGTACTTTCCGAATATAACTTGCAGTGGCCCGATCTGTTCAAATTTGTTTCCTACAGTGAGAACCATGGACTAGGATATGCTCTTCATAAGGGCGTACTCTCCTGTTCTAATGAAATCGTTGCGCGTATGGACACCGATGACGTGGCGCGTCCTGATCGTATGGAGAAGCAGCTTGCCGCTATTGAAAGTGGGCTCGATATGGTCGGTAGCGATGTCGTCGAGTTTATTGACTCTCCTGAGACGCCAATTGCTTCAACGAATTTGCCCAAGGGACTGGACAATATTCTCGCTTGTTCCAAACGTCGAAATCCTTTCCGGCACCCACCTATGACGTTTAAAAAATCTAAGGTGCTGGAGGCTGGGAATTACAGCTCTGAATATCTTTATTTCGAAGATTGGGATTTATTTAACAGGATGCTAGCCAGTGGCTGTCGCGCAGATAATCTACCTGAACCACTTGTGGCGATGCGCGTGAGCTCCGATTTTTATGCTCGCAGAGGCGGCCCTTCGTATCTACCGCATATCTGGAAATTCAAGTTTGCTCAATTGCGTACTGGCTGGTTTAGCCCTGTTGATTTTGTTGCCTCATTTGTTCCGCATGCCGTTGTTTGTGTCATGCCTAACGGACTTCGTTCGTTTGTTTATAAGAAATTACTCAGAAAGTAGGTTTGTGCATGTCTCGAAAAGTCGGAGTTATAACACTCCATAACTCGCCGAACTATGGCTCCTGCCTGCAGACCTATGCAACTCAGGTTGTTTTGGCTCGTGTGGGAGCAGATGCCGAAATAATTGATTACTACCGTAAGGATGCGATTCCCGAAAACGAAGTGGATCGTGCCCTTAACGGCCAGCTCGTAAAGAAGATGCCTATATTTAAGGTTCCTGGCGTCAAGCAGATTGCAAAAATACCGGTTTCTCGTATGGTTGCAAGGAGACGCGCCCCCCTTGATGAGTTTAGACATTCCAAGCTTGCGCTGACTGAGCGTTCGTACTATTCCGCAGATGAGTTGGACGCGAATCCTCCGGTAGCAGATATTTACTGCACTGGTAGCGATCAGGTTTGGAATAGCATTTGGAATAACGGTTTTGACCGTGCTTTCTATCTCTCCTTTGCTCCCGAGGGGAAAAAGAAGATTGCCTATGCTGCGAGTATCGGCAAGGCCACGCTCGAGGATTGGGAAGCTGAGCCGATGAGAAAGGCTCTCTCCTCTTACTCTTGTATCTCTGTACGCGAGCAAGAGGCGGCTGACCTTCTTGATTCTATCGGTGTCCATGGGGCTATGCCCGTTATCGATCCCACGCTCATGTTGAATCGTGATGATTGGGAAGCAATTGCAGATGGTTGGATTTCTCCGGAACCCTATGTTCTGGTCTATCAGCTCAACCGTAATGCCGAGTTCGATTCTTATGTACAAAGGGTCGCCAAGAAGACTGGTCTCAAGGTTATGCGAATTGCATACGGTGTGCATGAGAAGCGTTCTGGCGAGAATGCTGTTATCTGTCCTTCCGTGGGAAGGTTCCTTTCTCTGTTCCTTGGGGCCGAAATTGTCATTACGGACTCGTTCCATGGAACTGCCTATTCCGTAAATCTTGGAAAGAAGTTTGTCGCCATCAGCCCTGGTCGTTTTAACGGAAGAATTTCAAACCTATTAAATATGACTAATCTTGACAATCATTTGTTGGATGACTTTGGAAATCTGACTATTTCTGAACTTGATTACGACTCCAATTCGGTTCAGGCACAGCTTAATCTCAAACGAAATGAAGCCTTTTCTTTTATTGAAAAAGCCTTGGATATTTAGGAAATATGATGGGAAATATTTCGGTTTCTGCTTTAAAGGATCATTTGCCTGATCCTGTCATGGGGGTTGCGAGGGCCATTTTTAATGGCTATCCAAGTTTGCTCGCCGCTTCAATGCGGCAGGCGGCACGGTTCGGGAAGTCTTATTCTCGAAACAAGATCAAATATGCAGAGCAAGCAGAAGCTCATATAATTTATTGTACCCATCAGCTTGAAAAAGGGTTGAGCCACGAGGACTTTCGTGCTGGATTTGGAGTGAAGGTCCTCGCCGAACTCTCTCGCTACATGCATGTCTTTGAAGATATGGGTGGAAGTACGGATAGCCTGGCCTATCAATCCGCCTTGGGTGCGCTAATCGAATATCGTGACAGACATGAGAATAGTTCTGAATATACGCATATGTTTATGCAAGCAATTGGCGACCAACTGTTTTCTAAACTGGATTCAAAGCCTTTATATCCCGGTGGAAGCTGCAAAATCGCTCATGATTTTGCTGTGGCAGGCATTATTCCAGGTTCTGTTGACGAGCTATTAAGTAACCGTCATTCTGTTAGAGAGTATTCTGATACACCCGTTTCGTTGACAAAGGTCATTAATGCTATCGAGACGGCCACCAAAGCTCCGTCTGCATGCAATCGACAACCAACAAGAGTTCGGATTATCAATAACCAGGAACTCATCCATGAGACATTAGGAATTACAAGTGGATTCAGAGGCTACGCGATGCCTCCAATGCTCGTCGTGTTGACGGTTGATAATCGGGTTTACTTTGGACCGCAAGAACGTAACGAGGGCTTTGTTGATGGCGGCATTTTTGCAATGGCGTTATTGCTGGCACTTGAAGAGCAGGGTTTGGCTTCTTGTCCGCTCAATACAATGCTAAGACGAGGTCCTGAAAAAGCGATTCGCGGTCTATTGAAACTACCCTATTGGGAGGAATTGGTCATGCTGATTTCCATAGGGAATTATTCAAAGAATGCCCAATCATGCGTTTCTGCTCGTTTTCATGCCGACGCAATTGTTACGGTGGTTGACTAGCTTGATTACCTCATCTCCAATTCATGTTCTCCAAGTGGTTCCCTCATTAAGTCGTTCTGCCGGTGTTTCTCAATTTGTTCATAACATGTCTTTGGGCATTGATGAGCATCGAGTTGTATTTGATTATCTACACCATGCAACATTGAATGGTAAACCCTTGCGTGACTGCACTTATGATCAGGAGCTTATTGCGCACGGTTCTCGTGTCTATACGGTGTCTTTCGCTTCTGCGGGGCTTGGCCAGTTCATTAAAGAAGTCGAAGAGTTTTTCGTTAAGCATGGACGCGAGTACGATATCGTGCATTGTCATATGCCCAACTCGGCTTTTTGCGTTCTCAGGGAGGCTAAGCGTGCCGGCATCGAACATCGTGTCCTACATAGTCATCTGAATAGTTCATCTGACAACGTTCTTCATCGTGTTCGAAATGCTCCGTTGATTGCGTGGGGCAAGAGGTATGCAACTGATGGGGTGGCGTGCTCTGATGAAGCTGGTAGATACCTGTTTGGAAATAAGCCGTTTGCTGTAATGAAAAATGGAATCGTACTCAGCAATTATGCATATGACGATAGCTCCAATGCTTCCCTGCGTGCTGAACTCTGCATTGGCAATAGTGACCCCGTTATTGGAAGTGTCGGTCGTTTTGTCAAGCAAAAGAACTTTGAATTTGGCGTCAAGGTGTTCGCAGAGCTGAAGCGCAGTATTCCTAATGTTAAGTGGGTGATTTTGGGCGCTGGAGATGGCATGGACAGAGTTAGGGCCATTGCTAAGGAGCTTGGTGTAAACGAATCCGTCGTCATGCCCGGCGTGCGCGTTGACGTCGCTCGTTTTTACTCGCTGTTCGACGTCTTCTTTATGCCTTCGCTATATGAGGGGCTTCCTGTCTCTGCTGTTGAAGCTCAAGCCTCTGGGCTTCGTTGTGTTTTTTCGACTGGCGTTCCTGAGGAAAGTGACATAACGGGCGTGAGTAGATTTGTCGGTTTAAATGAGCCATATGCTGTATGGGCCTCTGCACTTGCTGATGCTATGTCGGTTGGTCGTGATAGCGGAGCTGTTGAGAAATTAACCTCCGCTGGCTATTCGGCAGCGGCTAATGCAAAGAAATTGATGGAGTTCTACGAGGGGCTTGTTGCTCAGCGTTAGATGCGTTTTTCGATGCAACGGGTGTGGTTTTGGTTGAAGGACGTAGACATGAATAAAGACTATTTTGGAATTGCTGAACGGGTAATCAGAGAGAAAACTAACAGTCGTTTTTCTAAGGGTAGGCAAAATCATCTGACACGAAGCGATTTTTCTATTATTTCCAATAATTGTTGGGCCGGAACGGTCTATCGGTATTTCGGCTTACCGTATCAATCGCCTACAGCAGGGCTGTATTTTTTTGGAACTGAATACGTAAAGTTCGCGGGAGATTTAAGGCACTATCTGAATACGCCCATAGAATTCATCGATTCTTGTGATTCGGCTCATTACGAGACTTTGAAATCTCGCAATGAGCTGAGTAAGCCTGTTGGAATTATCGATGACGTTGAGATTGTATTTCTACATTATCCAACGCCTGAGGAGGCTAGAGCTAAATGGGAGCGACGGGTTGAAAGGGTGAACTGGGACAATCTGTTTATTAAATTCAGCCAGATGAATGATTGTCGCGAAGAAGATCTTAGGGCGTTTGATTCTTTGGAGCACACGAACAAGATTTGCTTTACGGCGATGCGACGCCCCGATATTGCATGCTCGGTTTATCATCCCGCCTCTGTTCGGGGGGGGGGAAATAACAAATGATACGGATCGCTTTACACAAGGATTCAATTTAGTCGATTGGTTGAACTCGGAACCTGCAAAGTATTGCTGATGAAGGTAATTCTCTTATTGAGATGCATTGAGGGAAATGGATGTATAGAGTAGTTATTAAAAACAATGTAGATATGTCGCAGCCCGCACCTAAGGAGTAGGGTGACTATCTAAATGTTGGTATATTTGCAGCTTATTGTCTTTGCGGTAGTTTTTGGTTTTGTATTACGGCCTGAACGTTCCGCTTCCTTTAAAAAGACCTATCTTTTAGTCACTTTTTCAGCAATTTTCTTTGTTGCTTCAGTGCGATCAAGTTCAGTTGGTATTGATACTGAAATGCACTGTAGAGCGTTTTTAAGTGCCTCTCGTTTGCCGTTCTCTTCTCTTGTTGAGATGACAGACAGATTTGAGTACGGTTTCCTATTATTTTGCAAGGTTCTTTCACTCATCAGCGGTGATTTTCAGATTCTTCTCGTAGCATCAAGTGCGGTTATATGTCTCTGCACTGCATTATTTATTTTTAAGCTCGCTGATGAGCCTATTTTGCCCACTGTGCTATTTTTGTGTCTGCTGTTTCCGAGTTATCTGAACATCATGCGCGAGGCAATTGCTATTGCAATCGGTATGCTTGCAATAATTGTACTTAGGGATCGTAAGGTTCCTGTATTTATTCTACTCGTGTTCCTTGCCGCCTCATTCCATAGGTCCGCTCTCGTGCTGTTTGCTCTCATCCCTCTCAGCAAGGTTGAAATTAACTTAATGAGCATGACAGTTCTTATAATTGGAGCTATATTCAGCTTTCTATTTGTCAATCCACTCCTTAACGCGGTCGCGGCAGTCCTGGGCAAAAATAGTTTTTATGATGCGGACTTTATGGGGTCAAACTATTTTGGCGCTCTAATTTCACTTCTATTTAATGCCCTGCTCGTCGGCATATTTTTTAATTATCTAAAAGTTGCTGACCGCGCTGAGGGCGTGGCTCAAGGTAAGTCCGTCAGCCTTGCCTTGCGCTGGGGTGAACTGCTCTGGCTTGTCTTTTCCGCCGTCGGTATGAAAGTACAAATTGTTGCTCGATTCGGATACTATTTCGCGCCTCTTGTTCTTGTTGCTTTGCCTCTCGTTTTAAAGGCAGCTAATGACGGAGAAACGCGTTTCGTTCGGTTCTCATTGATTGCGATTTCTGTTATGTATTTCGTTGTTGTTCAATTATTTAGGCCTGAATGGTATGGAATCGTTCCTTATACGGCTGACTTGTCGCGGTTTATGTCTCTGTTTTACTGAGCCCTAAGTATTTAATTGTGCCGTGTGAACTCATTTTTCGTGATCCCGTCGATTCACTCTTGTAATTAATCGTTTACCACAGTAAATAAGTTCTTAGTTAGGATGTAATATGAATAATAAGCTGAAAATGGCTATTAAGTCCGTCCCCTTTGTTTCCGGTATCGCAAAAGGTGTAAATCGCACTGTGGGGATTACGGTGCGTACTGCTATGCATTATCCTGCGATGCGCAAGCTGAACAATGAGCTCGTTGATTCAATGGCTAGACTAGATAAGACTAGCGGCATGCGTATCTGGTATTTTGGGGTGCCCACTCACCCGAATTTGGGAGATCAAGCTCAAAAATTTGTTATTGAAAAATGGCTCCAAAATAATTATTCGGAAGCTGAAATTATTAAAATTCCAAGTAAGGCATTTAACGCCGGTACCAGCAGGATTGTCCGCATGATTCAGAATCTAATTCGCCCTAATGATCTGATTGTCATGCAGAGTGGTCATACGATGGACGGACTCCACGACGATGAGACGCCGCATAGGCTTGCTTCAACTTGTTTTCCCGATAACAGAATTGTTTTTTTCCCGACTTCAATTCGTTTTAACAGCAAACGTGGTAAAGAATTGGACCGTAAGGCAATAGGGTCACACGTTAATACTTTGTTTTTGGCTAGGGATGCCGTCTCTGCACAGATTGCTCGAGATTTGTATCCTCGACTTGATGTCCGTCTTTATCCTGACGTTGTGACCTCATTGATTGGGAAATATTCCTTTGATAACCAGCGCGAAGGTGTATTGCTTTGCGCTCGAAACGATGGCGAGAAGCTGTACTCTTATGCGGCCATCGATAAGCTTGCTTCTGCTCTTTCCGGTCTTTGTGATGTTTCTCGGACTGACACCACCGTTAAATGGGATGGTATCGATCTGGACTCTCATGATGCTTGGACCGGAATCGAGGGCGTCATCGAATCTTATTCGCAAAAGTGCGTTATTGTTACCGATCGTTATCATGGCACGATATTTGCCCGTATTGCCGGAACGCCCGTTGTGGTTCTTAAGACCAATGATCACAAGGTTGTCTCAGGTGCCAAATGGTTTACAGATGCAGGGGATGAGGGGATTGTTGTTGCTGACAATCTTGAGGAGGTCCCAGGGCTTGTGTCCGCTTTCATGAAGCGCTTCCCGGATGGCGTTTCCGCTCCTGCTTTCGCTGCCGATTATTATGATGGTCTGAAATCCGTTATTGAGGAAATGTAATAAATGAAGAAAAGCTATAAGGCACTTGTAAGCGATGCTGCAGTTTTTGCTGCCGGCAACATGCTTACGAAATTGATACAGTTCCTATTGCTTCCGATGTATACCGCACTGCTTACTACTGAGCAATACGGTATTGGTGAGCTTGTAAACAATACTGCCGAATTGCTTTATCCCCTTTGCTGCCTCGGTGTCTATGAGGGCGTGTTTCGTTTCTCAATCGACCGGGACTCCGATAATAAGGCCGTATTCTCTACGGGTATCAGTATCGCTCTTTTCCTTTTGCCAGTTGTGGCAGCTGCGGGAATTTTCGGCTATTCATTTACTGGCTTTGATTACACATGGCAATTGGTCATTCTCTGCTTTATTACTTCCTTTAAAGTGATTTGCCTTCAATTTTCCAAGGGTATCGGTAAGACTCGACTTTATGCCTCATCGGGGGTTTTGGGTGCACTAACGTTGTTCTGTGCCGGTTACCTTTTCCTCGGCGTCTTTGGCATGGGCGTAAATGGCTACCTGCTGGCGCTGATTCTGTCGCAGGGCATTCAACTTTTACTTGTCTTTTTTGGGGCCAAAGTCTGGCGCTTTGCCAGTATGGGTGCATTTTCAAAACCACTGGCTCGAGACCTGCTGCGTTATAGCCTCCCAATGATTCCTAACGCCCTGGCTTGGTGGTTTGTTAATCTCTCCGGTCGTTATATCGTTATGTTCTCGCAAGGCGCCGATGTCGCAGGACTATACACAGCCGCTTCTAAGTTGCCTGCGGTGATGAATATGGTTGTTACCATTTTCCAGCAGTCGTGGCAAATTTTCTCAGCACGCGAATACGATGCAAGTGATTCTAGGAGTTCCTTCGGAACAGTTTTTAAGGTCTTTACTGCATTCCTTTTGTGTGCTGGTTCATTGGTTATTGCACTGACCGTTCCACTTTCGCGCATTATGCTTAGCGGTGATTTTTTTGCCGCTTACGTCTTCGTTCCTTTTCTAATGCTCAGTTCTGTCATTAGTGGATATTCGACTTATTTCGGCACTCTATACAACGCGGCTAAGAGCAACGGCATGATATTTGTGACAACTATGGTTGGCGCTTTTGTTAATGTGGTGCTTGGCGCTTTGCTCTCTTTTGCGATCGGGGCATGGGGGCCCATCATTGCTGGTGTTGTTGCCTATGTTTTGATTTCACTCATGAGGGCTTATGACACAAAGAGACTAATTAACATTGATGTTGACATCCCATATCAGATCATTGGACTCGGGCTGCTGCTTGTTGAATGTGTCCTCATTTCATTTGGTTTTGCATTCGCAACTCTGGTTTCTGTCGTCTGCTCCCTCCTCTTCATGCTGTTCACGCTATATAGGTATCGCAGGATAGCTAAAACTCTCTTGAAATCATTGAAAGTAGGACATTAACGTGTGTAATGTAGAGACAATTGGTTTACCAGCTTCAGATAATTGCCTTGGTTGCTCGGCATGCGTGGCAGCGTGCGCTAGGGGAGCCTTGAATCTCGAACAGGATGAGCGCGGCTTCTATCGGCCGGCGGTTGATGATGGGCTATGCGTTGGTTGCGGCGCTTGCTCTAGGGCATGTCCCGTTGTTGGTTCGCCAACCTCACGACACAGGCCTTTAAAGACGATGGCTGCCTGGGACAAGGATCGGGGCCGTCGTTTGGCCGCAACATCTGGCGGTATGTTTATGCTTCTTGCTGATGCCTTTGTGCGTCAAGGCGGCTGGGTGTGCGGTGCGGTCATGAATGAAGATATGATTGTTGAGCACATTGTCTCTAACGATATTGATGTCATCGCCAAGATGCGCGGTTCGAAGTATGTTCAGAGTCGTATTGATGCGGCCCTGTCAGACTGTCTTGATTTGCTTAAACGAGGTGAGAGGGTTCTGTTTTCCGGAACTTCCTGCCAGGTCGATGCGATGCGCAGATTGGCGCGCGGCCGACTTTCCGCGAATCTTATGACGGTAGATGTTCTTTGCCATGGCGCTCCGTCTCCCAGGGTTTGGGGCGACTATGTTTCTTATCGTGAGAGGGAGGCTGGAAGTAAGGCTGTTTCTGCGCGATTTAGGAAGAAAGATCCTTCGTGGACAGTATTCAGCCTTGAAATGCTGTTTGAAAACGGGGATAGACGTTCTTGGTGCACTGTGGACGACTATTATCTCCGAGCTTTCCTCGGTGATTACATTACGCAAAATGCTTGCCATTCGTGTCCCTATACGGGGACTGACCGATTGAGCGATATCACGCTCGCAGATTTCTGGGGCTACGTTTCGGAGTCGCGCGCTGATAGAAATACCGAAGACGGTATTAGCCTTGTTCTTGTTAATTCTGATGCTGGAATGGGTTTGCTTAAATCCGTTGACGGTGTCCACTTGATTGACAAAGAGCTTGGCGAGGCGGTTAAGGGCAATCCCCCTTTGAGGACGGTGTTTCCCGCAAATGGCAGGTCCGATGAGTTTTGGGCCGATTATGAGAAAGGCGGTTTCGATTCTGTTCTTGACGAGTATTTGGGACCGCGTGCTTCTAGTAAAAAGCATCAGCTTAGTCTCTGGTTCAATGATCATGCCTATTTCTTCCCGGGTCCGCTGCGCCGCGCATTGGTAAGCGCGAGGGGTGGAAAATAGCCAGGTGGCTATTTGCTTATGGGACATGTATCGTGTCGGTTTGAGGGGTATTGGCGAAGGCCGGTGCCCCTTTTTAGTCGCGATGGCTCTAAAAGTCTTTGGCTTTCCGCTATACGGATCCTGCTATTTAAAAGTCGTCAAACGGTATACCTGCATTGTTTGCGCATGAAATGATGCCGTCAAGATTCTTTCGCAAATTGATTTAGCCGTCTTCGGCCCCGCCCTCTTCTAGCCCTCCGCCTTTTCCTTCAGCTCGTCCATCTCCTCCAGTTTGGACATGTCCAGGTACCTTCTCTTGCCCCACTCGTGCTCCACTATGTACTTCAGCCTCGCAGTGACCAGCATGAGGGCCGAGTTGCCGTCCGGGAAGGTCCCGGCGGTACCGTCAAGATTCTTTCGCAAATTGATCGAGGCGGCCTCGGCCCCGCCTTGCTCCAGCCCTCCGCCTTCTTGCTCAGCTCGTCCATCTCCTCCAGCTTCGACATGTCCAGGTACCTCCTCTTGCCCCATTCGTGCTCCACGATGTACTTCAGCCTCGCCGTCACCAGCATCAGGGCCGAGTTGCCGTCCGGGAAGGTCCCTACGACTCTCGTCCTCCGCCTGATCTCGCGGTTGATGCGCTCGATACCGTTATTGGTCCGGATTCTGCGCCAGTGCTCCGGCGGGAAGTCCGTGTAGGCGAGAGTCTCGGAGAAGCCGTCGCGCACCGTCCTCGCGGCCGCGCCGAGCCTCATCCCGTCCAGCTCGTCCGCCACCTCCGCCGCCTTCCTCGAGCACGCCTCGCGCGATTCCTGCGCGTGGATCGCCTTCAGCATGCGCGCCACGGCCTTCCTCCTGGTCACGGGCACCCTTCCCAACACGTTTCGGTAGAAGTGGACCGTGCAGCGCTGGTAGCGTGCCCCGGGGAACACCTCCTCGAGCGCACCGAGCATCCCCGCGCACTTGTCGCCGGTGACGAGCCGCACGCCGGAGAGCCCGCGCCCCCTGAGCCACGAGAAGAACTCGCGCCACGAGTCCGCCGACTCGGTGTAGCCCTCCGCGCAGCCGATGACCTCCCGGTCGCCGGTGGAGTTGACGCCGATGGCCACCAGAACGGCCACGTTCTCGTAGGACCCTCCCCAGCTGCGCTTGAGGTAGATGCCGTCGACGAAAACGTAGGGGTAATCGCCCTCGAGCGGCCTCTGGCGCCAGGCCTCGATGGACGCGAACGCCTTCTCGTTG
>OGWV01000043.1_pt1 | contig 54463 bp, 53 predicted proteins | sample 1576081 | NCBI WGS metagenome assembly OGWV01 (sample SAMEA3541541, study PRJEB24748) | human gut metagenome | biome: human gut; feature: human-associated habitat; material: faeces | place: China | collected 2012 | reverse complement strand
CAGAAGCAAAAACATTAAGAAGTTCAAATGATGTAACAAAAACAGTAACAATAAAGAAAGGTCAAGCTCCATACAATTATGTAACGCCTGAAGAAGCTATTTCTTTAGCAGAAGGTTTTGCAAAGCAACAAAAATATAGTGAAAATATAAAAACAAAACTAGTAAGTAGCTATGCATGGGATACAACGATATCATTTATACAAAAGACTGTAAACGATTACGCCAGTAATTCCCCACAAGGAAATTATATGAACACAAGATTTGAATATATAGATATAACAGGAGAAAGCAAATCAACGTGGGGGATAGGAATATTAATTCCAACAGGACTAACTACTTCAGTATGTAATATTTATGATATGGGAGGAAATGTAGAAGAGTGGACGACGGAGAAATTTTTGCCGACAGGATATAAAGTGGAGGAGGTGCCTGTGGAGGGAACTGAGGATGGAAACACAACTACTTCTCCAAAAAAGTATAACGCATGTCGAGGAGGAAATTTTGGTAATACGAATCCGAGAGAACCTGGTGGTTGTACTGCAGGGGACCGTAGATGGGATAAAGATGAGGCAAAGGAAAATATCGGATTCAGAGTTTCTTTATTTTTGTAGACAAGTGTAATAGTACAATAATTAACAGTAAAATAAACCTAATTTGTTAGATAAAAGTTTAACAAGTTGGGTTTCTTTTTTAGCAATAAAATTTAATTAAAATAATTGGTAAAGATAGAATTAATAAGTTTAAATAAAAAAATAAAACAATATGTTTTAATACAAAATAAGGAATTATTATCTCATGAGTGATATAAAGATACTATAAAAACTATGTAGGAAAAGGACGGAACAAAAAATGTTGTTATTAACAAAACAATTAAAAGGAGTAAGAGAGATTATAGTATCAAGAAAGAGAAGAAAAAATTTTAGAGTGGTTACAGAGGAATGGCTTAAATATAAGAAAAATACTGTAAAGAAATCTACGTATTACAATTATTCATATAGTGTTGAGAAATATCTATATCCTAAATTTGCAGACCAAGATATTACCCAAATAAAAGACTATAATGATTTTATAGAAAAACTTACAGATACACTGGCACCTAAAACTGTAAGAGATATTATTACGAAATTAAAGGAGATAATAAATTTTTACGAGGAAGAACATAATACAAAGTTAAACATAAAAAAGATGAGTTTGCCTAAAATGAACAAAAAAGAGATACAAATTTTATCAAATAAAGAGAAACAAAAATTAGAAAAATATTGTATTGAACAAAATAGTTTAAAATCGTTGGGAATACTAATATGTTTAAACACTGGTTTAAGAATTGGGGAAGTTTGTGCTTTGAGATGGGAAAACATTGATTTTGAATCAAAGAAAATACACATAGAAAAAACTATAGAAAGAATATATTCTAAAGAAGAAAACAAAACAATAGTTATTATAGATACACCAAAATCAATAACATCAGTAAGGACTATTCCTATAAATAGTAAATTATATAATATTTTAAAACAGATAAGAGGAAAGAGTAAAAAAACTGATTTTGTATTAACAGGCTCGAGTGAACACTATGTGGAACCAAGAAATTATCAATATCATTTTAAAGAAATTTTAAAAAGAAGCAAAGTAAAAAAATATAAATTTCATACTTTAAGACATACATTCGCAACAAATTGTATAGAGGCGGGAATGGATATAAAATCCTTGAGTGAAATATTAGGACATGCAGATGTAAGTATAACACTAAATATATATGTGCATTCATCAGATAAGGCAAAAAGAAAATATCTTGAAAAAATATAAAAATTATGTTAAAACTAGGATAAATTTAATTATGGTATGAGATTAGAAAAGAGACGGATAATAATGGGAAACATTGTATTATTAGATGATTTAACGATTAACCAAATAGCTGCGGGCGAAGTAATTGAACGCCCTATGAATGTTGTAAAAGAACTGGTGGAAAACTCTATTGATGCTGGTGCAACGAAAGTGATTGTAACAATAAAAGATGGTGGTAAAACACTTATACAAGTTACAGACAATGGTTCTGGAATAGACATAAATAATATGGATATAGCACTAGAGAGGCACGCAACGAGTAAGATTTCTAAAATAGAAGATCTAGAAAATACATACAGCTTTGGGTTTAGAGGTGAGGCTCTAGCAAGTATATCATCAATTTCAGAACTTACTATGATATCAAAAACAGCTGATGAAATGGTGGGCTACAAGTTATTTTCAAGAGGTGGAAATATACTAGAAAAGGACGAAATTGGAGCATCAACAGGAACTACTATTAAAGTTGAAAAATTATTTTATAATACTCCAGTTAGATACAAATTTTTAAAAAATGATGCCACAGAGTTTAGATATATAAAGGAATTCTTGCAAAAAGTTGCATTAGCCGAACCAGATAAATCGATAGAGCTAATAAACAATGGCAAACAAATACTTAAAACATCTGGTAATGGTGAAATTAAAGATGTTGTATATTTACTGTATGGAAAAGAAATAAAAGACAACCTTGTAGATGTAAACTATCAAGATGGAGACATAAAAATAGCTGGAGTAGTCGGAAACACCTTTATAGCTGAAGAGAATAGAAAGAATCAAATTTTATTTTTAAATAATAGAAACATACAAGACAAGATACTTACAAACAGTGCTGACCAAGCCTTTAAAGGTTCAACTGGAATTGGAAAATATGGGTTCTTTATATTAAATTTACAAATGCCAGCCGATTACTATGATGTAAATGTGCATCCAACCAAAAAAGAAGTAAGGTTTAGAGATGAAGATAAAATATACAAGGCGATGTATCATGCTATAAAAAATGCAATTCTTAGCAAAGATTTTTTAGGAAACACCGAAACAGAAAACAATAAAGAAGACTATATAGAAAATGAACTAAAATTTGTAACAAATCACTTTGATATGAAAGAAAATAGCTTCTTGAGTGGATTGGAAAAGGCACAGGCAAAGAACAAAACTGTAATTGAAATGAACTCACTAGACGATGTACAACAAGAAGAAAAAGAAGATGAGAAGCAAAAAAATAAATCAGATGTAGAGACAGAAATAGAGGCTAAAGAAGAACTGGATGCTCCAAAAGAAAGTTTAATAACACGTGAAGAGAAAAGAAAAATAAATTATAAATACATTGGGATAGCATTCAAAACCTACATAATAGTAGAAATAGAAAATGAAATATATCTAATAGACCAACATGCTGCACACGAAAGAGTGCTATATGAACAGATAAAAGAAAACTACAAGAACCATATACAAAACAATGTGCAAATGATGCTAATTCCAGAAGTATTTACGCTGTCATATAAAGAAGCAAGGTTCGTAAAAGAGAATATGGAATTATTCAAGAATACAGGGTTTGATATAGAATTTTTTGGAGATAATACAATAAAAATAAACGGAATACCGGACCTAGAATATAAAGTGGACAGAAGCCGCGTGTTCTTAGATGTATTAGATGAAATGCTAACAAACGAGAGAAGTTCTCTAAAAGACATAGAAGAAAGGTTTGTAGCAACAGTTGCATGTAAAGCTGCTGTAAAAGCTGGAATGGATTTAAGCAGACAAGAAGTAGAAAACTTAATAAGCAGTTTACTGGGATTAAAAAATCCATATACATGCCCACACGGTAGACCAACAACAATAAAAATTGATATACATTGAGAATTAAATAAAATTATTAAATTTCAATTTGTTCGCTTGTTTTTTTACTAAAAATACTATATAGTATTTTATGTAGAAAATGAGATAGCGGATATGTTGTGTTTGCCACTCTTCAAATACTCGATATACTCGAGAGCAAGGAGGTGGTTGTTTATGGTAAATTTTTTACTTGTCCTAATATTAGGATTAATGATTTCAATAACTGTAAACGTAGCCTTATTGTGTATAATATACATAATGTGGACTAATAAACAATAAAAACAACACATTCTGCTTTTGTCGGTTGGAATGTGTTGTTAAAACTTTATAAGTGGAATCACACGTTCTGTGACTCTCATTTTCTATTTATATTATACACATATTTTTTTAGAATGTCAATTTTTATTGATTTTTTGAAAAGTATTAAAATTTATGAAAAGTTAGTGATTAATATATGCTCGCCCCCCAAAGGGGCGTCCCTAATGGGCGAAAAGAAAGGAGATTTTTATGATAAAATTAGTTTTAGTTAGACATGGACAGAGTGAATGGAATCTTGAAAATAGATTCACTGGCTGGACTGATGTTGAATTAACAGAGCAAGGAATGAAAGAAGCAGAGGAGGCAGGAATTGCACTAAGAGAGCAAGGTTTTCATTTTGATTTAGCCTATACATCAGTATTAAAAAGAGCGGAACATACTCTTGATTTAATCTTAAAAGAAATGGGAGAGGAAAACATAGAAATAAAAAGAAACTGGAGATTGAATGAAAGACATTATGGCGCTTTACAAGGACTAAATAAAGATGAAACAAAAGAAAAGTATGGAGCAGAGCAAGTTCTACTTTGGAGAAGAAGCACAGATGTTAGACCACCAGAATTAGATGTAACAGATCCTAGATATCCAGGAAATGATCCAAAATATAAAGACTTAACAGAAGATGAATTACCAAAAACAGAAAATTTAATAGACACAATAAAAAGAGTAACACAGTATTGGAATTCTGATATAGAGAAAAGCCTAAAAGAAGGTAAAAATGTAATAATAGTAGCCCATGGAAACAGCTTAAGGGGATTAATGAAATACTTAGATAACATAAGTGACGAAGACATAATCAAGCTAGAAATACAAACAGGAAATCCAATTTGCTATGAATTAGATGATAATCTAAAGCCAATAAGACACTATTATGTAAAAAAATAAATTCTATTATAAGATATTCAAGAAATTCTTGAGTATTTTATAAAATTTTATAGTATTTTATAAATATTCATGATATACTATTAGTAGTTTTTTCGGAAGGAGTGATTTTGCTATGATTAATGAGAAAGAAAAAACTGTTAAGAATATGGTTTTGAGTGATAGTGCATATACCATGTATCTTTATGCTAAATTAAAAAAGAGTAAAGAGAATATAAAAAATGGTGAAGTTATAATGCTAGATGAACTTGACAAGGGAAGAGAGGCGTTTTATGAAAGTTATTTTATCGAAAGAAGCAAAAAGTGATATGGATAACATTTATAAATACATTGCAAGAGAGTCGATAAAATATGCAATAGAAAATGATAAAGCTATTCGTACTACTATCCATAAATTAGAGTTTTATCCGTACAGTGGTAGATATATTCCAGAGTTCTCAAACAAAAAATACCGAGAATTAATTTTTAACCATTATAGAATCTTTTATGAAGTTATTGAAGAAAAAGAGTGTGTGTACATACATTTTATAGTTCATGGAAAAAGAAATTTTAAATCATTTTATAATTCATATATAAATAATAATTAAATTTTATCTTTAATTTTTAATCATTAATAATTGTTTCAATATTAATCCATAATAATTGTAAAAATCCAGTTGAAAATTTTCAACCTTTTTGATACTATATACTTGAAAAAGGTTTTAAAATATTTATAAACAAATATAATTTCAAAAGAGAATAATGTAACTTTAACTACAGAAAAAGAGATGGAGATAATACAGGATAAGCGTAGCAAAGAGAAAAAATAGTTGAAAAATATATAACGTAGGAGAAATAAATGGGGAGAGAACAGGACTGGAAAGAGATTGAGAAAACACAGTTAAATTATGAACAAGGATTAAAAGACCAATATAAAGGAATTGATATTGTAAAAATTAGCAAAGAAAACAGAAAAACGATTCATAAAATTAAGAAAATAAATGCTAAGGCAGATAAATTGGTAAGAGCGTTGCTTATTTGGTATGTTATATTTTTAATACTATTAATAATATTTGGAACACACATATATATAATGTATTTAAATAATATCAAAAATCGAGTAAACATAGATTTTATAGCTGATTTAAAGGATTGTTATGGAATTAATGCAAAAGTAATAGAAAAAGATATAGATAAATCTGAAAATGGAAAATATGTGCTTAAGTCAAAAGAAAAAAAGCCTATTGAATTTATTGTAATAAAAAAATTTGGAAGCTATACGTTTGACTATTTTGACCGTACTCTAAAAGAAGAATATGAAAAATCTAGTGATGAAATTAAGAAAACTTTTGAACCGCATGAAAAGTACAATGTAAATGGAGAGTTCAAGTATAATTTAAATGCTAATGCATCAAGTTTATCTGACATAGATAATATAGTACATAAATATATTCAAATGAGAGATAATGCAGGAAAACATTTTGGATATAACTGGAATGTAAATATAAATTTTGATGGAATGACTGAAAAAATATGGTCTATGGGTTCAAACGAAGATGAAGAATCTATAAGTAGAAGAGTAAAATGCGAATATGTTGTAGCAAAGGTAAATGGAGGGGATAACACTAAATTTACAGATGAAGAAATAACAAGGTATTACAAGCCATATTCATTAAAAGTATTTATTAATGGCAAGGAAGTTTATACTACAATAATGAATCAGCAGGTGCAACAAACAGCATTATATAGCTATTCAGAAGAAGATTACACAATGCCAATATCTGCACTTGGCGAAATTGAAGAAATTCAAATAACGTATAACAAATATAGCACGCCACTTGAACTTACATTTAAAGATAAAACATATAAAATAGGTGGTTCAACCGTGGATTTGGAAAATAGTACTATTCCGACTTATGTAGAAGTACAAACTTTAAAACAAATAATAGGGGCAAAGTTAGAATTTAACTATAAAGAGCAGACTTTGAATATTGTAGTTAAATAAATGTATTACAAGGGCAAGTAATTATTGTAAATTACTTGCTCTTATGCTATAATCCATTTGCAAATAGCATAAGATTAAAAAGGAACTAAATTGTTTCTCTTAAGGAGGAAAAATTGAAACGCATTTATATAATTTTAACATACAGTGGTACAGTACTTTCAAGGATTGTAAAAGCATATACAGGAGCCGAATATTCGCATGTATCTATTGGATTAGACGAAAACTTAACGAAAATGTATAGCTTTGGAAGACTGAATCCATATAATCCATTTATAGGTGGATTTGTACATGAGGGAATAAACATTGGAACATTTAAAAGATTTAAAAATACTCAGACAGCAGTTTATTCTATAATGATTTCGGATGAGCAGTATAATAGATTAAATCAGATAATACATAAGGTTGAGGCAACTTCTCAAGAATATAAATTTAATTTTATTGGACTTGTTGCAGTTGCTTTACATATGAAAATTCAGAGAAGAAGGGCTTTTTACTGTGCAGAATTTGTGAAGTATGCTATGAAAAAGGCTCAAATTAGGAATAATTTGCCAGATATAGTAAAACCAGAGGATTTCTTAAACTTAGAGAATATAAGATTAGAATATAAGGGTGCACTGAAACAATATAAAGTTGAAGAACTGCCAACTTTGAATGTGGCAAATTTATGAGATAAACATATGCCAAATATGTAATTATAAATTTGAAATAGCTGTAATAATGCATGACAAAAGGAATGTGATAAAATAATGAGTAAAACAAGGATATTAAAGTTAGTGATGTTTGTAGTAGCACTTGTAATTTGTATTGGAGCAACAATATATTTGTTTCCAGTAATGAAAAACTTATCAACTGTGGAAGGACAAGTTGCATTTAAGCAAAAAGTAGAAAGTTCTGGTGTGCTAGGACTACTTTCACTGTTTGCTCTTGAGGTTGCACAAATATTTTTATTTATAATACCAGGCGAACCGATTGAAATTTTAGCAGGAATGTGCTACGGAGCCTTATGGGGTACAGTTTTTATTATGGCTTCAGCAGGAATTATTTCTACCGTGATATTCTTCTTGGTTAGAAAATTAGGAAAGAAATTCGTGTATGAATTTTGTGATGAAAAGAAAGTAAAGAAAATAGAAAACAGCAAACTTTTTCAAAATCCTAAAAAAATAGAAATGATAATGCTAATACTATTTTTATTGCCTGGAACGCCAAAAGATTTATTAGTATACATTGCAGGACTGTTACCAATAAAGCCAACAAGGTTTATAGTAATATCCGTACTTGCAAGGTTCCCATCAGTAATATCATCAACATTAGCTGGTGCGAATATTGCAGTGGGTGACTGGAAATTGGGAATTTTATTATATGGAGTAATTGTAGTAGCAGTTGCGATTTTAATATTTATATATCAGAAATTTGATAAAGAAAAAATAACGAGTGAGGCGTTGAAAACGATAAAATAAGGAACGGAAAATAATTGTAAACTAATAGTTGTAAAACTATTAGTTTTTTGATATGATAAGTACGAAATGTATATAAATAGGAGGGGTTTGAATGTCTGAAGAAGAAAACTATATAATCGAAAATGAAACGCAAGATACAAAAAAGAAACAGGAATATTGGAATACAGGAATTGGTTTAAATAAAGTTGATAATTTAGAACCTTCTAAATATTTGATAGATTTGTCTAAAAAGAATATTAATGGAGAATTAAAATATTCAGAAGTTGAAAATCTATTAAAAACTTATTATGAAACACAGAATCAGAGTGACATAAGCATTCAAAGAGAAAAAGAATGCGATATAGTATCTTTAAGAATAGCTCAGTTATTAGAGGATAAAAGCTTTGGATTTAGTCCTGTGGCATTAAAGAATATCCATAAGTTTTTATTTAAAGATATTTACGATTTTGCTGGAAATTATAGAAATTATAATATAACTAAAAAAGAAGAAATTCTAAATGGAGATACAGTAAAATACGTAAATTACCAAGATATAGAAAGCTACATTGAGTACGACTTTAAAGAGGAAAAAGATTTTGATTATTCAAAATTAAATAAAGATGAATTAATAAGCCATATTATAAAATTTACATCAAGCATCTGGCAGATTCATCCATTTGGAGAAGGAAATACCAGAACGATAGCAGTGTTTATTGAAAAGTATTTAAATAGCATTGGATTCAATATTAATAATGATATGTTCAAAAATAATAGCTTGTATTTTAGAAATGCTTTAGTAAGGAGCAACTATGGAAACATTCCAAAAGGAATATATCCAACTTTTCAATATTTAGCAATGTTTTTTGAAAATTTATTGCAAGGCAAAGAACATGAATTAAAAAATAGAGAGTTATATGTTAAGGAATTATTTGAAGAGGAATGAGGAAAAATATATGTACATATAAAAAAATTTGAAAGGAAATCCCTGTACAATTACTGTTGACTTTTACAATTTTAATAAGTATAATCTAAGGGAAAATTGTATGATTTAAGCATATATTTTTAACTATGACAAAAACTATATATATGGAGGTAATACAAATGAATGAGAAAATGTATGAAATTATGAGAGATGGAAGAGGTTTTATTGCAGCTCTTGACCAAAGTGGTGGAAGCAGTGCAAAGACTCTAAAAAATTATGGAATAGATGAAAGTGAATATAGCTCAGAAGAGGAAATGTTTAATCTAATCCATGAAATGAGAAAAAGAGTTATGACAAGCAAAGTGTTCACAAATGAGCACATTTTAGGAACAATTCTTTTCGAAAAAACAATGATGTCAGAAGTAAATGGAAAATTTACAGCAGATTATTTATGGGATGAAAAAGGAATAGTTTCTTTCTTAAAAGTTGATAAGGGATTAGCCGAAGAAAAGAATGGCGTAAAATTAATGAAAGAAATTCCAAACTTAAAGGAAGAAATAGAAGAAGCTAACAAAAAGCATGTATTTGGAACAAAGATGAGATCAGTAATATATGAAGCAAACGAAGAAGGCATAAGAGATATTGTAAATCAACAATTCGAATTTGCAAAAACAATATGTGACGGTGGATTAGTTCCAATAATTGAGCCAGAAGTAGACATACATTCAGAGCAAAAAGAACTTTGCGAAAAAATATTAAAAGACGAAATAATAAGAAAACTAAAAGAATGGAATCCAGCAGACAAAATAATGTTCAAATTTACAATACCAACAGTTGCAAACCATTACTTAGATTTATATGATTACGACTGTGTTGTAAGAATTGTTGCTTTATCTGGCGGATACGAGATAGATGAAGCATGTGAATTACTTGCTAAAAATAACAGAATGATAGCAAGCTTCTCAAGAGCATTATTACAAGACTTAAATGCACATCAAACACAAGAAGAATTTGATACAGCATTAAACAATGCAATAGTAAAAATATACAATGCATCAATAGACTAAAATCGCCCAATAGGGACGCCCATTTTTGGGCGAAGAATTATAAAAAAATTGTAAACTAATAGTTGTAAAACTATTAGTTTTTTGATATGATAGGCGTAAATTTAGAACATAAGGAGGAATTTTTAATGAGTGAATACGAATGTGTTGACAGCGTTGAAACTTTGACAAAGACACTAGAGAGAGTAAAAAATGCACAAAAGGAATTTTCAAAATATTCACAAGAGCAGGTAGATAAAATATTTCAAGCTGCGGCTATTGCTGCGAATGAAGCAAGAATTCCACTTGCTAAAATGGCAGTAGAAGAGACTGGAATGGGAATAGTAGAAGATAAAGTAATTAAGAATCATTATGCGGCAGAATATATATATAATAAATACAAAAATGAAAAAACTTGTGGAGTAATTTATCAAGATGATAGTTATGGAATTAAGAAGATAGCTGAGCCAGTTGGCATTGTAGCTGCTGTTATTCCTACAACAAACCCAACTTCTACGGCAATTTTTAAAACTTTAATTGCACTAAAAACTAGAAATGGAATTATAATCAGTCCTCATCCAAGAGCTAAAAAGTCTACTATAGAGGCTGCAAAAACTGTTTTGGAAGCAGCAGTAAAGGCAGGTGCTCCAGAAGGCATTATTGCATGGATTGATGTTCCATCTCTTGAGCTTACTAATATGCTAATGCAGTCTGTTGACATAATACTCGCAACTGGTGGACCTGGCATGGTTAAGTCTGCTTATTCGAGTGGAAAGCCAGCTTTAGGCGTTGGTGCGGGAAATACTCCTGCTGTTATTGACGAGAGTGCTAATGTGATTTTGGCAGTAAACTCTATTATACATTCTAAAACATTTGATAATGGAATGATTTGTGCTTCTGAGCAATCTGTAATAGTAAGCGACAAGATTTATGATAAGGTAAAAGACGAATTTGTTAAAAGAGGATGCTATATATTGAATCCTGAAGAGACTGAAAAAGTTCGTAAGACTATAATTATAAACGGAGCCTTGAATGCTAAAATAGTTGGTCAAAAAGCACACACGATAGCAGAACTTGCTGGAGTTAGTGTTCCAGAAAATACTAAAATTTTAATCGGAGAGGTTGAAAGCGTAGATTTATCTGAAGAATTTGCTCACGAAAAATTGTCTCCTGTACTTGCAATGTATAAATCAAGCAGTTTTGACGATGCTCTTGAAAAGGCATATAGATTGATAGAAGATGGCGGACTAGGACACACCTCATCTTTATATGTAAATACTGTTACAGAAAAAGAAAAAATAGAAAAATTTTATAGCAAAATGAAAACGTGTAGAGTTTTAGTAAACACACCATCATCACAAGGTGGAATTGGAGATTTGTATAACTTTAAACTTACTCCATCTTTAACACTTGGATGTGGAACTTGGGGTGGAAATTCGGTTTCAGAAAATGTTGGAATTAAACATCTATTAAATATAAAAACAGTAGCCGAAAGGAGAGAAAATATGCTTTGGTTTAGAGCACCTGAAAAGGTTTATATGAAGAGAGGTTGCTTGCCTGTAGCCTTAGAAGAACTTAAAAACGTAATGAATAAGAAGAGAGTATTTATAGTAACAGATACATTCTTGTATGAAAATGGTTACACAAAAGTTGTAACAGACAAATTAGATGAGATGGGAATAGTTCACGAAACATTCTTCAATGTTGCTCCAGACCCAACTCTTGCTTGTGCAAAAGAAGGTGTAAAATTGATAGATGCCTTCAAACCAGATTGCATTATAGCAATAGGTGGTGGTTCTGCAATGGACGCTGCAAAAATAATGTGGGTTCTATACGAGCACCCAGAAATAGACTTCTTAGACATGGCAATGAGATTCATGGATATTAGAAAAAGAGTTTACACATTCCCTAAAATGGGCGAAAAAGCTTACTTTATAGCAGTTCCAACATCAGCAGGAACAGGTTCAGAAGTAACACCATTTGCGGTAATAACAGACGAAACAACAGGCCAAAAATATCCACTTGCAGATTATGAACTACTTCCTAAAATGGCAATAGTAGACGCAGATATGATGATGAATGCTCCAAAAGGACTAACATCAGCATCTGGAATTGACGCCTTAGTTCATTCAATAGAAGCATATGTCTCTATGATGGCAACTGAATTTACAGACGGCCTTGCAATAGAAGCAATCAAGACAATATTCGAATATTTGCCAAGAGCTTATGAAGAAGGAGCAAACGATCCTATTGCAAGAGAAAAAATGGCAAACGCAGCAACGATGGCAGGTATGGCATTTGCAAATGCTTTCTTAGGAATATGCCATTCAATGGGACATAAATTAGGTGCTTACCATCATCTACCACATGGAGTTACAGTTGGATTGGTATTAGACGAAGTGATGAGATTTAATGCAGAAGAAGTTCCAACAAAAATGGGAACATTCCCACAATACGAGTATCCACATGCTTTAAGAAGATATGCAGAAATAGCAGATAGCTTAAACTTAGGCGGAAACACAGACCAAGAAAAACTAGAAAGATTGATAAATAAAATAGACGAATTAAAAGAGAGAGTCGGCTTCAAGAAAACAATAAAAGACTATGGAATTTCAGAAGAAGATTTCTTATCAACATTGGATGAGATGAGCGAAAAAGCATTTGACGACCAATGTACAGGTGCAAATCCAAGATACCCATTAATAAGTGAGATAAAAGAAATTTATTTAAAAACATATTATGGAGGTGAAAGATAATGGAATTTAATTTGATAAATCCAATAGCAGAAAGAAAAACAAAAACTGTTTACAGAGACGGAGATAAGACAATAAAATTATTCGTAGAAAACTACTCGAAGGCAGATATATTAAATGAAGCTTTAATTCAATCAAGAGTGGAAGAAAACACAGATTTAAAAATATCTAGATTACAAGAAGTTACAAAAATAAACGAGAGATGGGCTCTAATTACAGAATATGTAGAGGGAACGCCACTAGATGTTTTAATGAAAGAACATCCGGAAAAACAAGACGAATATTTAAACTTTTTCGTAGGAATTCAATTAGAAGTTTTATCGAAAAGAGTACCTCTATTAAATAGAATAAAAGACAAATATAGAAGAAAAATAACAGATGCTACAAACATAGATGACACAACCAAATATGAGTTGCTACAAAGACTAGAAGGAATGAAAAACCATGAAAAACTATGCCATGGAGACTTCGTTCCAAGCAACATAATAGTAAAAGAAAATGGCGAATATGCGATAATTGACTGGTCACACGCAACACAAGGAAATGGCTCAGCAGACGTAGCAAACACATACTTAATATTCTCTATGAGAAATCAAAAAGAATTAGCAGAAAAATACGTAAATTTATACTGTGAGAAAACAGGAACAGACAAGAAAGAAGTACAAAGATGGATTCCAATAGTAGCTGCAATAAGAAAGACAAAAGGAAAAGTAGAAGAACAAGAAATGTTGGAACAATGGATAAACATAGTCGATTACGAATAAAGATAGAATAGCTTACTCTAAAGAGAGTAGGCTATCTTTTCTTGTTAAACCAATTTGTAAATTGGCTTACTAATTCATCAACAAAATATTGTGACATATTTAGAAGTTCCTGCTGAACTTTATCGAATGCATTAATATCAGCATTGTAATCTTTTTTAAGACGTGTGGCGACTCCATCAGCATTTTTTATACCACTTATCATTTAGTTCATTTGCAAGCCTTTGATTATTATTTTTTAAAGCAACAATTAAACCCTTACCAATAGAACGATGTTCTGTTAATAAATTTTTGATTCTATTGGCAACACTTAAGTCGAAATTTGGCGAACGATTCTTCTTGATTTTACGCATAAATACTGTATAATAAATACAATTATTTCAAAAAGTTTTTTCATATTAGTTAAATCTATTGATGTTTATTAGTCATTTTGTAGATATTAAAAATAATATTGTTTTCTATATAAATCTAGGAGGTATATCAATGAAAAATGAAGCAAAAAGCATTTTACAACCAAAGAATGATGTGGTGTTTAAAGCATTATTTTCACGAGGAAAACCAAAGATAACAAAAGCAATGTTGGAGGCTATACTAAAGATAAAAATTGACAAGCTGGAGCTTGATAAAAGTACAGATTTACTAAATGATAATAAAGAAGATAAAAATGGAAGATTGGATTTGAGAGCAGTTATAAATGGAGATACCGAATGTGATATAGAAGTGCAACTGGCAAAACATGAGAAAATGGCTGAAAGATTTTTGTATTATTGGTCAAAAATGTATACTGCAAATTTGCAAATTGGAGACAAGTATAGTGAACTTAGAAAAACAATATCAATAATAATATTAGATGATAATTTTCCATTGACGAAATATCTTGAAAAACCTCAAACAATATGGAAAATAAGAGAAAACGAAGACTACCATATTATATTGACAGACTACCTTGAAATTATTATAATAGAGTTACCAAAAGTAATAAAAGCATACCAACGAACACCTAATGATGAATTACTACAGTGGATGCTTTTTATCGATAATCCAGAAAAGGAGGAGGTAGCTCATATTATGGAAGAAAATGAAGATATTAAAGAGGCTAAAAAAGAACTTGACAGAATAAGCCAAGATGATTTATTGAGAAGAAGAGCATTAAGCAGGACATTAGAAATAGCTGATAGACTACAATTTCAAGAGGAAGCAGAGGCAAAGGGCTTGAAAAAAGGAATGGAAAAAGGAATAAAAGAAGGAGAATATAAGAAAACAAAAGAAGTAGTAAGAGAATTGCATTTGATAAATATGACTGTAAAACAAATTGCTCAAATTGTAAAATTGGATGAATCATCAGTGAAAAAAATATTAAACGAAGACAATAAATAAAATTTCGCTATAGCGAAAGAAATATGTACATAGAAAAAGGCGAGCTTTAAGAAAACATGAAACATTATTATAAAAAATTTAATAATGCAATGTATATTAAAGTTAAGCCTTTATTTAATATATAAAAAAATTAAAAATTTTATATTTTCTCTTTATTTTTAACAAGCTATTGTATATAATTATAGCGAGCAAAGAGGAGATGATTGAATAAAAATTACAAACCTTCAATCAAATTTTACCCTCAAGAAAGGAATACAACAAAAATGAATTTACCAAACAAATTAACACTATTTAGAATAATACTAGTTCCAATAATGGTTATAGTATCTTTTTTTGATATACCGGGAAGTTTTTTAGGCATATCTACAACAATGTGGATAATGGAATTAATATTTATAATTGCATCAATAACAGATAAACTAGATGGATATTTGGCAAGAAAAAATAATCAAGTAACAAACTTCGGAAAATTTTTAGATCCAATTGCAGACAAGATTTTAGTAGTTGCTGCCATGATTTTATTTGTTGGAATGGGAAGATTACCAGCATGGATTCCAATTATAGTAATATTCCGTGAATTTGCTGTTTCTGGTTACAGACTAATTGCAGTACAAAATAACGGAGAAGTAATTGCTGCAAATGTTTGGGGAAAATTAAAAACCGTTACACAAATGATTGCAATAATTTTAATGTTTTTAACAACACAACCTTATTTTGCATTTGTTATGAGAGCAAAAACTGAACAAGACGCACTTGTAAACAGTGCACTTACATATATGACAACAGGAGATTTTGTAATGAATATTTTAGCAAGCATATTTATGACTGTTTCTGTTATTGCAACAATTTTCTCTGGATATGAGTATTTAAAAGGTGGAAAAGATTTACTAAAAGATTGTTAAAAATAATGCAATAAAAGGGGAATATCAAATGAAAAAATTTTTTAGATACTTAATTATTGCTTTAATTATAGCCGGAGTCTTAGTGATGACGGTTACTCAGAATAAATCCATTGCTGATGTTGGAAGCTTTGAGGACTATGATAGTGGCAGTTCATGGGATGATGACTGGGACAGTGGAAGTTCATGGGATGATGATTATGATAGTAGCAGTTCGTGGGATAGTGATAGTTCATGGAGCAGTAGTAGTGGAGGCGGATATATTAGAGACTTTAAACCATTATCTTTCTTTGAAATAATGTTATTGGTTTCACCACCATTTATATTTTGGCTGTTAATAGTTATTCTTAGCTGTTTTAAAAAAACAGAAAAAGGTAAACAAAATATAAGCATTGAAAAGACTGAGATTGATTATCCAGAAAAATATACTCATTATACAGAAGAAAATCTTGAAAATGCGATAAAAAAATACGATGAAGATTTTAGCAAAGACAAATTCTTATCTTGGGCTAGTGAATTATTTGTAAAAATGCAAGAGACATGGACTACTGGGGATTGGAATGCAATTAGAATATATGAGACAAATGAGTTATATGAGCAACATTCCCAACAATTGAAAGGATATACAGATAGAAACTTGACTAATGTTATGGAAGATATTAGTGTTCAATCTATAAGATTAGCGGACTACAATCAAAATGGTGATAAAGAGGTAATTACAATTGTATTGAAATCAAAAATGCGTGATTATATAATAAATAAAACTACAGGAAATATTGTAAAAGGTGATAAAACTATATTTAGATATGGAATGTATAAGATGGAATTTATCAGAAAAACAGGAGTTAAAACATCTGATTCAATAAATACTGTTCAATGTCCTAATTGCGGAGCTGAAACTCAGATAACTGTTTCTGGTAAATGTGAATACTGTGGTAGCATATTAACAACTGGAGAACATAATTGGGCACTATCAAATTTAGAAAGAATAGGATAATACTAAAGAATATAAAAGGGGGTAAAACATGAAAAAATTAAAGAAAATATTAATTGCATTGCTTTTAATAACGTTTATTTCAACAGTTACGATTGATTATAAAACATCAATTGCAGATGTAGGAAGTTTTGAAGATTACGACAGTGGTAGCTCATGGGATAGCGGAAGCTCATGGAGCAGTTGGGACGACGATGATTACAGTTCTAGTTATGGAGGAACAAGCCATAGTAGTGGCGGAGGTTCTTCGTGGGGAACAATAATAACTTTTATTATTATAATTGCTATAGCTTATGCTATTTCTTCAAAGAATAAACACACTCCAATTAGACCAGTTCAAACGTATCAACCAGCATCTAATTTTGATTCTGAAGAAAATGTTGAAAGAAAAGTTAAGGCTGTTGATGAAATGTTTAATAAAGAAGAGTTCTTATCTTGGACTAGAAGTTTATTCGTAAAATTGCAAGAAGCGTGGACAGCAAGAGATTGGAGTACTATTAGAGTATTTGAAACAAATGAGCTATTTGAACAACATCAAAAGCAATTACAAGGTTATATAGACAGAAAACAAATAAATGTAATGGAAAGAATTTGCGTATTATCAGTTAAGTTAGCAGACTTCAAGCAAACTGGAAATAAAGATGTTTTAACTGTTGTATTGAAATCTAGAATGAATGATTATATAATAGACGAAACAACAGGAAAAATAGTAAAAGGTGATAAGACAACTGATAGATATAGCACATATAAACTTGATTTTATTAGAACAACAGGCGAAAAGACAAAACCAGGTTCTATTGAAATAAATACAACAAATTGTCCAAACTGTGGAGCACCAACACAAATAACATCATCAGGTAAATGTGAGTATTGTGGAAGTGTAATTACAACAGGAGAACATAGCTGGGCATTATCAAACTTAGAGAAAATAGGCTAAAATTTGTGCGGACCTTAAAATAGGGTCTGCACAGGATAAATTATTAAAAGCTAAAAAATTTTAGGAGGAAAAAATTATGGGATTAATTAAAGCAGCAGCAAGTGCAATAGGAAGCACAATGCATGATCAATGGAAGGAAGCAATTAGATGTGAAAACATGACAAATGATATTCTTATGGTTAAGAAAACTACTCCAAATGGAGTTATATCAAACAAAAGTACAATTATAGTAGCACCTGGACAATGTGCAATTATATTTGATAATGGTAGAGTAATAGATGCAACAGCAGAAGAAGGAGTATATACTTTTGATAGTTCTTCTACACCTTCATTCTTTGCAGGACAATTTGGAGCAGTATTTAAAGAAATGTGGCAACGTTTTACATATAATGGAGCAAGTGCTAAACAACAAGCAGTATTTTTCTTCAACACAAAGGAAATAATAGATAATAAATTTGGAACAGCGGCACCAATTCCATTCCAAGATTGGTCACACCCAATTCCAAAACAAATGACAAATACTTTAACACCACTAAGAGTAGAAGTAAAATGTTTTGGTAAATATACTTTTAGAATTTCAGACCCTGCTTTGTTTATGAGCAAATTAGCAGGAACTGCTGATATTTATAAAAAAGATGAATTAGTAGAGCAATTAAGAACAGAAGTTATGTCTGTATTCCAAAATGTTGCAAATGAGCTTGGTACAGCTAAATACAAAGTCCCAGTTCTAGAAATGCCAAGCCAAACAGATGAAATAAGAGAAATGATGGATGAAAAGGTATTTGATGCAAAAATAAGAGAAAGAGGAATAGAAATAGTTTGCTTTGCTGTTGAATCTGTAACATTAACAGATGATTCTGCAAAGAAGATTGATGATTACGAATTAAGTTCAAACTCTTACATGCAACAAGGAAGAATGGTTGGAGCATATTCAAATGCTGTTGAAAATGCAGCAAAAAATGAAAATGGAGCAGCAAATGGATTCATGGGAATAGGAATGATGAACATGTCAACAAATGGAATGATGCAAAATGCTGCAAACGGACCATGGAATCAAAACAATGATGCAAGCAGAATGGATTTAAGTAAACAAGAAGAGGCTAAAGCTGATGATACAACAGCTGAAGGCTGGACTTGTGAATGTGGTCATGTAAACCCAGCAGATGGTAAATTCTGTAGTGAATGTGGTAAGGCAAAAACATCAAAAAAGGTTTGCCCAAAGTGCAAAATGCCAAATGATGCAGGTAACAAATTCTGCAATAATTGTGGAGAACAATTATAAAGTTTTGTAGGAGGAACTTATATAATAATGGAGTTAGAGCAAGCGAAAACAGAGGTTAAAGAACTTAGAGAAAAATTAGAGTATTATGCAAAATTATATTACGATATGGATAGCCCTGCAATAACTGATTACGAGTATGATATGATGATGAACAGATTAAAAGCTTTGGAAAAAGAATTCCCAGAGCTTGTTACTCGTGATTCGTTAACTCAAAAGGTTGGAGGTCATGTTAAAGAAGGATTCAAGCAAGTGGTACATGAAGTACCACTTCAAAGCCTTCAAGATATATTTTCTTTTGAAGAATTGAGAGATTTCGATACAAGAGTTAGAAAAGTTGCAGAAGAAAATCATGAGGAGCTAAAGTATGTTGTGGAAACAAAGATTGATGGACTATCTACTGCACTTAAATATGAAAAAGGAGTATTTGTGCAAGGTGCAACACGTGGAAATGGCCTGATTGGAGAAGATGTAACAGATAACTTAAAAACGATTTCACATATTCCAAAAGAACTAAAAGAAAAAATAGATATTACGGTTCGTGGAGAGGTATTCATCGGAACAAAAGAGTTCGAAAAAATGAACGCAGAAAGAGAAATATTAGACGAGAGTCTATTTGCAAATGCAAGAAATGCAGCGGCAGGTTCTCTTCGCCAATTGGACTCAAAGGTAACCGCAACAAGACCGCTAGATATTTTTATATTTAATGTGCAAAAATATGATGAAGATACATTTGATTCTGAAAATTCACATTTTACAGAATTAGACAAGCTACAAAAATTAGGATTTAATGTAGTGCCGGTAAGAACATTATGTAGCACAATAGATGAAGCAATAGAAGCAATCAAAAAGATTGGAGAAGATAGAGAAAATCTATCATTTGGAATAGATGGTGCAGTTATAAAGGTTGATAATTTACGTCTAAGAGAGATATTAGGAACCACTTATAAAGTTCCAAAGTGGGCTATTGCATACAAATATCCACCAGAGAAAAAAGAGACAAAACTTTTAGATATCGTATGTCAAGTCGGAAGAACAGGAGCACTTACACCGACAGCAATATTAGAGCCAGTTAAGGTTGCAGGCTCAACTATTTCAAAAACAACACTTCACAATGAAGATTTTATAAAAGAAAAAGACCTAAAAATAGGTGATACAGTCGTAATTCAAAAGCAGGGAGACGTAATTCCAGAAGTTGTTGATGTTATAAAATCGAAGAGAGATGGTACTGAAAGAGAATTTGTTATGCCAACAGTATGTCCAGTCTGCGGAGCACCAGTAGTAAGAGAAGAAGGCGAAGCCGTTGCACGTTGTATAGGAATAGAATGTAGTGCAAAAATATTAAGAAATCTTGCACATTTCGTCTCAAAAGAAGGAATGGATATAGATGGGCTTGGAATAAAAATATTAGAACAATTAGTAGATAAAGGTTTAATAAAAAATATTGCTGACATTTACACATTAACAGCAGAAGAAATTGCAACACTTAAAAAGAATGGAAAGAAATTTGCCCAAAACCTAATAGATTCAATAAATGCAAGCAAAAATAACGACTTATTTAAGCTGCTAACAGCACTTGGAATAAGACATATAGGAACAAAATCTGCAAAGGGCTTGTGCAAAAAATACAAATCAATAGACAAAATTGCAGAAGCAAGTTTCGAAGAATTAAGCATGATAGACGATGTTGGAGAAATTACAGCACAAAGTATTTACGAATTTTTCAGACAGCCACAAACTGTTGATTTAATAAATAGAATAAAAGAAGCGGGAGTAAATACTGAGGTAATAGAAAATGAAAACACTAATACAGATGACAGATTTGCAGGAAAAACATTCGTATTAACAGGAAGTCTAGAAAAATATACAAGGCAAGAAGCTAGTGATATAATAGAAAGCTTTGGTGGCAAAGTATCAGGTTCAGTTTCTAAAAAAACAAGCTACGTACTAGCCGGGGAAGAAGCAGGTTCAAAATTAACAAAAGCACAAGAATTGGGAGTTGCAATTATTTCAGAGCAAGAATTCAATAAAATGATTGAAAAATAATTACAAATGTAATAAAGTTGAAAATTCAAAAAAGAGAAGGTGGAAAAGAATTAAATTTTAGCAAGGAAAATAAATTCAAAAGGCAAGGGCGCGTATTTTTGTATGTAACAGCGTTTTGAATGAAATTTGTAGTAGCCAAAATTATAATTATTTTTTACTAGGGAAAGGATAAAAAACATATGGATGGCATTTATTCATTTGAGCGAATGGAAAACGAATTAGATAATGGATATATAATTTTTTACACATATGTTAGAAATAGATATCAATTATTCAAGACATCAGAAAATTGCTATACACAGCAATTATTAACAGAAAATTTAAAAAATCCATTGCCACGTTTGACAATAATAACTCACAAAAGACTAAAAGAAATATATCCATACATGGAAAATATAGAATATAAAACGAGTGCAATATAGTTAGAATGCGAGGAGGCATGAAAAATGTACACTTATGATGATGTAAAAGAGCATAGTAATGACAGAGAATATGTAGAAAAAGCAATAGAAGAGGATGGACTTTTATTAGATGCAGCATCTCCTGAATTACAAGACGACAAAGAATTAGTAATGAGAGCTGTTACAAAAGATGGTGGAGCATTAGAATTTGCCTCAAAAAGATTGAAAGCAGATAGAGAAATATTAATGCAGGCAGTCGAGAAAAAAGGTTGGGTTTTATGTTATGCCTCAGATGAATTGAAAGCAGATAAAGAACTAGCACTTAAAGCTGCAAAAACAGATGGACAAATTTTATATTATGTAAGCAAAGAACTAAGAGATGATTATGATGTTGTGCTAGAAACAGTAAAAAATAAAGGTTTAATTGTAAAATATGCTAGCAAGCGTCTGCGTTCAGACAAGACAATAGCAATAGAGGCAATAAAAAATGACAAAAGAGCTTATGATTTTATAGTACCAGAATTAAGACAAGATGAAGAAATACAAGCAATAATAAATCCACCAGCATAAAATTTTTTTGTATAAAATTGGAACGGAGAAAAAATTATATTTTTCCGTTCCAATTTATATTAATGCTTTTTTGTGTTCTTCTCTGTCACCGTTTTGTACTATTGTATATTTTGAGGATTTGCATATATGGTTTTATTATTTGTGTATATTACCATTCCAGGTTTTGCTCCATTAGGCTTTTTTACATATTTTATTAAGGTATAATCTACTGGCACATTTTGAGACATTCTAGCCTTGCTGTAATATGCCGCAATAGATGCACATTTATATAAAACTGAATCTGGAATATTGAAAGTACAAGATGCACTAGAATTTTCTGAGCTGGAATGTAAACTATCTGTTTTTAAGACAACATGACTTCCATGAATATCTTTCGTGTGAAACCAAATATCAGAATTTTGTGCGAGTCTGCAAGTTAAATAATCATTTTGTTTATTATTCTTTCCAATGTAAACAGTGTAACCATCAATATTACGTTTCTCCGGCATATTACTTGCGTTTGATTGCTTACTCGATTTAGAATTAGTAATTTTGCTCTGTTTATTGTATACATGATTATTTACTGTATTTGCATTTTTCCCGAAAATTAAATTATCACAAATTTCAGAATAAATATTGTCTATATCTTCAATTGTGGAAACTTCTTCTAACTCGTATACAATACTTTCTAAGTATGATAACTCAGCCTCTGACAATTCTTTTTGCTTTTCTACAATAGCTATTGTATTTTGAAGCTTTCTGTATTTTTTGAAAAAGTTCTTTGCATTTTTAGATGGACTAAATTTCTCATCTAATGGTATAGTAATTAAATTGTTGTTATCATAATAGTTTTCCAAAGTAACTTCAGACTGTGGATAATCTGGTATTCTGTATAAATTTGAAGTTATTAATTCACCATATAATCTGTATTTTTCAGCATTTGTGCAATCGGCAATTTTTAAATCTATTGTGCTAATTCTTTCTTTTATCTTTCCAACATGATTTAAAACAAGCTTTAATACTGTATCTCTGTACTGCTTGAATTGCTCAGACTGTTCTTTTGAAGTATAGAAATCATCTAAATAGAAGTTCACAGCAAGTCCATCGTTTGTTGATTTATAAGCAAAGTAATCTTTCTTAACAGAAGAATATTCTTTTAAAACAACGTTATCAGGCATGTTTGCAAATAAATCTTTTAGATATGAGTAAACTTCTTTCAAATTATTAGTAGAAACAGATGTTGGGATGTTCAATGTTTCTAATAAATATGATACATTCTTTTTTCCAAATCCATTGTAAACTTTAGATAATGTTGATGGCAAATTTTCGCTATCTATTGAAACATCTCTATAAAACTCATCGAAAGTTTTAACTGCAAGAAAGTCCTTTTTAGCACTTTCAATATTCAAATATTTTGAACCAGGGAAGATGTCTCTATTTGAGTTATCAAACTTATTTAGATGACGTAAGCTATCGATAACTGTATGCTCCGAATTTAGCAATATAATATTGCTGTGTTTTCCCATAAGTTCAACAACAAGAGTTTTTGTAATTAAATCATTAAGCTCGTTGTATACATCAATATCAATAAAAACAATACGTTCTAAGCCATTAGAATAAATTCTTTTAATAGTTCCACCAGTCAAATGTTTTCTAAGAACCATACAAAAATTCAAAACATTTTGAGGGTTAGGTTTAGAATTAGTAGTTAAATTAATTCTATAATTTACTGAATCTATAGAAACATTCAAACAATAATTCTTTCCACTAGAATAAACACCCAATAAAATCTCGTTTTTATTAGGTTCAAAAATTTTATTTATCTTTCCATTAATAAGGCAAGTGTTTAATTCTGAAACTACTGCTTTAGTTACAATACCATCAAAAGCCATTGCAAAAATCTCCTTAAATTTTAATAGAATGATTATACCGCAAAAAAGAATGTTTATCAATAAAAAATCTTATAAAAGTAGCAGTATAATAGGTTATATACTAAACTAATGAAATATGAAAAAATTAAAACAGAAAATCAAAATAATTTGCAAAAAAATATTGACATTTCAAGCTTTTTTGACATATAATACAAACCAATGAGGCACTATTAGGAGGAACTTGCTAAAAGATGAACAACAATTATAATAATATGTCTGATGATGAACTACTGGAATTGATAAATAAAAAAGATACAGATGCACTAGATTTTTTAATATGCAAATATAAAGACCTAGTAAATTCAAAAGTGAATAAATATTTTATAATTGGTGCCGAAAAAGAAGATATAGTACAAGAAGGTTTGATTGGGTTATATAAAGCAATTAAAGATTATAAGCCGGACAAGCAGAATTCATTTAAATCATTTGCAAATTTATGTATAGAAAGACAGCTAATAACAGCAATAAAATCCTCTAATAGACAGAAACATATGCCATTAAATTCGTATTTATCATTGAACATGACAGCTTTTGAAAACGAAGATGGAAACAATGATACGCAAATAGTGGACGTGCTTGAAAACACAGTAATAGAAGATCCACTAGATACAATCACGAAAAAAGAATACTTTTCAAGTGTAGAAAATGTTATAGACTCATCTTTAAGTGATTTTGAAAAGAAAGTACTTAATAGATATGTACAAGGCGAATCTTATGTAAAAATTGCAGAAAGATTAGATGCTCCAGTAAAATCTGTGGACAATGCGATACAAAGAATTAGAAAGAAAACTGCAAAAAATATACAAGCAGAAAGTAATATATAAAAGCTTCTGATGCAAACCAGAAGCAACATATGCTATCATAGCTCAGTAGGTAGAGCGCAGCCTTGGTAAGGCTGAGGTCACGGGTTCGATTCCCGTTGTTAGCTCCAATAGAAAAGTCCGGTATATCAGCGATTACAAGCAATATACCGGATTTTAATTTATTAGAATTTGTATTCCATTTGGTCTATTTTATACAATATTTCCAAAAAAAAGTGGTCAAAAAGTGGTCATACTTTTACAACTTTAAATACGTGTAATAACAATTGATGATTATTTAGCTAGTTTACAGTAAACCACCAGCAGAGTTACTCATTTCAGAGCAACTCTACTGGTGGTTGTGGTACATGTGATAAGGCATGTACCATGAAATGAAATTATGCAATTACGATGACATCGCCATCAAACGGCTTGTTGACCTCACCCAGATATTCGAAATCCTCGAACATCTTAAGGAGATAGAGAAACTTCATTTCGGTGTAACCATCAGGATCTTTTTTAGGAAGCTCCTGAGAATTTCCAAAAACTTTTTGAAGCAATTCATCGCCAATCTTGTTCAGCTTGACTTTGATTATGTCGTTCATCGATACTTTCATTAAAACTTCCTCCTTGTGATTGTTCGGAGGATTGTGCCTCCGAACTCTGTTTATATTCGAAGGCAACACATATCAAAATATGTTACTGGTAAAATTATACAATGTTTTACAGAAAAAGTCAAATATTTCCAATTAGAAATTTTGAAAAAATAAATTTTTTGTCTAAATTTGCATAAATAGTCTCAATAAAAAAATTCTCGAATACAATATATTAGGAGGATTTAATATGGAAAAGATTAAGACAATAGCAAAATATACAATAAATGTTTTGGCAATTATTAGTGCTTTGGTTACTGGAATTAATGCTGTAGAAGGAATAACAATACCATATGCGATTCAAATAGTACAAATAATAGCCGTTGTTCAAGGTGTAATAAGTACGTATTTACTTGGTCAGAAGGCTATTAGTAATAGGGAGAAGAAATAAATATGAATATAATTAATACAAATTTAAATTTTAAACAAATGGATACACGTAGTTCTACTCAAAGAATAATTTTGCATCATGCTGCGGCCAAAAAGTGTTCTGCTGAGGACATTCATAGATGGCATTTAAACAATGGATGGAGTGGAGCTGGATATCATTTTCTAGTAAGAAAAGATGGTACAATATATAGACTTCGTCCAGAGGATAAAGTTGGAGCTCATGCCTATGGTGCAAATTATGATTCATTGGGAATTTGCTTTGAAGGAGATTATAAGGAAGAAATAATGCAAGAGGAGGAGATTAAGGCTGGAAGAGAACTTGTAAATTTTTTAAAAAATAAATATGGAATAAACACAGTACAAGTTCATAAAAATGTAAATGCAACAAATTGCCCAGGTGACAATTTCCCATTTGATCAAATAGCAAATTCAAATGAAACAGGAGTGTCGAAACCAAGCCAAGAAAAGGGGAAAATAGCTACAATACAAACATCTTTAAATGAAAAATATGGCTTAAATATTTCAGTAGATAATATTTATGGAAACGAGATGAAGAAGGCATTGGTGAAGGGATTACAAACAGAATTAAATAAACAGTTTGGAAGTAAACTAGCAGTCGATGGAATATTTGGAACTAACACTTACAATGCCTGCATAAATGTTCGAAGAGGTGCCGAAGGAAACATCACTTGGTTAATTCAGTCAATGCTTATTTGCAAATTATTTAACATTAATGCAGACGGAATATTCGGATCCGCAACAGAAAGTGCGGTACGAGAATTTCAAAAAAGAAATGGATTATCACAAGATGGAATAGTTGGAAAGAATACGTTTAGTAAATTATTCAAATAATAAAATTAAGAACTTAAATTTAAGGTTTGAGTTCTTAATTATTTATACGTTGAAAGCTAGAAAATCAATATTTTCACTTGACAAAACAATTGATTATGATAGAATTGTGTTGGTAGGATACGATGTGTAATTAGAATTGAAATTTACATAAAAATATGATATAATTCTAAAAGGTTACATATAATAAAAAGGGAGGTAGTAGTATGAAAAAAGTCTACGACGCATTAACAATTGCAAAATGGATTATAAATAAGATACACCCAGAACCTTTAAAACTTCAAAAATTATTATATTTAGCACAAGGATATTCATATGCCTTTTATGATAGACCTTTATTTAAGGAAGAAATAGAAGGATGGGTTCATGGCCCAGTTGTAAGAAATGTATATAACATGTTTAGCTCTTATCAATATAATTGCATAGATATTAATTATGAAGTAGAAGAACTAGATAAAGAAGCAGAAGATGTACTAAACTACGTAATAAATAACTTTGCAAAATATGATTCAAAATATTTAGAAAAATTAAGTCACGAACAAGAGCCTTGGATAATGGCTAGAAGCGGCTTAGATCCAGATGAAAGAAGCGATAAAACCATATCAAAGGAAAGTATTTCAAACTATTTCATAAATGAAGTATTCCAGCCAGAAATGGAGGAATGGGATTAGTGATAGGAGAAATCTGGACATATAAGGCGACAAAGCCAAGTGATAATTTAGAAAAGATTAGACCGGTGCTTGTCATTGGAGATGATGGAGACAACGGTCTAGAATTTGTTGATATTAATTATGCTATAATTTCTTCATCAGCTTCGTGTGGAAAATATGATGTTGAAATAAATGAAGAAACTGCCAAATGCATCGGACTAAAAAGACCGTCTGTAATAAAAACTACTAAAATATATACAGGCTCAAGACAGAAGTTAGGATGCAAAATAGGAGATTTAACAGATGAATTAAGAAAAGAATTTATGTGTAAGTATAAGGAATATCAAGAAAATATTATGGACAAATGGAATTAAAGATAAAAACCTTGAGTAGTCAAGGTTTTATTCAAGCAAATATAGAAAGAAGGATATAATATGAAAATAGGAATTGTAGGACTTCCAAATGTAGGAAAGAGTACTTTATTTAATGCAATAACAAATGCAGGAGCAGAATGTGCAAACTATCCATTCTGTACAATAGAGCCAAATGTAGGCGTAGTTCCAGTACCAGACGAAAGATTGGACAACCTAGCAAAGATGTACAACCCTCAAAAGGTTACACATGCTGTAATTGAATTTGTTGATATAGCAGGTTTGGTAAAAGGAGCAAGCAAAGGCGAAGGATTAGGAAATAAATTTTTATCTCATATAAGAGAAACAGATGCAATTTGCCAAGTTGTAAGATGTTTTGAAGATTCAAACATAATACATGTTGATGGAAGCATTAACCCTGTAAGAGATATAGAAACTATTAATTTAGAACTTGTATTTGCAGATTTAGAGACTGTTGAGAAAAGAATTGATAGAGCTAGTAAATTAATAAAAGGTGACAAGAAATATCAATTAGAATTTGATACATGGAAAAAAGTAAGAGATGCTTTACAAAATGGAAAACCAGCAAGAAGTTTGGAGTATACAGATGAAGAACTAGAAATAGTAAGGGATGGATTCTTACTAACAATGAAACCAATTTTATATGTTGCAAATGTTTCAGAAGATCAATTATTGGATGAAAATGATGCAAATGTAAACAGCGTAAAAGAATATGCAAAACAAGACAAGGCAGAAGTAATAAAGCTTTGCGTAAAAATAGAAGAAGAATTATCAAGTTTAGATGGCAATGACAAAAAGGAAATGCTAGAAGCATTAGGTCTAGAAGAATCTGGATTAGATAAAGTAATAAAAGCAAGTTATGATTTACTTGGATTAATGTCATTCTTAACAGCCGGAGAGCCAGAAGTAAGAGCTTGGACAATAAAGAAAGGAACAAAAGCTCCACAGGCTGCAGGAAAAATTCACTCAGATATAGAGAGAGGTTTCATTAGAGCAGAAATAGTTTCTTATGATGATTTGATGAGAGAAGGCTCAATGACAGCTGCAAAAGAAAAAGGTTTAGTTCGTTCAGAAGGTAAAGAATACATAATGCAAGATGGAGATATAGTATTATTTAAATTTAATGTATAAATTAAGAGACGTCCTTCGCCCAAGATGGACGCCCTTTTTGGGGCAATTTTAGCTTAAAGTACAACAAAGTCTAGTAATTTCGCCCAAAATCCCCCGTCCCTAATGGGCGAAAATTCACAAAACTTTCACAATAAAATTAGCAATCTCTATTGACTTTTGCTAACTTACGATGTATTATATACACAGTTTAGCACTCAAGGTAGTATAGTGCTAAAAAGAGGTGAAAAAATGCTAGACAATAGAAAGAAAAAAATATTACAAGCTATTGTAGAAGAATATATTGAAACAGCTGAGCCTGTAAGCTCAAAGTCTATTGTAGAAAAACATGGAATTGATTACAGCAGTGCCACGATTAGAAACGATATGGCTGAGCTTGAAAAGATTGGTTTGCTTGATAAACCACATACATCAGCTGGACGTATTCCGTCAGCACAAGGTTATAGATACTATGTTGATGAACTTTTAAACTATAATGATATTAGTATGCAAGAGATAAAATATATACAGACACAACTTGCAACTAAGGTTAATCAAATAGAAGATTTAACAAAAATTGCAACATCAACATTATCAGAAATAACTCATTACACATCAGTTGGAATAGGCCCACGAGTTGCGAGCCAAAATATAGAAGAAGTTAAATTTGTATTGTTAGGTAGCAGGATTTTAATGGCAATAATTCTAACAGAGAGTGGACTTGTAAAAGAAACAATAATTAAGTTTGATGAAGACGTAACGCAAGAACAAGTTGATACAATAACGTATTTGTTTAACAACAAACTAAAAGGAAAACCACTTACTCAAATAGATAAACCGATGGAAGAATACATGCATTCAGAAATGAGTAGTGTATTAAATGTGGTAAAACCTGTATTAGAACAGTTAAATAAAGCAATAAACGAAGACGCACCGATTTATATGGAGGGGGCCAATAAATCGTTTGATTTACCAGAATTTAAGAGTTTAGATATAGCCAAAAATTTCGTAAATATATTAGACACAGACAAAACTAAACAGATGATAGATGTTTTGAATAGTGATGATAATCAAGATGAAATAAATGTTTACATTGGTGATGAAAATGTGGATGAAGCCTTAAAAGACTTTAGTATAATAACATTTAAACATAAAGAAGAAGGCAAAGATTTAGGAACGATTGCTATAATTGGACCTACCAGAATGGACTATTCAAAAGTAATATCAGCAATGAAATATATTAGTAAAAAGTTAGGCGAAAATAGCGAAACACCGAAACTAGACAATCCAAATTCTAAAGAGAGAAAGGATGATGATAATGGATAAAGAGAAAAAAGTGCAAGAAGAAAAAGAGAAAAAGCAAGAAGTAAAAAAAGAAGAAAAGACAGAAAATAAAGAAAAAGAATTAAATGAGCAAATATCAAAATTAAAAGATGAATTGGCAGACGTAAAAGATAGACACACAAGACTTATTGCAGAATTCGACAATTTAAAGAAAAGAAGTGCAAAAGAAAGAGAAGGGTTATACAATTCGATAATAGGGGATATAATATCATCATTATTACCAGTAATTGATAACTTAGAAAAAGCAACAGAAGCCGAGACAAAAGATGAAGAATATAAAAAAGGAATCGAACTTGTATTAAAGCAATTTAAAGATGTGCTTACAGCAAATGGAGTAAAAGAAATAGAGGCAGTAGGACAACCTTTTGATCCAGAATTACATGAGGCAGTAAGCATGATACAAGATGAAAAACTTGGAGAAAAAATAGTTGCACAAGAATATAGAAAAGGCTACATGATAGGCAACAAAGTTATTCGTCATTCTATGGTTGTTGTAGCAAACTAAAATTAATTCTAAGCGTCGTCTTACTCCGTTAAATTTATTACTAATTATCCTCAATGTACTACACAAAGTACATTTCCGGTAATTAGAATAAATTTGCCTTGTAATATTTGCTTTTAATTAATTTAACGATTTTATATGTTATTAATTTTAAAAATTTATATAGATAGAACTTAAGAAAATTTAATATAGAAAAATAACTTTAGTATAGTAAAATAGGGAGGAAATTTATTATGGGAAAGATTATAGGTATTGATTTAGGTACAACAAATTCATGTGTTGCAGTTATGGAAGGTGGAGAGCCAGTTGTTATTCCTAATGCAGAAGGAAACAGAACAACTCCATCAGTAGTTGCATTTTCAAAAAATGGAGAAAGATTAGTAGGACAAATAGCAAAACGTCAAGCTGTTACAAATCCAGATAACACAGTTATATCAATAAAAAGAAAAATGGGTACAGCTGAAAAAGTTAAAATAGAAGGAGAAGAATTCTCTCCACAAGAGATTTCTGCTATGATATTACAAAAATTAAAGACAGATGCAGAAAATTATTTAGGACAAAAAGTTACACAAGCTGTTATAACAGTTCCAGCATACTTCTCTGATAGCCAAAGACAAGCTACAAAAGATGCAGGTAAAATTGCAGGACTTGAAGTATTAAGAATCATAAACGAGCCAACAGCTGCAGCTTTAGCATTTGGTATGGATAAAGAAGATCAAGACCAAAAAATAATGGTATACGATTTAGGTGGTGGAACATTCGATGTTTCTATACTTGATATCGGTGATGGTGTGTTCGAAGTTCTTGCTACAAATGGTAATACACACTTAGGTGGAGATGACTTTGATCAAAGAATTATAGATTACTTAATATCAGAATTCAAAAAATCAAATGGAATAGATTTATCAACAGATAAAATGGCTATGCAACGTCTAAAAGAAGCTGCTGAAAAAGCTAAAATAGAGCTTTCTGGAATGCAACAAACACAAATCAACTTGCCATTCATTACAGCAGATGCTCAAGGACCAAAACACTTAGATGTAACATTAACAAGAGCTAAATTCGAAGAATTAATTAGAGATTTAGTTGATGCTACAAGAGTACCAGTAGAGCAAGCTATGAAAGATGCAGGAGTTACATCTGCAGATATTCATAAAGTATTATTAGTTGGTGGTTCAACAAGAGTTCCTTGTGTACAAGAAGAAGTTAAGAAAATAACAGGAAAAGACCCAGATAAAGGAATAAACCCAGATGAATGTGTTGCAATTGGTGCATCAATTCAAGGTGGTGTATTATCAGGAGATGTTAAAGACTTAGTATTACTAGATGTAACGCCATTATCATTAGGTATTGAAACATATGGTGGTGTATTCACAAAATTAATCGAAAGAAATACAACAATACCAACAAAGAAATCACAAATATTCTCAACAGCAGCAGATGGTCAAACATCAGTTGAAGTACACGTATTACAAGGTGAACGTGAAATGGCTGCATATAACAAGACATTAGGAAGATTCCAATTAACAGGAATTCCAGCAGCACCAAGAGGAGTTCCACAAATTGAAGTTACATTTGATATAGATGCTAACGGTATAGTTCACGTATCTGCAAAAGATATGGCAACAGGAAACGAGCAAAAAGTTTCTATTACAGCTTCGACAAACTTAACAGATGAAGATATAGACAAAGCTGTTAAAGATGCAGAAGCACATGCTGCAGAAGATAAGAAGAAGAAAGACGAAATAGAAGCTAGAAACGAAGCTGAAAGCCTAATGTACAACTGCCAAAAGACAGTAGATGAATTAGGTGACAAGATAAGCGGAGAAGAAAAAGCAAAAGCTACAGCAGAAATAGAGAATGTAAAGAAAGCTCTTGAAGGTTCTGATATTGATAAAATAAAAGAAGCAACAGAGAAATTAAAACAAGCTTTCTATGCAATGTCTGAAAAACTATATGCACAAGCAAATCCAAACGGAGCTGCAGGTGCCGGAGCAAATGCGGGAGCAGGTGCTGGACCACAAACAGACGCAAATGGAAATGTATACAATGCAGATTACAAAGTAGAAGACGACAAAAAAGACGAAAACAAATAATAAAAATCGCCCAATAGGGACGCCCCTTTTTGGGCGATTTTCTTAAATGTTTTTCGCCCACAAAGGGGAGGCCCTATTGGGCGGAAAAGGATAATTGTAGAAAAGGAGAAAGCAATGGCTGAAAAGAAGGATTATTATGAAGTCTTAGGTGTTGGAAAAACAGCAACAGATGACGAACTAAAAAAAGCATATAGACGTCTTGCAAAGAAATATCACCCTGATGCTAATCCAGATAATAAAGAAGAAGCAGAAGCAAAATTCAAAGAAGTAAATGAAGCTTATGAAGTTTTGTCTAATCCTCAAAAGAGAAAAATGTACGACCAATTTGGAACAGCAGATCCAAGTCAAGGTTTTGGTGGTGCTGGAGGTCCATTTGGTGGAGGAACATATACGTATTCTACATCTGGCTTTGATGGATTTAGTGATATTTTCGGAGACTTAGGTGATTTATTTGGATTCGGAACTGGAAGATCATCAGCTAGAAATCCAAATGCTCCAAGCAAAGGTGCAGATTTGAAATATAGTGTAAACCTTACTTTTGAAGAAGCATATAGTGGAGTAAATAAAGAGATAAATATTACTAGAAATGAAAAATGTCCTACATGTTCTGGTACAGGTGCAAAACCTGGAACACATCCAGAAACATGCTCTATATGTGGAGGAAAAGGTACTGTTACAAAGATGCAGACTACTTTATTAGGACAAATGAGAGTCCAAACAACATGTTCAAATTGCCATGGAACTGGTAAAGTAATAAAAGATGTTTGTGATACATGTCTTGGAAAGGGAACGGTAAGAAAACAGGCTAAAATAAATCTAAAAATACCTGCTGGAATTGACGATGGTCAAACAGTAGTATTAAGAGGCGAAGGTGAACCAGGAACTAATGGTGGACCAAATGGAGATATATATGTAACAGTAAATTTGAAGAGACACAGCATATTTACTAGAAAAGATGATAATGTATATTGTGATATTCCAATCACATTTACACAAGCAACACTTGGCGCAGAGCTGGAAATTCCACTAGTAGATGGAACAAAAACGACATATAAAATACCAGAAGGAACACAAACAGGCACAAAATTCACAATAAAAGACAAAGGATTTGTACACATTAATTCTGGTTATAGAGGAAATTTAATATTCACAGTACAGGTACAAGTTCCAAAACGTTTGTCTAAAGAACAAAGAGATTTACTTGTAGAACTTGCAAAAACTATGAATGAACAACCTCCTGTAAAAAAGAGAGGAATATTTGGATAAAATAAATAATTTTGAACTGACAGAGAAAAATAAAGTTTCCTGTCAGTTTTATTATTTATAAAAATTTTTATAAATAATAAACTTTGAGGTTGTTTTTCTTGCAAATTTTATAAAGATTGTGCTATAGTATAAATGTTAGATATAAGGAAAGGAATTATATTAATATGGATAAAAAGAAAAAAGAAAAGAAATATATTTTTGGAATAATAGGAGGTTTTATACTAGGTTTAGTATTTTCTATATTAACGACAGCAGCATATATTTATACTGATTTTATTGGAATACTTGGTGCAATATTTTTTCTTGGAATTTTTGAATATTTTGGATATAAAATATTTCAAGGAAAAATAGATAAAAAAATGCCATGGATTATTATGGGATTATCAATTGTAAATGTGTTAATAATGTCTTTTATGATTATTCCTGTGGCTTTGTTAGTAAAGTCCAATATACAATTTAGCTTTAAAGAAGCAGTAAATTTATATAAGAATTCAAGCATATCACTTAATATAGTACAAGATTGTCTACTTTCATTGGTGTTATCATTATTGGGGTCATATGCTATAGGTACTGTTATAAATAAAAAAGTTATGTTAAATGTTAATAAGGTAAAATTATTTTCATCTGACAATAAGGAAAAACAGGAATATAAGGAAGTTGCTATTAACGCTACAAAATCAATATTTGAAAAACTAGAAGCAACAGATGAAGCAAAGGCTGTAAAAAAAGAAGATTTAATTGAACAAATTAATAATAAAAATGCAAAGGAATATATTAATTACCTATACAGTTTACGCATTATAAAGAAATATAAAGGAAAATATTATTACTGTGAAGAAGCTGAAAGCAACATAAAAATACACTATGCGTATTGGAAGGGTGCAATTGCTATTGCAATAGCAGCTGTGAGTATTGCTTGCATATTATTTTCATTTGGATTAATTAGTCAATCAAAGAAAAAAGTATACAACAATGATGTTAGTTTTTCAATAGATAATACCTGGAATGAATATAAAGTAAATCAAAGTACAGAAGATGATGAGACAACAGTTGAGAAAACTTGGAGGTATTATAAATACATGAATGCTAACGAAGTATTAGCAGGAAATGAAGAACATAGTTATCCTGAAACAATAACTGTATCATATGGAGATAATAACTTTGGTAAAGAAATAGAATTAAACGATTTACGAGATTTATTTGAAGGATATTTCTATGAATATATGGGCTTCGACAATTATCAAATAGAAGTACTTACGACAGATAATGGCTATGAAACATTAGAGATTATGTTGGGATATGAAGATGCCATGGTTTTTGATTATTACTTGATTAATGGAAACAAGATGGCATTTATTTCAGCAAGCACTTACAGTAATGATGAAAATCTATATGATAGTTTAGAAGAGTATACAAAAGAAGTGGTAAATAGTTTTAAATGGAATGAATAAAATTTATTGCAAAAATAAAAGATATTTGTTAAAATAATAATTAGTTTAAAGTATAGTAAAAAAATAGGCTAAAAAAAAACACCTTTTTGGGTATTTTTAGCCTATTTTTTGTTTATTGATGTAGTAGAAGGAGGAAAAAATGAGCACAAAATATGTATTTGTAACAGGTGGAGTTGTATCAGGTTTAGGAAAGGGAATTACAGCAGCATCTCTTGGAAGGCTGTTAAAAAATAGAGGCTATAAAGTGGCAAACCAAAAGTTTGACCCATATATAAATGTTGATCCAGGAACAATGAGCCCATATGAACATGGTGAAGTTTTTGTAACAGATGATGGAGCTGAAACAGACTTAGATTTAGGACATTATGAAAGATTTACAGATGAAAATTTAACAAAAAATTCGAGTATAACAACAGGAAGAATCTATCAACGTGTAATAGAAAAAGAAAGAAGAGGAGATTACTTAGGAAAGACAGTTCAAGTAATTCCGCATATAACAAATGAAATAAAAGAAAAGGTATATTCACTTGGAAAAGATGGCGCAGATGTTGTAATAACTGAAATTGGCGGAACAGTTGGAGATATAGAAAGCTTACCATTTTTAGAGGCTATTAGACAAGTTGGAATAGAAAATAATCCAGAGGATGTTGTGTATATACATGTAACGCTATTGCCATACATAACAGGGTCGAATGAACTAAAATCTAAACCAACTCAGCATTCTGTAAAAGAACTTCAATCTTTAGGAATAAAACCAGACATACTAGTGTGTAGAACAGAACTTCCAATAACGGAAAATATTAGAAATAAAATAGCCTTATTCTGTAATGTAAGACCAGAAAATGTAATTGCAAATATGACGGCATCAAATTTATATGAAGTTCCACTTATGCTAGAAAAGGAAGGTTTGGCAACAAGCATATGTAAACATTTAAAATTAGAAAAAATAGAGCCTAAAAATGAAGAATGGGAAAAAATGATAGAGCATTTTAAGAATGTAGATAAAAAATATAAAGATGAAAAAGTGAAAAAAGTAAAAATTGCAATAGTGGGAAAATATATAAAATTGGAAGATTCGTACTTATCTGTTGTTGAGAGCATAAAACATGCAGGATATGCAAATGAGGTTGATGTTGAAATTGGATTTGTGGATTCAGAAACAATAAATGCCGAAAATGCAAAAGAAAAACTTGAAAAATTTGACGGAATTATAGTCCCAGGTGGATTCGGTAACAGAGGAATTGAAGGAAAAATTCAAACTGTAAAATATGCTAGAGAAAATAACGTTCCATTTTTAGGAATATGTTTGGGGATGCAAATGGCGGTAATAGAATTTGCAAGAGATGTTTTAGACTTAAAAGATGCAGACTCAGTAGAGTTTAATCCAGATACAAAAAATCCAGTAATACATATAATGGAAGATCAAAAGAATATAACAAAAAAAGGTGGAACTATGAGACTTGGAGCATATCCTTGTGTACTTGAAAAAGGAACACTTGCAAGTAATTTGTATGGTTCAGAAGAAATATCTGAGAGACACAGACATAGATATGAATTTAACAATGATTATAAAAAGAAGATGGAAGAAAAGAAAATGGTATTCTCTGGAACATCTCCAGATGGCAATCTGGTAGAGATTGTAGAAATAAAAAATCATCCATACTTTATAGCAGTACAATTCCATCCAGAATTTAAATCAAGACCGGATAGACCACAACCATTATTTGTAGGTTTAGTGAAAGCAACAAAAAATAGAATTTAAATGGAAAATAAGAAAATTTTTAAGTATAAATGTTTCAAGAGTTATTAAAATAAGGAGTCCGAATTATTCGGGCTCCTCAATGGATTCTCTGTCTCCTTTATGACGAATATAAGCGTCCTCAAATTCGCCCAAAGACAAGTTTTCATCATACATGGCATTGTACAACTCTAACTGACGTACGATTTCAAGTTTTTGTTTTAGTACTGGACCAGAAAAAGATTTGCAAAGTTCGGCGACTAGAGCGTCGCCAGGAAGCATATTGTAGATGTTAACAGCTCTCTTGGCGGACATGAGAATTCCCTCCTTAAAACTATTTTTTTTACTTAGAACAGTAAATTTATCATATTATATACCCAATTAGTAAAAAAAGCAAACATTACATTAAAAAAATCATTAATAGATGAAGTTTTTTGGATTAAAATATTTTCTGATTAGGCTGATATTAGATGGAAATGAAGGAATAAATTGAAAAATATGTCATATAATGAATGTGAAAGTTTTGTGAAAATTAGCAATCTCTATTGACATTTGCTAACAAAAGGTATAAATTATTAGCAGTCATAAAGAAAGAGTGCTAAGAAACGTTGGTGCAATGTTAGTGGAAATAGTAAGGAGCTAAAAATTTAGAATATAGCCAATTATTAATTAACTGTACATATTTAGAACTAATGTTATTAGAATTCCAACAGACTATGAATTACTGAAATTTTTTAATTTTGGTAATAAAACAAGGAGGTAATTTAATATGTTAAAACCATTAGCAGACAGAGTTGTATTAAAAATGACAAAAGCTGAGGAAACTACTAAAAGTGGAATAATTCTTTCAGAAGGAAGCAAAGAAAAACCACAAATTGCGGAAGTAATTGCAGTAGGACCTGGTGGAAATGTAGACGGAAAAGAAATAAAAATGTATGTAAAAACAGGAGATAAAGTTGTAATAACAAAATATGCAGGAACCGAAATAAAATATGAAGGCGAAGACTATATAATAGTAAAGCAAAACGATATTCTAGCAATAGCAGAATAATCGCCAAATAGGGATGCCCCTTTTTGGGCAAAACAAACTTTTAGAAAAAATAATTTTCGCCAAAGAAAGCATGTCCCTAATGGGCGAAAAGAGAAAGGAATTAATTTTGAGTAAACAAGATTAATTATGTGAAGATATGGAAGAAAAAAAGAAAGTAACAATTTTATATACAAATTGGAAAGGCGAAACAAAATATAGAAATATTATACCAATGTCGGTTGAGTTTAAAGCCACGCAATGGCATCCAGAAGAACAATGGATATTAAATGCAATGGACGTTGATAAAAATGCGCAAAGGGCTTTTGCAATTAAGGATATAAAAGAATGGAAAGTAAATTAAATTGATTTTGAGGAGGAATTTAAAATGTCAAAAGAAATTAAATTTGGAGAAGATGCAAGAAAATCTTTATTAGATGGTGTAAATAAATTAGCAGATACAGTTAAGGTAACACTTGGACCTAAAGGAAGAAATGTTGTGCTAGATAAAAAATTTGGTGCACCACTCATCACAAACGATGGTGTTACAATCGCTAAAGAAATTGAATTAGATGACCCATTTGAAAATATGGGAGCAAGACTTGTTAAAGAAGTATCTACAAAAACAAATGATGTTGCAGGTGATGGTACTACAACAGCAACAGTTTTAGCACAAAGCATGATCAAAGAAGGTGTCAAAAATGTAGCTGCTGGTGGAGATCCAATGGCAATAAAAAGAGGTATTTCTAAAACAGTTGATAAAGCAGTAGAAGAACTCAAAAAAGTAAGCTCAAAAGTTGCTGGAAAAGAAGATATAGCAAGAGTTGCAAGCATATCTGCAAATGATAGAGAAATTGGTGAATTAATTTCAGAAGCTATGGAAAAAGTTACAAAAGATGGTGTTATAACAATAGAAGAATCTAAAACATCAAATACAGAGCTTAACATTGTAGAAGGAATGGAATTCGACAAAGGATATGTTTCTCCATACATGGTAACAGATACAGAAAAGATGGAGGCTGTTGTTGACAACCCATATATATTAATAACAGATAAAAAAATAAGCAATATTCAAGAAATATTACCATTACTAGAAACATTAATGCAACAATCTGGAAAACTAGTAATAATCTGTGATGATATAGAGCAAGAAGCATTGTCAACATTAATCTTAAACAAATTAAGAGGTGTAATAAATGTTTTAGCTGTTAAAGCTCCTGGATATGGAGACAAGAGAAAAGCTATGTTACAAGACATTGCAACATTAACAGGAGGAGAAGTTATAACATCAGATTTAGGGCTAGAATTAAAAGACACAACAGTTGCTCAATTAGGTAGAGCAAAACAAATAAAAGCAGACAAAGAGCGTACAATTATAGTTGATGGAAGCGGAGATAAGAACGCAATAGCAGAAAGAGTTGCACAATTGAGAGCACAAATTGAAGAAGAAAAGAGTTCTTATGAAAAAGAACAATTACAAGAACGTTTAGCAAAACTTGCTGGAGGAGTTGCTGTAATTGGTGTTGGTGCTGCAACAGAAGTTGAAATGAAAGACAAAAAATTAAGAATTGAAGACGCTCTATCAGCAACAAGAGCAGCAGTTGAAGAAGGTATAGTTGCAGGTGGTGGAACAGCATTTATAAACATTTTACCAGAAGTAGAAAAATTTGTAGAAAGCTTACCACAAGAAGAAAAATTAGGTGGTAAAATAGTAACAAGAGCATTACAAGAGCCAGTAAGACAAATTGCAATAAATGCAGGACTTGAGCCAGCAGTTATTCTAGAAAAAGTAAAAGCATCACCAGCAGGAGTCGGATTCGATGCAGGAAAAGAAGAATATGTAGATATGAAAAAAGCCGGAATTGTAGACCCTACAAAAGTTTCAAGAAGTGCACTTCAAAATGCTGCATCAGTAGCTTCAATGATATTAACAACAGAAAGTATAGTAACAGACAAGAAAGAACCAAAAGCTTGTGGTTGTGGAGACCATAACGATAGTGCTGCAGACATGGGTGGAATGTATTAGAAGTAAAATTGCATAAATTCAGTTAAATAGAATATTTTATAAAATTTAAATGAAATATTTAAAAATAAAGTAAAAAATGTTATAATAAAAGGCACAAGAATAGTATTATAAAATTCTTGTGTCTTTTATATTTTTATAATCGCGAGCATGCTGGAATTGGTAGACAGGCACGTCTCAGAAGCGTGTGCCTTATGGCGTATGAGTTCAAATCTCATTGTTCGCACCAGAGTTTATTGTTTAGTATGATAAATTAATAAAAATAATGAAGTAATAAACAGCTCCAAATATAGTATTTTCAAGTACTTGCGGATTTGCTAAAAAAATACCAAAAAAATTTGAAAAAAATTTTAAATATGTATTGACAAATTTAAGTATTTTTAGTATACTAAGGAAGTCGAGAGAAATGGTCGCTTAGCTCAGCTGGGAGAGCATCTGCCTTACAAGCAGGGGGTCATAGGTTCGAGCCCTATAGCGACCACCATTTCTTTATAAGAAGATTTAGAATTATCTAAATTTTTTTATTTACGGCCTGGTAGTTCAGTTGGTTAGAACGCTAGCCTGTCACGCTAGAGGTCGACGGTTCGAGCCCGTTCCAGGTCGCCATTTTTTTGTTAATTTGTAAACGTATACAAAATGCCTCGATAGCTCAGTTGGTAGAGCAAGGGACTGAAAATCCCTGTGTCACTGGTTCGATTCCCGTTCGAGGCACCAAATTTTACCTATAAGCTATATAAGCTTATGTTTTTTTGCATAATAAATAATAAATAAGGTTAAAGAAAAAATAAAGTCAAAAAATTAAAAAAATAGCAAGAATTTCCTTGCTATTTTTTTTATTCTAGTGTATGATATAGGGGTAGAAAATATATGAACCAAGTGAAAGGAAAGGAAATGCGGTATGAAGAGAATAGTTGCAATTGTTGTATTACTAATGATGATAGTAATATTTGGATGTAACCAAGTATATGCAGCAGAAAATATAATTGACCAACAAAACGAAAGTCAATTAATAAAAATTAAAGAAAATTCGGCAAAAACATTAGAAGAATATAAACAAAAATATGGTTCAGATGCATATGGATTAACAGCATATGTTTTGAACATAATAAGAATATACAGTATACCATTATGTTTTCTTGGAATTGCAGTAAGTGCAATATATCAATATGTGATAGGAATAAGAAAACTAGACACGCAGGAAAAAGGTTTAGTAATGATGATATCATTCGTAACTATATTAGTAATATGCCAGATTTTACCTCTTGCATTTGCAATAGTAGTAAAATTTGGAAGGGGGTAACAAATGAAAGTTTTATTTGCAGTAAGTAATGAAAGTACATCACAAGCAATAATTAAAAAATATCAAACAGAATATAAACAAATAATATCATATAAAAATGTTTATTACTTTAATGCAATATTAAAAGAATTACAAAGAGATAAAACATATGACAGAATAGTAATAAGCGAAGACTTGGAACAGTATGTAAATACTGATTATGAACAAATGGATAAGTTTTTATTTGATAGATTAGACAGTATTAGTGATGAAGCATCAAATTCAAAAGGAGAAAACATTCCAATAATATTAATATGTACAGAAAGAAGAAATAAATCTGAACAAATATTAGTAAAACTATTTGGAATAGGGATATATGATGCTTTATTAGGAAATGATAGAAGTGCAAGTGAAGTATGTAAATTAATAAAAAGACCACGTTCAAAAAAGGATGCAAAAATTTATTATAAGATAGATACAGAAGATGTAACATATGAAAAAGATGATGAAAATGATGTAAGTGAATTAGAAATTCAAAACATATTAGCACATTATAAAAGAATAGGAAATGACGAGGCAAAATATGTAGAGAGTTTTGATAGCATTGCAAGTCAATATAATGATGCACAATTAAAAGTAATAAGTAAATGCTTACCATCAAATGTACGAGCAGTTCTTGAAGTGAAATCACCAAAATATCAACAAATAAATTCATATACGAATAAAATTTCTAATCAAGTAAGGGTTGAGAAAAGAGAAGAAAAACTTGGAACAAGTGAAATACTATTAAAAAATAGTAGAATTAAGAAACCAAGTGAACCTGTTGTTATACCATCTGCAATAGGGGAAAATAAGAGAAAAATTCTTGTGAGACAACACCATAATGTTGAACCAATCGAAGTAATGGCTGCAAACAAAGTAATGAAACAAGATAACATACAAGGAGAATCAGAAAATTATATAGGAGAAAATGAAAATATATCAATACCAGAGGAAGTTCCACAACCAGTAAAACGTGGGAGAGGAAGACCAAGAAAAAATGCTGTAGTAGAACCAAATGTTGACCAACCTAAAAGAAAAAGAGGAAGACCAAGGAAAAATGCAGAAGAAAATGATATAATTCAAGAAATGCAAAAACCAGAACAAGAAGAGGAAGCAATATTACCAGGATTTGAAAATGAGGAAGAAGAAACAATATTGCCAGGATTTGAAGATACTACTGAAGAAACAGTAGAAATGCCGGCTTTTGAAGAAGATGAAGAAGAAACAGTATTGCCTGGATTTAAAAATAGTGAGGAAGAAAACGAGGAAGAGGAAGAAGAAGCAACGCTTCCAGGATTTGAGGACAATACAAAGATGGAAGAGCAATATACAAATGTATTGAACAATTTAAGAAATTCAAATGAACAAGAAAATAATAGTAATATGCCAATAGAACTTAATGAAAAAGAAGAAGAGCAATATCCTGAACTAGATATAAATAGCATCATTAAGCCAAATCAAAAATTGGTTGCATTTTTGGGAACTAGTAAAAATGGTACATCATTTTTAGTTAATAATGTAGCAGAAATATTAGTTGCAAATGGAATAAATACAGCAATATTAGATTTGACACATAATAGGAATGCATATTATATTTATACAAAAAATGAAGATGATTTAAGAGAACAGTCAAATTATATAATGAACAACTTAAAAGCTGGTAGAGCAAATGGTATTCAAGAAAGCAAAAATTTAACTGTATATACATCACCATTTGAAGATGATGAAAATTTAAAAGCAGTAGAACCAATATTAAAAACTTTATTACAAATGCATACAGTTGTTTTAATGGATTGTGATTTTACTACACCTATGAGATATTTCAAATATGCACAAGAAATATATTTGGTACAATCAATGGATATATTAACAATCCAACCACTTACAGCATTTTTAAGACAATTAAGTGATAAAGGAATGTTTGAAGAATCAAAAGCAAGAGTTGTATTAAATAAATTTATTAGAACGAAAGAAATAAGAGAAGAAATACTTATAGGAGGAATTTCAATATATAATGATGCTGCTATGACAGTTAGAAAAGAACTATTTGATAGAAGAAATGTAAAACATATAACAATACCATTTGATTTGAAATCATATTTAAGATATTTAGATGGGTTAGTAACATGTGATATATCATTAAAAGGCTATACAAAGGACTTTTTACAAAGTTTAAAAAATTTAGCTGGTATGGTATATGGAATAGGAAATACTAAAAAAGAAAAATATACACCACCATCAATCAGAAATAATAGTATCAACAATAATGGATTTTCAACCAAAATGAATAACACGTTAGACCAAATGAAAAGAAATTATTAGTAACGGAGGGGGATAAAAGTTGATTTTTATAGTTGGAATATTAGTTGCAATTATAATTGTACTACTAATTTATAATATAACGATACACACAAAAATACAACAATTTAATAATTTAAGTAGACAAGCTAATAATTTAAAAGTACTACAGGACTTTTTAAGTACAATAGGAGAATGTTCCTCTGTTGATGAAAAAATCCAAAAAATAAATAATATATTAATTGAGAAATATGAAATAAAATATTCAACAATTGTAGTATTTAATGGAGCTGAATACGAAGTGAAAGCATCAAATGTTGATCCAAAACATTGGAAAACATTAAGTAAACTTCAAGATGTTCCAATATTTAAAGATAGTATAGCAACAGCAACACCTAAATATGTTACTGTAAATAATGATAATGAAAGATTACCATATCAAGAAATGGAATTTGGAAGAGCAAAATCAGCTATATTTTTCCCAATATATATTGAAAATGTATATATAGGATATTGGATAATAGAAAGTGGAGTTCCACATGATTTTGATAATATAGATACTACAATATTTGAAGTAGTAAAAGAAAATATAGTATCTGTATTAAGAACAGTTGTGCATCAAAAAACACTAGAATCAATCGTAAGAAAAGATTTATTTACTGGATTATATTCAGAAGAATATTTATATGGGGAAGGAAAAAAAGTTATAGACAAATATACAACATCAACTGTTTGTATGTATAGAATAACAAATATAGAAGAAATAAATGATAAATATTCAAGAAAATTGGGAAATCAAGTAATAATAGAAACTAGTGATTTTATAAGAAAGAGTATATCAAATGATTATATATATATTAGATATATGGGACCAAAATTTGTAATAGTATTTTCAGGTGTAGACATTGATTCTGTAACAACATTTATTACAGACATGAAAAATGGGACAGAAGAATTAGAAATATCATTACCAGTAGATAATGAAGTAGAAGAAGTTGAAATGGAAGCCGTAGATAGAAAAAATAAGAAAAAAAATAAAAAAGAGCAAGAACCACAAGTAGTAAAAGCTAAACTTAATTTTGTATTAACAACATATTATAAAGGCACAGGAATGGAAGAAGTATTGAAAAAATTAGAGCAATATGTAGATAATTGTGACAAAAGTGAAAATGACATTACATTTATTTAGTTAATCAGAAGGAGGTAAAGTAATTATGGATTTTGATAAAACAATGAGTTTCAATTTTGAAAAAGAAAAAAATGCAAGAACACAAGAAATATTAAAAGAAGTATATGAGGCACTTGTTGAAAAAGGATATAATCCAATAAATCAAATAGTTGGATATATCTTATCAGGTGACCCAACATATATAACAAGCTACAAAAATGCGAGAAACAAAATAAGACAGATAGAAAGAGATGAACTATTAGATAAAATGGTAAGAAATTATATAGGACTAGAGGAATAGGAGTAAATATGCGAATATTAGGAATAGATTATGGTGATGCAAGAACTGGAATAGCTATAACAGATGCATTAAATATAACAGCACAAGGATTAGAGACTATTCATAATAATGGTTCAGATAAAATGTTATTAAAAAGATTAGATGAAATACTTGAACAGTATGAAGTTGATACAATTGTAATAGGAAAACCAATAAACATGAATGGTACGCCATCAGAAAGAACTGAAATAACAGAGAAATTTATACATAAATTAAAATGTAAATACAATAAATTAAAAATAGAAACAATAGACGAAAGACTTACGACAGTTGCAGCACATAAAACTATGAATTTCTTAGACGTTGGAAAGAATAAAAAAAGAAAAATAGTAGATACTATATCTGCAGTATATATTTTAGAAACTTATTTAAATAAAATAAAAAAATAGTTGTCAAAATAAAAAAATTAGTGTATTATATTTAGGATAAATTAAATTTGAAAGGAGTAAATAATGGAAAACGAAGAATTAGATGATAATATAGTCGTTTTAAACGATGAAGAGGGAAATGAGGTACAATTCGAATTCTTAGATTTAGTTGAATTAGATGATGAAGAATATGTTGTATTATTACCAGTAACAGAAGAAGGAGAAGAAGAAGAGGGAGAAGTAGTAATATTAAAATTAGAAGACACAGACGAAGATTCAGAAGAAGAATCATATGTTGGTGTTGAAGATGAAGAAATATTAAACAAGGTATTTGAAATATTTAAAGAAAAATATAAAGACGAATTTAATTTTGTAGATGAAGACTAAAATGTTTTTTGGGGGTGGAATAATTTTCTACAGCCCCCATTTTTGTTGAAAAAATCTTAAGAAACGGAGGAAAAGAGATGAATAATTTTTCAACATGGATGATTGCAATATTTATGGTTATGTTCTGGTTATTTAGAGCAGTAGTTGGATTATGTACACAATATTCCATAGATATGTTAGGGATAGTATCATATAATTTTACATATGAGGTAATTATTGCTTTTTTAACAATACCTTGTATAGTATTAGTAGTAAAAAGAAAAATGATAGGATCATTGCTTTATTTGGTAATGTATTCTGCTTATTTTGGAGAACATCTAGTTGCAAGTATACTTCCAATATTACAAGGACAAGCAGTATTAACAAGTGATTTGAGTATGAATTTAATATCAGATGTTGTTGCAATTGTTTTAGCATTATTTTCGGTAATTGATATGTTAGCTGATAAAGGAAGAAAAGTAAATCCATCAGATGGAAAAACAGATTGGTACTTTAAAAATGAAAAATATGATGAAGAATTAAAAGCTAAAGACAAAAGAGAAGATAAAAATGAATATAAATTCTATTAAAATTTAATATGAGACAAATTTTGAAATGGGAATATTGATTAAAAATATTCCCATTTTGGAGTTTTATTTTAATTGACATAAATATAAAGCTATGATAAAATTAGACTGATTTAAAATTTTAAAGATATTATTAGTAATATTAAAGAAGAAATTATAAATACGCAAATTAAAACTATGCAAGAAGTAAATAGTAATTTAATTATGTTGTATTTTAAATTAGGAAAAATTGTTTCAGAAAACAAACAATATGGAAATAATTTTACGAATCAAGTGCCAACAGAACTTAAATTAACTTTTCCTAATATGAAAAGCTTTTCTGAAAGAAATATAAGGTCAATGAGATTATTCTATGAGGAATATGTTGATGATAAAAAATGGCAACAACTTGTTGCCAAATTACCTTGGGGACATAATTTATTATTAATTGAAAAAATTAACAAAAATTATAAGAAAAATTGGGTAAAAACTACTTAAAGAAACTTTTTTATAAGAAGGTGAATATTTTGAAGATAGAAGATTTAAGAAAAGATTATGATGAATTACAAGTTAAATATGGTGCTAAGGAATTAGATTCTATATATAATGGTGGATGTGAAAAAAATCCTGATATATGTTTTGTTTTTATGAATCCTACAGGAAAAAATATTGCCAGTGATAAATCTTGGAAAGATAGAAAGTCGCCATGGTTAGGAACTAAAAACATATGGAAGTTGTTCTATAAAGTTGATTTATTAAGTGAAGAAACATTTAACAAAATTCAAGAAAAGAAACCAAAAAAACGGGATTATGAGTTTTGCAACTATGTTTACGAAGAAATTGAAAAAAATAAATTGTTCATTACTAATTTAGGTAAATGTACACAAATAGATGCAAGACCATTGCCTGATGAAGTGTTGAAAAAATATCTTGATTTATTATTCAAAGAAATAAACATAATTAAACCAAAAATAATTATTACTTTTGGAAACCAAGTTAGTTCTATTATTTTAAATAAAAAGATATCTATATCTGAAAATAGAAAAAATGTTACAAAATACAAATTAATAAAAACGAATATAAAGTTTATCCTGTTTATTATCCAGTAGGTAATGGCATATTTAATATTGATAAATCGATAGAAGATATAAAAAATAAGAAAATAGATGTAATACTTATAAAAGATTTATCAAGACTTGGCAGAAATTATATTGAAACTGGTAATTTTGTAGAAGTGGTATTTTCTGCTATGGGAGTATCTGTAATTTCGGTAGAAGAAAATTAAATTATAGAGTTAACAAACAAATTCAATTAGAAAAGGAAAATTGAATTATAACTTCTAATCATCACGAAGCAATTATAAGTAAAGAAAAATTTGATAAAGTGCAAGATATTTTAAATAGACAAGCTAAAGTAAATAAAGATGGAAGTATAGGCATTTTATCTGGCTTTTTAAAGTGCAAATGTTGTGGCGGTAATATGGTAAAACGAACTTCAAAAGAAAGAGTTTATTACTATTGCTCTAACTACTATAGAAATAAAACTTGTGAAAATAATGAATCTATTAGTGAAAATAAGCTAATTGAAATTATAAATGAAAAATTAAATTTATCTAATATTACTAGATTAGGATTAGAAAATAAAGTAAAATGTATTTATATTGATAAGAATAAAAATGTTAAAATTGATATTAAATAAAAAATTTAAAAGAAAGGAGAATAATAAATGGACAATAAAAACTTACAAATAACTAATCATGACTTTTTAATATATAGAGATTCAAACAATGATATTAAGGTTAGTGTAATGTTAATAAATAATGACATATGGCTTACTCAAAATTTAATTGCAGAATTGTTTGGTGTGGGAAGAAGTACAATAACAGAACATATTAATAATATATTAAATAGTGGTGAACTTGATGAAAATAACACCGTCGGAAAAACCGACATTGATAATTCTAAAAAACCTGTAAAGATATATAACCTTGATATGATTATTGCAGTTGGATATAGAGTAAATTCAAAAAAAGCAACCAACTTTAGAATTTGGGCTACTAAAATATTAAAAGAATATATGATAAAAGGTGTAGTTATGGATGATGAAAGATTAAAAAATCCTAATTACATATTTGGCGAGGATTATTTTGAAGAAACACTTGAAAGAATTAGAAACATTCGTTCAAGCAAGAGAAGATTTTACCAAAAAATAACAGATATATATTCTTCTTGTAGTGTTGATTATGATAAAGATTCAGAAATAACAAAAGAATTTTTTAAAACAGTTCAAAATAAATTACATTATGCAATAACTGGTAATACTGCAGCTGAAATAATATATAACAGAGTTGATTCAGAAAAAGAAAATATGGGACTAACCAATTGGAAAAATTCTCCTGATGGACCAATCTATAAATATGATGTGGACATTGCAAAAAACTATTTAAATGAAAAGGAATTAAAAGATTTGAATAGAGTAGTAACAATGTATTTAGATTATGCAGAATTACAAGCAGAAAATCATAATGCTATGACTATGAAAGATTGGGTAGAAAAATTGAATGCATTTTTGCAATTTAATGGTAAAGAAATATTACACAATGTAGGGAAAATATCGGCTAGTATTGCAAAAGAATTAGCTTATAAAGAGTATGATAAATTTAAAGTTAAACAAGATAAATTATATAAATCAGACTTTGATAATTTTTTAAATGAAACAAGAATGATAGAGAATGGAAGTGATAAATAATGGATATGCATTCAAAAAGAGAAATGAGAAAAAATAAAAAAATGAACGAAGATACAAAAAGTTTACCATCAACGAGTATCAACTGGTTTCCTGGGCATATGGCAAAAACAAGAAGACAAATAACAGAAGACTTAAAATTAGTAGATGTTATTGTAGAAATACTAGATGCAAGAATACCAATATCAAGCCAAAATCCAGAAATACAAGAAATAATTAAAAATAAGAAAAAAATAATAATATTAAACAAAAGTGATTTATCAGATGAAAAAGATAACAAAAAATGGATAAATTATTTTACTAAAAAAGGTAGTAGAGTAGTATTAGCAAATTCTAACACAGGAAAAGGTGTAGATGAAGTAATAAGACAGATTCAAAAAGCGATGCAGAACGAAATAGATGAATATAAAGAGAAGGGAAGAATAGGAAGAAAAATTAGAGTGATGGTTGTTGGCATTCCTAATGTGGGAAAATCATCATTTATAAATAGAATTGCGAAAAAAAATAGTGCTGGAGTTGCAAATAGGCCAGGAGTAACTAAACAAAAGCAATGGATTAGAATTAATGAAAATATAGAACTTATGGATACACCAGGTGTATTATGGCCTAAATTTGAAAGTGAAGAAATTGCTCTTAATTTAGCTTTTACAGGAACAATAAAAGATGATATATTAGAAATAACGGAAATAGCATATCAATTAACTAAATTTTTATTAAAAGAATACAAAAGTAATTTATTAGAGAGATATTCATTAGATGAAAATGAGGTTAATGAAATATTACAACAAGAACAGGCTGAAAATCAAAACATATATGAAGTGATGCAACTTATCGGAAGAAAAAGAGGAGCTATAATTTCTGGCGGAAATGTTGATGATGAAAAAACTTCAAGAATTATTTTAGATGATTTTAGAACAGGAAAGCTTGGAAAAATAAGTTTAGAAAAAATAAATTTATAATTATAGCCAAAAAGAAAACATCGAATACTTGAATATTCGGTGGAGGTATAAGGCAGTAAGAGTTCTCGCTTAATTTTGCCGATGCCTTTTTAGTTTGCTGATGAGATCGGCTCTCCAGGTAGAATTGGCATAAGTGCCACCCAGGAAGACGCAGTTGGTGTAGAATAATGGCATATTTAACATTTATTATTACTTAGCATCAGTAAACAGCTTTTAATTCAATTGTTTTCAATGCTTTGGAATTAAAAGTTAGTACTATAAATAGTTATGAATAATTACTAAAAATTGAATAAAATGTTAGGAAAAAGTTAGGAAGAATTTTAGCTTACTTTTGACTTAACGTAGAATTACTCTACTTTAAAATAAAAACACCTTAAAACTAATTTTGAAGCTTAATTAAATAGGATTAAATAACAAATTAGATTGCTTGTAGCATTTTAGCTATGAGTAGTCTTTTTTTGTTGTCCAAAAGAGAAATGCAACACCTCTTAAAAAGTGTTGGGTGTGATGAGCCGATGCTATAAAGTTCATTCGTATTTGTATAAGCAGTCTAATTATACAAGGTGCGTGAGTGAGATTTTAGAACACAGACTCACAATAATAAAAGAGTATTCGGTGGCATATCTTGGTGTGGATTTATATTTGTAAAAAGTTTGGACAAGTATGAACAAAGATACTATAGTAATATCAGCAATTATAGTAGCAAAGCTACTTACTAGACTACCTATGAAACGAGGCGAACGACTGACGGTTTTCACTTATATAGGTGTAATAATTCTATTTTTTATAAATGGGATTATTACACCTTTTCACTTTAGCTCACTCACTCTAGTTTCTACTTTGAAGTGCTAAAGTGAATATAAAAAAACATAAGTGCTTTTTTGTTGTGAGTAAAAAAATTATTTTTTTGTTCACATTCATAAAAATTGCGATAAGCAAATTTTATGAAAAACCTAAAATGCAATTAAGCAATTTTAGGTTTTTGGGTGTGTGGGGTGCTTACCCCTGCCACACAGACAAACTTTGTTTGTCTAGTGTGTTAGACATTGAAATAATATCTCAAGCAAAGCAGGAGGTGCAAGGAGATATGAGTTATGCTATTGTAAGAAATGAAAAATAAACACGAGCAGAAGTAAATGGAAAAGGAACTCATAATGATAGAAAAGCAAAAAATCATACTAATAAAGATATTGATACTACAAAAACACACTTAAATTATTACATTAAGGAAAACGAACTAACATACACCAAAGAATTTGATAAATATTTAAAAGAAAATAATGTGCAAGGTCATCTTAGAAGTAATAGTATAATAATGTGTCAAATGATATTTACATCAGACCAAGTACTCTTTGATAAAAGTCAAAAAATGAAATATCCCTTACCATTAACTATAATGATAAGGGATATTTACACTACAACATAAGACAATCAGTTCTTAGTTTTCACTTTTGACTTTATATCTTCTCTTATGCTTTTAGAAGCTACTTTGATTTCCTTTCCGCACTCTGGGCAAGTACAATGGAATGTTCTTGGACCATAGTCAACGTAGATCCCATCCATTTTTCCAGTAGGGTGTGATTTTGCATACATGTCTTTTGCTCCCTCGAGAGTAATTATTGCATTGCAGTTTTTACAGGTAACATCAAGCTTCCATTCAGGAATGATTCCGTGTTGTTTAATTTTCATAAAGTATTCCTCCTAAATTTTAATTTATTTTAATTATAGCATAAAAAATTTCAAAAATCAAATTATGTAAAATCGTCTCAGTTACAAATTTATATTTTTTTCAATTATTCTTCTAACTCTGATAATTTTATCTTTTTAGATAAGTTTGAAATATACACATCATTTGAATAATTGAAAACTAAAAAAGTAATACTTTTAATAATCACTCTATGTGGCTCAATATATGTAAGATTAGTTTTATCTAGTTTCCTAATGCTACCATTTACAAAAGTAGGAGTAACTTTAGCAAACTCACATATAAATTCAAGTCTTTGTTTTAAACTTTCCTCAAATCGCAATTCTTGCTTAATTATCTTCATTTTCTTACACCATCCTTTCGTTTGGATGATTTTATATTGTTTTTAGTCAACAAAAAAATCAACCAGATTTTATTTTCTGATTGATTTTTGTATCTCTCTGTTTTATAAAAAGTTCGAACAGAAACGTCATTGGTGCGACTGGAGGGATTCGAACCCCCGACCTCTTGGTTCGTAGCCAAGTACTCTATCCAGCTAAGCTACAATCGCATTTTTTATTTACGTAAATTATTATACTTGCTTTTTTTATATTTTTCAAGACTTTTTTTCATTTTATATTGATAATTTTGTATCAATATGGAATAATTGAATAAATTTAAATATTAGGGGGTTTTCATGAGTAAAAAATTAAAAATATTTTTTATGTTTTTATTCGTTTTTACTTTTTTATCTTTATGCAATTGTGCGAAAGCCAATACTATCAATAAAATTTCTATGGACATTTTTATTGATGATAACGGAGATGCGCAAGTTACAGAAATATGGAATTGTAAAACGAATCAAGGTACAGAGGTTTATCATCCTTACCACAATATAGGAAATTCTAAAATTTCTAATTTATCCGTTTCAGAAAATGGTCAGAGTTATGCGACTCTATCTTCTTGGAATACTTCAGGAACTTTAGGGAGTAGCCGTTGGAGAGCGTCGCGCATTGCGGGGCTGTCGGCCGTTCCTGCAATCGTAAAGGAACTGAGCGACGGCGAAACCGCCGAAATTGCCTTGGTGGAAAACCTCCAAAGGGAGGATTTAAACCCCATTGAAGAGGCGGCAGGCTATAAAAGCCTCATGGAGGACTTCGGACTGACCCAGGAGGAGGTCGCCGTGAGGGTGGGAAGGTCCCGCCCGGCGGTCACCAACGCCATGCGGCTGCTTGATTTGCCCGACGAGGTGCTTGACATGGTCAAAAAGGGCACCATTTCGGCCGGTCACGGCAGGGCGCTGCTGGGATTTTCCGACAAAGAGGAACTGCTCAAGGCGGCAAAGGCCGCATCCTTCGGTGCAAACGTCAGAAAAATCGAGCAGATGGCAAAGGAGTCGAAAAAAGCCGAAAAAGACGGTCAAAAGACGGCAAAGCCCGCCCGCAGCACCATTTATGACGAGGTGGAGCTTTCTCTGTCGGAAAACTTGGGCCGACGTGTAAAGGTCAAGGCCGCAAAGGGAAAAGGCACCCTTGAAATAGAATTTTACAATTTTGAGGATTTAAAGGGTCTGGCAAACAAGCTGGGCGAATAGAAAGGACGACAAAAATGTTAGACATCAAGCTTATAAGACAAAATCCCGACGCGGTCAAGGCCGCCGTCAACCGCCGCAACGGCGACTATACCGCCGCCATCGACGAGCTGCTTAAAATCGACGAGCAGCGCCGCGTCATCAGCAGCAAGGCCGACAAATTCAAGGCCGAGCAAAACGCCGCATCCAAGGAAATTCCCCGCATCAAGAAGGAGGGGGGAGACCTTTCGGAAATCATGGCCCGCATGAAAACCCTGTCCGACGACGTCAAGGAATGTGACAAGGAAATCTCCGAGCTGACCGAAAAGCAGAGAAACATTCTCCTTTCTATCCCCAATATGCCCAATCCCACCATTCCCGACGGCGAGGACGACAAGGAAAACCGCGAGCTGCGCCGCTGGGGCGAGCCGAGAAAATTTGATTTTGAGGCCAAAGCTCATTGGGACATCGGCAAGGACCTCGGAATTCTCGACCCCGAAACCGCCGCAAAGGTATCGGGCGCCCGTTTCCATTTTTACAGAGGCCTCGGCGCCCGTCTCGAAAGAGCGGTTTTCTGCTTCTTTATGGACACCCACGTGTACGAAA
>OGWV01000038.1_pt1 | contig 55889 bp, 37 predicted proteins | sample 1576081 | NCBI WGS metagenome assembly OGWV01 (sample SAMEA3541541, study PRJEB24748) | human gut metagenome | biome: human gut; feature: human-associated habitat; material: faeces | place: China | collected 2012 | reverse complement strand
TGAAGATGATTTTAAGGCAAAAGACCTCGAATCTAAAGAAAAAGAAGAAAAAACAAAAGCAAAAAGAGGAAGAAAAAGCAAAAATGTAGTAAAAGTTGTTGAAGATGATGAAGAAGTTGATGAAATTTTTGGAAATATAAATAAATGGATTAATGAAGATGAAATTGAAAAAAATCTAGAAAAAGAAAAAACAGAAAAAAAAGGCAGAAAAAAGAGTCTTACAAAAGTTGAAGATGGCATTAAAAGCAGCAAGACTACTGCAAAAAAGACTACAACAAAAAAAACTACGACTAAGGCAACAACGAAAACGAGAACAAAAAACAAAAAAACAGATGAAACGGAATCAATACAAACAGAAAATGAACAACAAGGAGAAATAAAAATTCACGCAGAAAATGACACAACTGAGTTGCAATTAAAACACAATGAATATAAAGTAGAACTACAAAAATTAGAATACAATGTCTACACTCAAACAAGTGATAATTCATACATAATTGTAAGAAGTCCAAATTTAAGAATAGTATCAGGAAATGTATATTTGATGATAAAAAAACAAGAAGAAGACTATGAAATAACGACAAATCAGGATTTTAAAATAAATTATGTAATTGATAATTTAGAAAGAAAAGACAACGTGGTCAATTTCAAACTCACAAACTTAGTTGAAATCATAGCAAATGAAAGTGGATTGATATTTGAAATTGACGAAGAAAAAGTCATAGAAAATAATCTAGAAGACAACCATACACTTGTTATATCAGAAGAAGATGGAAAAGTTTATTTACCATATACAAAAGATGAAATAAAAAAAGACGTATCACAAAACAAGGGCGCCAAGATTTCTGAAATAATTGAAAATAAATATATATTACCGTTAGATAAATATAAAAATTCAATAAGAGCAAGATTTAGAGAAGGATACAATTTGATGTATCATAGAGAAGGAAAATCAAAAAGAAGTGCAATAATGCTTGGGATAGAATTAATGTTTGAAACTAATCTACATCCTGCAATAATATCAGCTTGTAAGAACCTAGAAGAACTTGATATTTATTTAGATTGCTTAGATGATAATGAACTTGAAAAATTCTCATGCTTTAAAATTATTTATAAAAGTTTGCCAACTTTGCGAAAAAAGGCTAAATATAGAGAAATATAAAATGAAATGTGTTGAACTCAAAATGAGAGCCGACACATTTTTTGTTTTGCACGGAAAAAAAGCGATCTCAGATGTGCAATGCACCGAAAAAAAAGCGATCTCACGTGTGCAAAAAATGCCATAAATTTCTTAGAAAAAAATGCCGAAAAACGTTGAAAAAAAGAGATCATTATGATATAAATATATAGAGAAAAAATAGAAGATTTGAGTCAAAAAAACGGAGGAAAATAATGTTAAAAAATAAACTAATAGCTAAAAGAATAAGAAACATATTTATACTAATTATGACAATAGCAATCATGATGGGCGCATATCATAATGTACGAAGGTCAAGGGCAGAGAAGGTAATAGAAATATCGTTGGAAGTTACAGATAAAAGTGAGCAATTAGAGAAAGAAACAATCACAGTAGAGGCAACAGAAACAAGTGATGGAGTTTATCTATTAGAATTGCCAGAAATAGTAAATACAAAGATGATAACTAAATATTATAATTCTGAAGATGAAGAAATTGATTCAAGAACTATACAATTAACAGATAAAGAGATTTCAGAGAAGAAAGTTCAAGTGGCAACTGATTATGATACAAAAGAAGTTGAGAAGCTAGAAGTAAGTGGAGCAACAATAACAGTGGCTGAAAATGCAGAAAAAAAGACATTTTATAATAGAAAAATAACAAATGAAACAGGAGACATTATAGCAACTGGATATATGCCATTAGATGCTCAACTAGAAACAAAAGATATAGATATAGGAACGTTAACAGACGTAAAACTTCCAAACGAAAGCCAATCAATGAAAAAAGCATTCACTGCAATAATAACTGAGAACAAAACTGAAAGTCAGAATGGAGTTTCAAATCAAGCAGAAATACAAGAAGAAAACGCGAATACAAGTCAAAATAAGGCGCAAAATGAAATAGAAACACAAAGCCAGAGCGAAGCACAGAATCAAACGAAAACACAAAGCCAGAATGAAGCACAAAGTGAATCAGAAGAAACGAAAGCAGTATATAATCCAAGTGAATATGGAGAAATTGTTGAAATCCAAGCAAAATACGAAGCAGAAAATACAAGTGAAAAAATAACAGTATATAGTTTAGATGAACAGAACCAATTGAAAGAATTAGAAACAACAGAACTAGAAACAGAGGAAGAGGGAACAGCAAAAACATATCAATTCCCTATGAACAATGAGGTAGGAGAAAATGAAGAAAAAACATATATAACAACAGCAGAACTAAGCGAAGATGCAACAATAGGAGATGAAACAGTAAATTATGAAACAAACATAGCAGATTCATCAACAAGCTATACAACCAGTGATGATACAAGTAATGGAGGAGACTTTGGAGAATCATCAACATCGCCAATAGTCGGAGAAGACCTAAACGCAGCATATGCAGGAGGAACATCAGGAAAGGATACAACATTAATGACAACAAGTAGTGAAACGGCAGCAACAAGTGGCTTCTTTGGAAACTCAAGCATACAAAGACAAAACATAGAAAATGTAACATTTACAAATCAATTAGTTCAAGATGACGCACCTGTACATAAATGGGATGCTAGTAAAAACACAGGAAGCGGTCATAGTAGTTCTACAACAACGTGGAAAGACTTAAATGGAAGCATGAATGGAACTTTACATGGAGGAACATGGGGAACAGACTACTTACAATTTAACGGTACAAGTGATTGGGTAGGACTAGCTGCATATAATCCAACACAACAAATAAGAATAGATACATGGGTAGCACCAGTATCAATACAATCAGGAGAAAGAGATATAATATCAAACTTTGAAGATGGAGGGTATGGATTATACTTACTAAATGGAGTTCCAACATTTGATATTTATAATGCAAGTGTAAATGCATGGAAATCAGCAAAATCAAGTTCGGCATTAAAAGCAGGACAAAAAACACATTTAGTAGCAACATATGATGGATTTAGTGTTTGTTTATATGTAAATGATAAGCTTGTATCAAGAGTTGTATCAGAAGGAACAATAAAAGCACCTTCTAAAAGTACAATATTAGCAATGGGAGCCAACCCACAAGGAAGTACAGTCAATACAAAATATGGTTTTTTTGCAAATATAAGAATTTACTCAATAGCAATATATGATAAAGTATATACTGCAAGCAGTTATGACGCATCAGCAGTATCAAGTGCATATAGCAACAGTACTAAAATCTGGAAAGATTTAACAGGACAACATGATGGTGTAGTAACAGCGGGAACATGGGGAACAAATTACTTACAATTCAATGGTACAAATACATGGGTAAACATGGGAGCAATAGATTTTACTACATATGCAAGCATAGAAGCAACAGTAACGATAAATCAAATACAATCAGGAGAGAGAGACATAGTAAGTAACTTCGAAGAAGGAGGACTTGGAATATATTTAAATGATGGATATCCTAAATTTGAAGCATGGAGTACCGGTTCGAATAAATATGTATCAGTACAATCGCCAAACAAAGTCACGGCTAGAACGAAGTACACATTTAAAGGTGTCATCCGGAAGTGGAAAATTAACGCTTTACGTAAATAACGCCTCAGTCGGTTCAGTAGCATTTTCTGGACAAATAAAGAAACCAGCTGCAGAAAACAATAGCTCTGGTAGTGGATCATATAACGAGCCAACTGTAATGGCAATGGGATGTAATCCAAAAGGAAATAGAGCTCAAACAGACTATAAAGGTGGATGTTTTACTGCGATGAATTTATATAACTTAAAAATTTACAATCAGACAGGATGTGTAGCGAGTTATGAGGCAACTAGAAATGTAGGAGCATTAAAAGATTTAACAGGTCATAATGATGGAAATGTAAAAGCAGAAGACTGGACAAATGAATATATACAATTGGACGGAAAAGATGACTGGATAAACTTAGGACAAATGAGTTTTAGAACAAATCAAGTAACATTAGATTTAACAATGGAATTGGTTACACTACCATCAACGTATAAAACTCTTATGGGAAACCTTGAAGGTGGAGGTGTATCACTAGGACTTACAGAAGACTATAAACCGTATATGCAAATAAATATAGGAGGGTCATACGACAATGCGAAAGCAACAACAGCACTAAAAAAAGGACAAAAAGTACATTTGCTGGGTTCGTATGATGGAACAACAATAAGATTATTTGTTGATGGCCAACTAGTTGCATCAAAAGTACATGCAGGAACACTAAAACCTGCAACTGGTAATACAGTAATGTCAATAGGAAGCAACCCATCAGGAAATTCTGGTGGAGGAGAATTTACTAATATGAAAGTATATTCTGCACATATATATAATAAAGCATATTGGGATGTATCTTCGAATGGAGATAACTCAATATTAGCATGGGATGTAAACAGTAATAGTAGTGGTGCTAAAAAGGTATATATAGCAAGTAAAGGAAATATATATGCAAACGCAAATGCAAGTTATATGTTCTCAAATATAGGAGCAGCATCAATTTGTACAGCGACAACAGCACTAACAAATTTAAACTTGCTAAAAACAGCAAATACAACAAATATGTATTCAATGTTTTGGAAAACAGGATATAATGCAATGACAAGCTTAGACTTAGGAACAAGTTTTAGTACAGCAAAAGCAACAAACCTGGAATATATGTTCCAAGAGTGTGGATATAAAGCAATGACATCATTGAATCTGCGAGGAATAAATACTTCAACAGCAACAAGTATGTATGCAATGTTTGATGGAACAGGGTATACGGCAATGACAAGCTTGAATTTAGGAGCCAATTTTAGTACGGCAAATGTAACTAAAATGACAAGAATGTTTAAAAATTGCGGATATACTAAAATGACAACACTAACTTTAGGTTCTAAATTTAATACAGCAAAAGTAACAGAAATGATCAGTATGTTTGAAGGAACAGGATATAAAGTGATGACATCTTTAAATTTGGAAGGCTCATTCGATACAAGCAAAGTAACAAATATGCAGGCAATGTTTAAAAATTGTGGATATACAGCAATGACAACACTAACTTTAGGCTCTAAATTTAATACAGCAAAAGTAACAAATATGCAAGAAATGTTTGCAAATACAGGATATACTAAAATGACAAAATTAGACTTAGGGGATATATTCTATACAACAGTAGCAACAAATATGACATCGATGTTTAATGCAACAGGATATACTGCAATGGGTGAATTAGACTTAGGACCAGCATTTACAAGAATAGCAGCAACATATTCAAATGTATTTACAAATACAGGAAAATCAGGATGTATAATTTATGCACCAGAAGCAATATATCAAAACAAAAATGCATTTAAATTAAATACAAGTTCAGGAACAACAATATCTTATACAAGAGGTTCGCTAAACTTAAGATATAAAACAGAATGGATAGTAGAATCAAAAAATGCAAATACATCAGCAAAAAATGTAACAATACAATTAAGAGGAAGAACAAATAATAATGCAACATCTGTATATAAGAGCAATGTAACAAGTACACTAACAAAAGATAATATAACAGTATACATAAATGGTGCAGAAGCATCAAGTATATCTAAATCATTAGGAACAGTAACAACAAGTAAAAATCCAACAACAGGATATAATGATGTATTAGTAACATTAACACTATCAGGATTTGAACAATCAGCACTACAATCAGGAAAAAACTACAAAGAGTGGAGTGGTGACATATCAATCCAAATAGCACAAGGAACATTGAAAGATTCATATGGAAATAAAAATACAGGACTAAATTCATCAGGAGCAAGAGTAAGAGAATCATTAGCAGGACCATTTGCAGACTTTATCGCACCAAATGTAGCATATAAATTTGCAGATTCTAATATAGATAAAACAAATAAAAGATTCACAATGGTATTTGATATAGTAGATAAATATTATAATGCATCAACATCAAAAACATTAGCAGTAACAGACTTAACTATAAAAATAGATGGAGCAGTTCCTGATTGGAATAAGGTAACAAGAAATCTTACATCAGCAGACTTATCAAATACAGTAAATGGAGCAAGCAAAGTTGTAGGAAAAAGATACACATTAACATTATCTAATTTACAGCAAAGCACAATAGCGTCTGGTGCAAGTTATAAAGATTATAGTGGTGTTATAACAGTAGTAGTACCAGAAAAAAAGGTATATGATACTTCAGGAAGGTATAATCCAACAACAACAATAACCTCTGGTGTTAATATACCAACAAACAGCGGAACAGGAAAAGTAGTAGACGTTGTAGATCCATTCTGGCAGGTAAGTAATGTAAATATAGACCATAGTAAAAACCAAGTAACAATGACAATAAAAGGAACTGATAAGTACTATAGTGGAAATTCATTAACTAAAGATAAAATAACAGTATTAGTAGATGGAGAAACAGCAACAAGCGTAACAAAGACATTAAGTTCAGCAACCTCAATAACAAAAGGTGTGCAATATACATTAACCTTAACAACATGGCAACAGAGTTCAAAACAGTCAGGAAAATCATACTTAGAGTGGAGTGGTAATACAGTAATAAGAATAGCAGCAGGAACCTTGACAGATTCGAATGGAAACTCGAGCAAACAACAAGACTTCTCGATAGGATTGGTAGACTTTATAAAACCTACAATAACGAAAGTTTCGGCAACTAAAGATGCAGCAAATAAAAAAGAAACAATAGTATTTGATGTAGATGACAAATACATTAATTCAACCATGATAAGTGCTGATAATATAAAAGTTTATATGAATGGTGTAGAAGCAACAAGCATAACTAAAAGTTTATCAAGAACTGCAAAAACTGGAACAGTAAATAAAGTATCAAAAACAGTTGGATACAAATATACACTGGTATTAACAAACTTTGAACAATCAACCTATCAGACAAATAAAGAATATAAAGAGTGGAGTGGTACAGTATCAATAAAAATTGTGGCAAATGCAACAAAAGATACGTCAAACAATGGAAATGTAGATACAACAATAACAGGAGACTTTGTTGACTTTATAAAACCACAATGGAGATTAGTTGGTTCACCTACAATAGACCATACAAATAATAGAGTTGTAATGACAATAAAAGGAACAGATAAATACTTTAAAGCAACCACATTAGCAACAAGCAATATAAAAGTATATGTTGATGGAACAGAAGTAACATCAGTAACAAAAAGCTTAAGTACTGCAACAGATGTAAAAGAAGGAAGTACAAAAGTTGGTGTACAATACACATTAACATTAACAGGTTGGGAACAAAGTTCAAAACAAAATGGAAAAAGTTATTTTGAATGGAGTGGTAATACAGTTGTAAAAATAGCAGCAGGAGTGCTAACAGATACTAGTTCAAATTCAAGTCCAGAAACATCATTTACAATAGGCCAAGTAGACTTTATAAAGCCAAAGATTGAAAAAGTATCATCAAGTAAATCTGGCGGAACAGAGACAATCACATTTAGAGTAATAGATAAATTTTTCAGTACAAGTGCTAAATTAACAAAAGATGATATAACAGTATTAGTAGACTCTGAAACAGCATCAAGTGTAAGTAAAACATTAAGTAATCCAACAGAAATAAAAGAAACAGTAAATGGAGCAAGTAAAGTAATAGGACATCAATATACAATGACACTAACAAATTTTGAAAAAACAAGGACAACAATTGACAGAAACAGAGAATACAGTGATTGGAGTGGTACAGTTGCCATAAAAGTTGCGGCTGGAAAAGTAAAAGATACATCAAATAATACAAATGCTGAAACAACGATAACAGGAGACTTTTTAGATGTTATAAAACCAAATGTAACATATCAATTTTCTGAGTCTAATATTGATAAGAATGGTAAAAGATTTACAATGGTATTTGATATAACAGACAAATACTATAATGCAAGTACATCAACAACATTGTCAGTTAATGATTTAACAATAAAAATAGATGGAGCAGTTCCAGATTGGAATAAGGTAACAAGAAACCTTACAGTAGCAGACTATTCAAACACAGTATATTACACAAGTAATGGAGCAATAAAACATGAGAGCAAGGTAATAGGAAAAAGATATACTTTAACACTATCAAATTTACAACAAAGTTCAATAGCGGCTAATGCAAGTTATAAAGATTACAGTGGTGTAGTAACAGTAGCAATTCCAGCAAATAAAGTAGCAGATACCACTGGAAATAAAAATAATGCAGTTACAATAACATCAGGTGTTAATATACCAACAAATAGTGGAACAGGAAAAGTAGTAGACGTTGTAGACCCATTCTGGCAAGTAAGTAATGTAAATATAAATCACAGCACCAACCAAGTAACAATGACAATAAAAGGAACTGATAAATATTATAAAGGAAGTACATTAAGCAGAGATAATATAACAGTATTAGTTGATGGAGAAACAGCAACAAGTGTAACAAAGACATTAAGTTCAGCAACATCAATAACAAATGGAGTGCAATATACATTAACATTAACTACTTGGCAGCAAAGTTCAAAACAATCAGGAAAGAGTTATTTAGAATGGAGTGGTAATACAGTAATAAGGATTGCAGCAGGAACCATGACAGATATGAATGGAAACTCAAGTAAACAGCAAGATTTCTCGATAGGACTGGTAGACTTTATAAAACCCGTAATAGAAAAAGTATCATCAACAAAAGGAACAAATAATGAAACAATAGTATTTGATGTAAATGACAAATATATAAGCACAAAGTTATCAGCGGCCAATATTACTACGTTAATAAATGGAGAAGTAGCAGATGTAACTACAACAATAACATCAATTTCTGATATAAAAGGAACAGGAAAACATAGTGCAAAAACAGTAGGGCACAGATATACAGTAGTGGTATCTAATTTCAACAAAGGTAGAAAAAATGGCAGAAAATACAGTGATTGGAGTGGAACAGTATCATTAAGAATTGCGGCAGATGCAGTACAAGATACATCACAAAACAAAAATAATGCAACCACAATAACAGGAGATTTTGTAGACTTTATCAAACCAGAATTTACATATGTATATTCAAGTGGAAATATAGACCATACAAATAAAACCTTAACAGTAGACTTTACAGTAGCAGATAGATATTTTAGTACTTCAACATTAACATCAAATGCGGCTAATGTAGCTGTAAAATTGATTGATAAAAATATTAATATATCAGGTTTAACAAAAACTATAACAAAATTATCTGATTATTCAGACGGTTCAAGAGGAAAAGTTGGAGAAAATTATAGATTAACGATAGGAAATATTCAAAGAACAACTGAGACAGATGGATTAAGAGATTACAGTGGACCAATGAGCATAACATTTCCAGCAAATATGGTAAAAGATACTTCTGGAAATGCAAATGATGCCAAAACAATAACAATAGGTGTAAATGACCCAGGTACAGGAAGTCAACAAGTAGTTGATGTTGTATCACCAGTATGGTCAGTAGCAAGTGCAGATGTAAATACAGGAATTGTAAAAATAAGAGTAAAAGACAAATACTTATTAAAAACAGGAACAGCGAATACTGCACTACAACTAACAACAAATGAAATAGCAGTACTTGTAAATGGAACTGAATCAACTCAAGTAACAAAAACAATTACATCAGGTCCAACATTAGTAGCCTCAGGTTCAAATGGATATGATACAACATATGAGTATACAATTAAGATAGGAAATATAGCACAAACAACAAAGAATTATATTGAATTTACACCAAAAGAAACAGTAGTTGGTGGGAAAGCAAAATATAGAGACGAAAATGGAGGAAGTATTACATTAAGAATAAAAGCAGGAGCAGTACAAGATGCATTTAAAAATACAAATGCGCAGCAAGATTTATATGTAGGAAATGTAGATAATACAGGACCAGAAGTATATGACATTCAAAAAACAATTGCAGCAAATGGAGACGAAACATTTGTATTCAATATAACAGATAAAAACTATGATTCATCAAAAGTAGTTGCTTTAAATGAATTAAATATTACAATAGATGGAGCACAATTCAGTAGTGCTGTACAAAAGAATCTAACATCTCAAACACTTACAGATAGTGCAACAAATAAAGTTTTAGGACATCAATATACATTAAAATTAACAAATATGAAAGAATCTACTTCATCATTTGCAAGTGCAGTAACAGCAACAACTAATAGAAGAGTTTATAGAGAATACAGTGGTACAATAAGAATTGTAATAAATTCAAATGCAGCAAGAGACTTAAAAGGAAATACATTAAATACAGCAACAACAACGATAACAAGCTTTAATGATAAATTAGCACCAGAAGTAGTATATATATGGTCAAACTCAGTAATAAATAAGAATTCCAAAACATTTACAATGATATTTGATATAACAGATAAATACTATTCTTCTGCAAGCTTAGCAATCGGAGATTTAACAATAAAAATAGGTGGAAAGACACCAAATTGGAGTTCAAACGAAGTAGGACGTTCACTAAGTGTATCAGATATTCCAAATGCAGCAGGAAAAGGTAAGAGATATACATTAACATTATCAAATCTACAAAAACTACAAATAAAGAGTGGAGATAAGTATTTAGATTATAGTGGTGTTGTAACAGTAGCAATACCAGCAAATAAAGTAAAAGATACTTCAGGACAAGGAAATGTGGCAACAACCTTAACTTCTGGAATAACAATTCCAGGTGGAACAGGTTCACAAGAAGTTGTGGATGTTGTAGAGCCATATGTTCAAAAAATGAGTAGCACAGTAAATGCAGTAGCAAAAACTGCATCAATAACAGTAAGAATATCTGATAGATATTTTGCAAATAGTACATTGACAAAAGATACTATAAAAGTTCTTATAAATGGAACTGAAAATTCAGCAGTAAAAACAGGATGGTCAACATCTGAAGAAACTGAATCAAGAACTGAAAAAGGCACAACTTCAACAGTTCATGTTGCAACAAATTATACTTTAAATATTTCAGGCTTTGATTCTAATATTAATCAGATTAAAGTTGTAGTTCCAGCAAATGCTGTAAAAGATACTTCTGAAAATGGAAATAAACAGACAGAGTATATTATTTATAATGTGTTGAGGAAACAGGATGATAAGGGAGAAGATGATACAGCACCATTCCTTGGAAATGCAACTGTACCAAGAAAAGATATAGATAATGTAACATTTGTATCTAGTACAGCTGGAAAAAATTCAACAGCATGGGATGTTTCAGCACAAGGTGATAGCTCTATACTTGCATGGTATACTAAAAATCCAAATGGAACATTTAAAGTTTATGTGGGTAGCGATTATGAGATATTTGGTAACACAGATTCAAGTTACTTGTTTAGAAGTGTTGGATTATCAGACTATTGTACTTCAACAGAAACTATTACTAATATCAATTTGTTAAATGTAAGCAATGTAACAAATATGCTTCGTATGTTTGAATTGACTGGAAACCAGGCAATGACAAAGTTAGATTTAGGAGATAACTTTAATACAAGTAATGTAACCGAGATGGGAGCAATGTTTTCTGGAACAGGGCAAAAAGCTATGACAAGTTTAAATTTAGGCTCAAACTTTAATACTTTACGAGTAACAAATATGAACTATATGTTTAACTTTACAGGACGTGATAAGATGACGAGTTTGAATCTAGGAAACAATTTTGACACAAGTAATGCACAATATATGGAACATATGTTCAGCTATACAGGATATTATTCAATGACAACATTAAATTTAGGATCTAAGTTTAATACAAGTAAAGTAAAATATATGGAATATATGTTCTGCGGATGTGGATATAATGCACTAACTTCTTTAGACTTAGGAAGCAAATTTAACACAAGCAAAGTAACGGATATGTCATATATGTTTTATGAATGTGGCTATAATGCACTAACTTCTTTAGACTTAGGAAGTAATTTTGATACAAGTAGTGTAACTAATATGTCATATATGTTCGCACGAACAGGCTATATGGCAATGACAAGTTTGAATTTGGGTGACAAATTCGATACAAGTAATGTAACAAATATGAATGAAATGTTTATATACTGCGGAGGAAATGCAATGACTCAATTAAATTTAGGAACTAAATTTGATACAAGCAAAGTAACTACGATGGCATCTATGTTTGGAGCGACTGGTTCGATGGCAATGACAAGTTTGGATTTAGGAGACAAATTTGATACGAGTAATGTAGAGAATATGACTTGGATGTTCAGTGATTGTGGTAGAGAAGCGATGACAACTTTAAATTTGGGAAATAAATTTAATACAAGTAAAGTAAAAAGCATGCTGGGAATGTTTAATAGAACAGGAAATAGGCAAATGACCAAATTAGATTTAGGTGATTTATTCTATACAACAAACGTAGCAGATATGGCTATAATGTTTAGAGAAACAGGTGGTTATCAAATGACAGAACTAGATTTAGGACCAGCATTTACAAATATACCAAATGCAACTATTACTGGAGGCATACCAGAAGAAAACATTGGAAATACACATTCTGCAAATTATAAAATATTTGATTTAACAGGAAAATCAGGCTGTACAATCTACACCTCAGAGCAAATCTACCTAGACAAGAACAACTTCAAGCTAAACACAGATGCAACAACATCAGCAATAAATTATACAAGAGGAACAATAAATCCAAAATACAGAACAGAATGGATAAAACAATCATCAAAAATAAATATAGACACAAATAATCTAAGCAATAGTAATATAAAAGTAACATTACGAGGAAGAACAAATGCAGAAGCAGGAAAAGACTTCACAAGTGATGTAGAAAGTTCATTAAGTAATGAAAAAATAAATGACCAAATAAAAGTATATATAGACGGAGAAGAAGCAACAAGTATAACAAAACAAGTTGCAGCTGCAACAGAAGCAACAAATGAAACAACAGGAGCAAAAGACGTAGTACAAGTACTAACACTATCAAACTTTGAAGAAGCATTAAGACAAAAAGGAAAGAACTACAAAGAATGGAGTGGTAACATTTCATTAAAAATTGCAAAAAAGACATTAAAAGACACAACATATCAAAACCAAAACTTACAAGCAATAGACACATCTGGAACAATGGAAGATATTATATTAAAAGGAACTGGAACAGAAAGTACAAACAATAAAACAAGCACAACAACAATGTTTACAGACTATATAAGACCAGAATTTACATATGAAGCGGCAAATACTATAATAGACCAAGGAAAGAAAAATGTAACAGTAGTATTTGATATAACAGATAAGTATTTCCTAAGTTCAAAAATAGATTTAACAACAATGACAATAAATGTAGATGGAGAAGAACCTGATTGGACTAAAGTAACAAGAGCATTCAATAAAAAGCAAATTGCAGCAGATGTTACAGAGGGAAATATAATTTATAGAGCAAATGGAGATATTTACACAACAGTAAATGGAAAACAAGTAAAAATTGGTGAAAGATATGAACTTATAGTAAATGGATTAGAAATTAAAGATGGTGAAGGTTATAGTGGTCCGATGACAATAGCCTTCCCAGCTGGTGAATTAAATACAGATGGAACAATAAAAAAAGGAATCGTGGACAAGAGTGGTAACTTGAGTTTGGCAAAAACAATTACAATAGGTATAGATGACCCAGGAAATCACGAAGACCATGATAAACCAGAAGTAGTCGATGTTGTAAATCCAGTATGGACATATGGAACAAGTAGCATAAACAGAATAAGAGATGGAGAAACAGCAGACACAGTCGAATTAACAATAATCGGTAGTGATAAATACTATAAATCTAATTCACTAACAAAGGATAAAATTAAAGTATATGTAGATGATAAATTAGAATCATCAATTACAAAAGACTTAGTACCAATTACAGATACAGCAACATTAAAACAACTAGCAACAAAACAAGGACTTCCAGATGTAAATAATGTAAAACTTATAGGATATAAATTAACTTTAGGAAATTTCGGCAAAATAAATGGTGTTACAAAAATAGTAATAGATGCAGGAACAATAGTAGATAATTCAGGAAATGTTAACTTAGAAACTACAATTCTTGTAGGAAATAAAGAATGGGTAGAAAAAGGAGACAGTTCAACAAATCAAAAATATCCAGCATTTAGAGACAGTATAGTAGACTTTATCAAACCATTAATTAGCTATAAATATTCAAAAGTTACAGGAAGTGCAAACCCTGAAATTGACTATAAAGCTAAAACATTAACAGTTAAATTTGATGTAACAGATAAACATATAAGAGAAGACTCAATAATGAATAAAGATGGAACATTAAATGCAAACAACATCAGAATAAAAGTTGCAGGAACAGACTTAACAGACCAGTTACATACAACAGTAACTTCAAAAGACCTTCAAGATGGAACAGGAAAAGAATACACATTTGTGATATCAAACTTTGAATTAATATATAACGAATCAGAAAAATATAAAGATTACAGTGGTGCTGTAACATTTGTATTTGCGGCAGACAAAGTTGATGATACATCTGGAAACAAAAATGGTGCAACAACACTTACATTAGATTATGATGATGGTGATGATGAAAGAAATCCAGTAATAGTCGATGTAATTGATCCATTAATTGAAAAAACGGCAGACAACTTAAGTAAGTTGAATTCAAGCAATGGAATAAACAGAGATATTACAAATGAAACTGGAACCGTATCAGTAAGAATAAAAGCAACAGATAAATATTTATCAAAAGGAACATTACAAGATGCAGCAAATGTTGCTAAAATGAAAGTTAAGGTTGTAAAACCAAATGGAGAAACAGTATATCCAGATACAATAACAAAACAAGTTTCTCAAATAGGTCAACAACAAACAGAAATTACATATCAAATCACTTTAGGAAATTTTGGTGAAAATGAAGGTGTAACAAGTGTTATAATTCCAGAAGGAGTTATAATAGATAAATCTGGTAATACAAACAGAGAGACAGAAGTACTAGTAGGAAATGCAACATGGACTGAAAGTGGAGATACAAAAGGTGAATATACAGCATTTAGAAACAGTATAGTAGACTTTACAAGACCTACATGGGAATACTCTACAAGTAGTATTACAAGAGATAGAGATGGCGAAACAGGAACAGTAACAGTTAAAATACTAGGACGTGATATTTACTACTTAAAAGATACATTAACAGAAAATAACATTGATGTATTTGTAGCAAATAGCAAAAATCCAAATGTTCCAATAACAACAATTACAAAGAAATTAACAAAAATAACAAATACTGCTGAACTTGATGGAGCTGATACAGGATATAATTTAACATTAGGAAATTTCGGAACATATGATGGAGCAGTAAAAATCAAGATTGCAGAAAATTCAATTAGGGATACATCTGGAAATGGAAACAAACAAACAGAAATTTCAGTAGGAAATAAAAATTGGGTTGAGAAAGATATCGGAGACAATGAAAATTCTCCAAAATATACTGCATTCAGAAATAGCGTAGTAGACTTTATAAAACCAACAATTAAGTATAAATATAAAGAAGGAGTAAATCCACTAATTGATTCAACAAATAAACAAGTAAGTATAACATTTGATGCAGTTGATACAAACTTCTTAGAAAGCAATATATTAACAGCAGATGATATAAAACAAATACTTGTTGATGATATGGATGTAACTGATTACATAACCAAGAATCTTACAAAAGCAGATATCACAGATGGTTCAGGAAATGGAGTAAGATATACATTAACATTATCAAACTTCGAATTAGATAAGAACTTAGAGAATGAAATTTTTAGAAGACATAGTGGTAAGATAGAATTTGTAATAGCTGCTGGAAAAGTAAAAGATACATCTGGAAACGAGAACATTGAAACAAAAATAATAGTCGATAATAACAATGGCGATGATGCCAATAACTTTATTAAAGTTGACTTTATCAAACCAAAATTATTCTATGTAGATAAAGATATAAGTTATGCACAAAGATATGCTACAGTAACTATTGCAGGCACTGATAGATTCTACGATTTCAATACAAAATTGACAGCAGAAGATATTACAATATATGAATTGAATAGAAATGGCGAATATGTTCAAAGAACTGATTTACCAATATCAATAACACCTGTAAAAACGAAATATGGTTATAATTTTGTTATAAAAATAAGTGAATTTGAAGAAGAATTTAAGAAATTTAAAATTAGTATTCCAGCTGGAAAAATTGCAGATACAGGAGGTCTTACAAATGAGGCAACAGACATAATTGTAGACTTAGACAATAAAAAACCAGTATGGAAATATATGAGTACAGATACTTCAAAATTCGAAAATGATGGAACAATTAGCTTTAATGTTAAAGGTCAAGATACATTTTTAGTTTTAGACCAAAGTAACTTGACTGATGCTAATGTAAAAATCTTCAAAGATGGAAAAGATGTAGCCGGAGCAACAGCAAAGGTTACATCTCTCGGAGAAGATGCTAACGAAATTTCAAAATCATATAAAATTGATATTACTGGATTAAAAGAAATTGGAAATTATTCATTAGTAATAGAAAAAGAAACTTTAGTTGATGAATTTGATAATAAGAGTAATACAACAACAATAAGCTTCTCTAAATCTGCAATAAGTAGTAATACAGATAATTATACAATGATAACATATCATGCAAGTCCAGATTTCAAAGAAACTCATCAATCTTATGTACATGAATTAATGAGTGTAAATGAAAGTGGCACAAATGCAGAATCTACAACATATAGAGCAAGTTCAATTGGCGAAATTTACGATGATGGTAAAAATGCACAATTTGCAGAACCATTCGGATATAGCTTTAAAGGTTGGGCAGTAGCAAATAATAAAGGATTCTCAGCAGATGATGCTAAGATTTATAGCTTATATGATGATATTCCAAATACAGTAACACACTTAAATGCAATTTGGCAAAAAGCAACTGTAATCTTTGTATCAAAATCTGGTAATAATTCAAATGATGGTTTATCACCAGAAAAACCAGTTAAAGATTTACAAACAGCATATGGCAAATTAAATTCTTCTGGAAAATCTTCTGAAAATATAATTGTAATTATGGATGCAGTTGAATGGAATAGTAGTGATAAATTAACAGGAAATGCAACAATTACAAGTTTATATGCAGGAGTAGATTACAGAACAAAAGGTGCTGAATTAAAAGTTTCTTCTAACATGAACATTGAGGGAGATGTAGCATTTGATAATATTAAACTATATTCATCTTCTACAAAGGTTAGCGATGGTAGTGACTACTTATCTAAAGGCGATTATTCAAATGTATTAATTACAAATTATGGTGATGTAACTCTTGGTAGAGGTATTTCAACACCAGATGGTAAATATACTTTTGGTGCCGTAGTTGGTGGAAATTACAAAACAGAGGCAAAACTAGGAACAATAGGAATTCACACTGTTATAGTAGAAGCTGGTAAATACAATAATATCATTGCAGGAAGCAGTTTAGAGACACAAACTACAAAGAGCAAATATGTTTCACATCAAGTTATGATTGGAACTATGAAAGAATCAGCTGTTTCAAGAAATGAAAAATTAACAATTACAGGTTACTTAGCAATGGGTGAAAGTGAAGATGGATGCTATCCATATAATACTAATGGTTCACAAAGTACAACAACAGCATATAGTATGAAATATTCTATTACAAAAATTTATAGTGCTAAATTCACAGGAGAAAACAAATTTAATAAATCTTCTGAAAATGCAAGTATATACTTAAGAACAATAGATGGATTTAATGATGGAATAAATGGATTCTATATGTATGGTGGAGAGGTTACAGGAAATGTTTATGGAGGTTCAAGAGCTAAAGTTAAAAAAGACCCAACAGGAAGTGAACCAATCGCAAATGAGCTAAATTTCTACGGTGGACAAATTACAGGTGATATATTTGGAAATGGTAATAAAAACTTTTCAATTGGAAGTTCAACAATTACACTTTCTGGACGTATTGCTATAACAGGAAATGTTTTCGGAGGTTCAAATACTGATACAGAAGCTCAAGGACAAGTTTCAGGTAATACTAATATTATTGTAAATAGCGGAATCACAGTAAATGGAAACATTTATGGAGGAAGCAAGGGTGTAATAAATGGAACATCAATAAATGTCAATACAGGAGCAATAAATGGAAATACAAACATAACATTAAATACTGGAACAATTAAAGGTGATATATATGGTGGAGGTCAAAACGGTGGAGTTTCAGATTCAGCTAATATAAATATAAACAATGGTCAAGTAACAGGAAATATTTATGGCGGAGCATATCAAAACCAAGTAAGAACTCAATCAAATATTAATATCTTAGGAGGAACAGTACAAAATGTATATGGTGGAAATATCTTAACAACAAGTGGTCAACAAAATAATGACACTGTAAGTCAAAATGTAAATATAGTAATTGGAAGCAAAGATGTAAATACAACTCCAACAATTAAGGGTACTGTATATGGTAGTGGTAAATATGAAAGAGTAGGTACAGTAGAAATTCAATTAGTTAAGAGTGCAAAATTGGCTACAATATATGGTGGTTCAGATGAGGCAGGAATAACAAATGAAGTTAATATCTACTTAAAAGGTATTACAGCTAATACAATATATGGTGGTTCTAAGACTGATGGAATTGTAACAACAGCAAATATATTCTTACAATCAGGAACAGTAACAGATGTCTACGGTGGTGGTTATGGTGGTACAACTACAACTGCAAATGTAACATTAGAAGGTACTGCAAATGTAACAAGCTTATTTGGTGGTTCTAATACAAATGGAACTGTTGAAACATCAAATGTTGAATTAAAATCAGGTAAACTTTTAAATGTTTACGGTGGTGGTAATTCAGCCGCAGTCGAAACTGCAAATGTAACATTAGATGGTATTACAATTGATGAAATACATGGTGGTTCTAAGAATGCTGGTATAACAACAAATACAAATGTTGTATTAAATACTGGAAAAGCAACTGATGTATTTGGTGGAGGTTATGATGTAGGTGTAACAAATGCTAAAGTAACACAAAATGGTGCAACAGTAACTAATATCTATGGTGGAAACCAAGGTGGAACAGGCAATGGTGGAGACACTGATAATGCAACTGTTAATATTGCTGGAAAAACAGCAAATAACATCTATGGTGGAAATAAAGAGAAAGGTACAACAAAAAATGCAACTATAAATATAACAGGAGCTTCAACAATAACTGGTAAACTTTATGGTGGTGGATATAAATCAGCAATTGGTAAATCTGGAAATACAGGTTCAACAACAATTAATATTACAGGAGGAACAATCGAAAATGACATAAATGGTGGTTCAGAAGATTCAACTGTTTATGGAACAACAAATATTAATATTGGTAAAGATACTGTTACAGATGATGCACTAGTAGCTGGAAACATCAATATTAAAGGAAATATATATGGTGCAGGAAGTACAGCAAATGATAATTTTGATACAGTAAGTGTTTATGGTGCAACACATGTGACTATGGATAGTAGCACAGCTTCTCCAATAACATTTGCAAACAATATTTTCGGTGCTGGAAAAGGCTCAACATATGAGACAACAGACAAAAAAGGAGCAGACAAATCAACAGTTAAGATTAAAGACCTTGGAACTTCAGCAAATGCTCATAAGATGATTTCTATACAAAGAACAGGAAAAGTTTCAGTACAGAACTCATACTTAGAATTGACAGGAGCTCAAGATGCAAATAATTACTATAAACGAGCAAGTTATACTTTAAATAGAGTTACAAATGGATTGACTTTACTTGATAATTCAACATTATATACACAAAGAGCATTTAACATGGTTGGAGGATTCGAAAGTTTGGTAACAAACGAATATGGTACAACTATAAAAGAAACTGTAAGTATTGAAAATGGAACAGTTACAAGAAATGTTGATAACAGATTGTATACACTTGAAGGTGTAAACTTAATCTTTGCAAAACAAGAAGGAAACTTAGAAGATAGGTCAAATGAAGATATCTGGGGTGATGTAAAAGGTATGGCATTCTTTGGAATGTACAGAACAAGCAGAACAACAGGTGCAAAAGAATATGACATATATGCACCAGATTATAATGGAACAGCTTCAACAAAGATGTTTGCAAATGGAACTTATGTTGAAGGTAGACATAAATCTAAACATAACATCACAGTTGATGGATTCTATTCAAATATCGCAGATGATACAGGAATAGCAAAACCACAAGTTATAGATGTTACAGATTATGGCACATATTATGATTGGATTATAGGAGCAGATGTTGTAAATTATGCAACTTCATTAATAGCTTCAACATATTCAACATATTCAATGGCAGACTTACAATTAGACTTAAGCAAGGTTATTAATAGTCCAACATATAGTGGTACATCATTAACATTAAATAGAGTAAGTTCAAATGCATTAAATACAGATATCAATTTAATTGATAGATATACTGTACCAACATATAGCGAAAATGCTAACAACACATTTGGTATGACAATGGAAACAACACATTCTGGATGGACTAAAGGCGGTATAACAGAACTTTATACAGATTCAGACGGTTCATTTGGTGGAACAAATATCTATAGGATGGACAATTCTGGAAATCCTGGAACAATAACATTCAAGTTATTTAACTCAGTAAATGTTTCAGAAACTAAAGATTTAGGATTTGTAAATATTGTATTTACAGGAAAATCTAGGTCAGCAGATGATCCAAGTGTTGGAAATACATTTAAAGTTGTTATAGCAGTTAACATTCAATCTCTATATGAGGAAGAAAGTAAAAACTATGTACCAAGATTTACAAATAGTATCGATACGGAATTAAACTACACAACAGATAGTTCAGTAGATATAAGTTATGTATTATACGAAGTTGGTCTTGGAGCACAATCTGATATCTATGCAACAGATGATTACAGAGTATTATCTACTTCAACACCATTACCTAAAGGAACAAAAGTTACTTTAAGGGATTATGGTCAAGGTGATAATGTAAATAAAGTTTACTATTATCAAGTTGCAAGTGATACTGATTATGATGCAACAGATAATTCTTCTGGAAGCACAAGATATTTGTACAAATTATCTAAATTCATAGATATGGGAGGAACAACAAGTAAAACAGCTAAATATGCAAATAATAATAGCCAATATTATCATTCTGGTTCAAATGGCGGATATGCATTAGAAAAATATGATGTTTCATTTAACTTTATTGATTCTAACATTAATGCAAATAAAATAGCACAAGAGACATATTTAGAATTAAGAAGTTCATCAGGCTCAAAGAAATACGGTAATGGACAAAAGAATTTGAAATACAATATGTATACAGATAAGGCAAACTTAACTGAAACAGTTGTTACAGACAATGGCACGACTTCATACACAGTATTTGAGAACTTGTCAATACCATTCAAATTTGATGCTTCATTACTAGAACAAAAAGTAGCTGATGGCAAGACTATTATGGATACAAAATATTATGACAAAAAATTAGGTATGGCAATTGAAATAGTAGATGAACATGGTGAAAGAATAAAAGCACCAGAATTACAAAACTTCAAACTTACAGATAAAACTGATTCAACAGTTTATCCAGCAGGTGCGGACGGAGTAATCAGAGTTCCACTTTCAGACAATCTAGCAGAATTAAGCAATTCTTATGAATTAGCAATGACACAAAGCAGTGTATCTGCTGGTCAATATATAGCTAAAATATATTTCTTTGCATCAGATGACGGAATTCACTATGGAGGAGAAGAAGTAGCGTCTCAAGAAATTTATATAACATTTATTAACAAATTATTAGGACTTGCAGGTATAGAGACCGCTGATGGAAGCAGAATTGTTAATAAAGAAACTGGTTTAAACCTTGATGGAGGAGATGGACTTGACTTAACAGTTAAAGTTGGCTCACCAACAAATGATACAAATATCAGAGTTGAGTTATATAAACGTAATGATACTTATACAACAGCTGAAGATGGAACAAAGACATATAATGGAATAAGCTATACAAAAGTAGATCTAAAAGATTACTTAAAGAGCTTAGATGGTACTGAATTAAAAACACCAGAACAATGTACAGGTCAAAACTTGGTAACAGCAAGTGGTAGCAAAGAATACATAGTTATGGAGAAAAAGGAACATCCAACATCTACTGATAATGAGTACGTTGAAAATGTAGAATTTAAAAAGCTAATAAAAGAAGGCATTAGTACAGGAGAATATAAATTAGTATTCAAAGCGTACTACAATAATACTCTAATACAAGAAATTAGAAAATCATTTATAGTAGAATAGACTACTGCACATTTCATTTCGCTTTTTTTCGGTGCATTGCACGGAAAAAAAGCGATCTCACTTGTGCAAAGTGCACGGAAAAAAAGCGATCTCACGTGTGCAAAAGAGTCTGGAAAGGGTAGTATGAAAAGACAAAAGAAAGTTAAAAAATTTAATAAGATAAAAATAGGTATAGTGATATTTCTTATAGTTTTAGCAATATCATGTGCTGTTTTCGGAAGATATGTGTACAATGGAGTTAGAGAGGCATATTTTACTTCAAAGGCCTTTTACTTTACGAGTGATTTACTTACTTTAGATAATGCAACATATCAATATGACAACTGGGGTGGAGTTGACGCATATGAATTGAATTTTGATTTATATAGTTATGCTAATACATTACTAAGATTGGATTATGATCTGAATTATTCTGTATCTTGTGAGACTCCTGATACTGATAAGGTAACTTTACGGTATTAATAGTGCAGATGGTCCTACTAATACGACAGGAATTATATATGCAAAAAAAGATGGAAAGCCTGACAATGTTAGTAGATTGATGATTGTAGTAACTCCAAAAACACAGATTGCTGAAAATGATGTTATTACCATTAAAATTAAGGCAAATACTACTGAACCATATAAAAAAGAAATTTCTTGTGAAGTTAGCTTAAGAGTTAAACAAGTAGTACTTAATAGTTATTCAATTGATGATGTTACTAACAGAAATTATGCAATTTTAAAATTGGTTAATGCTAAAGAAACAGGTATGCCTGTAACTCTAGAATTTGATCCAAATGTTGTTAGAGTTGATTTAGCAGACGAAGCATATGTAAATAAAATTGAAGGTAGTGAAGTTACAGATTCTAAAGGATTTGTAAAAAAATTCACATTTAATATGGACAAAGAATCAACACATAATATTAAATTTTATAAGGTTAATATGTCTAAAAACTATACATATCCTTCTGGTGATACAGCATGTGTTATCAGGGTAACTAACAACCAGCAATAAATGACAAATATACCAAAAATTTATTGCCAAAATATATAGACTTTTGAAAAAAGTTATGGTATAAAATATATTAGAGAAAAAGGAGGAAAAAGATGAAAAAGGTAAGAAAAGGTAAAAAGATGTTGATTACTTTTATGGTAGCAGTTGTAGTTCTTATAATTGCAATTATCATAATAGTAAATGTAACTAAAAATAAGAAAAATAATAAGCCATCAGATGAAGTGGCACAAGAACAAGTGACAGAATTACCAGAAACAACTACTGAGGCAGGGCTAGAAGCTCAAAACATTTCTATGGAATATCTAGCAGATAATGACCAAACAATGATAACAATGAGGGTAATAAACAATACATCTGCAAAAGTCCCAGATGAAGAATTTAATGCAATTTTGATAGATGGTGATGACAATGTATTAGGCCAATTAAGAACTGGTACAAATACTGATTTGGATGTTGGAGAAGAATGCGAAATAAGTGTAATTTATAGAGGAGATATGAGAGCTACAAAAAGAGTAAAATTAGATGCTATAAGCGAATCACAAGATTCACAACAAGATGGAAAACAATAATATAAAGCATATGACAAAAGAAAGGGAGAAATGATATGAAAAAAGCATTAGGAACTATATTATTTGTAATATATGCAATAATAGCAATAACAGTAACAGTATTGTTATTATCATACAATGACTACAATAATAGTCAATTGGGTGGATATACAGTGTATATAGTTAAAGATGATTCTTTAGAACCAAAATTTAAACAAGGTTCTATACTATTAATAAAAAGTACAAGTGACAAAAATGTACAAATTGGAGATGAACTTTTTATGTATAAAGTAATCAATAGCCAAGAATATGAAGTTATTGATACTACATTAAAAGCTAAAACACAACAAGGCAGACACATAACATACATCGTTGATGAAGACGAAAGTTACGCTAATGACTATTTTATAGGAAGAGTTAGTGACACAGTTGTTATTCAGGGATGGGGATATGTATTAAATCTATTAGAATCTAAATGGGGATACTTATTCTGTGTAGTAGTTGTATCATTACTATTATTCTTACAAGAAGTATTTGAATTGGCAATGGAAATAAAATTCCTTGGAGAACAAAAAAAGAAAACAAAAGCAGTTGAAGTTAAATCAGAAGAAATAGATGATGAAGATGTTACAGAAAAAACTAAAAAAACTGAAAGTAAGCCAGTTCATAAAAAAACAGCAGCACCAAGAACGACTACACATAAAACATCTGCAGAATCCAAAAAAACGGCAGAGCATAAAACAACTACAAAGAAAAAAACAACAAAAGAGGAAAATAAATGAAAAAATTATTAACAATTTTATTATTAATAATGTTAATTATATCTTTATTACAAATAGCTAACATGTATGCTTTATATAAACAAGAAAATCAAGGGGATTATTCAAATTTATTGGGAGTATGGTCAATAAAAGTAAATGGAGCAGACATATCATCAGGTGACCAAAACTTGACTTTTAACATGACAGAAGACAATCTTATATATTTAGATTCTGCTCGTGTTAAGAGTCAAAAGATGGCTCCTGGAACACAAGCTTGCTTCGAAATAATAATAGATCCAACAAACACAGATGTATCAGTAATATATCAACTTGATATGCAATTTGAGCAATTAACAACAAAAATGAAACTAGTTAAAGTAGAAAACTGGTTTCAAAAAGCGGGCAATGAAGAGAAGATAGAAAATACTGATATAAGCACAAATCTTGCTTCAAATACACAGAAAGCAGTAATACCTATATCAAAAATAAATGATAAATATTTGAACCATGTAAAACTATATTTTGAATGGATAAATGATGAAAATAATAATGCAGTAGATTCAGAAATTGGACAAACAGAGAATGCAAAAATATCTGTACCATTAAAGATAAATTTAAAACAATATACAGGAGAAGTGATAGGCAATGAACAAGGTAATTAAAACAATAGAAAAAATAATAGTTAATCTAATAATAGTATTATTAGCAATCATTGCCATCCTTGCAATATTAGGATTTTGTCAAGTTAATATTCAAAAAAAGCAATACATAAATATTTTTGGATATTCAGTACTTAGTGCCGAAACTGGAAGTATGTCGCCAACAATTGAAAAAGGTGATATTGTAATAATCAAAATAGGTGATGAAATAAAGGAAAATGATATTATAACATACAAAAAAGACAATGTACTAATTACACATAGAATATCCAAGATAAATGAAAATACTATAATTGCGAAAGGTGATTACAACAATACTGATGACGTACCTATTCAAAAGGAACAGGTTGTTGGTAAAGTTGTATTTATTGTAAACAATGTTGAAATTTGGAAAAAAGTATTTACAGATGCACATGTAATAATTCCAGTAATTATAACAGTTATATTGTTTGTTGCTTTAATTTCATATAAAGAGAAAAAAGGTGAGGAAAATGATTGATAAAAAGAAGTTAAAAAAAAGCCTTTTAGTACTATTATTAATATCAATAATAATAGTTGCTATAATTTTAATAAGAAATACACTTGCAAGATATGAAACAACTGCAACATCAGATAAAGATGTAGATGTGGCATTTTGGATGTTACATGATGATTTCAAAACAGGTAAACTACTAATAAAGGACATTTATCCTTCGAACAATACATATGAATACTCATTTTCAGTATCAAATTTTCAAAAAGAAGATGATGGAACAATCAAAAAAAGAGCTGAAACAGACTTAGAATATGGACTTACATTAACAATGACAACAAATCTTCCACTAGAATATCAAATAGAAAAAAATGGAGAAATCCTTGATTCTGAAGCAGCTAAACAAGAAATAATTACAGATGATGATGGAACCTATTACAAAAAAATATCAATAGCAGAATCACAGATGAATCAAGGAGTTGACTCTACTGATAAATATGTAATAAAGGTTAGATTTCCTAAGGAAAATGATACAAATGCAGAATATTCTGATTTGATTGAATACATAAAATTAGATTTAAGTGCTAAACAAATTATAGATTAGAAACATGCACCGAAAAAAAGCGAGATAATCCGTGCAAATTGCACCGAAAAAAAGCGATCTCAAATGTGCAAGGAGGAAAAAATGAACAACTTAATGGATACATATCTGAAATTTACAGAGAAAAAAATCAAAAAATATATGAAAGTAATATTTAGTTCTTATTATAATGAAGAGTTTGTAAGTGAATACCTAAAAACATATATTAATGCAAGATATTATAATGTGCAAAATACGGAAAAGCCAGCCAGGGCTTTTTACTTACGAATATTGGAAGAATTAAATTTCAAAGAAGACACTTTGATGAAAAGATGTGAAGAAGAAGCTCAAACATTAGACGAAAAACAAAACAAACTAAATTTGATTCATTGTATTAATGAAGTGTTTGGATATATCTTATTTTTTGATAATGTAAGAAATATAGAAAATTTCAAGACAATTGATAGTTTAAAGGAAATAATAGAAAAAATAGCAGAAATTGTGGATTCAACGTTAGATATAAAAATGGCACAAGAGATAGAAGACAAACTATACAAAGAAATAAAAGATGATATGTTAGAAAAAGATATATTTTTAGATAAGTTTAGCACAGATGAATTTATGTTAGAATTTGAAAGTACAAAATTTGATGAAGATACATATTTTGTGAATATGACATATGATGTGAAGATGCCAATGCAATATAGCGATTCAGCAATTGAAAAAGTATATACAGAAGGAATTGTAGCAGAAGATAAATTACAAATTGAATATATTTTATTAAGTACAATTGCAATTAGAGATATAATAAATGGAAACTTCAAAGACAGTTATATTGCAGAATTCACAACATCACTTTTCAAGAAAAAACAGAAATCAGAAGGAATTTTATCACTTCTAGGAAATGAAGCATTGCAAGATAAAATTAGTTTAAACATATCGTATGAAGACTATATTAAAAACAAAAAAAGTGTATTAGAATATACTAAAAAGGGATATAACTTTACAATTACATTAGATGATACAATAAAAAACATAGAAGATGTTGAAAAACTAAAAATGTTCAAATTAGTTATTGCACCAGAGAACATGCATTTATATAAAGAGATAAAAAGTAATAAAACAATATTAAAAAATGTAGTATGTGAATAATAAGAAACAGGGAGAGAAATATATGGAAACATATGGAAGATTTTTATTTGAATTTTTACACCAATTCTTTTCAGGATTTGGAGAGATATTTGGAGGGTTATGGAAAGGAATACTTAATATATTCAACATTCCAGAATATTATTATATAATTCAAAATTATGCAAATGATTTTAAAGTTTCAGAATGGTTTTTAACTGGACTTGCTATCATTTGTATGATAATAGTAGTTGGAAGTATTATTGGAATAATAGTATTTTTTCTAAAGAGGCATATGAAATGGAGAAAGAAAATTATTAACCAAGAAGAACTATTAAAACAAATAGATACTTTAAATGATCAAGTTGAAGAACTAGTTGATGAAAAATTAAAATTATTGTCAATGAAATCACCAGAATTAGGAGTAAATCCAAATGGGATTGGAGTTGGTCCTACAAATAGAGCATTAGCAGCAGCAGCAGAATCACAGGCAAATGATGAAGAACAAATTGACCCTAATACTCAAAGTAGATTCTCAAAATTAATATTAATAGACCAAGAATATGCAAAATATAAACAAAAAGATTATCGAAATACTTTTGAATTACCAGAATTTTGCTATAGATTTAGAAATTTTGCAGCGAGTAAACTAAAATTATATTATAGTGAGAAAATGATAAGACTATTCGTATCAGCCATAGCGTCAACAAAACTAGTAATTCTACAAGGTATTTCTGGTACAGGTAAAACATCTATATCATTGGCTTGGGGTAATTTCGTAAAACACCCTTCATGTGTAGCTTCAGTTCAACCATCATGGAGAGATAGAACAGATATTTTTGGATACTTAAACGAATTTACTAAAAAGTTTAATGAAACAGATTTCTTAGCATATCTATATGAAGCAGGATATACTGATGAAATTTATACAGTAATCCTAGATGAGATGAACTTGGCGCGTGTTGAGTACTACTTCGCAGAAATGTTGTCAATTCTAGAAATGCATAGCACAAAAGATTGGAAGATTGAAGTTGTACAAAGTTCATGGCCATCAGATCCAAAAAAATTAATAAGAGGAAAATTGCAAATTCCACCAAATGCATGGTACATAGGAACAATCAACAACGATGACTCTACATTCATGGTAACAGATAAGGTATATGATAGAGCAATGCCAATAGACATCAACGAAAAAGGTATAGCTTTTGAACCAGACCAAGTAGATGCACTAGATGTAAATTATTCATATTTAAATGGATTATTTGAAAAAGCAATGGTTGATTATGCAATATCTGATGCAACATTAAAGAAAATCGATGACATGGATAACTATACAATCAAACACTTCAGAGTAGCTTTTGGTAACCGTATTGTAAAACACATGAGAAAATTCGTGCCAGTTTATGTTGCTTGTGGAGGAGACGAAACAGAAGCAGTAGATTACTTCATGGCTAAAAAAGTATTAAGAAAGTTTGAAGGATTAAACTTAGCTTTAATTAGAGATGAGATTGACGGATATATAGAATTCTTAGACAAGAACTTTGGAAAAGGAAAAATGGCTGAATGTATTGAATTCTTACTAAGATTGAAGAAAATGTCATAAAATTGTATCTTATTATATACTAGGGAAGTATAACTTATCTAGTATATAAAAAGGTTTATAGGCAAAACCTTTATAAAAAACCTAAATATATATGCAAGGAACGAATAGCTAATGGACTTGAATGTAGTTAAGTTAACGAATTTTGAAACAGAAGAATCATCACAGGAGTTTCTTAATAAAGTTAATTCGAAATTATTGTTAGACCTTAGTAAAAGCCAAATTGTAGAAAATGACGAATGGATAGAAATGGTAGAATTTTCACTTCCACATCTTGAAAAGGCTCTAACAAAAGAGATAAAAAACATTGTTACAGAAGAGGAAATAATAAAAATAGAGTTAATAAAAAAAGTTACTGTTGAGAGTGTAAAACATTTATCTAAAAATGTTAACTTTGTTGACAGATTTAACCAAAAGTCTGGAGAAGTTATTCCTAAAAAAATATTAAATGCTTATAAAGAAGAGACAGTTATTACATATGAAAACAGATTCTTATTCAGTCTTATAAAATTGATAGAAGATTATATGTATTTACGTGAAAAGGATCAAGAGACTGAATATAAAGGAAAAAACGAGAAAAAGGCTAATTATCATGCAGAAGCTAATTACAAAAAGGAAAAAATAAAAGTAAATGTTGAGTATATTTCAGAAAAACAAATTGGAGTTTCTAAATCTTCTGGAACAGCTGAAAGAATTCAACAAATAAAGAAAAAAATAAAAGACTTAAAAACAACTAATGTATATCAAATATTAGCTGCAAAAAGAGTAACACTAGTAAAATCTCCAATAAAAATGACAAATGTATTATTAAAAAATGTTCATTTTCAATATGCACTAAAATTATGGAATTACTTAAGTGACCAAATGGAAATAAAAGATAAAGCAGTAAAAGCTAGCAAAATGATAGAAGAAAAGGGAATTACAAAAAAACTTGTTGATGAAGACATTTATTTAATGAACTTAATTTTTAGTAATAAAAATATTGAGGAAAAATTAAAAGGAAAAAGAAAAAATGCAATAGAAGATAAAAAAGCAAGAAAAGAATTAACAGATAATTTAATAGAGAAAATAATTGAATTAAATCCAGATTTATCTGACAAAGAATTAAAGCAAATGATTACAGATAAACTTTTAGTTATGAAAACTAGAAATGTAATTTCTTTAAAACCAATAGAAGATAGATTCAAAGAAAGAATTGACAAATATATGTCACAAGCAAAAGAAGTGAGGTTAAAATAATGAAAGACCAAAGAGAAGAAAAAAAAGTTAAGCAAAAAGGAGTAGGAGTATTTAAAATAATATGGAACATAATTTCTAGATTACTCACAGTTTTAATAATAATAATCTGCTTAATAATCGGAGTTCAAAAAGTAACAAATAATAAAGAATCATTTTTTGGATATAGAATATTCAGAGTACAAACAGGAAGTATGATTCCTAAATATCAAATTGGAGATGTAATACTTGTAAAAGAAAAAGATGCAAACAATATAAAAGTAGGTGATGATGTTACATACCTAGGAGAAGCTGCTTCTGTAAAAGGTTTATTAATAACACACAGAGTTATTGATATAGAAGAAAAAGACGGAAAAAGAATTTTCCACACAAAGGGAATTGCTAACAATCTAGAAGATCCTGCAATAACCGGAAATCAAATAAATGGTGTTGTTCAGACCAAATTATATGTTCTAACATTTATTTGTAATTTGTTAGTAAATAAATACATTTTTTATTTTTGCGGAATAGTGCCACTATCTATATATGCAGGATTTAGAATATTTAAAGGAAGACATGATGCTGAAAAAATTGAAAGGGAAAACTGATGAAAAGAAAAAACAAATTAAGAGTTTTGGAGATATTATGTATTATTTCATTATTGTTTACAATTTTTTCTATCAGAAGGACATATGCAAGATATTTTGAAAAAGTTGATACTACTTATCAGACTCATATAAAAAGATGGTTGATAAAAATTAATGATCTTAATATCCATGAAGCGAAATCACTTAGTGAAGTCGTACAACCTGTATTGGTTGAAAACGAAAATATGAATAATAATAATACACTAGTACCTGGAAGGACAGGCTATTTTGACATGATGATTGATTATACATATGTGGATTTAGCATTTAAGTATGAATTTTCAATAGAACAGTTAAATGAAACTCAGTTAAAAGATTTCGAAATTTACGGTTATGAGATTGTAGATGGTGATAAATCTACTGTAACTGAAACTAAACAAATAAAAGGTGTAATAGATCCAGATAAAGACTTAAACAGTGCTAATGAAAAAAAGCGTGATATTAGAATTCTTTTTAGATGGAATGATGGTGATGGCAGCATAATGGACAATAAATTAGATACACAATATAGAAGCGAAGAAAACGAAGCTTTAAATTATAGGGCAACACTGAAATTTACTCAATATATTGAGAGTGAAAATCCATAGGAGGTGAGTTTTATGGAAATAAAAAATGTAAAAGTTTCAAAATTAGAAAATAAAGAATTGTTAGATGTGAAAAAACAAGTAGAAAGTTTTTTAAAGTTTTTAAATAGCGAATATGATACTGTCAAAAAATTAGAGGAGGAAAATTCATGAAAGAATTAGTAGAAAATATAGAAAAACAAATATCAACAGATAAAGAAGTTATTTCAGTATTACCTAGAAATGGTATTAGAGCAATAAAATCGTTATTAGAAACTATAAAAGATATGACAGATAAGTATGAAGCTTTAAATGAAAATGTATTACAAGAAATCGCAGCAAGATATGATAGGCTCACTGATGTAGAGGAAAATGTGGAAATTCATCAAATTGAAGAAGAAATTTTAAGATATGATGTTGCTGTAAGAAATACAGATACACGTTCATCATTTGAGAAAATGGGACTTGACAAAATCGCATATAATGTAAATGGATATTATAAAAGCAATTTGGAAAGATTAAATACAGAGTTAATTGAATGTGTTAAACAATTTCAGAATGTTGGAATAAAATTAAGTGCACAAGATTTTGATGTAAGCGAATATGCAAAAAAATATATGGATATATTATTGCAAGAAGCTAATAAAGGTAATATAAATTCAGAACTCGTTAAAAGTACTTTTGAAAAGGTGTATTGGGAATGCTCTGATGTTGTTACACATTTATATGTAAGCATAAAATATATTTATGATAAATATGAAAATGAAATAGATAAATTTTATCAAAATAAGGCAGAAGAAATCTTAAAAAGCTTTAATTCAACTGCAGAAGGTGTTGAAGATAAAAAAGTTGAATTGATTAATAAAAAGAAAAAAATAGAAGCAACTGATAATAGAATTATTTTAAATAAGTTCTTCACAGGAGCAATGAATATAAACGATTTCAAATTAGATAATTATACAAGAATATATTTGGAATTAACTTCAAAAGAATTAGCTAAAATATCAGAAAAAGAAAAAGCCGATATGGATCAGAATATTGCAAAATTAAATGACAATTTAAATGAATATGCGATATATTGCGAATATAAATTTTTGGTAGATGAAATATTAGAACTTAGACAAGAAGAGTTAAAAAAGAATGAAGAAAATAAAAGTAAAAAAGTTAAGAAAACAGATTATGATTTATCAAAAGAAAACATAAAGAAAATAAAATCAGAAATATTCAAAATAAATGGAAAAATAGATAAACCTAGTAAAGGACTATTCGGATTAAAAAGCTCAAATGATAAGAAAAAAAATGAAGAAATCTTAAAGAGAAATAATCTTATACTAGATTTGAAAAAAGAATATTTACAGTTGGACACTGAAATTATTAGACAAAAAATAGTACAAAATATTGATGAAACATCATCATTATTAGATGTGTTAAAATTTGCAAGTAGTTACTATGGATTTATGGCAAGAGCTATGATTAAAAAGAATGAAGAAATAACAGATAAAGAAATTGGAGAAGAGGTAAAAAAAGTAAGAGATTTTATTAATTTTTCAGATTTCAAAGTTATTAATAATGTAAAAATTAGTGATACAAAAGATTTAGCTGTTATAATAAAAGATAAGTACAAATTATTTGGAATGCAAGTTTCAAAAGAGAATTTTCAAGAAGATAATGTAGAAGACTTAATAAAAAAGGTGAAAATTGTTAGTAATTATAACAATATAAAGAAAAGTAAATATTCTATTGATGATTTGGAATATATAGTTTCTGTAAAAGAAATGCTGAAAAAATAATGCAAAAGAAAATAATATAAGGTGAGATAAAAATTGGAATATGATGTTGAAAAAATTTCTAATAAAATTAAAAATAAAAAGATGACAAAAAAAATAATTAAGAGTATAATACTTATTAGCTTAATAATACTTTTTATAATTAATTTAATATTATCATTTGAAGAACATACACATATTTTGGGATTTTATGTATTTGACATTGTTTCTGAAAGTATGGAACCTACATTTTATAAAGATGATTTAGTAATTGTTCAAAAATGCAAAATTAAAGAACTTAAAAAGGGTGATATTATAACATTTAGACAAAATGATAGAATAATATCACATAGAATATTTGGAATCACAAAAGACAAAGAAGAGGTGAAATTTATAACAAAAGGGGATAATAATGAAGTATATGATAAAGATTTTGTGAGTATGCAAGATATTTATGGAAAAGTGCTAGTTAGTATTCCAAAACTAGGGAAGTTTGTAAGATATATACAAAATACAAGAGGGTTTATCAATATATTTATTTTTGTAATAATTGTATTTGTACTAGTTAGTTTAAATGACAATAAGAAAAATGATAGAAAGATGAAAAGAAAGAAATACGAAATTAAAAAGTTGAGAGATAATTACAATGTATAAAGAGGTAAAGAATTATGGAAGACCAGATTAGACAAGAAAGTAAAGCAAAAAAAGTAATAAAAATAGTAATCAAACTATTATATCAAATTCTTATTATATTTTGTGCTTTGTTAACAGCAGTAATAATACTACAAAAGATTAGTGATAGTAATAGGTCTATCGGAGGCTATAGAATATTTAGAGTTATTACTGGAAGTATGGAACCTGAATATCAAGTTGGAGAGGTTGTTATATGCAAAGAAACAGAACCTAAGAATATCAGCGTTGGTGAGGATATTGTTTACCTAGGAAAATATGGCGAATATAATGGAAAAATTATTATGCATAATGTTGTTGAAATTGAGAATGAGGAAAATGGAAGACTAACTTTTCATGCAAAAGGTTTAAACAGTTCAAGTGTTGAAGACCCTAAAATTAATCAAGACCAAATTTATGGTATTGTAATATATAAGTCGAAATTATTAACTATTTTATATAAATTAGCGACAAATATATACTCAGTTTTCGTCATCGTTTCGATTTTAGTATTAAATGTATTTTTGACTTTTAAGAATTCTAAAAAAGAAAAAATTCATAAATTAGCGGAACCTAAGGAAGATTCTTATCAAGAAAAGGAAATTGAGATAATTGACGAAGAAGATAATTATGAAACTGATGAGAATGATGAAAGTGACGAAAATGAAACTGATGATGAAGAAGAAAACGAAAATGACTAAAGATAGAATGGAGGATTTATGAATATATTACGTGAATTCAGACGAGCAAAAAAGCTAAGTGTCGCGTCTAGAATTAGATTAATAATGATATTTTCAGTAATATTAATAGTAAATACCTATGCATGGTTTAATGTGAATGAACCAGTTACAATGAGTGGATTAGAAAGTAATGTAACACCTTGGGATGTGTCTTATTATGTAGATAATAAAGAAATTTTAGATGAAAAGTATACATTCACAATAGATGAAATTTATCCAGGAATGCCTGATAGAGAGGACTTTGTTCATGTAAGAAATTTAACTACTACTAGTTCATTAATTAAATATGAGTTAGTATCTGTTAAAGTTTTTGGAAAAGAAGTGTTGAGTCAATTAAAAGCAAATGGTGGAATAAAAACAGATGGAAACACCGTCCATGTATTTGCAGATGATACATCATACCCATTTAACGTAAGCTATACATATGATAAAACTAGAATTGATGGAGAATATATTGATGATGAAAAAACTCCAGAGGCTAATGCAACATTGAAATTGAATGTTAGTTGGACATACCAAGGAAATGGAACAGAAGATGAAAATCTTGCAAAAGATGTATTAGATACAAAGTTTGGAAAAGATGCTTATAATTATTATCAAAACGAGCAAAATGACCCTTTAAAAGCAATTGAAGTAGTAGTGAGAATAACCAGTTCAATGTTACGAGATAATGGATAAGTATAGCAAAAACAGCAAATATAAAATGTAACACAAATGTAATATAAATGTAATATTAAAGCCATTGACAAAGAAAAGCGTACTAAGTATAATATTAATAGATATTGTTGAAAAAAAATATTTTTTGGAGGACCAGGTGGTAATATGGCAAATGAACAAACAAAAAACGAAGATAAAACAATTGATGAGCAAGTAGACGAAAAAATAGCTGGTCAAAAGTTAGAAGAAAAGGCTAAAAAGGAAAAAAGGAAGAAATCAAGGCGTATAGCTTTTAGAGTAATACTAGCAATAATAGTTATTTTTTTGATAAATGTTTATATCATACTATCAATATTTTATAGGGGAGAAAATTTCACTGTAACACTTGATAGTGAATATGGGCGAGAAAGTGGTTTAGTAATTTATGAAGACAAAGAACATAAATATACAAGAACATTTCTTAGGTCAAAAGATATAGACTTTTTTACAGATATATCAGTTAACTGGTTACCAGAAGATATCGACAATGGAGGTGATGGCTCACATAATGGTAAAAATTACATAGCTTATACATTTTATGCTGAAAATATGGGACAAGACACAATCAATTATTGGACTACAATCAAAATTGATGATGTAATTAAAAATGTAGATGAAGCTATTAGGGTAATGGTTTTTAAAAATGGAAATAAAGTAATTTATGCAAAAAATAATAAAGAAACAGGTGAACCAGAACCAAATACACAACCATTCAAAAATGATGATACAGTGATGTTAGAATTATCAGAAAACTTTAAAGTTGGAGATATAGATAAATGGACTGTTGTCGTTTGGGTCGAAGGTGATGACCCAGAATGTAAAGATGACTTAATTGGTGGAGAAATCAAAATGCATATGACTCTTACAGAGGAACATATTTTGCAAAATGACGAAGTTCCACAAAACAAAAGATAGTTTATAAAATTTTAAAAATATAAAGAAAATAAAAGAAAAGGAAGGAAAAGAAATGCAAGAAAACAACCAAAGAAATTCAAGAAAAAAACTAAATGCTTTGATATTGTTGGTAGCGTTTACAGCAATATTGTTGATTGTATCAACTTATGCGTGGTTCTCTACGCAGAAAAACGTAACATTAAGTGGACTAGAAGGTAAAGTAAATGTAGCTGAAGGTCTACAAATTTCACTAGATGCTCTAAACTGGGCAAACTCAATTGATTTATCAAAAACAGAAGATTATTTCGCACAAACAAATAAAGATTTACAATTAGACGGTACTGAAGGAAAAGAAAAAATGACATTAGAACATCCATATGCTAACAGAACAAATATAATTCCAGGAGAATTATTACCAGCTTCTACAACTGCACAAGATGAAGAAGGTATTGGTTTAGCAGATTTTAATTTTTATAGAGGAGAAAATACAGAAGGTATAAAATTAGCAGTAGGTAATACAGCATTAGCAAATGATAAAACATCTGGATTTTATGCAATAGACTTCTTCTTACAAAACTCTTCTGCTGCAACAGCAACAAAGAATGATATATTGCAATTAACAGGTAATTCAGTTGTAAGCTTAAAAACAACTTCAAAAGCAACAACAGGTTTACAAAATACACTAAGAGTAGCTTTTGCAATATTTGATTACGATACAGCTAAAGCAACTCAAGTAACAGTAAATGAAACACCAAGTCAATCACAAATTTTAGAAGCTACAACAGGTGATGCTCGTAAAATTACAAATGTAGCAATTTGGGAACCAAATGCTAGTGGTGCAGCTTTAAAAGAGGGTGGAGAACCAGCTGGTACAGGTGATGCAATAGCTACATATGCAGCACATGTTACATATATTGTACAAAACAATAACAGAGTAACATTCTCAGAAGCTGATAGAACAGCTTTTGGTTTAACAAGTAATCGTTTTGCAGCTGACTCAGCAATTCCTACATATGCTTTAACTAAAAAAGCATTATCAACATCAGCTGATAAAACTAAAGAAATCGCAGATATCTATAATTGGGATACAGCAGCAGCAACAGCAGGTTTAGCAAGACAATTCACATTACAAACACCAAATACTGGTGTATCTCATACAACAGGAGCAGGTGTAGATAAAAACATAAATTATGATGATACTCAAGGTGCTGTAAAATTAGTAAGTGCTAAAGATGGTAAAGCAGATTTTTCAATTGAACCAGGAAAATATGTTAGAATGAGAATGTACATTTGGCTTGAAGGTCAAGATGTTGACTGTATCAACTATGCATCACTTGGTGGTAACGTAAAAATTGATGTTGGATTAAGCAAACCAGGTACAACAACTGTTACAGGAGGAGAAGAAAGGCCTTAAGTATATAAAACTATACATAGACAAGATGGAAACTTTAAATGGTTTCCATCTTTTTTTGCACACGTGAGATCGCTTTTTTTCCGTGCAATTTTGTCTAAAATAATCGAAAATTGTCGATAAAAAGTTGTTGACAAATAATATTATAAATTGTATAATTAGGTCAGATTTTTTGTTGTGTTATTTCTTTTAACACATTAGTATTTTTATTATTCAAATGAGGTTTTACTTCATACATTAATTAGATCTTTTTAGATTGAATCTATATACAAGGAGGAAAAGAATATGAATGACAATAATGAATTATTAATTCAAATATTACAAACATTAAATAATTTTCAATTGCAAACAACAGCTTCATTTACTGAGTTAAGAACTAAAATAGAAGAAAACAAAAAAGAAATTGAAAAAAGTAGGCAAATTGAAAATGAGCATTGGCAAGAAAATTTAAGACGTTGGGAGGAAAATGATAGACGTTGGGAAGAAAACGAAAAGCGTTGGGAAGAAAACGAAAAGCGCTGGGAAGAAAATAAAATGCTTTGGGAGCAAAATACAAAAGATAGAGAAAGAGATCATAGTGAGTTACTGGATATATTACTCAAATTTGATATTACAATTTCTAAAAGAATCGGAGATCCGAATGCAGAAAAGATGGAAAAATACTTAAAAGTTAGATAATAAAAATTAACATAAAAAAGGATGCTTGACAAGTTTATCATAATTTGTTATAATCTATAACAGATTGCCAAAGGGCAAAGATGAGATTTTATTTTAATGTATTAAAGAGAGCGAGAAAGAGAATAATTTAAGAGAGTGGAATAAAATAGAAAAAAGTGTATAAACATGGCAAGAATGTCATGTATAATATACTTTATTCTTTAATAGGAAAAATCAAATATTTTCTTATTATCAATGTTCTACTTATCTATTAATGTACGTAAAATGAAATTCAATAGAGATTAAAGAGAGGAGAAAGTTTAGATTATGACAGATGAAAACAATGCTCCAAAAGAAAATACAGGAGCAAACGTAGAAAAAGTAGAAACAATAAAAAAAAGAAGAACTAATTCAAAAGTTCAAGCAGAGAAGGGAAAAAATACAACAAGAAAAGCTAACACAAGAAGAAATTATAACCGAAAAAATGAAGCAGAGAGTGTAGAAAACAAAAAAGAAATCAATGAAGAAAAAGTAGAAAGAAAGAGAGTAACAAGAGGAAGAACAAGAAAAACTTCAAATGATTCTATATTTCAAAAATCAAAGTTAAAGATAATCCCATTAGGAGGATTACATGAGATAGGAAAAAATATAACAGTATTTGAATATGAAGATGAAATAATTGTTGTAGATTGTGGTATATCATTCCCAGAAGATGATATGTTGGGAATTGATTTAGTAATTCCAGATATAACATATTTAATAAAAAATCAAGAGAAAATAAAAGGAATGGTTATAACACATGGACATGAAGATCATATAGGAGGAATACCATATTTCTTAAAACAAATAAATGTGCCAATTTATGCAACAAGATTAACAGTAGGGCTAATTAATAATAAATTAGAAGAACATAAATTATTAAGAAGCACAGATATGCATACAGTAAATCAAGGAGACACAATAAAATTAGGTAAGAATTTCAAAGTGGAATTTATAAGAAGTTCACATAGTATACCAGATTCAGTAATGCTAGCAATAACAACACCAGCTGGTACAATTTTACACACAGGAGATTTTAAAGTAGATTACACACCAATTGATGGACAAATTATGAACTTTGGGAGAATTGCAGAATTAGGTCAACAAGGAATATTAGCATTAATGGCAGACAGCACAAATGCTGAAAGAAAAGGATTTACAATGTCAGAAAGCTCTGTAGGAGAAGTATTTGAAAAACTATTTTTAAATTGCACAAAAAGAATTGTTGTAGCAACATTCGCATCAAATGTACACAGAATTCAACAAATTGTAAATTCAGCAGTAAAATATGGAAGAAAAATAGCAGTATGTGGAAGAAGTATGATAAATATGATTTCAACAGCTATTGAACTTGGGTATATTGAATGTCCAGATAACTTATTTATAGATATAGATATGATTGGAAGCTATACAGATGACCAGCTTGTAATAATAACAACAGGAAGTCAGGGTGAACCAATGTCTGCTTTAACAAGAATGGCTGCAGGAGATCATAGAAAAGTAAAAATAACACCAAATGACTTAATTATCATATCTGCAACTCCAATACCAGGAAATGAAAAATATGTATCAAAAGTAATTGACGATTTAATGCAATTAGGTGCGGAAGTTGTATATAGTGCTTTAGCTGATGTTCATGTTTCAGGACATGCTTGCCAAGAAGAACAAAAATTGATTTTAGCACTAGCAAAGCCAAAATACTTTATACCAGTTCATGGTGAATATAGACAGTTAAGAGCACACCAAGAAACAGCAGAACTAATGGGAATAGATAAAGATAATATTTTCATGTTAACAAATGGTAGAGTACTAGAGATAGATTCAGAAGAAGCAAGATTTAATGGTTCTGTTCCAAGTGGAAGAGTATTAGTAGATGGACTTGGAGTTGGTGATGTTGGAAATATAGTTTTAAGAGATAGACAACATCTCGCACAAGATGGACTTATAGTTATTGTATTAACAATGGATTCTCAAACAGGAGAGGTTGTTGCAGGACCAGATGTAATTTCTAGAGGATTCGTATATGTTAGAGAATCAGAAAATTTAATGGATGATGTAAAAAGTGTAGTAAGACACGAAGTTGCAAAATGTGAAGAAAGAGGAATTCGCGATTGGTCAACTATAAAATCAACTGTTAAAGAAAACTTACGTGATTATTTGTTTATTAAAACAAAGAGAAACCCAATGATTATACCAATTATAATGGAAGTTTAGAAAAATTATAGAACTAAATGAACCATAAGGAGGAAGAAAATGGATTACAAAGATTTAGCAAATTTAATCTTTCCAGATGCGAAAGAAATATCATATTATGAAGAAAAATATCCTGAAAGAAATTTACCAGAAGGAGCAGTTGTTACAAGATTTGCTCCTAGTCCAACAGGATTTGTACATATAGGTGGATTATATCAAGCCTTAGTTGCAAGAACTGTTGCAGAAAAAACAGGTGGAGTATTTTTCTTAAGAGTTGAAGATACAGACCAAAAAAGAGAAGTAGAAAATGGAGTAACAGGGATAGTAAATTCTTTAAAAGATTTTGATATGGCACCAGACGAAGGAATGATTTCAGACACAGAAGAAATCGGAAATTATGGACCATATAAGCAAAGTCTTAGAAAAGAGATATACCAAGCATATGCAAAATACTTGCTAGAACAAGGAAAAGCATATCCATGTTTCTGTACACCAGATGATTTAGAGGAAATAAGAAATAAACAAGAAGCTGCAAAACTAAGAACAGGATATTATGGTGTTTGGGCAAAATGCAGAAATCTTTCTGTTGAAGAAATGGCTGAAAAAGTTAAAGCAGGAGAACCATATATAATTAGATTTAAATCACCAGGTAGAGAAGATAGAAAAATCAAACATAAAGATGTTATAAAAGGAAATGTTGATTTTCCAGAAAATGACCAAGACATAATTATAATAAAATCAGATGGTCTTCCAACATATCACTTTGCACATGCAGTTGATGATCATTTAATGCATACAACACATGTAATTAGAAGCGATGAATGGTTATCATCAGTACCATTACATTTGCAATTATTCCATGAATTGGGATTTAAAGCACCAAAATACGCACATATATCACCAATCATGAAAAATGACAATGGTGGAAAACGTAAACTAAGTAAAAGAAAAGACCCAGAAGCAGCAGTTTCATATTATAAAGAACAAGGAATTCCAACAGATGCAGTAAAAGAATATTTATTAAATATTGCGAATTCTACATTCGAAAATTGGAGAAGAGCAAATTCAGATAAAAAAATTGAAGAATTTGATTTTCAATTAAATAAGATGAGTGTAAGTGGTGCCTTATTTGATATGATAAAATTATTAGATATTGGAAAAACAGTAATTTCTAAAATGACTGCAGAAGATGTATATGAAAAATCATTAAAGTGGGCAGAAGAATATGATAATGAACTTGCAGACTTATTAAAAGATAAGGAATATGCTTTAAAAATATTTGGAATTGAAAGAGGAAATAAAAAGCCAAGAAAAGATATTGCAAAATGGTCTGATGTTAAAGAAAATATTTCATATATGTATGATTCTGAATTTTACAAAAATACTCAAGAATATCCATATCAACCAGCAATTTCAAATAAAGAAGATATTTCTAAAATATTAGATTTATATATTGAAAAATACTATGATGAAAATGATGATAAACAAACATGGTTTGACAAAATAAAAGAAGTTGCAGGAAAAATGGGATATGCTAAAGAAGTAAAAGAATTCAAAGCAAATCCAGGAATGTATAAAGCTCATGTTGGTGATGTAAGTACAGTTTTAAGAGTTGCTTTAACTTCAAGAACTAATACACCTGATATGTATGAAATAATGCAAGTTCTTGGAAAAGACAGAATTGCCAAACGTTTCGAAGTGGCTAAAACAAATTTAAAATAATAGAATTTAATTGCAGATAAGCAAAGGTGTATAAAGTTACTTAAATGAAAAGGAGGAATTCAATATGGATTACAACATTGGAGATATAGTTAGAACTAAAAAACCACATCCATGTGGAAGTAAACTATGGGAAATAACCAGAGTTGGTGTTGATTTTAAACTAAAATGCCAAGGGTGTGGACATATTGTAGTTCTAGAAAGAACTAAAGCATTAAAAGCAATAACTAAAATAGAGAAAAGAGCAGACTCATAGAGTTTGCTCTTTTAAATAAGATTCAATTACTTTCCAAACTTCATCACTATAAACTTTTCTCTCAGAAGAAAATGGAAGAGTTGTAATATCACCAATAGGGTTAAGTTGCTTTTGGATGTTTTGGGTAGCATTATCAACTTTAGTTTTGGCAATCTTATCAGCTTTATTGGTCAAAATCATACAAGGAAGACCACTTCTTATAACATAATCATACATTAAAAAATCATTAGAAGTAGGGTCATGCCTAATATCAACTAAAAATATAATAAGACAGATTTCCTTGCGAGTTTTTAAATAATGTTCAATGAATTCTCCAACTTTAATTTGTTCTTGTTTTGACATTTTGCTATAACCATAACCAGGTAAGTCAACAAAATAAAACAAATCGTCAATATTATAAAAATTCAGTTGGCGAGTTTTACCAGGTTCGCTACTTGTACGAGCAAGTTTCTTTCTATTAATCATAGTATTAATAAAACTAGATTTTCCAACATTTGACTTTCCAACTAGAACTACTTCTGGTAATCCGTTTTTAGGATATTGATTTTCTCTAACAGCAGAGATTTCAAATTTCGGATTTTTAACTATCATAATATATAAATTCCTTTCTTACACCAATGAAACCAGTTCTTTGCTATGCATTTTAAAATTTTGCACCGATAAGAACTGGTTCTAAATGTTTCTTTATTTTTTTACAGGTACTAATTTAGCTTTTCCACCCATATATGGTCTTAAAATTTCTGGAACAGTAATAGTTCCATCTTCATTATAATTGTTTTCGATAACTGCAATTAATCCTCTAGGAGTGGCAACAACTGTATTATTTAATGTATGAACATAGTAATTTCCTTTTTCTCCTTTTGCACGAATGCCTAAACGTCTAGCTTGAGCATCACCTAAAGTAGAACAACTACAAACTTCAAAATATTTTTGTTGACGAGGACTCCAAGCTTCAATATCACATGATTTAACTTTTAAATCAGCCAAATCTCCTGAGCAACAGTCTAATTGTCTAACAGGAACATTGAAACTTCTAAATAGATCAACACTTAGTTTCCACATTTTATTATACCAGTTCATAGAATCTTCTGGTTCACAAAGAACAATCATTTCTTGTTTTTCAAATTGATGAACACGATATAATCCCCTTTCTTCAAGACCATGTGAACCAATTTCTTTTCTAAAGCAAGGAGAATATGATGTCATCATTATTGGCAAATCAGATTTTTTAATAATTTGACCTTTAAATTTTCCAATCATAGAATGTTCAGAAGTACCAATTAAATATAGGTCTTCACCTTCAATCTTATACATCATAGCATCCATTTCTTCAAAACTCATTACACCTGTAACAACATCAGAACGAATCATAAATGGTGGAATACAGTAGGTGAAACCATTATCAATCATGTAATCTCTAGCATATGCAAGCATTGCTTCATGTAATCTTGCAATATCGCCAATTAAATAATAGAATCCCATACCACTAGTTCTTCCAGCACTTTCTTTATCTAAACCATTGAAAGTATTTATAATATCTGCATGATGTGGAATTTCATAATTTGGGACTGTTGGTTCGCCAAATTTTTGAACTTCTACATTTTCACTATCATCTTTTCCAATAGGAACACTTGCATCCATTATATTAGGAATTTTCATCATTCTTTCTTTTATTTCTTCAGAATATTTTTCTTCAAGAGCTTCATTTTCTTCAAGAGCTGCATTTATTTTTTGAACTTCTTGTCTTAATTTTTCAGCATCTTCTTTTTGACCAGCTTTCATAAGTTGTCCGACTTGTTCACTTGTTTTTTTTCTATCAGCTCTTAAATTATCTCCATTCAATTTTGCTTCTCTATTTTTTTTATCTAATTCTAAAACTTCATCAACTAAAACTAATTTTTGGTCTTGAAATTTTTTCTTAATATTATCTTTTACCAAATCTGGGTTTTCTCTAATCAACTTAATATCTATCATTTTTCTCAATCCCTTTCTTACATTAATGTTGATATTATATAACAAAAGTCCGGAAATATCAATAAAAATTAAATAATTTGTAAATAATAAGCTAAAGAGAAAGGAAGATAAAAATGAATTTATTATGGGAAATTATCCAATTTTTATTTTATGCAGGCTTGATTGTAGTTATATCTAAGGAAATATTAGTAAGAACTTTAAGAAGTTTGGCAGAAAACCTAAAATTAAAGCCAAAAACAGTTGGCGATATCGCGGGAATTGCAACATCTGTACCAGAACTATTAACAATAAGTGCTGCAAGTATTAATGGTTTAATAGGTGCGGGCATTTATAATGTTTTAAGTTCGAATGTAATAAATTTAATTCAATATGTTGGCGCAATTACCTTAAATAAAAATCATAAATCGTTACAAAATAAAGCAATAAAAGTTGATATATATTTGGTTTTAATAACAATATTATTACCTTTACTTTTTAGCTTTATGAAAAGTGAGTTAAGCATTGTAATGGTACCAATTTTGTTTATTTTATATCTAGGCTTTAAGAAAGTAAACAATGATGTGCACCAGTTGTATCTGCCAAAAGAAGATGATGAATCAGAGCAACTAGAAAAAAAGACAGAAATCTCAAAAAAATCAACTAAAATAAAATTAATAAGAGACGTAGTGTTATTAATCGCAACAGGAGTATTATTATTTTTTATAGGTGAATGGCTAGGGAACACCTTAGACACACTTTGTGTAGTTTTCAATATACCAGAAATAGTTATTGGAATTATTCTAGGTTTTGTAACAAGCATACCAGAATTAATTACATTCTTCGAAGCGCAAAAACATCATAAAACTATCAGCAACAATAATATGCATGGGGTTGTCGAGGCAACAAATAATTTGCTTATGTCAAATATGATGAATTTATTCATTATACAATCAATAGGGATATTATTGCACACGTGAGATCGCTTTTTTTCCGTGCAAAACTGCACCGATTATCTCGCTTTTTTTCCGTGCAATGCACACGTGAGATCGCTTTTTTTTCGTGCAGTGGATAAATATAGAAAACAATGCATATAATAGTATAAAGTGAAATGAGAGAGGGAGAAAATGCAAGAAGAATATTTAATTAATAAAATGTTAAAAAGCAAGACTGATAAAGAATTAGAAGAAGAACTAATGAGAATTATCAGTGAAACTAAAAGAATACTAGAAGTAGCAAGATGCAATTTTGAGTTTGCAGAAGATGAGCTGATTGATTACTATGTTTATCAGATAAAGGCTCATCAATCAAGACTTGATTATTTAATAAAAATTGCTAAAAGTAAGAAAATAAAAGTTGATAGAGAAGCGGAATTAAAATCACGAATATTTGATAAAAAGAATATAGCTGGTTAAAGAATAATTACGTATAAAACAACATAAGGATAGTAGTAATAATTACTACTATTTTTTTGAGGTGATAATATGAACATAAATATTCTTGTAATTATATCTTGTATTTGTATGCTATTTATTATAGGGAGAATTTTTATAATTCCAATTAGAAAAATTTTAAAGCTTGTATTTAATTCAATTTTAGGTGGTGTATGCATAATTATAATCAATTGGATAGGAGGTATATGGGGATTTCATATAGGACTGAATTTCTTTACATCATTATGGGTTGGAATTTTAGGTGTTCCTGGTGCAATATTTTTAATTATATTGAAGCTGATTTTATAGTTGCACGGAAAAAAAGCGATCTCATGTGTGCATAGTTGCACGGAAAAAAAGCGATCTCACGTGTGCAAAAAAATATACCAGGAGCTATGTAAGCCTCCTGGTATTGATAAAAAATAATGACACACCATACTATTTTAGCAAATGTATGGCTAACCATCGATTCTGTTAAACTCCAACATGTTCCAAAAAGCTTTTTCAGCTTTTTTAGTGATAACCACGACAGATATGTTCATATCTGCAAATGGTTTCTGAAATGCACTAATGAAGTCAATGGGATACTTATAAACAATTCCCATCAGCTTATCTTCTGGGATTTTTACAACTTTTCCAGATTCAACGTGCGTTACAACAAAGCACCGAGAGAGACTCTCATGAGTTACTACCAGTGTTCCTTCTTCTGAGAAGATTATTGTTGCGTTGTTTACTTTTTCTGTCATATTTTTATCCTCCTAAAGTTAAATTATTATAGATAACATAATTATACTACAAAATTTAACAAAATGCAAATTTTTTAAAATATTATTGCGTTAAAATATAAAATAGTGTAAAATATAATTGTGAAAAAGGATTACAAAAGAAAAAAGTACTAAAGAAGGGAGAAAAAATATAGCATGAAGAATATATTGCGTCAGCATAGAAAATCCAAAGGCAAGAAAAAAGTAAAGAAATATATATTGTTCATATTTATTCTTATAATGACTACATTTGCGTGGTTTGCATATTCTAAGGTTTTAAATTCAAAATTGAATATGCATGTGGCAGCATGGGATATGGAATATTTTATTGGTGAGGAAAAAAAGGAAAATCCAATAGGTATAGAATTTCCAACATTATATCCACATATGCCAGAACAAACTGTAACTGTTGATATTTTGAACAATGGTGAAGCACTTGTTGATTTGAATTATAATATTCAAGCAATATCAATTGCTGGAGTTTCATATGAATTGGTACCAGAAGGAAAGCAACCAACTACAGAAAATTATATAAATATTGAAAAATCAGTTGTGGAAGAAAAAGAAACAGGAGAAGTTGTTGCAAAGGGAAAAATCATAAATGATACAACCAAATTTCCATTTACATTAGAAATTGAACATTCTGCACAAGTATCTGCAAAGAATAAAGCATATTTAAAAGTAACAGCCAATTGGGCAGGCGATAATGATGAATTAGATTCGAAATGGGGATATACAGTAGGAAAATATTTTATGGACAATCCTAAAGTTACATCAGCTATGAGTGTTACATTAAGTATTGATTCATATCAGGCAAATGAAGAAATAAAAGGAGGAACAGAGTAACAACAGCACTTTATTAACAAATAAAAGATACAAAAGCCAATTTGCACACTGATGCAGATTGGCTATTATAAAATAGGGCAAAAATCAAAGAAAGGAAGTAGACAAAATGAATGACAAAATAATCATAAAAGGAGCAAAAGAGCACAATTTAAAAAACATAAATTTAGAAATACCAAGAGACAAATTAGTAGTAATAACAGGACTTTCAGGCTCTGGAAAATCATCATTGGCATTTGATACATTATATGCAGAAGGACAAAGAAGATATGTAGAAAGTTTATCATCATATGCAAGGCAATTCTTAGGTTTAATGGAAAAGCCAGATGTAGAATCAATTGAAGGGTTATCACCAGCAATTTCAATAGATCAAAAAACCACATCAAAAAATCCACGTTCAACAGTAGGAACAGTTACAGAAATCTATGATTATATACGTCTACTATATGCAAGAATAGGTGTGCCATATTGTCCAAATTGTGGTAAAAAAATTGAAAAGCAATCAATAGACCAAATTGTAGACAACATAATGAAATTAAAAGAAGATACAAGAATTCAAATATTGGCACCAGTTGTGCGTAGCAGAAAAGGTGAATATACAAAACTATTTGAAGACTTACAAAAAGACGGATTTGCAAGAGTAAGAGTAGATGGAGAAATCTATGACTTAACAGAAATGGAAGATGTAAAATTAGACAAAAAAAAGAAGCATGAAATAGAAATAGTAGTAGATAGATTAGTAATAAAACCAGAAATAACAGCAAGACTTACAGAATCAATAGAAGTAGCACTAAAACATGCAGATAATTTAGTTTTAATTGATGTTGTAGGAGACAAGACAATTCTATACAGTTGTAATTATGCATGTCCAGATTGTGGATTCAGTTTTCCAGAACTAACACCAAGAATGTTTTCATTTAATAATCCGTATGGAGCTTGTCCAAAATGCTCAGGTATAGGATATTTAATGAAAATGGATGAAGATTTAATAATTCCAGATAAGAACAAAACTTTATATGATGGTGTAAAAGCATTTGGGTCAAGTACAATGAAAAAAGGCGATACAATGGCCAAAATGTATTTTGAAAGTATTGGAAAACATTATGGGGTTGAAATAAAAAACAAAAAAATAAAAGACTTGCCTAAAGACTTCCTAGACAAAATTCTTTATGGAACAGGTGATGAAGAAATTGATTTTGAATATTCATCATATGCAGGCACAAGAAAATTTACTGCTCCATTTGAAGGAGTAATTCCAACACTTGAAAGACGTCATAATGAAACAAAATCTCAAGGAATGAGAGATTTTTACGAAATGTATATGAGTAATATGCATTGTGATGAATGTAATGGTGCAAGATTAAAAAAAGAAATTTTATGTATTAAAGTCGGAGGAAAAAATATAAATGAGTTGACAGATATGTCAATTAGAAATATTCAAGAATTCTTGAGAAATCTTGAATTAACAGATTCTCAAAAAATCATTGCAGAGATGATTTTAAAAGAAGTAGATTCAAGACTTCAATTTTTAATTGATGTTGGACTAGAATATCTAACATTATCAAGAAGTGCAGGAACATTATCAGGAGGGGAAGCACAACGTATTCGTTTAGCAACTCAAATTGGTTCAGGACTAACAGGAGTTTTATATATATTGGACGAGCCAAGTATTGGACTTCATCAAAGAGACAATGACAAGTTAATTGCAACTTTGAAAAAATTAAGAGATTTAGGAAATACTTTAATAGTTGTTGAACATGACGAAGATACAATGTATGCGGCAGACCAAATTATAGATATTGGTCCAGGGGCAGGTGTACATGGTGGAAATGTTATGGCACAAGGAACCGCAGAAGAAATCAAACAAGTAAAGGGTTCAATAACTGGTGATTATTTAAGTGGCAGAAAGCAAATACATGTACCATCAAAAAGAAGAAAAGGAAATAAAAAATGTATCGAGGTTGTTGGTGCAACAGAAAACAACTTGAAAAATATCAGTGTAAAATTCCCATTAGGTGTATTTACTTGTGTTACAGGAGTATCAGGTTCTGGAAAAAGTACACTAGTAAATGAAGTTCTATACAAAAATATAGCTCAACAATTAAATGGTGCAAGTGAAAAACCTGGAAAATGTAAACAAATAAAAGGACTTGACAATATAGACAAAATAATTAATATTGATCAATCTCCAATTGGAAGAACACCACGTTCAAACCCTGCTACATACACAGGTGCATTTGATTTAATAAGAGACATATTTGCAGGAACAAATGAAGCAAAAATGAGAGGATATGAAAAGGGTAGATTCAGCTTTAATGTATCAGGAGGAAGATGTGAAAGTTGTAATGGAGACGGTGTTCATAAAATTGAAATGCATTTCTTGCCTGATGTATATGTGCCATGTGAAGTATGTAAAGGAAAAAGATATAATAGAGAGACCCTAGAAGTAAAATATAAAGGAAAAAATATTGCAGACGTTTTAGACATGACTGTTGAAGAAGCATTAGAGTTTTTTGAAAATATCCCAAAAATAAAAAATAAAATACAAACATTATATGATGTAGGACTTGGATATATCAAGTTAGGACAACCATCAACAACATTATCAGGAGGAGAAGCACAGCGAGTAAAACTTGCAACAGAATTGTCAAAACGAGCTACAGGCAAGACTTTATATATTTTGGACGAGCCTACAACTGGTTTGCATATTGCAGATGTACACAGATTAGTAGATATTTTACAAAGACTTGTGGATACAGGGAACACAATCATAGTAATTGAACACAATTTAGACTTAATAAAAACAGCAGATCACATTATAGATTTGGGACCAGAAGGCGGAGAGGCTGGTGGAGAGGTTATTGCTGTTGGAACACCAGAACAAATCTGTAAAAATGAGAAAAGTTATACAGGAAAATTTATGAAACGTTTTGTTTCATAAATAAAATGTATTTGACCTAATTGTGACATTGTGGTAAAATAAGTTCGAAATAAAAAGGAGGAAAACGAAATAAAAAATGAAAAAAATTTCAATAATAGTACCTGTATATTATAATCAGGATAATCTTTTGCCATTATATGCAGACTTAAAGGAAAAAGTTCTTACGAAATTACCGGAAGGAATACAATATGAACTAATAATGGTTGATGATGGGTCAAAAGATAATTCTTATAAAGTAATGCAAGAACTAGCAAAAATTGATTCAAATATAAAAACAATAAGATTATCAAGAAATTTTGGAGAACATGCTGCGATTTTGGCCGGATTGTCTCAATGCACTGGAGACTGTGCTGTAAGGAAAGCAGCTGATTTACAAGAACCATCAGAAATGATATTAGATATGATGAAAAAATATGATGAGGGAAGTAAAGTGGTTTTGGCTGTAAGAGCAGATAGAGAAGAACCAATTACGCAAAAAGCCTTTTCAAATCTATATGCATTTCTGATGAGAAAATTAGCATTACACAATATGCCAAAAGGAGGGTTTGATTCATTTTTAATAGATAGACAGGTTATAGATTTCTTAGTAAAAATGCAAGAATGTAATACATCATTAATGAGCCAAATTTTGTGGGCTGGATTTGAAACTTCAACGGTTCCTTATGTTAGAAAGAAAAGAGAAATAGGAAAATCAAGATGGACACTATCTAAAAAAATCAAATTAGTATATGATTCGCTATTAAGTTTTTCATATTTCCCTATAAAAATGATAACTACAGCAGGAATTTTAAGTTTCTTTATAGCATTAATTTGGTTAGTCATTATAATTTATAAAAAAATGACAGGAATAATTGATGTTGAAGGATATGCATCAATTATTATAATCATGTTAGTCGGATTTGGAATTATAATGTTATCAATAGGGGTGTTAGGAGAATATTTGTGGAGAACTTTTGATGCAGCGAGAAATAGGCCTCCATATATTATAGAAAAAGTGGAAAAGGGAGAAAAAACTGACAATGGATAAAATTTTAGAGATATGTAAAAAACATAAGAAAATTATAATGACTATTTTCTTAATAGGACTATTTTGTTATTATTTGATATGGACTGTATCACAACCATATAATTCATGCCCAGATGAAAAAATGAAATGGGATATTTGCAAATATATTGCAGAACATAATTCAATACCTGACGGAAGAGATGAAAGTATACGAGATTCTATTTGGGGAATTTCGTATGCATTTCAGCCGATTCTTACATATATGATTTGTGCTGTTTTTGTAAAAATAGCATTACTTTTTACTACAAATCACTTTGCATTAGTAGTGGCTGCAAGACTTGTAAGTACAATAAGTATGACATTGACAATATACTTTGTAATAAAGATTTCGAATAAACTTTTTAAAGATAAAGAAATTTATAAATATTTATTTATAGTTTTTATTGCATTTCAACCAATAACAGCATTTTTGGCTTCATATATAAATAATGATTCAACTGCGATTTTGGCAATATCTATTATAATTTATTTATGGATATTAGGATTAGAAAGTAATTGGAAAACAAAGCATTGCATATTACTAGGGTTAGCAGTTGGTTTTTGTGCCTTAACATATTACAACGCATATGGATATATTTTATGTAGTGCATTAATTTGCCTAAGTTCAGCTATCTTAAACAAAATGGATACAAAAGAGATAGCTAAAAAAGCTTTAATAGTTGCAAGTGTTGCTTTTGTAGTTGCAGGCTGGTGGTTTGTAAGAAATGCAATACTTTATGATGGAGATATATTGGGAACAAAAACGCAAAATGAATATGGAAATAAATATGCCATGGAACAATATAAGCCATCTGCAAGAAAAACACCAGAAAACAGTAATGAAAGTCTTTGGCATATGTTAGATGATGATGCATGGATTCATATAACAACAAGAAGTTTTGTAGGAATGTTTGGATATCAAAATATATTGATGTCAAATAAAATATATTATGCATATTTTTGTATTTGGATTATAGGTGGAATTGGATGTTTATTGAAATTTAAGGAATTATTTATTTATAAAAAAGAAGAAAAGAATAAATATCTTTTAAATTACACTTTTGTGATAGCAATTATTATACCAATAATTTTAAGTATAATATATTCATATACAAGTGATTTTCAGCCACAGGGCAGATATATAATGGGAATTATAATACCATTTACATATTTCCTTGTTAATGGAATACAGGCAGTGTTAGAAAAATTTATAAAATCAGAAAAAATACGAAAGGCTATAATAGTAGTATTAATGCTACTAATTATTGTAATATCATTTAAAGCAATATTTGCATATGTGATACCAGCTTATAGAATAAAATAGAAAGAAGAGGATAAAGATGATAGGATTTAATATACCAATTTATATAGAAGGTTCTTTAGATTGCATAGAAGAAGCAATTAAAAGTAGAAAAATTTGTGGCGATGGAGAGTTTACTAAAAAATGTAGTAAATGGATGGAAGACAAATTTAATGCTACAAAAGTTTTATTAACAACATCTTGTACGGATGCACTTGAAATGGCTGCAATTTTATTAAATTTACAGCCAGGAGACGAAGTAATAATGCCATCTTATACATTTGTATCAACAGCAGATGCATTTATTATGGTTGGTGCTAAAGTGGTTTTTGTAGATATAAATTCTAAAACAATGAATATTGATGAAAATAAGATAGAGGAAGCAATAACACCTAAAACTAAAGCGATTGCAGTAGTTCATTATGCAGGAATTTCACCAGATATGGATAAAATTATGAAAATAGCTAAGAAACACAACTTGAAAGTTGTAGAAGATGCGGCTCAAGGATTTATGGCTAAATACAAAGGAAAATATTTAGGAACAATTGCAGACCTTGGATGCTATAGTTTCCATGAAACTAAGAATTACAGCATGGGCGAAGGTGGAGCTATTGTAATAAATGATCCATCATTAATTGAAAGAGCTGAAATAATAAGAGAAAAGGGAACAAATAGAAATAAATTCTTTAGAGGGGAAATTGATAAATATACATGGGTAGATTATGGTTCATCATATTTACCAAGTGAATTAAATTGTGCATATTTATATCCTCAACTTGAAAAAGCAGAAGAAATCAATAATGCAAGATTATCCGCATGGAATTATTACAAAGAAAATCTACAAGAACTAGAAAAGTCTAAAAAAATAACATTGCAGTATGTTCCAGAATATAGTACTCATAATGCACATATGTTTTATATAAAAGCAAAGAGCTTAGAAGAAAGGACAGCATTAATTAAATATCTAAAGGGTAATGGAATTCAAGCAGTATTTCATTATATTCCATTACATGATTCTCCAGCAGGAAAGAGATTTGGAAGATTCAATGGAGAAGACAAATACACAACTTCGGAAAGTGAAAAATTAGTAAGATTGCCAATGTATTATGGATTAACAAAAGAAGATCAAGATAAAGTAATAAAAGCAATAAAAGAATTCTATGAGAAGAATTAGTCAGTATAATAACCGAAAGAAAGGAAGTTTCTAAATGAAAAAAATTGTTATTATAGGAGCAAATAATTTTCAGATGCCACTCATAATAAAAGCTAAAGAACTAGGGTATGAAACACATGTATTTGCTTGGGCAGAAGGTGCTGTTGGTGCAGCTTTTGCAGACTATTTTTACCCAATAAGTATAGTAGAAAGTCCGGAAAGTATCCTGCACACACCATTCCGTTTCAAAAACGGCGTGTGCGGCGTGGTCGCACTCCGTCCTGGTGTCTCTCTCAAAGACATGACGATCCAAGACCTGTACTTAGACATTGGCGCCAAAAACGAAGCGCATGCCCGCCGCCTGGTTCAGGTAGGGGATACCGCTGTTTCCCGGATGCCCTCCTTTACCACAGAGACCAAGTTAGTCTCTCCCTATCTGGACAATCGAATTTCCTGTGCCGCCATGCTGGATGCTTTGAGCCATATCCGGGCGTACACCAACGACTTGTACTTTGTCTTTACTGTACAGGAAGAATTGGGGCTCCGCGGAAGCAAGCCCGCTGCCTACTCCATTGATCCTGACTACGGCATTGCTGTGGATGTCACAGTCGGAGAGACCTGGGATGATCCCCAAAAGGGAAGCTCTATCCTGGGCGACGGAGCCGCGGTGAAGATTATGGACAGTTCCGTAATTTGTCATCCAGATGTCATAAAACTCCTTGAAACACTTGCTATGGAAAGTAAAATCCCTTTCCAGCGTGATGTCATCGTTTCCGGCGGAACAGATGCCGGCTCGATCCATGTTGCACGGGAGGGTGTCCGCACTGGCGGCATCTCCATTCCCTGTCGGTACCTCCACTCTCCCGTGGAGATGGTAGACCTGTCCGACGTCACTGCCACCGTGCGTCTTATGACAGCGTTCGCCCAGAAAAAACTATAAATTTCAAAGGATGTAATGTAAAATGCCTTTACAGATAAGCGACCGCGTTCGTGCGTTAGGTGCACAAGCACAGGACGCATTGTCAGAGCAGTTTGCCCGCATTGACGCCATCGCGGAATACAATACACAAAAAGTTCTCTCCGCCTTCCAAACACACAAAGTGGCGGAATCTATGTTCCAGGGAACCACTGGCTACGGTTATGATGACCTTGGCCGGGAAACCCTCGGGGCCATCTACGCCGATCTTTTTGGCGCAGAGGACGCCATGGTTCGTATCAACTTTGTCAACGGAACCCATGCAATCTCGTCTGCTCTATACGGGGTTCTGCGCCCGGGGGATGTGCTGGTCTCCGCCATTGGTGCCCCTTATGATACCTTGCAAGGCGTCATTGGGATCACTGGAGATGGCAACGGTTCTCTCAAAGAATTCGGGATCACCTACCGCCAGGTGGATTTGACCCCGGAAAACACCCCTGACTTGCCTGGGATTGCCCAGGCAGTCCAGGACCCTGCAGTAAAAGCAGTTCTTATCCAACGTTCCCGCGGATACGCCACTCGGGCCTCCCTCTCTGTGGCACGCATCGGAGAAATCTGCCAAGTCATCCGGTCCCACAACCCCCATGTCTACATTTTAGTAGACAACTGCTACGGCGAATTTGTGGAGACCACCGAGCCCACACAAGTCGGCGCCGACTTGATTATGGGGTCACTCATTAAAAATCCGGGCGGCGGTCTGGCTCCTATGGGAGGATACTGCCGCTTCCGACGGTACGCTCGTTCTGGCCGAGACCGGCTTTGAGAGC